>Ga0247836_1007517_pt1 | contig 11474 bp, 10 predicted proteins | sample LaCruzMarch2015__4_FD_187116 | JGI IMG/M metagenome (GOLD analysis project Ga0247836, IMG submission 187116) | Freshwater microbial communities from meromictic Lake La Cruz, Castile-La Mancha, Spain - LaCruzMarch2015_14m | ecosystem: Environmental > Aquatic > Freshwater > Lake | place: Spain...
ACCAGCGCGTGTTCATGGCGGTCCTTGACTGAGGCGGTGAGCCCCTCGGCCGGCTCCCCGAGCGGGGCAGTGCCGGCCAGGGCATCGCTGCGCAGCTGGCCCTGGCGCACCGCCAGCAACCGCTCCGGCGAGGCGCCGATCAGGGCCTCGCCGGCCCGTTGCTGCCAAAGGAACCGGCAGCTGCCCGGCTGGTGCACCCGCAGATGGCCGAGCAGGTCGAGCGGGTCGAGGGCCCGGTCCAGCTGCAGCTGCTGCCTGACGGCCAGCACCAGCTTGCGCAGGGAACCGCCTTCGATCAGCTCCAGCGCCCGTTGCACGGCCTGGCGGTAGCCAGGTTCCCAGCGGGAGCGGCTGGCGATGCTCGGACCTCGCTGCCGGGCCGGCTCGATCCCGGAGCTGGCGTCGGGTTGCTCGAGGGCCCGGGCCTGCTCCCACAACTCCTCCGCCACCGCCCGGGCCGTGAACGCCCCCCCGAGGGTGCGCTGCAGCCGCAGCCAGCAGTGGCGCCCCTGGCGACTCAGCTGCCAGCGGGGCAGCACCGCCTGCACCCCCGGCACGCCCGTGCCCTCCTGCAGAGGGCTGTCGAAAAAGGAGAAGGCCAGCAGGATGCGGGGCCTCCCCAGGGGCGGGCAGCCCTGGGGCTCCGACACCAGGCGGCTGAGGCTCACGGCGCTGAAGCGCTGGGCCAGCTCGAAGCGGCGCGGCCCGCTCAGCTCCAGGCTGTTGGTGGCGCCAGTGGCTGCCAGGCACAGACCCGGCGCCCCATCCCAGAGAAAGCGGAAGCGCTGACCAGCACCGAGCCGGGGCAGCAGGGTCAGGGGGTCGAGCTGTTGCTGCGCAGCGGGATCACCCAGGGGCAAGGCCAGGCTGAGCACGCCCTCCTCCTCCAGCTGCCGCTCGGCCTGGGCGGCGGCGGCCAGAAGCTCGCTGAAGGAGGGGGAAACCATGCCGGAGGCTTGGGCCGGAGGCGAAGGCTGCTCAAATGTATGGGGCCTCCCCATGTCACCGCCCGCTCTGCCCATGTCCGACCCCCAGGTCGTCGCAAGCCGTTACGCCACCCTGGCTCCGGCCCAGCGGCAGCTTTGGAGGGCGGCGATCAAGTGGCCGATGTACTCAGTGGCGGTGATGCCGGTGCTGCTGGCGGCCGGCTGGTGGATCGGGCAGGGGCAGCCACCGCGCTGGGACCAGCTGGTTGGTTTCCTGGTGGCGGCTGTGTTGTTGCTGGCCTGGGAAAACCTCGCCAATGATGTCTTCGATGCCGATACTGGTGTCGACCGCGACGGCAAGCCCCACTCGGTGGTGAACCTCACCGGCCGCCGCGACCGGGTGGCGCTGCTGGCCAACGGCTGTCTGCTGTCGGGCTTGGCCCTGATCAGCTTGGTGGCGGCCCGTAGCAGCCCGGCGGTGCTGGCCCTGGTACTGGCCTGCTGCGGCATCGGCTACGCCTACCAGGGTCCGCCGCTGCGGCTGGGCTACCGGGGGCTGGGGGAACCGCTCTGCTGGCTGGCCTTCGGCCCCCTGGCCACCGCCGCCGCCCTGCTGGCGCTGGCGCCGGCCGGCGCCGGGCAGGCCGGGGGGATCCCCTGGCGGGCGGCGCTGCTGCTGGGCAGCGGCCCGGCGGTCGCCACCAGCCTGGTGTTGTTCTGCTCCCATTTCCACCAGGTGGAAGAAGACGAAGCCCATGGCAAGCGCTCGCCGGTGGTGCGGCTGGGCACGGCAGGGGCGGCGGCCTTGGTGCCCTGGTTCGTGGCGCTCACCGTTGCCTTCCAGTGGGCGCCGGTGCTGCTGGGCCGCTGGCCGCTCACCGCCCTGCTGGGGGCGGTTGGCCTGCCGCCGGCCCGCGCCTTGATCCAGCTGCTCCGCGACCATCACCACGATCCCGAGCGGATCACCGGCAGCAAGTTCCTGGCCCTGAAGTTCCAGGCCCTCAACGGATTGGGCCTGGCCTGCGGGCTGGCGGTGGGGCCATGGCTGAGCCGCTGGTGAGGCTGGCCTGGCGGCCCTTCCGGCTGCCACTGGCGCGGCTGCTCGTCACCGCCCATGGCACCATCTCTGAAAAGCGCGGCTGGCTGCTGCGGCTGGAATGGGAGGGTGCCCTCGGCTGGGGGGAGGCGGCGCCGTTACCGCTCCGGGCCGCCCTGGAGCAGGGGCGGCTGGGGGAACTGGCCGCAGCGATCGAGTCCCTCGGCAGCACCCTGCCTCGGCAGGCGCTGGAGGCGATGCTGCCGGCCTTGCCGCCGGAGCTGGGTTTCGCGCTCGGCATGGCGCTGGGGGAGGCTGATGGCCTGGTGGGCGCCCGTGCCGGCGGCTGGCTGCCAGCACCGTCCTCGGCGGTGTTGCTGCCACCGGGACCAACCGCGATCATGGCGATGGAGGCGGCCCTGGCCAGCGCAGGGCCGTTCAGCGTCAACCCATTCACCGCCAAGTGGAAGGTGGCCTCCCTCGACGACGCCCTCGAGCGCAGGGTGCTGGAGGAGGTGCTGCTTCTGCTCCCAACCCAGGCCCGCCTCCGGCTCGATGCCAACGGTGGCTGGAGCCGGGCCACCGCCACCGCCTGGGCCGATCGGCTAGCGGACGAGTCGCGCCTGGGGTGGCTGGAGCAGCCGCTTGCTCCCGAGGATCAGGCCGGCTTGGAGGCGGTGGCGGCACGGCTGCCAGTGGCGCTCGATGAATCCCTGCGCCAATCCCCCGCCCTGCGCCGGAGCTGGCCCGGCTGGCAGGTGCGGCGGCCGGCCCTGGAGGGCGATCCACGGCCGCTGCTGGCCCTGCTCCAGGCCGGCACACCACGGCTGATGCTCAGCACGGCCTTCGAAACCGGCATCGGCCGCCGCTGGCTCCACCACCTGGCGGCGCTGCAGGCCCAAGGCCCCACCCCCGCGGCCCCGGGCCTGGCCCCAGGCTGGACGCCCGAAGCCCCGTTGAGCAGCTTGAATCCCGAGATTGCGTGGGAGGCGGCATGACAGCCGCGGAGCAGGCCGTCGAACTGGAGCGGCTCTGGGGCGAGGGGGCCGTGGTGGCCCTGGCAAGGCCCGAGGAACGCGACGCCCTGGCGAAAGCCCTGCCCGTGGACATGGAACCCTTGCGCCATTGGGGCCCCGCCGTGCTGATCGGCAGCGGCGGCAGCGGCGGCGGGCGGCGCTGGTGCCTCCAGCCCCTGGAGCACCTGCGCCAGTCGGCCGAAGCGACCGGGGCCTGGCTGCGCGCCGTCGGGATCGATCCTGCCGGGACGGTGCTGGTGAACCCCTTGCCGCTGCACCATGTCAGCGGGCTGCTGCCCCTGGTGCGCAGCCGCCTCTGGGGCGTGCCGCTGCACGGGCTCTCGGCGGAGCTGATGCGTCAACCCGGTGCCCTGGCGGCCCGGGTGATCCTGCCGCCGGATCGGCGGGCCCTGCTCTCGCTGGTGCCCACCCAGCTCCAACGCCTGATGGCCGATCCAGCCGGCGTGGCGTGGCTGCGGGGCTTCGCGGTGATCTGGGTGGGAGGCTCTGGCCTGGCCCCAGCCCTGGCGGCAGCCGCCAGGGTGGAGGGAATCCGACTCTCCCCCTGCTACGGAGCCACGGAAACCGCGGCGATGGTGGCGGCCCTGCCCCCGCCGGCGTTCCTCGCCGGCCGGCAGGGTTGCGGCCATGTCCTGGCCGATGTGGAGCTTCGCCTTGATGCCGCCGGCGCCATTGAGGTGCGCTCAACCCGCCTCAGCCCGGTCTGGCTGAGCGACGACGGTTCCGGGCTGCAACCGCTGGGCGGCCCGGACGGCTGGTGGCGCAGCGGCGACGCCGGCCGCCTTAATCCGGCTGGGCTGCAGGTGCTGGGCCGGCTGGATGGCGCGATCCAAAGCGGTGGCGAAACGGTGTTCCCTGACCAGGTGGTGCAACAGCTCAGGCCATGGCTCAGCCGCGCTGGGCTCCATTTGAGCGAGCTGCTGCTGCTGCCTGTGGCCGATGCGGAGTGGGGTCAGCGGCTGGTGGCCCTCTACCGAGCCGACGGCATCGCCGAGCCGCCGCTCCAACTGCTGGTGAAAGCCGCCCGCCGGCTGCCCCCGGCCCAGCGGCCGCTGCGCTGGATCCCCTGCCCGGAGCTGGAGCGCAATGCCCTGGGCAAATGGGAGCTGGGCCGCTGGAGGACCTGGCTGGATCGGCTCGATCACCGCAACAACCTGGGCGACTGAACCGAAGCAGACCTCAGGCCTGGCCAGCGGACGCGCCAACCACCGCCGGCAATCCGGACTGCTGTAGCCAGCGCTCGATCGGGGCCGGCAGCGGGCAGCGGCGACGGCTGCCGGTGTCGATCGCCAGGTGGCGGGTGAGGCCCCGGGCCACCTCCTGACTGTTGCCGGTGCCGCGCTGGAAGGCGTAGCTCACCTCGAAACGCCCCGGGTCGAGACGCAGGGGCGACAACCGCACAGACAGGATGTCACCGCAGACCAGGGGCCTCAGGAAATCTGCGCTGCAGTGGATGATCGGCAGCGCCACAGCCACACTGCCGTTGGGCGTGGGGAACAACACGGTGGCAGGAATTCCGAACAGCTCCAGGCTTTCCTCATAGGCCTCATGGCACCAGCGCAGCAACTGGTGAAAGTGCATCACCCCGGCGGCGTCGGTGTCACCGAAGCGAACGGTGCGTTGCAGCATCAGCCAGGGTGTGGCGTCGCTCAAGGTGTCGCCAGGGTCGAGGGGTTGTCTCAGTCAAGCGGAGCGTCGGTCGGCACGCTGAGCATCGGCAGTGGATCAAGGCGCCCATTGTCGTGTCAGTCGTCGTGTTCCGTGTCGTGCAAAACCTCCCGTCAATCCGAACACCGAACTTCTTACCTCTTCTTCATCGAATCGGGCCCTCTTCCGCACCCTGGTTCGTTTGGCGCTGGTGAACAGACAACATCCGGTAGATTTCAATTCGTTTGCTCCGGGGTCAATGGATGATCGGATTGCCCCTGGCCCTCCCACCCTCAACAAGGCCTGGTCGGCGTTCCTGGCCCATTTCCCGGCCATTCTGTTGATCTGGGTGGCCTCGATCGCCATCGCCGCCATCGGCGCCGTTGTCCATCTCCTCCTGTCCATGCTCGGCCTTGCCGCGGCCGGCGGCACCGACCCTGACACTGCCGCCGCGGTGGGGCTGTTGCTCGGCCAGATCGGCCAGGTGCCCTTCACGATCCTCTCCAGCCTTGTCGGGGTTCTGCTGATCGCCGTGCCTGCGATGCATTACGCCACCGGTGAGATCATCACCCTGAGGCAGGCCTTTGCCGTGCTGCTGAAGCGGCCCTGGCGCTATCTGCTGGCCGGCGTCCTGTTCTCCCTGGCCACGGGCATCGGCTTGTTGCTCTGTGTGCTGCCTGGCCTGGCGGTCGCCCTGACGGGCCCGATCTACGTGAACAAGATCTTCAACACGGAGGCCACCGTGCTGGAGGCCTTCTCCTCCTCATTTCAGGTCGTGTATCGAAGCCCCGCGGGACGCTCCTTCGTGGGCCTTCAGCTTCTGGTCTGGTTGATGGTCGCGCTGATCACCCTGTTCACCTGTGGTCTGGGTGCCTTGGTGGCGGTTCCTGTCAGCACCTTCTATGTGCAGAATGCCGCTTACGCCAAAGGCTTGATTCGGGCCAAGATTTGACCTGGTCACTGGCTTGAGGCTGACCCTGTCCGATCCCCCTCCCCGGGGCTGAGCAAACCCTCGAAGACCCCCTGGTCCTGGACCCCCCATCTGATCGGCTGGCCGGCCACCCTCATTGACATGCCCGATATCAATCCCGGTATCCTGCGCGGGCCCCAGCCCCTCGGATCGTCGCTGCTGGAGTGGCTGAATTGAAGGATCGGGTCCGGGTGGTCGGCAGGGGGACAGCAATCCTCCTGGCTGATGATGGCTGGCCTGATGATGAAAGCAGGTGTCGGTTTCCTGACCTGCTGGTCAAAGCGCGTTTTGAAAGCAAAGCTTTGAATGGGCCTTGAACGGCATCGGCGGGGGCAGGGAGGGGCTCGGATTCATCCGCACAACTCAGCACAACTCCGGCTTTCCCCGCAGAGCTCGGTCTTCCATTCCTGCTCTTGAGGCATTTGGTGATGGCACAATCGATTGTTGATCCCTCTGGAAACCTCCAGGCAACTTCACCATCTGGAGACCTCCAGGCGATTTTGGCTGAACCCCGAGGCCATAAAACAACCGACTTCCTAGCCTACAGAAGCACCCGCCTGATGGCAGGTGCCTTCAACCAGGCCCAGATGGCCATGGCGGAGGCCTACATCAACGGCCTTGAAATCCCGGACTCCCTCTTCCGGGGGATGATCCACGCCACGATGCCGATGCTGTTTCGCCGCTTTCCTGGTCTGCTGGCACCCTACGAATGGGTGCTGGAGGAATCTGATCAGATCGCGGAATCATCCAGGGAGTTGATGGACATTCAGTATGATCGCCCCCAGGAGATGCTGAATCGCATGCTGGGCGATTGGGAGCCAATTTACCCGAAGTACAGCATGGGTTACTGGGAGAATGGCGCCAGAGATCTGGAGGAATCGCAGCGCCACATGATTGATCAGATGATCGAACGGCTGGGCATTGTGGATGGCGATAATCTCCTCGACTTTGGCTGCGGGTGGGGCTGCGTTCCCAATTATATCCTTTCCAAGTTTCCCAACCTGCGCTGCACAGGGGTCAACCTGAGCCGACAACAATGTGCCTACATGCGGGGGAAGATGAAGGATCCGAGCAGTTCTTTGAGCTCAGGAAGGTTCACCCTGGTTGAGGGTGATATCAATGACGTGGAGTTCCCGGAAACGTTCTCCAAAATCATTTCCGTGGGGGTCTTCTGCCATGTCGGCAATCTGACTCAGGCCTTCAGGAAGTTAGCGTCATTGCTGCAGCCCCAGGGGAAAGTGTTGATTCATATCATCACCGTTCGGATTCCAAATAATATGTCCTCAGGCTTCACGCACAAGTATATTTTCCCCCACGGCCGCTACTGGAATCATGATGCTGTGCCCAGCCACAACCAAGACTTGAAAACCATTCAACGCTGGTACATGAATGGAACCAACTACCACCAGACTATCACCACCTGGCTGAATCGGTTTGACGCCTCACAGGATGTGGTCAGACATTTGGACTATGGCATGGACTATGCAAAGTTTCGGCGCATGTGGCGATTCTATCTCCTGTTACTCGGAACGATCTTTGCCAGCTGCGATGGCGAATACAACGGAAATGGTCAATACTTGATGACCCACGCCTGAGCCTGTGCTCGGCAGGTTCTAGATGTGCGGAAAGGCGGCGATGCCGACCCCATAGGTGAGGCCCATCCGCCCAGCCCAGTAGAGCAGCAGCAGCCCGGCCACCAGAACCAGGTGGCTTCCCTTCAACGCCTCCGGCAGCAGCCGCCGGGTCCACAGGGCCTGCACCGACCACGCCAGCAGGGCGGCGGCGGCGATCGGCCCGAAGGCATGCAGCTCCACCGACTCACCAAACCGGCCATTCAGGGCCGCAGCCGTGGCCCGGGTGAGGAAGCAGGTGGGGCACGGGATCCCGGTGAGTGCCCGCAGGGGACAGCTCAGGCCTGGCAGGGCGGAATGCCAACCTTTCAGCCAGAGGTAGCCCGTGAGTCCCGCAGGCAAGGCAATGGCGCACCGGCGAAGCTGATCGAGCCAGCGCTGGCGCCGACCATGCCCCCTTTCACGGCTGCGGAGAGCGCTCAGCGATCCACCGATCCCATGATCACATCGATCGAACCGAGGATCGCCATGATGTCGGCCACTTTGGCGCCGGTGAGGATGTGGGGCAGGATCTGCAGGTTGTTGAAGTCCGCGGCGCGGATCTTCCAGCGCCAGGGGGTTACGTCGTCGTTGCCGATGATGAACACGCCCAGTTCCCCTTTGCCGGATTCCAGCCTGGCGTAGAGCTCACCTCCAGGAATCTTGAAGGTGGGGGCCACCTTCTTGGCGATGTACTGATAGTCGAAGCCAGAGGATTCGCCACCTTTGCCTTCCAGCATTCGCTTGGCTTCCAGGCTCTCGGTGGGGCCACCGGGGATGGCCTTGGCCGCCTGCTTGAGAATCTTCAAAGACTGACGCATTTCCTCGATCCGCACCCGGTAGCGCGCGTAGCAATCACCCTCGCTGGCGGTGGCCACCTCCCACTCGAAATCGTCATAGCACTCGTAATGGTCCACCTTGCGCAGGTCCCAGGGCACCCCGGAAGCGCGCAGCATCGGCCCCGAGAGACTCCAATTGATGGCCATTTCGCGGCTGATCACGCCAAGGCCCTGAATCCGCTTCTTGAAGATCGGGTTGTTGGTGATCAGCTTTTCATACTCATCAATCTTCGGGCCAAAGTAGTCGCAGAAATCGAGGCATTTCTCCAGCCAGCCGTAGGGCAGATCGGCGGCCACCCCGCCGATGCGAAAGTAGTTGTTGTTGATCAGCCGCTGGCCGGTGGCCGCTTCCCAGAGGTCGTAGATCATCTCCCGTTCGCGGAAGATGTAGAAGAACGGCGTCTGGGCGCCCACGTCCGCCAAGAAGGGGCCAAGCCAGAGCAGGTGGTTGGCGATGCGGTTGAGTTCCAGCATCAGCACCCGGATGTAGCTGGCCCGCTTCGGCACGGGGATGTCGGCCAGCTTCTCGGGGGCGTTCACCGTGATCGCCTCGTTGAACATGCCGGCGGCATAGTCCCAGCGGCTCACATAGGGCACGAACATCACGTTCGTGCGGTTTTCGGCGATCTTCTCCATGCCACGGTGGAGGTACCCGATCACCGGCTCGCAGTCCACCACGTCCTCGCCGTCGAGGGTCACCACCAGCCGCAGCACCCCGTGCATCGAGGGGTGATGGGGGCCGAAGTTGACCACCATGGGCTCGGTGCGGGTTTCGAGCTGCGTCATGGCGCCGGGCGGCAGGGGAAGGATTGGCCGAATCTTAGGAAGGAACCCATGGTTCAGTCGTTCGATCACCATCCGGTTCTGCAGGAGCCGCTGCGCCAGGCTTTTGCAGCGATGGGCGGCGGGCTGCTGATCGATGCCACCGTGGGCGGCGGCGGCCACAGTGCCCTGTTGCTGCAGGACAACCCGGGCCTTCGCCTGATCGGCCTCGACCAGGACCCCACCGCCCTGGCCGCCGCCGCCGAACGGTTGGCCCCCTTCGGGGGGCGGGCCCGCCTGCTGGCCACCAACTTCGCCGCCTTCGAGCCGGCAGCCCAGCTCACGGCCGCCGAGGCGGCGCTTCCGCTGCTCGGGGTGCTGGCCGATCTCGGCGTGAGCAGCCCCCAGCTCGACCGGCCCGAGCGGGGCTTCAGCTTCCGCGCCGACGGACCACTCGACATGCGGATGAACCCCGCAACCGGTGAAACCGCCGCCGAGCTGATCGATCGCCTCGAGGAAACCGAGCTGGCCAATCTGATCTACGCCCATGGCGAGGAGCGCCTCTCCCGCCGGATCGCGCGGCGGATCGTGGAGCAGCGCCCCTGGCGTGGGCCGGAGCGGGGCACCGCCGCCCTCGCCTACCTGGTGGCGGGCTGCTATCCCCTCCAGGCCCGCCGTGGCCGCATCCATCCGGCCACCCGCACCTTCCAGGCCTTGCGCATCGCCGTCAACGACGAACTGGCCGCCCTAGAGCGGCTCTTGGAGCGGGCGCCGGACTGGCTGGCAGCGGGGGGGCTGCTGGCGGTGATCAGCTTCCACTCGCTCGAAGATCGGCGCGTCAAAACCGCCTTCCTGGCCGATGACCGCCTGGAGCGGGTCACCCGCAAGCCCCTGGTGGCCACCCCCGAGGAAGAAGATGCCAATCCCCGCAGCCGCTCCGCCAAGCTGCGTCTGGCGCGCCGCCTGCCATGACGTCCCTCCCCCCCGTCGATCCCCGCAGCCTGCTCTGGTGGTCTGCCCTGGCCATCCAGCTCATCGCCATCCCCGGGACGTTGATTCCGGTGCTGCCGGGGCTGATCTTCCTGCCGATCGGAGCGGGGCTGTGGGTGTGGACCGTGGGCTGGAGCAGCGCCTGGCCGGAGCTGGGGCTGGCCGCACTGATCCTGCTGCTCGGCTGGGGCGCCGAAGCCCTCGGCCTGGTGCTCGGGGCGGCGCGGTTGCAGGCCACCCGCTGGGCCTACATCGGCGCGGGCATCGGCCTGCTGGTGGGCTTGCTGGGCCTGCTGCCGGCCCTGCCGGTGGGGGGGCCACTGATGGGGGCCCTGCTCGGCCCCCTGGCCGGCGCTTCGTTGGGGGAGCTGATCACCGCCCCCACCTCCCTGGGACCGCTCGGGCTGCTGCGGCTGCGGCGCTCGCTGCTAGTGGGGCTGGCGGTGGTGGCGGGGATGCTGGTCAGCCGGGTGGCTCAGTTCCTGCTGGCCATCGTCGGGGTGGTGGGCTTCGTAATGCTCAGCACGGTGCTGTTGCCGGGCTGAACCTGGCAGTGGCCACGGCCTCCGCCACCGCCGCAATCGCCTGGTCGATCTCGGCGGCGGAGGTGCCGCGCCCCAGCCCGAAACGGATCGAGGCGGTCGCCTCGGCGCGGCTGAGGCCCAGGGCGGCCAGCACGTGGGAGGGGCTGCCACCGCTGCAGGCGGAGCCGCCGCTCACGGCCAGCTGACGGCGCAACTGGCCATGGAGCCGGCTGCCCTCCACCCCCTCGAAGCGGACGTTGAGGTTGTGGGCCAGGCGCTGCTCGACGCTGCCGTTCACCGCCACCCCGCCGAGGGCCTGCAGGCCGGCGAGCAACCGGTCTCGCAGGGCACCAAGCCGGGCCTCACGCTCCTGGCGATCGGCCGTCGCCAGCTCCGTCGCCGCCGCCAGCCCGACGATCAAGGGCACCGCCAGGGTGCCGGCCCGCAGGCCGCCTTCCTGGCCACCGCCGTGTTGCTGGGGCGCCAGGCTGATCCCCTCAGCCATCACAAGGGCGCCGATCCCTTTTGGGCCGTAGATCTTGTGGCCGCTCAGGCTGAGCAAATCGATGCCGAGGGCATCGGGGGTCAGGGGGATGTGCCCGAAGGCCTGAGCTGCGTCGCAGTGGAAAGCGATGCCGCTGGCGCGGCAGAGCGAGCCGATCGCCGCCAGGGGTTGGAGCACGCCGATCTCGTTGTTGGCGGCCATCACGCTCACCAGGATCGTGTCATGGCGAAGGGCGGCCACCAGGGCGCCGAGGTCGAGCAGGCCGTCGGGCTGCACCGGCAGAACGGTGAGATCGAAGCCCTGGCCTTCCAGATAGCGAACGGTGTCGAGCACGGCCCGGTGCTCCGTGGCCAGGGTGACCAGGTGGCGGCCCCGGTGCCGACGCGCCTCCGCCAGCCCCTTGATCGCAAGATTGTTGGCCTCGGTGGCGCCGCTGGTGAACACCACCCGCTCCGGCGCCACCGCCAGCTGGGCCGCCAGCACGCCGCGGGCCCGCTCCACAGCCGCCGCCGCCTCGAGCCCCGGACGGTGCACTCGGCTGGAGGGGTTGGCGAACTGGGTGCTCCAGTAGGGCGCCATCACTTCCACGACCGCCGGGTCGCAGGGTGTGGTGGCCTGGTAGTCCAGG
>Ga0247836_1007519_pt1 | contig 11474 bp, 3 predicted proteins | sample LaCruzMarch2015__4_FD_187116 | JGI IMG/M metagenome (GOLD analysis project Ga0247836, IMG submission 187116) | Freshwater microbial communities from meromictic Lake La Cruz, Castile-La Mancha, Spain - LaCruzMarch2015_14m | ecosystem: Environmental > Aquatic > Freshwater > Lake | place: Spain...
TTGCAGTCTGTATTCCGGTTAAAGTTGTATTATTTGATAAAATTAATGTATTATTATCTGAAACTCTAGAAACAAATGTACCATCAGGTATACCTGCCCCAAAAATCTTATCTCCAACCTTCACCCCAATTATAGTAACAATACCAACAGAATTAGAAAAGTCAAGTATATTATTTAAACTACCATAAGTAGCAGTTATTATTCCAATATTTTCATATTCCAATCTAACATATGGGGTATTCTTATCACAAAAAACTACAGAAGTTGATCTTTTTTTTGTTGCATCTTGTGTATAATAAGTATCAACTTCAGTAATTAATGGAGTTCCAAATTCATCAGTTAATAATTCACCATTTGAAATATTGAAAAGATTTTGCTCATTACTAGGTATAATAGAAACTGGTCTTTTGTCGTCTCCTATTTTTATATCCTTTCCGCCATTCATATATCACTGCTCCTCCCAAGTGATACTTGCCGAAATAACAGCAGCAGGTGTTGCGCTATCATAATTAGTTTGCGAAGAAGCGCATAAGTATAAACTTTCAACTTTATCGGTAAGTGGGAATGATAGATACTCTTTATTATAATCAAAATAAGGAGACAAATCATATTCTTCACCAGAAGCAGGAACGAAAATACTCGAAACGACCGTACCAGTATTTGGAATTGGGCTTCTAATTTGAGGATTAATTTTAACAGACGACAATTGCGCTAAAGTAAATTCTGTAGTAGTTGCAGAAACAATGGTTCCTACTGAATTGTGATTTTCTTCTTTAAGAAAATTATCATTTGTAGTAATAATAATATCATCTGATGTGGATTCTAATGCATAAAAGTAATATCCATTAGTTGTTCCTTGATTTTCAAGATATCCCAAAATACTAATTTTTCTTTGAGTAGAATCATTTTTAAAATAACCTCTAAAATAACCATATATTCCAGTATTTGAAGAGAGATAAGACGAATTCGTTACAGATATTGAAGTTGGTTTTCCTCTTTTCCCAATATTGGATTCTACTGAAAGTGCTAAAACTCCGACAGTAGAAGATGTAGTTTGAAAAATTGGTGATTTTAACAAATCAAGTTTTACGACTCCAGTAGAACCAGAAGAAAGTCTTGTTGGGTATATTTGAGTTCTATTTCTTACACTTTTTCCGCTACTACTTTGAATAAAATCTCTACATTTGATTCCAATCAATGGAACAACACGATTTGGAATTATAGTAATTGGACCAGCAGAAGAATTCAATGGTGCATTCAAATAAAGATATCTATTTGTAATATCTACAAAGGTAACTTCAATATTTTGATCTAAAGGACTTGCAGTAATAATTTTAGAACCAACATAAAAAGAAGTAGAAAGTCCTGACGTTGCTCCTGCAATAATATATGGGTCAGATGCATTAGTAGCATTGGTTAAAGATGCTTCAGTAGTACCGGAACCAACTGTAAAAATTCTTTTAGATCCATATACACTTTCTGATACTGGTGTAGAATAACTAAACAGTTTTACTGTTCCTCGATCTCCTCCATCAATATAATAAGAAGCACCATACTTAACAATATGTTCTGATGATGATCCATAGGAAAATACAGATTCTAATCTTTTAGCATTTGCATACCCAAATCGTGATGCATTACCACCACCATAAACCATATATGTAATAGGAAGAGTCGCATTGCCCAGCGAGGAGACTTTCAGTTGATTAGATGCCCTTAGGTGATGCACACGTACCCAACGTGCTTCACCACTGCTTACGGGGACATATGCAAGGAATAAAGCACCAACAGCACCATACCAAGAGAATTCAATTTTATACATAGTAACCTTAGTAAGGTCAATATCCCAAATACTAGTATCTAATATTTGTTCACCAGTGTCCTCAGCAATAACATCTTGCCCTGCTCTTTTATCACTTACCGCATCACTATATAATAATTTATCTGTTATTCCATCCAACCTATCACCACTAAATCTAGATCTTGGAACACGATATTCATAAACATTCCAAAAATCTTTTTTAATATTTTGATTTACCCATTTATCATAATATAAATTAACATCATCGATTTGTTCCTTTAATGTTGAAGTTTGCCCTACTGGTAAAGAAGTATCAATATAACCTTCTTTAATTCCATCAGCATTCGTATACATATACGGAAACATACCGGTCGGTTTTATTGTAGTATACTTATTAAGAGCTGCATCAATAACAGTTCCAGAAGTTGGTTGAACAAAAGGAACCGGAGTAATTAATACGTGAGACGAAATACCAGATACTGTAGCAATTCCAGTAAGAGCACTTCCATCCAATTTATTTAAGGTAACAGTACTAATTCCAGTTATAGTATTAACACCAACTGAAGCAAGTCTATAAATTGAAGTATCTGCTATAAATCCAGTAATTATTCCAGCATTACTTCCTTTTGAATATGAAACGTGCTGTCCAGTAGAAAGACCAATTGCATATCCACCAGAAACATAAAATGTAGGAACAGTCGAAACACCAATATTAACAGTAAAAGAGGTTGACGAATTTATAATTAATACATTATATCCGGTTATTCTATTTGGATAAATCTTTGGAACAGATGGATCCAAATAACAAGTCATTGCAATACCAGTGAGAGTAATAAATCTACCTTCACCAAATCCGTGAGCACTACCAGTCGTAAGGGTCATCAGACCAGTTCCAATATCATAAGTAGCATTAGTAATACTTTTAGCAAGACCAGCTAAAGAAATAGTATTTCCATTATAAATTGAAGTAATTCCAATTTGGGACTCATTTTGTAAAAGAGATGGGTCATATACTCCAGCATGAGTCATTAAAAGATTATCTCTTAATATGACCAAATCGCCAAACTTTTTAGATTTACCTGCGTCTTGTTTATGCTTAGGATCTGCTAATGCTCCGCCAGAGTTAAAGGCATATGCTTCAGATTCAGATGTTCTTGGTGCTAACGGTTCTAATGGATTAGTTCTACCATAATCTTGAGTTTGCCCTGCGGTACTAAAAACAATAGAATTTTCGTAAATTAAAGACTGACTTCTTCTAACTACAGAAAAATTATCTTCAGTTCCGTCATTTCTAGATTCCCAATAATATCCATCATAATTATCAAAAATACCATATTTACGAACACAAGGATTTTGAACGGAAGCTCCATCATCAGCAATCAAACTTGTTTTAACACCAAATGTCGCTGCAGAAACTCGTCCTGGTTGATATCTAAAAAATCTTTTTGAAGTAAGGATAGCAGTTTTATCTGCTGGAGATTCAATTAAAGCCCCAGATTCTTCTGGAACGTGAGATAATCCCCATCCCATAGGTTGCAAAACTCCAGCATATGCTCCAGTATTAGATACAGTGGCAAATTGTTCGGGAGTTGAAGCCCATTCAGTTGGATTTACATCATAAGTGTTTACGTCAGCAAAAATACCAAGAGCAACTTCAGAACGAGGAATTCCAAGTAATGATAATGCAACTTCTGATTGCACCTTATTTTGTTCTTCTACTGGGATTGGGCTTTGGTCGCTTGCAACAACAACAGGTATCGATTTTTCTGCTTTCTGTTGACCAGGAGGAACAGGAGCAGTTCTACCTACAACTACGACTGCTGAACTATTGTTGACGTTAGTGTTATCAGGCATCTTAAATTACTCCGACTCTTCCTTTTGCAATGGTGAAGGTATTCCTTATAGATATATATCCACTCTCGTCGCCGTTAGTTATAGAAGTTGTGGTAAATCCAGTCAATTTCAATCTCTTATCGGAAGCATTTATTGTAATTTTTTCCGAAACGGTCAATTCAAACGAAGAAAGATCAGGTGATACTGAATGATCTACAAGTTTTACAACATCCCCAGTAGAAATTCCAGAGAATTGTTCAAAATCTTTAAGTTTAACCGTATAATTAGTTGCTCCCGCTCCAGGAACATTGAAAGTACCAGTTGAAATACCAATATATGTAGCAAATCCAATTGGTTTTTCTAAATATTCTTTTGCAATGATATCATACCCAAGTGAAGAACTTAATCCAAGAGTATTAGTTTGGTTACTGGTAAGAGACAATTGGATATATCCACTTTGTCTACCAAATACACCAGCATCTGGAGTAGTAATGTTAAAGTTTAAAAATCTTGCCCCAAGAGTTTCATTGGTAGTTCCTTGTCCAACTATAGTTCCAATTCCAGCAGATACAATTGAAACTTGAGTAGAACTAATGTCTTTTGGATCACCATCTTGAATATATTGTAAAACTGGTCCATTGAATGTAACTCCTCTTTGTATAGTGAGATTAATTGAATTAAAATCACTATCATAAATGTCTGGAGTTGGAATATACTCATCAGATGGACCAAGAATAATATTATTACTAGTTGTAATTTTACCAGATGCGTAAGTTCTCAATCCAGTTCCACAATTACGAATAATATTTCCTCCAGTAGAAACAACCGAAGTTACAGAAAGATCAAGAGGTCCGGGATAATTTTCAAATAAAGAATCATTAATTCTTAAAGTTTCTGATTCTTGAGCATTCAATGGTTGGAATGAATATCTATCAGTAATTGCACCATCAACAAAAGAAGAATTTTCTACAGACAATCTTGATGAATTATAAACATACAAACCATGACCAGGAGAATTACGAATTTCTACACCTTTAATAAGAGAAGAAGAAATATTTTCAAAATATACTAGATAATTATCAAGCTCGCCATCAAATAAAATATTATTTCCGCTATTACCATCAATTGTAATATTTTCAATTGTAATATCATATGGATTCGTAGTTCCAATTCCAACCAAATTACCATCAAAAGGAAGCATAGTGCTTAATCCAGTTGGACCAGCAACCTCATCAGTTGAAAAATATTGTTGTTTAATTATGGTATTTTTACCATTTCCACTTAATGTAAATCCAGTAGGAATAATAAGTTTATTTGTTAAATAAGTACCACTTGGTAAATTCAAATAGTTACCGCCAGAAGATATAGTTCCATCAATTGCTTGTTCTATAGCATATGTATTATCGTGTGCTACTTTAACAATTTGATCCGTTCCAATTCCCAAATTAGTTTTATATTGACCGTCTAAAGTTATAGAACTTTGACCAATTGAAACGATTCTATCAATTGCCCAACCTCTTCTATGTCCAGTAGTCGCAATATTTGGAAAATGAATTTGATTATTATTATATTCATTTACTGTTCCTTTTGAAGACCATTCAGTTTGCTCATATGTTCCATAATCTTTCCAAGTTATTCCAGAAGTTGATGATGTTAATTCTTTTGCTCCAAGAATTGCAATTAATTTTGCTTGATTAATATCAGCATTTACTCCAACTTGGCGATAAACTAATATACCGTGATTAGTATCAGTCCTTGCTAAAGTTAGTGTAATATGATTCAAGTCATTAAAATTATCTATGGTAGTCATTCCAATTCCGGATAGTGGAGGAATTTGAGAAGAAATACCAACCTTTCCATTTCTTAAATGATATTGAGAAATCCAATAACGATAAGTAGAGGTAGTTCCAGAGGTTCCTACTTTTGTTGCAAGACAACTTCCAACAACTGGTAAATCAACAAGAGCATTATCTGCAAATTTAGTAATACCAAATGCTTTTACTCTTTCTCCAACATAAAATCTTTCAGTAGAAATTCCACTAATTTTTAATTTATTACTTACCGTACTACCTATTCCAACATAAACAGTTCCATCATTACTAACTTTAAGACTTCTTAATCTATAAGCATCAATATCGTGAGCATCAATTAATTCATAACCAGTTCCATCATTTTTTACTTTAAGTATGCGATTTGCCTCAAATGTCGATTCGTCTGTTGTAGGCAAATCACTAAATTTAAAATTTTCATATACATTAGCACGAATAGATCCGTTTACGTCCAATTCATATGCAGGATTAGATGTTTTAATACCGACATTTTGAGAAGATTCATTAATCACTAATGATGGATTTGAATCTGATCCAATTTGAAGAAATGGATTCTGTGTACTATTACCTTTAATTAAAAGTTTAATTGCTTCTATACCACTAGCAGAAGTAGATGTAATTTTATTAGTAAAATTTACTGGCCCTCTAAATTCAGATGGAAGTAATCTATTAGATCCACCGCCTACACGAATTGTATTTCTTACATAAATGTCGTCAAATGTAGCAGTAAAATCAGATGAGGTTTCTCCAAGAATAGATTCCTTCGCAACTGGTCTTTCTCCAGTAAAGAAATCACCACGATCATTCATACCAGAATAAAATACAACTCCGCCTTTTTCTTCTTTAGAAATCGAGAGTAGTTCTTCTTCAAGTGTAATTATTCGTTCTTGTCTTTGTGGAAGTGCAGTCGAATAATTACCAGGACCATATCCAACATACTCAAAAGTATGTCCAGATGCACGAATACTCGAAAATCTACGAGTTTCCGAAGGAATAACATTAATTTTTTTAACAACTGAACCAGAATCATGAGGTGATGATTTAGTTCCTAAAACTCCACGAATAACTGAAATATCAGTAGAATTGGATACAACTGAAATTCTTACTATTTCATCATCAATTTGCAGAAAGTTACCTAGACTAAATCCAGAAGTACTAGTTAATACTAACGAACTAGAAGTAGTTGTAATTCCAGTAGACATTGTAGTACTAATTCCTGCACTCATATTCAAAAGACTTCCAGAAATCTTTTCATTTTGAAGAGAAGTATCTTGACCAAATGCCGCGATACCATACTTATAAACTTCTGCCGATCCAGTAGTAGTTGTCGTAATTCCAATTGAAGAGTATATAGTAAATGTAGATAATCCTATTCTCTCACTAACAATAAAATTAGAATTATAAATTGTAGATGCAGATCCAGTAACTCCCGAAATTTTTATTTTATTTCCAACAGATAATCCGTGAGATTTATTTGTCGTAATTGTTACGATTCCAGCTGAATTTGTGTTTGCAACTCCAACAATACTAGAAATTATAAGTGCTTCATCAACAATATAAAAAATTCCAGAAGAAGTAGTATATATTCCAGGATTAGTTCCAGTGCTGTAAGTTACTGAATTTGGACCAGGAACATTAGTAATTTTATAAAGACCATTAAAACCACTATTATTACGATCATTAACAGTACCAACACCAATAACTTGAATTACATCACCAATATTATTATTAATATTAGTAACACTTACGATACCCACACCACCAGAACCAACTCTCATAGTATTACCAATACCGTAAGAGGATCCACCGTCAACTATAGAAATTGCAGTAATCGTACCAGCAGCACTTACTGTAACATTTGCAGTTGCATCTTGTCCAACAATACCTTCTCCAACTAAAGAAACATTATATAAAGTAGTTACAATTCCAGATCCATATCCACTTCCTGGATTAACAATCGAAAGGGAAATCAAGGAATTTAAATTATGATTAAGCAAACTAAAGATAGTAGAAACTCCAGAAGAATTTGAAATTGCTCCAGTTACACCTAAACCGATTCTATTATCTTTAATATAATTAACAATCCCTTCTTTAGTAATACTATTAAGAGAATCATTAACAATAACTTTACCAATTAATCGATTAGATGCAGAAGATATCGCTTCTAAAGGATCATTATTTGGATTGTCCTTATCGATAGTTGGATATATATTATTAATATTTTGTTTGAATTTTTGAACAGAAAATGGTGATATGGTTGGAGAAATATTACCAATCAAACAAGTTAGATAATAAATTCCATCCTGCAATCCAGAAGAATATTCCTGAATAGTTTCTACATTATAAATTGTATAAGTAGTATCATACTCATTTCTAGAAAATACCGGCAAACCTAATCCTCGTGTGGAAATATTATCAATAAATGTTCCGCCATTATTCGTATTTGTATATTGAAAAGTTTTAGTTGACGGAACAGATGTTACAATAAAATATCCATTAAATCCAGCATTATCTGCTGCAGTTAAATTTGTCGTACTTTTTACAGTAGAAATTCTAACTCTATCTCCAATGCTTAATTTATGTGGGATTTCGGTTTTAACTGTTACGGTAGAACCAGAAGTTGTAATTCCAGCAATTATTCTAGAATTTTTATTTTTTATAATTGAATCAAAAATACCATTCTCAGTTACTGTTTTAGATTCTTGAAGAACATAATTTGGAGAAGGTGCTTTTGCATTTATATATTCTTTTGGTATAACATAACGTAATTTGTAGATTCTATCATTTAAATCACGATTTTCAGAAATTCTTTGAATATAAGTTGACGAATTGTTAGAAGAAATTTGAGTAGGATATAAAGATAACGCTTGATAAATTTGATTAGTCGAAATAGTAGAAGAACTTAAAATATACCAATTATTTTGTATAGAATCAAATTGAATTGGATGACCATAATCGCCAGGAATTTTATCAGTTACTCTACTAATAATTGTTAATATTCCTCCATTTTTATTTTTAATATTAACAGAATTATTATTATTAGCATCATTAATCGTCTTTGCTAATTTAATAGTAGTAGATGTTATACCAATTACATAATACAATTGCTCATTATCTAATCCATCTGGAGTAATTCCATTATCACTATAAATTCTTATAGATTCTCCAGTAAATAAATTATGAGATGCATTTAATGTTAATATATTAGTATCAACATTAATATCATTTTCGCCTAAAGTTCTAGTAATTGTAAATCTTTTTTCGGCAACTGGTCCGTCTCCAAAGGAACTTTGCATAAGAATTGGAGACGAATAAGTAAAGTTATTTCCGTCAATATTTACGTCAAGATAAAGTTTTTCGTTCAGATTTGATCCAACTTTATATCCATTTGTAATGTTAGATGGTGGATTATTAATATCATTTTCTGAAAGTAAATAGAGTCTTGCGGTTTGTCCGGTCCCAACATAAGAAGTAGTAAGTCCAACATCTATAATTCTCCAAGGTATATTGGTAGAATTCTCCTGTAAGTCTTTTGGTGGAACAATATGAGTAATATATCCAGTATCATCACGATCAAATGCTTCTTTTTTGAATCCTATCGAAATTAAAGATTTTGCTCCAAAATTAGAATTGGAGTTTGTAATTGATTGGTCTCCTCCATTTTCAGAAACAAAATGTTGAGCAAATCCAATTGCAAAGACAGAAACATCTTGAATGACGGAATCATTAGATGATTTTATATGAAAATTTTCATAATCTGGTTTATAAATTGCTTCTTGATTAAAATGAAGAGGTCTATTTGTTAATGATGTTGTCGAATTAGTATCATAAAGTCCTTGCTCTTCATTGTAAATAACAAATGCATTATCATCTTTTTGCAACCCAATTCCAGTAAATTGGGCAACAACCATTGACTTAAATCCCAATGCCTTTGATCCGTCAGCATGAAGTCCACACATACCAAAAACAGATCTTAAAGATATATTAAAAATATATGGAGATGCTCCATTCACAGTATCTGGCTCAATGACTACTCTTTCATTCGCAGAAATATTAATAGCAACATCAATTGGAGTTGATGGTAGCAAATAAGTAAATTGAGTTTCACTTGTAATTCCAGTTACTCTAAAACTTCCATTGTATAAATTAGAACTAACTCCAGCAATTCTAATTGAATCGTCAACACTTAGACTGTGTGAAATTGTTGTAGTAACATTTGCAACAGTTGCACTTGAAGTAAGTTCTGATATAGGAATATCATTAGGAGAAAGATCTCCAACAATTTTAAATTCTGGACTATTTGGTTCAAAATCACTAGATGTAGGATAGTCTACGATTTCTCTATTTCCAGTATCATCACCATAAGCATTCATTAGCTTATAGTAATACATCTGAAGATCAGTAAGTCCAGTTAAACTTTTTGCGTTAACACCATCTGCGTATTCAAATACAGTCAGTTTATGATGAGAAAAAGTAGGAGATGCTTGTTGTCCATAATTCTTATTATAAAAAACTGCTCGATCTGCATCAAATACACTAAACTGCCAAAAATAACAACCACCCGTCACTCTAAAAACGGCAGATCTTTCTATTGTGCTGTCTTCTGGATCAGGGACATATAGTGGACGAATTTTTGTTTTTCGAAGATCTAATCCGACGATAGAAGTTCCTTTGGGTATAATAATACCACCATCTACGGAATTAAATTTATGTAGTACATTACTTGAATTGAAAATATCAAAAATAGAATTATTTGTCAATTCTATATCTGGAGATCCAACGGCATTTAGATTAACATCAAAATATTGCGCAACTCCACTATTATTTTTAATATAATATCCAGGTCTATTATCAATATAATGAGTTCCTGGATATATTAGAATAGTTGTTTTATCGAATCTATCATTGTTAGGACCGTTCTGATATGCAAATCTTGCTGCTTCTATTAATGCTCTTTGAAGAGTAACAAAGGGACGAGTAAGTGAATTTCCTTTATTATCAAAACTATCAGTTGCATCTAAATCCGAAGAATTAACATAAATAATGTTTCCGTCGGTATTAATTAAAAAATTCTCTAATCTTGATAACGGCATCGTTAACCACAAATATTTCTTCTGTCTTATTTATCAATAAATAAATTATCAAGTTTTTTAATTATGACGATTAGCACTCAAACAAAATCACTCATTGAATTATATGAAAATAAAATAAAACAAGACGAAACTCAATTAGTTCAAATTAATAACATAATTGAAGGATATGAAGTTGATACAGGAACACAAATCGTTAAAATTTATGGAGTAACTAAAAATCTTGCAAATTTTAATATTCCAATTAGTGGATTAGATAATCAAATTGTAGGTATTACATCTAACATATACAATTTATATCAAGATATTGTAGGTATTGCAACTCAAGCAAATTTTGATGGATGCCCTGCAGTTGTTGATGAAAACACAGGAATTACAACAGTATATGCAGATGTAGTTAGTTACAGAACTTATAATTTTACTTTCCCAAATGTTTTTGGTACTAGCACTGGAACAATTACAACTGGAAATTTAGGAATTGGAACTCATACATTTATTTCACAAGTTGCAATTGGAACATATTTTTCATTTGATAGTAATATAGGAATTTGTGGAATTGCATCTGCTGCAATTGATTCTAAGTTAGCACAAATTAATACACTAATATCTCAAAGAAATCCTTACATATCAAATGTGAATACATTAAAAGCAGCAAGAATTAAATATCAATTAGAGCAACTTGGATATAATCAATCAGTTACTCAAATTACTGCACAAATTGCAGAAAGTAATTCTATTCTAACTATTTTAAAAAATTCATCCCTACAAGAGTTTTTCTAAAATTGGTTTTTAGTGATTTTCAATTTGAATATTCCAACTCACCCCTAATTTCTGCAAGTTTTGCCTCTGCATATGCAGATACACAGGTCCAATAGGTTTCTCCACTAACAAGATTTTCATCAGTGTAATAAGATGCAATAT
>Ga0247836_1007523_pt1 | contig 11471 bp, 7 predicted proteins | sample LaCruzMarch2015__4_FD_187116 | JGI IMG/M metagenome (GOLD analysis project Ga0247836, IMG submission 187116) | Freshwater microbial communities from meromictic Lake La Cruz, Castile-La Mancha, Spain - LaCruzMarch2015_14m | ecosystem: Environmental > Aquatic > Freshwater > Lake | place: Spain...
CGCCACGCCCTCGCTCACCCACAGCGGCACGGCCGCCAGCCGCCGGTGCAGCCTGCAGTTGAACGCCATCTGGTGCGTGGCCTCGTGCACGAGCGTCGCCACGAGGCCCGCCGCGCGGCTGCTCGACAGAATCTCGAGCCCGGCCCGGCCCGCCGATCGGCTCGGCCGCCCGCCGACCAGATCGCTGCCCGTGAGGTCGAACGTGGTCACCTGATTGCTGAGCAGGTTGTAGTAGCCGACAACGCGGTCGGTCGCCGCGCCGAGATCGGCTGCCGCATGCTCCTCATACCGCTGCCGGTCGGCAAAGATCACCACGACAAGCGGATGCTCCGGCTCCGCAACCTCGAAGCCCGCCTGCCGCCAGAAATTCATGAAGGCGTCGTGCAACCGTTCGAAGAGGGCCGCGCACCACTGCGCATAGGCCCGCGACGTATCGAAGCAGACGACGTAGTGCCGCGTCGCGAGCTGATCGAACCCCGCGGGCAATGTGCGCAGCACCGCATCCCCCACAGCCCGCGAAGTGAGTGGCTCGGGCGTCGTCGGCACTGCCTCCCGGCTCTGCACCTCCGCTCCCGGCACGACCTCGAGCCGCTGGTCGGCATGCTCGACGAGCAAGCTTCCATCTTGGGCCTCGACGACCACCCGCCCCTCGACGACGCGTTCGCCCGAATCACCCGAGATTCGCACCCGCTCCCAGACCGCAGGCGCGGCGACGGCGAAACTCAGACACAGGGCGAACCCCACGAACCGCATCTGCACGCTCCGCGCTGGAACAAGGCCCGGTCATGCAAGCAGGTTCGGCAGGCCGGTGAAAGTGCAACCTGCGCCGACGCACGAGGGCGTGGCAAAATAGTAAAGAGGGGCTCCCTATGCTCCATCGCCGGACGTTCACCTGCATTGGCCCGCGCCGGCTCGGGGTTACCCCGTACCGTCTCGCCGGACGGTAGGGCGTTTGAAAACTATCCGCATTCGGAGCCGGCGGCACGCTGCTTCATCGCCGAGGGCGATCGCTAGTCCCTTCTTAACTGTGATGGTGCGCTCGGTGGAAGCCGCGTATCTGCCCGTCGGCTCTTCCGCATCGCACCGACCGTCTCCGCCGAAAGTTCCCAGCGCCTACGAGGCGGGGAGGCGAGGGGCTGCCCCTGCCGTTGAGCCGGCGTATGTGGGCCACTTCACGGGAAACATGGCATCCTGCCATTTCCCCTTGGCCGACCTCCGTCGGCCGGTGTTCATCCGGGCCTCCGGCCCTGACGCCGAAGGCGTGGGAGCCGGGCTTTGCCCGGCGACTGTAAGCCGGAGACGACGCCGGGACGGCGGCGACGGCGCGACAGCCAGCCCGCAACGAACGTCCGGCGAGACGGTACGGGGCAGCCCCGAGCCGGATTGGGCAAGTTCGGGCAGTGACAGGCTGAGGCCTGTCCTACGAGCCCGCGAGTTGGTCTGGCTTCAGGCCCCGCGGCGCCTGTACGGTCCGATCTTCAGGCCACGGCTCGCCACACCCGCCAGTGCCTCATGGATAGCCCATGACATCGATCTCGTTTCGCGCACTCCGCCCGCTTCGTCGTCGGTTCGCCACCGCGTGGCTGCTGGCCGCGCTCCTGCCTGCCGTCGTCGGCTGCTCGGGCTGGCTGCCGTGGACCGCCTCCGATAAATCCAAGAAAAACGCCGAGCTGTACGGCCCCACCGCCAACCAGCGGATCGAGCAGCTCGAGGCGGAGGCCAAACAGGCCAAGGCCGAGGGGAGCAGCCAGAGCGTCGACTTCACGCGGAAACTGGCCGAGCAACTGCTCGCCGAGCACGATGCCCGCGTGCGGTGCGAGATCGTGGCCATCGCCGGCGATTTCGACACGGCGGCGGCGGTCGCAATCTGCAAAGGCGCGTTGCAAGATCCCGATGAGCGGGTGAGGACACGGGCCTGCGAGGTGTGGCGGAAGCGGGGCGGGGCCGAGGCGGTGCAGTTGCTCGCCAATCGTTATCGGGCCGATCGCGAACTCGACGTCCGCCTGCGGGCGATTCGCATGCTGGGCGAAATGGAGAACGAGGGCGCGATTCCCGTGCTGGCAGAGGCGCTCGAAGATCCCGATCCGGCCGTGCAATACCGGGCCGTCGCAGCCCTCAAACAGGTCAGCGGTCGCGACCTCGGCAACGACGTGAACGCCTGGCGCGAATGGGCTGCGAACCCCGGCGACGTCGAGCCCTGGTCGATCGCGGAGGCCTGGCGCAAGCTGTTTTGAGCGGGCGGCCTGCCTGCCTGGCAAGACACGCAGGCTGGGAGTGCCGGACGGTCTGCCGCGACCCGCACGGGCTCCTTGCCGCCTCCCGGGTTCCCGGTGGAGAAACGGCCGATACCCCACCGCAGACGCACGCCCGGCCCGCCAGCAAGACACGTTGTGTTGATCACTCACCGCCCCACTCATGATGCAGCGCCTGGATGCTCACGGCGCTGTCGACGGTCGCCCCGTCGCCGCCCCGTGCTCTGGCTCGTGGTCGCGGGAAGCGTCGTGGCGACCATGCTCACGATCCTGTCGGCCGACACCGCCTCCTTCGCGGCCCCGCCGGGCCTGCCGTTTTCAGGCAAGCGTCTGTTCGAAGCGTTCGGCAAGAAGCCGACTCCGCCGCAGGCGTTCATTCCGGCCCCGACGCCCCCCCCGGCCCCGGCCGACGAAGACCCGCGCGACACTGGCAAAGATGCGGCGTCGGCTGCCGCGAAGCCCAAGGACTCTCCTGCAGCTGCATCCGATTCCCCGCGGCCCCCACGGATCGGCACGCTTCCTCCGCAGGCCAACCCGGCGGCACCCACGCGGGTGCCGACCTGGGACGAAACCATCTCCTTTGCCAAATCGCTCAAGTCGTCGGCCGATCGCGTGGCTGCAGCCGCGATCGACCCTGCATACAAGCCTGAGCCAAAGCCTCAGCGTGCTCCGATCACGACCGCCGGGCGGGCGTCTCCGAAGGCCGCGCCATCCACTGCCGCGCCGAAGATGACGGCCGCGATGATGCGGCAGCAGGCGGCCGTGAAAGCGGCGCAGGGTCGGCAGGGCACCGGCGCGCAGCCGCCACAGACCAGACGCTTCACTCGGCTGCGTTCTTTGATCAGCCAGACGCTCGCCACCTACCAGCGGCGACCGCTCAACACCGCCAACAATACGCCCTGGGAGGTGATGCACGGGTTCATCGCGTTCGGCATCCCGACCCAGCTGCGCGTCGGCGGCCCGACGGGCGACCTCGTGAATGCGATCGGCTGGATGAACATGGGGGGCCGCTGCCGGGGGCAGGTCATGCTCGCGACGGCCGGCGACCGGCTCGTCGCCCAGAAGGGTATCGGGGTGCAGGGGCACTCGGCCCAATATCTCGCCATTCTCGCCCAGTGCCGCGTGGCGCTGAATTCGCCGATCGCAGTCCAGTCGAAATCGTTCACCGTGGCCGACCTCGTTGAGGAGGAGAAGCTCTCGTGCAAGTCGAACACGGAGCTCACGTTCGCCCTGATCGGCCTGGCCCACTATCTGCCGACCGACGCCACGTGGCAGAGCCGCGCCGGCAAGCCCTGGGACCTCGAAAAGCTCGTTGCCGAAGAGATCGAGCAGCCGATCCGCGGCGCCCCGTGCGGCGGCACGCATCGTCTGTTCGGCCTGGCCTACGGCTGCCAGCGGCGGCTCCGCGCCACCGGCAGCCTCACCGGCCACTACGCTCGGGCCGACAAGTTCGTGCGTGACTACCAGGCCTTCGCCCTCACGAAGCTCCAAAACCCGGACGGATCGTTCAGCACCGAGTGGTTCAAGTATCCCGCCGACCGGCCGGACGACATCGACCGCAAGGTGCAGACGACCGGCCACATCCTCGAATGGCTCGTCGGGTCGCTCGATCAACAGGATCTCTACCAGCCGCGGGTCGTGGCGGCGGTCGAATTCCTCGCCACATCCCTCGCCCGTCAACCCTCACGGGAATGGAAGATCGGCCCCATGGGGCACGCGCTGCACGCGCTCACGATCTACCAGGAGCGGGCCTGGGGCACGATCCTGCCGGGCGGCATCGCGGCGTTTCACGGTCCGATGAAGGCCGCGCCGGAGGCAGCCCACATGGCGACACGGCCGGACGATGGCCCGGTGTTCCCGGAGCAGCCTCGCGATAAGCCGATCCGGCGCTGACCGCCGCCTCCTCGGCGGCCACGGCATTCTTGAACGGATCGGACCCGCGCCGTACGCTTGCCCGGCGGGTTTGACACGTCAGCCCCGCGCTTCCTCGCGGCCGCACCCGACGCTCGGGTGTCGATGCACCGCGCGGGGCCGAGGAACGCCCATGTCAACGCCCGACCTATCAGCCCAGATGGAGCACCTGCTCGAAGCAGGCTCGCGGCTGCGCGAGACAGCCGGCGCCGACGCCCTCCTCCTGCTCGTCGATCAGCGGCTCGACTGGGCGCGGGTGCGCGAACTGGTCGGGAGCGCGTCGATCCTCGTGGCTGCCGACGAGGAATCGCACCTCGAAGGAACCGCCGACCACGGGCTCAAGCCCGTGCTCCTGGATGTGGCCGGACTCCCCGTCCACGAGCGGCTCACGCAGGCGCTTCTCGAGTGCGTGGCCGACGAACTGATCGCACCGGAGGCCCAGGTGGTGGCCGTGTATAGCGGGTTCGAGGCCGGCACGGCCGACTCGGTGAGCGTGCTCCGGCTCGAGGAGCATCTCGGCCAGCTCACGAGCCGCGACCTGCGCAACCTCGAGACGAAGGTGCCGCTCGAGACGCTCAAGATCGTGGTCGACCTTGCCGTCGAGATCGGCCGCGAGGGCCGCGAGGGCAAGCCCGTGGGCACGCTGTTCGTCGTCGGCGACACCCGTAAGGTCATGCAGTCGAGCCACTCGACGGGCTTCGACCCCGTCCGCGGCTACAGCCGCTCGGAGCGCAAGCTCACCGACCCGCGCGTGCGCGAAGGCATCAAGGAGATCGCGCAACTCGACGGCGCCTTCGTCGTGGGTGCCGATGGCACGGTCGAGGGCGCCGCTCGCTATATCGACGCCTCGGCCGAGAGCGTCTCGGTGGCCAAGGGCCTGGGCGCCCGCCACTGGGCCGCCGCCGCGATCACCCGCCGCACCAAGAGCGTCGCCGTGGCCGTCAGTGAAACCAACGGCACCGTCCGCATCTTCCACAACGGCGAGGTCGTGCTCCGGATCGAGCCTTTCCGCCGCGCCATGAAGTGGAAAGAATTCGAGTACGAGCCGCCGGGCACCGCCGACTAGTTCCACGATAGGTATCGGGGAGGGACGACGCTATTTCGCCCAACCCGGCGTCGAAGCCGGCGGTACGCTGCTCCATCGCCGAGGGCGATCGCTAGTTCAGTCTCAACTGTGATGGTGTGCTCGGTGTAAGCCGCGTATCTGCCCGTCGGCTCTTCCGCATCGCACCGACCGTCTCCGCCGCCTCCCTGAATCGTTAAGGGGAGGCGAGGGGCTGCCCATGTTCCGTGAGCCGGCGTATGTGGGCTACTCCACGGGAAACATGGCATCGTGCCATTGTCCCTTGGCCGACCTCCGTCGGCTGGTCATCACCCGGGCCTCCGGCCCTGACGCCGAAGGCGCGGGAGACGGGCTTTGCCCGGCGACCGTAAGCCGGAGACGACGCCGGGACGGCGGCGACGGCGCGACAGCAGGCCCGCAGCGAACGTCCGGCGATGGAGCGTGGGCAGCCCCGAGCCGGGTTGGGCGAGTTGAGGACAGCAACCGCGAGCAGACCGCGTGCTTTCCCGCCAGCCGTTATGATCCTCGCATGTCAGACGTCGCGTCAGCCGCCGTGCCCGATCTTGCCGGGAAGTCGGTGTGGGTGATCGACACGCTGTCGCGGGTCTACCAGCTGTTTCACGCGCTGCCGGAGATGACGTCGCCGCAGGGCACGCCCGTCGCGGCCGTCTATGGCTTCACCCGCGACCTGCTCGACATCATCGAGAAACGGAAGGCCGACTATCTCGTCTGCGCGCTCGACGCGCCCGGGCCCACGTTTCGCCACGAGCGGTTCGAGGCCTACAAGGCGAACCGGGCCGAGATGCCGGCCGACCTCGTGCCACAGATTCCGCTGATCAGGCAACTGCTCGACGTGATGGGGATCCCGTGCCTGGAGATGCCGGGCTACGAGGCCGACGACGTCTTGGCCACGCTCGCCCGCCTGGTGACGGGGCAGGGGGGCGGCTGCGTGCTGGCGACATCCGACAAGGATGCGCGGCAGTTGCTCTCCGACCGCGTGCGGCTGCTCAACCTGCGCACGAATGCGTTTCTGGGCCCCGATGAGCTCCGCGCCGAGTGGGGCATCCGCCCGGACCAGGTCGTTGACTATCTCACGCTCGTGGGTGATTCCGCCGACAACGTGCCCGGGGTGCCGCTCATCGGCCCGAAGATCGCGTCGGAACTGTTGCAGGCGCACGGCTCGCTCGACCACGTGCTCGCGCATCCCGATGTCGTGGCGGGCAAGAAGCGGCAGGAAAACGTCCGCTCGTATGCCGAGGCGGCCCGAGCCAGCCGCGAGCTCGTGCGGCTCGACGCCGACGTGCCCCTGACGGTGCCCTGGGAGGCTGCCCGGCTGCACACCCCCGACGGCGAACGGCTCGGCACGTTCCTCAAGGAACTCGGCTTTCAGAGCCTCGTGACGAAGGCGCGGCAGTCCGCAGCCCGCCCCCGGCCGCAGCCCGCGGCGGCGCAGCGGACGATGTTCGACCTGGCCACCCAACCGGCGCTGGCGGTCGCCGAGCCGCCCCAGGCGCCGACGACACACGTGCGCGATGACGACGCGCTCGCGGAGATCGTGCCGGTGCTGCGTGCCGCTGGGACGCTTGCCGTGTGTGTTGCGTGGACGCCGCAGGCCCGGTTGCTCGCGCCGCCTGCGGGCCTCGCGCTGGCCACGGCCGATGCCACGGTGTGGGTGGCGCCCGAGGTGCTCGAGCATCGTGGCGGTCCAGGCACACGGCTGCTCGCCGACATGCTGGCCGATCCGGCCGTCAAGAAGATCGGCCACGACCTCAAGCGGCAGACCGTCACGCTGCGGGCCGCAGGGTTCGAGCTTGCGGGGGGCACGTTCGACACGCTGCTCGCCGCCTATCTGCTCGATGCCGGCGAGCGCAATCACGGGCTCGCCGAGGTGGCACGCCGCGCCGGATTCGACGTGGCGCCGGAAGACGACGAAGCGATTGAGCGGCCAGCCGACACAGCCCGCGCCACGCAGGCGTGCGGCATCGTGCGGCGGGTGGCGGAGCGGCTCGACGAGGCGCTCCGCACAGCCGGCCTCCATGCGCTCTACGCCGACGTCGAACTGCCCCTGGCGACGATCCTCGCCGACATGGAGTTTCGCGGGGTCCGGATCGACTGTGCGGTGCTCGGCGCGCTCTCGCGCGACTACACCGCTCGGCTGGAGACGCTCGAAACGGAGATCCACGGCCTCGCGGGCCACGCCTTTTCGATCGCGTCACCCCTCCAGGTGCGGGCGGTGTTGTTCGACGAGCTCGGGCTGCCCGTCGTCAAGCGCACGAAGACCGGCCCGAGCACCGATGCCGAGGTGCTCGAAGAACTCGCCCCGCTCCATCCGCTGCCGGCGAAGCTGCTCGAGCAGCGAAAGTACGCCAAGCTCAAGAGCACCTATGTCGACGCGCTGCCGGCGCTCGTCGACCCGGCGACCGGCCGGATCCACACCACGTTCAACCAGACCGTCACCGCCACGGGCCGCCTCAGTTCGAGTGATCCCAATCTGCAGAACATTCCGATCCGCACGGCCGAAGGGCAGCAGATCCGCGCGGCGTTCCTGCCGCGGGAGCCGGGCTGGCGGTTCGTCGCGGCCGACTACTCGCAGATCGAGCTGCGGATCCTCGCGCATCTCTCGGGCGATGCGGCGATGCGGGAGGCCTTCGCATCGGGCACCGACATCCACACGCGCACGGCGGCGGCCGTGTTCGGCATCGAGCACGGGGCCGTGAACTCCGAGATGCGGCGGGCGGCCAAGGCGGTGAACTTCGGGATCCTCTATGGCCAGAGTGCCTTCGGCCTCGCCAAGGCACTCTCCATCCCGCAGGCCGAGGCGGCGGCGTTCATCGCCGCGTATCTCCACACGTTCGCCGGGGCGGCCGAGTTCATGGACGAGCTCCTCGACCGCTGCCGCCGCGACGGGCACGTGACCACGATGCTCGGCAGGCGGAGAACGATCGCCGGCGTCCGCGACCGTCCGGGGCGGCGCAACGCCGCCGGCGTGCTCACCCTCGCGCTCCCGGAACGTACGGCGATCAACACGGTGGTGCAGGGCTCGGCCGCCGACCTGATCAAGCTGGCGATGCTCCGGGTATCGCGGCGACTCTCCGCCGAGAAACGTGCGGCCGCGCTCGTGCTGCAGATTCACGACGAGCTCGTGTTGGAATGCCCCGCGGCAGAGACATCCGCCGTGCACGAGCTCGTGCTCGAAGAAATGCGGTCGGCCCTCCCGCTCGACGTGCCGCTCGAGGTGTCGGTGCATGAGGGCGCGACGTGGGCGGAGTGCGAGAAGTAGGCATCTCATGATCACGATCGGCATCAGCGGCAGGATCGGAGCCGGCAAATCGACCGTGGCGAAAAGGTTTGCCGAACGCGGGGCCCGCGTGATCGATGCCGACGCGATCGCCCACGGCGTGCTCGAGGAGCCCGACGCGAAGGCGGAGATCATCGCCCGCTTCGGAGCGGGAGTTCTCGCCGCCGATGGCCGCATCGATCGCAGCGTGCTGGCCGCGCAGGTGTTCGGAGCGGCGCCGGCCCATGCTGCGGCGCTCGCTGACCTGGAATCGATCATCCACCCCAGGGTGCATCGCCACATCGAACAGGCCCTCACCGCAATCCGTGATGCCGAACGGCAGGCCGGCAGGTCCAAGACGCTCGTCGTGCTCGACGTGCCGCTGCTGGAGCGGGCGGGATGGGATGCGGCCTGCGACCACGTGGTGATGGTCGAGTGTGAGGATGGCGTGAGGCGGGAGCGGCTCGCCCGGCGCGGTGTCAGCCCGACACAGCAGGCTGCCCGGGAGGCAGCATGGGAGGCGGGCCGGCGCGGCGGCCGGCAGGCTGGACATGCTTCAGGAGATCGAAAAAACAGGTTCACCGTGGATACGTCCGGTGAACTGGCCTATACTGCCGCCCAAGTCGATCGCATCGTGGACGCGCTCTTCGGGCTCTGACGGAGAGCCGGACGATCGCTCGACTTCGGCCCGCTCGGGTGGGCCGCCCATCCGGTTCGCTCCTCCCCCCGCTGCTCGTTCGCCCGTGGTCGCCACGGGTGCCCACCGAGGTTCGTCATGCCCCCCACCGACCCCGACCGCCCTGACGACGTGCTCGATCGCGAGCCGATGTCGATCGCCGAGGAGATCGCCGCGGAGGTGAAACTCGACGACCACGAAGCCTCCGACCGCTACGAGTTGCTGAAGAAGGGCGACACCCACATTTCGGCGCTCCAAAAGCTCTCGATGGCCGAGTTGATCGAGCTCGCCCGCAAGGAGGAAATCGGTGACATCACCGGCGCCAAGCGTCAGGATCTCGTGTTCCGCATCCTGAAAGAACGGGTGAAGCTCAACGGGCTGATGTTCGGCGAAGGAACGCTCGAAATTCTGCCGGACGGCTTCGGATTCCTCCGCAGCCCCGACTACCACTACCTCTCGTGCCCCGACGACATCTACGTGTCGCCGAGCCAGATCCGCCGCTTCGGCCTCCGCAACGGCATGAGTGTGGCGGGGCAGATCCGGCCGCCCAAGGAGAGCGAGCGGTATTTCGCACTGTTGCGCGTGGAGGCGATCAACGGCGAGGATCCCGCCAAGCTCTCGTCGCGGGTGTTCTTCGACGAGCTCACTCCGCTGCACCCGGACGAACGCATCGTGATGGAGACCACCGGCGAGGAGCTTTCCACGCGGGTCATCGATCTCGTGGTGCCGATCGGCTTCGGACAGCGCGGCCTGATCGTGAGCCCGCCCCGGGCCGGCAAGACGATCCTCATGCAGAAGATGGCCCGTGCGGTGCTGGAGAATTATCCGGAGGCCTACGTCTTCATGCTGCTCATCGACGAGCGGCCCGAGGAGGTCACCGACATGGAGCGGCAGGTGAAGGGGCCGAGCTGCGAGGTGATCAGCTCCACGTTCGACGAAAACGCCGCCCGCCACGTGCAGGTGGCCGAGATGGTGATCGAGAAGGCGAAGCGGCTCGTCGAATACGGCCGCGACGTCATCATCTTTCTCGATTCGATCACGCGGCTCGCTCGGGCCTGGAATTCGGAAGTGCCGAACTCCGGCAAGATCCTCTCCGGCGGCGTCGACTCCAACGCCCTGCAGAGGCCCAAGCGATTTTTCGGCAGCGCCCGCAAGGTGGAGGAGGGCGGCTCGCTCACCATCATCGCCACGGCCCTCGTCGACACCGGCAGCAAGATGGACGACGTGATCTTCGAGGAGTTCAAGGGCACCGGAAATCTCGAGGTCATTCTCGATCGCCGGCTCGTCGACAAGCGAATCTATCCGGCGATCGACATCAACCGCTCCGGCACGCGGCGCGAAGAGATGCTGCTGGAGCCGGATGAGTATCGGCGCATCTGCGTGCTGAGGCGCGTGCTCGGCGAAATGAATCCGACCGACGCCATGGAACTGCTCGTCAATCGACTCGGCAAGACCAAGTCGAACGCCGAGTTTCTCGCGAGCCTCAAGTCGTAGGGCCGCCATGAAGATGCTTCCGGTGGGCAGGACACGGCAGGGCGCGGCCGACGTGCGCGACGCCCTCGGAACTCGCCGCGTGGCCATCGTCGTCTCACGGTACAACGAGACCGTGACCGGCCGAATGCTCGACGGAGCCCTGTTCGCCCTCGCAGCCGGCGGAGTGCCACGCGAGCGGATCGACGTCGCCTGGGTTCCCGGGGCCTTCGAACTGCCGCTGGCAGCCGATCGGCTCGCCGCGAGCGGCGGGTTCGCGGCGGTGCTCTGCCTGGGAGCGATCATCCGGGGTGAGACGTCGCACGATCGGCACATCGCCTCCGCCGTGGGGCAGGGCATCGAACAGACGGCCCGCCGTCATGGCCTGCCGGTGCCGTTCGGCGTGCTCACGTGTGACACGCTCGCGCAGGCCATCGCCCGGGCGGCGGGCGGCCCGGCCGACGCCTTCGCGGGCAACAAGGGGGCCGAATGTGCCACGGCCGCGCTTGAAATGATCTCACTCCTCGCCATGCTGACGCCTCGTGCGTCTGCCGATCCGACACCGTGAAGACACCCCGCCGCACCCGTGCCCGTGAGATCGCCCTCCAGGCGCTCTATCGTCTGGACATGAACCCCGGATCGGTCGCCGCCGACGTCGATCGCTTCATCGCGGCCCGCCTCGGCCATCCGGGCCTCGTCGACTTCGCGCAGGGGCTCGTCGCCGGCGTCCACGACCGCCGGGTCGAACTCGACGCCCTGCTCGACGGCCGCGCCGAGCACTGGCGCGTGGCCCGCATGCCCGCGACGGATCGTGCCATCCTG
>Ga0247836_1007531_pt1 | contig 11460 bp, 7 predicted proteins | sample LaCruzMarch2015__4_FD_187116 | JGI IMG/M metagenome (GOLD analysis project Ga0247836, IMG submission 187116) | Freshwater microbial communities from meromictic Lake La Cruz, Castile-La Mancha, Spain - LaCruzMarch2015_14m | ecosystem: Environmental > Aquatic > Freshwater > Lake | place: Spain...
TCGGAGGCCAGCTGGGCCGCAGTTCCGACGAGCGGCACGTCACCCACTGGCCGGGCCACGGAGTGAACGGCCAGGTGTGGCTCGACGCCGATGCCGCTGTAGGGGTGACCGTTGGGCGAATAAAACTTGGCGGTCGTCAGCCGCATGCCGACACCGGCCGAATCCAGGGGAAAAATGCCCTGGATCGAGCCTTTGCCGTAGCTGCGGGTGCCCACGATCGTGCCGCGGGCGTGGTCGCGAATCGCGCCCGCGAAGATCTCGCTCGAACTGGCCGACTCGCCATCGATCACCACCACGAGCGGCATCCGCCAGGTGCCGGGCCGGCTGGCCGTGTAATTGAAGTCTTCCTCGGGGCTCCGGCCGCGGGTTGCCACGACGAGCCCGCGCTCGAGGAACAGATCGGCCACGTCGACGGCAGCGGACAAGAGCCCGCCAGGGTTGCCGCGGAGATCGACGACGATCGACCGCATTCCCGCCACGTCGAGCCGACGCAGCGCCGCCTCGAGGTCGGCCGCCGTCGTCTTTTGAAACGAGCTGATCTTGAGGTAGGCCACGCCGGCGGCCGGGTCGACCATGCGCACGTCTTCGACGCTCGGCACCTCCACGTGCTCGCGCCGCACCGTGACGGCCCGGGCCGGCGACGGCCCGCGGAGCACGGCGAGGGTCACGAGCGAGCCGGGTGGGCCTTGCAGCAACTGGGCAGCCTGATCGACACCCATGCCCCCGATCGATCGACCGCCCACGCCCACGAGGTGGTCGCCGGCACGGATGCCGGAGCGTTCGGCGGGGCTGCTGGGAATCACGTGCACGACGAGCAGCCCGTCGCTCGCCGCCTTCAGCTCCACACCGAGTCCGACGAAATTTCCTTCGATCTGGGCGTACAGGTCGTCGAGCTGGCCCGTCGTGAGAAACGCCGAGTATTCGTCGAGGCTTCCCATCGCCGCCGCCGTCATCTCCAGGAGGGTGACGGTCGTAGGCACGCCGAGCGTGGTCTTGGCGATGCTCGCGACCCAGACAGCGAAGGCTTCCGCCTCCACCTGCGAGGCCACCGTGCGGCCCGCAGCCAACTGGGCGATCTGGGCGCGGTAGACGACGCGAGACGCGCCATCGCCGGCCTGCACGTGCTGGCCGGCGAAGACGGGCTCGTCGATCGCCACGTCCATGGCCAGCATGCCCCGCGAGACGATGCGGGCGAAATTCGGCGCCTCGAAATGATGGGACGCGATCCGGGCCAGCACCTCGGAGTAGAGCCGGCGGGCATCCGAGTCGGTGAGTTTGCCCAGCTGCGTGCGATACGCCGTCTCGTTGTGCCGCCGGGCGAGATCACAATGAATCTTCGCGAGGTCGTAGCGCTCTTGCAGCTCCGGGGCGAGCGTGCCTTTACGGGCTGCCAATTCGCAAACACTGACGAGGTCTGGCCAGCGGCCTTCGCGTTCGAATCGCGACGCCTTCGCCGCCAGATCATCGTGCGAATCACCGGCCTGGCCGGCTACGGGAGATGACCAGCCGAGGGCGGACTGTTCGGCAGCAAGTTCGCCGGACGCACTGAACACCCCGGCACAGATCGTCAGCAGGCCGAACAAGCCGACGCGCAGCACCAGACTGGCGGGGCACGTCGAGGGGCTGACGACGTTCACGAGGGCAATCCGTTCGCGTGAGGCCGCATCCTGTCGCGGCAGGCAGCGGTTTCTCCATCAACCGCCTGCGATTATGGATCACGATTTTCCCCTGGTCAAAAAATCATGCACTGCGATCGGAAAAATTCCGGGCGTCAGTCCGGACAATTGGAACGACCGGCAGAGCTTGCCCGATCGGCCACACCGCGCAGGCCGCGCGGCTCTCAGGCGACGGCCCGAGCGTGCGCAGCGAGCACACGATCAGCGAAGGCCGCGGGCGTGCACATCTCGGCCATGCGGTGCCTGGCCGACGCACCCAACTCGGCGAGCCGCCCGCGGTCGGCGTGCAGGCTGCGGATGGCGGCGGCGATCGCGGCCACGTTTTCACGCGGCACGACCAGACCATCGCGGCCGTTGCGCACCATCTCCTTCATGCCGCCGGCGTCGCTCACCACCGGGCAGGTACCCGCGGCCATCGCCTCGAGCAGTGCCCGGCAGAGTCCTTCGTGCCGTGAGGGCATCGCGAACACATCGAACGCGCCGGCCAGGCTGCCAGCTCCGTCCACCCGCCCGGCCATGTGCAGCCGCCCCCGCCAACGCCCATCCGTGGCCAGCCGTTCGACCCGCCGATCGGTGACCTCGCCGATCACGAGCCAGTGGGCGTCGACCAGGTCAAGACACTCGAGCCCCGCCCGCAACAAGAGGTCGGTGCCCTTCACCGGCCGCACGTGGGCGATCGTGCCGACCACGAACGCATCGGCGGGCACGCCGAACCGCGCGCGGATCTCGGCACGGGCCCCAGCCGTGAGCGGATCGGGCTGGTGCACGCAGTTGTAGACGGTGTGACACCGGCCGGTGCCGACGCCGGCTGCCATGAGCCCATCGGCGACGGCGTCTGATTCGCAGGCATGGAGCGTGACGCGCGGGGAAAGAAACGTGAGGTGGTTGGCGGGGTCGAGCCGTGAGGGTGGTGTGGAGATGCCGCGAAACGACACGATCGCCGGTGCCTGGCGGAGGCCGAACGTCGCGAGCATCACGGCTGCGAGCGCCTTGGGCGAGAACGCATGCACGACATCGGGTTTGAGCATCGCGATCACCCGGCGCAGCCGTGCCGCCGCACGGAAGTCGAGTTTTATGCGTGGGTCGAACGACTCGCTCACGCGCAGGCGACCGCTGGTGGCGGGGGTCGGCGGAAACCACGGATAGTGCAGGGCCGCGACGTCGCCCTCCCGGCGGGCGAGTTCGTCGACAAGCAGTGGCGGCGCGTGGACGAGAAGACGCTTCATGGCTGGCCTGGCACGGGCGGGTCGGGACGGCAGGAATACCCCTTCCGGAGCGGAAAACGCAATGCACGTTTTGCGCACGATGTAGACTTAAGCCATGCCGCTTCCGACCGTGCATCCGGACGACCCTCCAGGGCCCGATCCCCAGCCCACCCAGGTGCTGCTCGACCGCGTTCGCGACGGCGACAAAGCCGCGATCAACGGGCTGCTCGCGCGGCATCGCGAGGCGATCAAGCGGATGATCGACCGCCGCATGGACCGCGTGGTGCAGCACCGCGTCGACGCCAGCGACATCGTCCAGGACGTGATGCTCGAAGCCAACCGTCGGCTCGGCGACTATCTCGCCAATCCGACGATGCCCTTTCAGCTCTGGCTGCGGCACATGGCCCGCGATCGGCTGATCGACGCCCACCGCCGCCACCGGGTCGCGGCGAATCGTAGCGTCGATCGCGAGGTGTCACTGCCCGCCGGCGGCACCGACGACCGCTCCGCGGCCGATGTCGTCGCCGGGATCGCCGATCGCGAACTGACGCCGGCGGCCGCAGCCACCTGGCACGAACTGGAACGCCGGTTCGCGGCGGCGGTCGAGCGACTCGAAGAGGACGACCGCCAGATCGTGTTGCTGCGGCATTTCGAACACCTCTCCACGGCCGATGCGGCCGCGGCGCTGGGCCTGTCGAAGCCCGCCGCCGGCATGCGGTATCTGCGGGCCATGCGGCGGTTGCGCGTGCTTCTCGAGGGCAGCGACTGAGCCCGGAGAGGCCGCGGGCTCCGCCGTGCCTATCATGTCAGAGAAGTGTCGTTTTGGCCGATCGACTCGCCACCCTTGATTGAAGCATGTCGCCTCACGTTTCGAGCACCATGACTTCGACGTCGGGCCGACGGCTCGCCGTGGAGGCGCCGCTGACGGCGGGACAGGAGGAGCAGCTGGCGACGCTCGTAGACGAGCTGTCCGAGTCTCCGACGGGTGCGGAACAAGAGCACCTTGAACGTCTTGTAGCCGATCATCCCGACCTGGCCGGACATCTCCGCGAACTCTTCGCCACCATGCTCGTGACCGACGCGGTCGCCGAACAATCCACAGTGTTCGAGCGTCGCCAGGGAGGCATCGATCAGGTGGTGCTCGGTGAAGCCGCCATCTGGTCGGGCGGTCCGCGGTTCACGCCCGGCGTGACGCCACTTCCGGCCACCCTCGGCGATTACGAGTTGATCGAGGAGATTGGCCGCGGCGGTATGGGCGTCGTCTACCGCGCCACGCAGAAGAGCCTCGGTCGCACGGTCGCCCTCAAGATGCTCCTGCGCCGCGACCTCGCCAGCCGGGCCGATCTCGCCCGATTTCGCAGCGAGGCCGAAGCCGCGGCGCGGCTCGACCATCCGGGGATCGTGTCGATCTTCGATGTGGGCGAGAGTGACGGCCTCCCCTTCTACAGCATGCGGTTCATCGAGGGCACGACGCTCGCCCGGCAACTGGCGGCCGGCCCCCTGCCGCCCCGTGAGGCCGCCACGCTGCTGGCGAAAGTGGCCGACGCCGTGCAGGCTGCCCACGATCGCGGCGTCTTGCACCGCGACCTCAAGCCGTCGAACATCCTCATCGATGCGACGGGCCGGCCGCACGTCTCTGACTTTGGTCTGGCAAAGCGGCTCGAAGAAGATCAGTCGGTGACACACACCGGCGCGATCCTCGGCACGCCCTGCTACATGTCGCCGGAACAGGCGGCCGGCAGCCGCGGCGACGTCGGCCCCACGAGCGATGTCTGGAGCCTGGGCGCGATCCTGTATCAGATGCTCACGGGTCGGCCACCGTTCCAGGCCTCGAGCCCGATGGACACGCTCCTGGCCGTGCTCGAAACCGATCCGCCCGCCCCGCGAACCGTGGCCACCGGTGTCGACCGCGATCTCGAAATGATCGCGCTCAAGAGCCTCCAGAAGCCGCAGGAACTGCGCTACGCATCGGCCGGCGGCCTCGCCGCCGATCTCCGGGCGTTCCTCGCCGGTGAGACGATCGCAGCCCGCCGTGGCGGCCTCGCTGACATGGCTGCCCGGCTGTTTCGCGAGACGCATCACGCCGTCGTGCTCGAAAACTGGGGCCTCCTCTGGATGTGGCACTCGGTCGTGATCTGCGCCTTGTCGGTGACCACCGACGTTCTGGCCTGGCAGGGAGTGACGAGCCGCTGGCCCTACCTCGCGCTCTGGGGCGGCGGGCTCGCCCTCTGGGCGCCGATCTTCTGGGCGCTCCGCCATCGCACCGGGCCGGTGACGGCCGTCGAGCGGCAGATCGCCCACGTCTGGGGAGGCAGCGTGATCGCGAGCGTCATGCTGTTCTGGGTCGAGGGGCTCCTGCATCTCGACGTGCTCACACTCTCCCCCGTGCTCGCGCTGCTCGCCGGGCTCGTGTTCTTCGCGAAGGCCGGCATCCTCTCGGGCGCGTTCTACGTCCAGGCGGCCGTGCTGTTCGTGACGGCACTCGTGATGTGCCTCATCCCCACCTACCAGCACGTGATCTTCGGCGTCGTAAGCGCCGTCTGCTTCTTCGTGCCCGGCTACAAATACTTCCGCCAACGCCTGCGGACCGAGTAGCGGCCGGGGCCGCAGGAGCTGTGTGAAGAGACGCGACGTGAACTGCGCCGGCTCCGATCGCTACCGCGAGACGGAGTCGCCCGCAGGGCACTCGGCGCCGAAGTATCCCTGGCGTTCGATGAGGGTCGCCACTTCAGGAGCCACGAGGTCGCGCCATGACGGGTCGCCGGAACAGATCCGGCTGCGCACATCCTCGCTCGAATAGGTCCGCAGCGTGGCTGGATCGCACGTGAGCCCGCGAATGAGGCCGTTGGTTCGCAGGTGCTCGAGGAGATGCGCGTGGTGCGCAGCGACCTGGAGCGAGTCGGCCGAGACCACGCGGCCGTCGATCGCGTCGCGGGTGGGCTGCACGTAGAGCCGCACCGACTTCGTGAACAGCCGGCCGAAGGCCTCGAGGATGCCGCCGGGGAGCTGCCGATAGTGGGCATCGTTGAAGAGTTCGCGCAACAGCGGCACGCCGAGCACGAGGCCGATCCGATCGACGTGCCGGGCGGCGAGGTATTCACCGAGGTCGTGGAAGGCCCCGATATCGCTCACGAGCACCATCCGGCCGACCGCCGCGATCAGATCGACGCGGGCCAGAAAGTCGGCGTCGTCGGCCTGCCCCCGGTCGCGCAGATTGTTCATCGTGATCTCCATGATCTCGACGATCTCGCGGCCCTGCCCGTCGTCGGCGCCGCCGAAATCCTGCCGGGCTGCCGCGAGCATCTCGAGGTTCAGCCTGGTCACAGGGGCGAAGCGGCCGCGTTCCACGAGCACGCGGGCGTGCCGCAGTGCCTCCGAGGCGAGCACGGGCACACCGTGGGCGTCGAAGAGGATCGCGCGGGTGGAGCCGATCCGTACGAGGTGCAAGGCGAGAAGCCGGTTGTCGGCGCCGGGAAACGCGGGCCCCTGCACAGCGAGGCAGTCGATCTCGAGCCGTTCGCGGCCGATGTCCTCGAGCAGCGCTTCGGCCACCGCCTTCGGCTCGCGCCAGCGCGAGAGCACCGCATGGAGCATGTTGACGCCGAGCCGGCCCAGCGCTTCCTGCTGGAGGGCGTTGGAGGGATCGAGCAGCCGGCAGTGGATCACCACGTCGCTTGGTTCGGCCCGAAACGCGTGCTGAAACCGCACCCCGAGCCAGGCGTGGCACTCGTTCCCGCCGGAGTAGGATCGGGCGGCGGCGGTGTTCGCGAACGTGAAAAACCGCGTCCGATCGCCCCGGGTGGCATCGAGCCGCTCGCGGAGCAGGGAAAACTCGTGGTCGAGCATCTCCTCGACCCGCTCCCGCGACACATACCGCAGCGCCTTGCCGTAGATGGCATCGCTCACGGTCATGTCGTAGGCCGACATCGTCTTGGCGACGGTGCCGGCGGCACCGCCGACCGTGAAAAACCAGCGGGCCACCTCCTGCCCGGCACCGATCTCGGCGAAGGTGCCATAGACCGAGCCGTCGAGATTGATGGCGAGCGCCCGTTCGGCCGTGGGATCGAGACTGCGGTTCATGGCGGCCGAGGATGCTACCATCCAGTCATGAGCGCCTGATGAATCAGTCGCCGTGGCGGCAGCGGACGAGCGTGCGCACCGCGAAGGCCGTCCCGTACTGCGTGTGGTAGTCGTAGAACGGGTAGTCCCACCAGCAGCCGTTCGGCTCCTGGATCGCCATCACGATCGTTGCGAGCTGGTCTTGGAGCACCGGCCGTTCGGCCGCCGGCAGCGCTTCGAGGCACACGGCCGCGTAGTAATGGCCGTAGAAGAAGAAGTAGCCCGCCACTGCGAACCACGATTCGTGCGGGATCGGCTTCTTGCGGCCGAGATCGAGCCAGCCGTTGCGGGCCACGATCCTCTCGAGCCAGGTGCGGATCGCGGCGTCGGTGAGCGTGGGGTCGCCGAGCCGGCGGAGGGCCGCGTTGCAGGCCTGCGAGCGGCCGACGCTGCCTCCTGGGAGGTTCACCGGGTGCTCCGGCCGATACTTGAGATACTCGCCGTAGATGTAGCTGCGGTCGGACTTCGTCTGCCGCTTGAGCGATGCCAGGCCGCGGTCGAACAGCTTCTGCGGCACGTCGATACCGAGATCGCGGGCGTCGGCCAGGGCGAGGAGCACCGTTGCGGTGGTGAAGCTATTGGGGCTCGCAGCCGGCTTGCGGCTGCCGATCCGGAAGTCGTAGTAGCCCCAGCCGCCGTCGACCGATTCGTAGCGGTCGAGGAGCTCGACCTGGCCGGCAATGCACGCCGCGAGCTGCTCCTGAAGCGCGGCATCGCCTGCGGCCCGGTGGTGGAGCAGGGCGAGGGCCTCGATGCCGTAGGCGTGGCCCCACACGTTGTAGAGCGTGTCGGGGGTGGCCCGCCGCAGATCAGGCAGGTGGTCGAGCAGCCAGGCCTGGCCACGGTCGATCGCCGCTGCGACGCCCGGATCCGCTGGGCCCGACTCGATCAGCGCCGAAACGCCGAGGCCCGTCACGGCACCTCGAAAGGCGTGATGGGCGCCCGGTGGCGGGGCATAAATATCGACGCCCCCCTTCGTGTTGTCCGCCGAACCCCACGAGCCATCGGGCCGCTGGCTGTCGAGCAGAAATGCAACGCCTCGGGCAATGGTGGCCTCGAGTTCCTCAGGGGGCACGGGTTCCACGGGCTCGGGCCTGGGGCCGACCTCGGCCGCCGAAAATCGGCCGGCCTCCACCACGGCGGTCTCTTCGGCCACGAGCGGCCCGGTCACGACGCACGCCTGCCACAACAGCGCGCCGAGCACGGACGGCGTCAGGGCACGGTGGGTGATCGTGACGCGGTTCATCCCTTGGCTGGCGCCGGGGCGGGGGCCGCTTTCACTGCCGGCTCCGGCTTCTCTTCGGCCTTCGGCTTGTCATCCGGCTTGGCCTTCTCATCGCTCTTCGGAGTGTCGTCGCTCTTCGGCTTGTCGAGCAGGATCACGTCGCCGAAGGCGAGGCCTGCGGTGATCTCGATCAGCTCGTCGTTCGCTCGGCCCACGGCAACCGTCCGCTTCTGCGCCAGCTTGCCGTCGCCACCAGCCACGTAGACGAACCGGGCATCATCGTCGAGCGGCTCGCTGAAGACCGCCTTCTTCGGCACGGCGAGCGCCTCGGGCCGGCTCTCGGCGATCACGCGCACGTCCGCCTCCATGCCGGCCACAAGCCGCGGATGCTCCTCCGCGAGATCCATGAGGGCATCGAACTTTCCGGCCGCCACCGGCACCGGCGACACGCCGCGCACCCGCGCCATCAGCCGCACGTCCGGAAACGCCTTCGGTACGACCTTCGCCGGATGCCCGGCAGTCACCCGGGCCAGCTCCTTCTCGGGCACGCCAGCCCGCAGCGCGAGCTTGCCGGGGCCGATCACCGTCATGATCGTGTCGCGAGCGTCGAGCTGGCCGCCCGGCCGCAGTCGCCCGGCGGCGGCATCGGCATCGGTCCATTTGCCCTGCCGCCATTTGCCGTAATACACGATGCCGTCGGCAGGCGAACGAATCGGCATCCGTTCGCGCTCGGCCTGGAGCTCGGCAAGATTTTCCGTAGCCTTGCGGTGATCGTTCCGCGCCTTCTCGAGCTCCAGCCGCTGCTTCTCCAGGGCCACGGGCAGCCCCGCCTCGGCCCGCTCAAAATCAAGCTCCGACGAGCGGTCGAGATTCTCGAGATACTCACGCCGCCTCGGCAGATCGAGGCCGGCCATCCGTTCGTGACGGTCCCGGACGAAGGCCGCGTTGAACCGGGCCATCTCGGCCTCGAACCGGGCCCGCTTGAGCACGATCTCCTCCGTCTCCTCGGTCAGGTCATCCTGCTCATACATCTTTTCGAGCTGCGCGAGCTCCTCCTCGGCGTTCGCCAGCGAAAACTCCGCGGACTCGAGCTGCTTGTCGTTGGCGGCAGTTGCGAGCTCTGCCTCACGGGTCTCATACCGCTCGACATCCTCCTCAATCATGCGGCGATTGCGGGTCGCGATCTCGAGCTGCAGCGGCGTGGCCTTCTCGAGGAGCACGAGTTCCCGCTCGAGCAGGCCGAGGGCGGTCGTCGCGAGGCGGCCGGCCATCTCAAGATCACGGATCGTCTCGTCAATCTTCGTCGTGTCGAGCCGTACGAGCACGTCGCCCCGGCCGACCCGCGTGCCATGCGGCACGGCATCTTCGACGACGAGCTGCGTCCAGCGCCGCATGTCGGGCCGCACGTCCACGATCTGGGGCGGCTCGAACGTGCCCTCGAGCTTCGCCTCCAGCCGAAAGGGCACGGGCTTCACCGAGTACGTCGCCGGCTCGGCAGCCGATACGAGGCGAGGAATGGCAGCAACGAGCACGAACACTGAGCGACGAAACGGCATGCGAGTTCCTACGGCTGAAAGGCGAAACACCTCTCGCAACGCTAAACCAGGGCCAGGAACGCGTCAAACGACCGGCTCGCACGAAAACAATCCGGCTCGGGGTTACCCCGTACCGTCTCGCCGGACGTTCACTCCGGCCCTCCAGGCCTCCACTCACTCGGATTTGCCTGCGCTGCGCCATCCATGGCTCCGCTGGTCAAATACGCCGGCTCAACGGTAGGGGCAACCCCTCACCTCCCCTTATCAGTTGAGGAGGCTCGGGGCTGCCCATGCCCTCGAGCGGGCTGTGGGAGCGAGCGCAGCCATGGATGGCGAAAGCGAAGCGGACACGCAGAGAGCCGAGGCCTGGAGGGCCGAGGCGAACGTCAAGCGAGAGGGGCTGGGCAGTCACGAGCCGGCGCGCTCAACCAAACGAACGTCCGGCGAAACGGTACGGGGTAACCCTGAGCCGGCTTGGGCGAGTCAAGCCTAAAGTCGGTGCGCGCAACGAAGCGAACGCCCAGCGCATCAGCCCGTGAAGAACGTGGCGAGCCAGTAGAGGCTGCCCGAGAGGGCCATGGCGACGGGCAGTGTGAGGATCCAGGCCAGCGCGATCTCGCGGACCGTCTCGGGCTGGATGCCCGACTTGTTGGCCCACATCGTGCCAGCGACGCCGCTCGAGAGCACGTGCGTCGTGCTCACCGGCATGCCGAGCGAATCGGCCATCGCGATCGTGGAGGCGGCCACGAGCTCCGCCGCACCGCCTTGCGCGTAGGTCAGGTGCGTCTTGCCGATCTTTTCACCCACGGTGATGACGATTCGCTCCCAGCCGAACATCGTGCCCAGGCCGAGACACACCGCCACACCCATCACCACCCACTCCGGCACATACTCGACGGGCTTCGCCAGCTGGCCGGCAAGGCTCTTGAGCACGTTGCGGCGATCCTCGGCGAGCGAGTCACCGAACTGCCGCAAGAGCGTGCGGACCGACGCGCCGAGCTCCACGAGCTGCGTCCGCAACTTCCAGCGGTCGTCGGCATGGAGGTCGGCGAAACTCTGGCGACCGTCGAGGCTCGCGAGCACGTTCCTGCAGAGGGGCAGGGGATCGAGCGTCGCCAGCACGACGTCGTTCCCGGGATAGGGATCGAACATCTCGTCTACGAGCTCCGATTCGAGCACCGCCGCCGCCGCGACACCGTCGCGGCGGGCGATGCGGTCGACCCGGGTCTCGGCCACGTGCCGTTCCTTGAGCGCGGTCATCATCATCGCCAGCTGCGGCTCGGAGAGCTCAGCCTCGAGCCGACGCGCCGCCTCCGCCGTTGCCTTGATCTGGCCCGAAGACGTGCTCATGTTGAGCGCGTAGGCGGCGGGCACGATCCCGATCAGCACGAGCATGATCAGGCCCATGCCCTTCTGGCCGTCGTTCGAACCGTGGGCGAAACTCACCCCTGTGCACGTGCCGATCAAGAGCGCCCGGATCCACCACGGCGGCGGCCGATCGCCGTGCGGTGGCTCGTAGAGTTCCTTCGCCGGGATGAGCTTTTTGGCCACCACCAGCAGCAGTGCCGCCAGACCAAATCCGATTGCGGGCGAGAGCAGGAGCGCGAGCCCCACCTCTGCAGCCTTGTGCCAGTTGATCCCGTCGACGATCGATCCTTTTTCGAGCCAGGCGTTCATCATGCCCACGCCCATGATCGAGC
>Ga0247836_1007534_pt1 | contig 11457 bp, 11 predicted proteins | sample LaCruzMarch2015__4_FD_187116 | JGI IMG/M metagenome (GOLD analysis project Ga0247836, IMG submission 187116) | Freshwater microbial communities from meromictic Lake La Cruz, Castile-La Mancha, Spain - LaCruzMarch2015_14m | ecosystem: Environmental > Aquatic > Freshwater > Lake | place: Spain...
GGGGCCTGATCTGTTTCGGATGAAGGGAATCATCCAGCTCAAAGGAGAGGACAATCGCTACGTGTTCCAGTCGGTGCACATGCTGCTGGACGGTGATTTCGATCGCCCCTGGAAACCCGCAGAGCGTCGCTCCACCCAGTTCGTGATCATCGGCCGGGATCTCGATCCAGATGGACTACGGGCCGGCTTCAACGCCTGTGTGGCCTGATCGGTCCCGCACGATGACAGCGACGGCGCCTCTGGTGAGTGAACGGCTCTGCGGGCAACTGCAGCAGGCGATCACGACCCTGAGCTGGTCGGCGGATGGCGAGTTTCTGGCGATCGCCAGTGCTGGCGGTGAACTTCTGCTGCTGGACTTCCGGGCCGGTTGCGAGGAGCTGCTGCGCGGTGATCGCGACAGCAGCCTCAATGCCATTGGCTTCAGCGCTGATGGACAGTTCCTGATGGCGGTGGGCCAGGCCAGTGAACTGTTGCTCTGGGAGCTGGGCGAAACCGCTGTCCGGCCCATGGCCCTTGAGCCGGTGCCATTGGGTGCCGGCTGGCTCGATGCGGCGGCCTGGCAGCCCCGGGGCATGCTGCTAGCGGTGGCAGCTGGCCGTCAGGTGCGTCTCTGGGATGGGGCTGTCCGCGAGTGGCGCCCCGAGTGCCTGGACATGCCGGGCACGGTTCAGGCCGTCGCCTGGAGTGCCGACGGCAGGCGGCTGGCTGCCAGCTGCCATGGTGAGCTGGCCCTATGGCAGCCCGATGCTGCGACCGCAGCGACGCCCCTGAGGGCTCCCACCGGCTCAGCTGGCCTGGTGCTGGGCTTCCCGCCGATCGGTGACCTGCTGGCCTGTGGCCAGATGGATCGATCCCTCCTGCTCTGGCCCGAGGCGGGTCAGGGGCGGCCGTGGCAGTTCAGTGGCTTTCCTGCCAAGGTGCGAGCCCTGGCCTGGAGCGATCAGCCTGGTCGACTGGCACCCGCCCTGGCGGTGGCCTCAGGCGACACCGTGGTGCTGTGGCAACAGCGCAATCGAAGCCAGCAGGGCTGGAAGCCCGAACCGCTCCTCTGGCATCAGCAGCGCGTTCATGCTCTTGCCTTTGCGCCCGAGAGCAGCCTGCTGGCCAGTGCCTCCGCCGACGGCACCGTGGCCCTCTGGGATGGACGCGGCCGGATGCGGCAGCCGCTGGAAGGGGAGGGGCAAGGTTTCCAGGCGCTGGCCTGGCGGCCTGATGGCCGTCATCTGGCGGCCGGTGGCGATCAAGGCCGCTGGTGGCTATGGCCGGTGGAAGTGCCAAGCACGGAACGTCAGCGGCGTTCCGGTGGGGCCGGGTTTGGTTGAACAGCGGCTCCAACGCCCATGAATGCCGCTGGCGACCGCGCCATTCGGCATGGCCGGAAAGGGTGATCGGTGCGCTGATGACGGTCGGCACCGAGGGCCGCTGCAGCCTCGGCCTCGATCAGGGCCTGGAGACCCTGGCGCACCAGTTCGGGGATGAGTTCACCGGCAGTGCCGCTGCCAAGCAGCTGCGCCAGCTCAGTGGCGGCAGTATCAGAGATGGGCATGGTCTGGTTCTCAGGTTGGAGGTGGTTCTCAAACCAGGGTCACAGACCGTCCCACCCATTGCCCCGCAGGGGATCTGAGAAGCGAACCGCCAGCACCGGAGTAGCCGGTGCTGCTCCTCAGGATTTACACCACTCCGGGGGACGCCAGCCGCTGCCCCTGAGTGACAGGCAGAGAGCTGGAAGTATTGGAGGCGCTGCTGTGGTGGCCTGCCCACTCGAGGGGCATGTTATACCGTTATGAATCGATATCACTTCCTCGGCTTTTCTCCTTCTGAAAATAGATTTCTATTGGAGCGTTGTAGTCAAGGATCTTCTTTAGCTCATTAACATCCTCAGCCGGAACTGACTCCAATCCACAGAGGCGGTGAATTCGCTCTCCAAGAGGTGTGCTGTAAGTTGATGAAAAGTCAATTTGTGTCATGCTCTGTGGTGCATCTCTGTGCAGCCCATTCTCCTGCTCGTGTGCAACGATACTGAGCTGAAACAGCTCCAATAGTGCAGCGTACGCTGAATATCGATCTGACGTGATGGCACCACTTTGCATCGTTGGAAGTAGCCCGTCGCGCAGTACTCGCTGTTCCTCCTCCCGGTGTTTTATCAACTCCTTCTCCCACTTAGACAGGCCTTCCCCTGGCGAACAGGTAACCCTTACCTCACGCAAGTCCAATGGACGGAATGTGCGGATCATTACGAGTTGCTGATAAGTTATTCTATCCAGTAGATTTAAAAGGTAATTTGCTTGCTGAGGAGAGCATGATGGATCGAACGCAACGTTCGCGTAAAACTGTCCTAGGAAGCGCAGCTTTCTCTCTTCGTGCTCGCGTTGGGATTTAAGCAGCACACCTTCAAAGATCTCTTCACAAAAGGATCTATTGCCAGGGAGATTCTTCATAAGAAAATCCTTCCGGACTTCTTCCCCGGCGTTAAGATTGTATTGAATCTGCGCGAATGCATACTCCGCTGTCGCTCCTATTCGTGCCTTTTCGCGTTGCGAGAGGAATCGACCAGCTACATCCGCTAATAGGGTTCCTGTTGCTGTTCCGATAGCACCTGCAGCTGCTGCCCCTAAAGGGCCGGCAAGGAAAAAACCCATTGCACCGCCAATAGCGGAGCCTGTGATTTCACAGCCAGCTACAAATATCTCTTGGACTTGCCTATCATCGTCTTCAGGGAGAGGGGCTTTCATGGGTCTTTGACGGTATAACGCTTGCCATCACCTGCCCGCAAAGAGCTGTGGGTTCCGAGTCTCGGTGGGCTCTCTAAAATGATGGAGGCGGGTCAGGTGTATGGCAGGGTTGGAAAGTGCTCTTGGCCCTCAGCGGGAATCTTTCCGGATGGCGTATCGACTCGACAGACAAGTCAACATCTAGATCAGGCCAATAAAGATGCTCCGAGGTCGGACGCAGCACGTTTAGGACCTGCTGAATAGTTGCCGCTTTAAACCAAGGAAACTCTGAATAGGGAAGGGCTAGCTCTTCATCGTCGATAAGCACCCAGACGCAATGTCCAGATACGTTCGTAACCTCAGCCGCCAAAGTGGATGTTCCAGGCATCAATGATCTCCTGATGACGTGTCTCGACCAGGCGCTCTGCTTCTTTGATCCTCTGTGAGCTTAGCCCGATTTTGCGAGCGAGCTCAACGGTTGGGCTGATCCAGAACGTCGCCTCACCATCAGGATGACTCACATGGACGTGAGGGCGGCTCTCCTCACGTGAGAAGAAGAAGAATCTAAATTCGCCATCCCTGAAGACGGTTGGTGACAAATGAGATATGAAACGACTGTCCGATCATAGCCGCGCCTGCATTGTCTGTTCGCATCTTTCCAACGTTCAAGATCAGAAGAGGGCTGAGATTTTGGAAATGGCGGTTCCCTCCCGCTCCCGTCTTCTGTATCTTGATGTTAGGCCCCCTTCGCATCGCCAGTGGAGTGAGCTTCGACATACTCCTTCAGCACAGCATCCATACGAGCTTGCCAACCAGCTCCAGAAGCCCTGAAATAGTCAATAACCTCAGGACTATATCGGATTGAAACCAGATGCTTTTTATTTGCCAACTTTGGACGACCCCGCAGCGCTTGCATGGGGACCATCGCGTTCATCTGCTCGTCTGTAAGCGGAAGGGCATCAGGATCTGATTCCGCTGCCGCTGTAATCAACTGATCTTCCTCAAGTGTTGGCATCTTTAGGTTGATCTTCCTTAATCGCTTTGACATAGTGATTGACCTCACGGCGATTGGCTTTGCGTAGGCTAATAATTCTCCTTGCCGGCTAGCGATCTACAAAGGCTACAAAAAAGAGTATGTCTCCAATTGGAGCCAAGGCAACCATCCTTACTTCACTATAGTCAGTTCGATCATCAATCCAGACGAGTGCTGCATCCCAACTGAGCTCAGCTGCGGCCGCCAAGGAGAGGCCGTGCTTGCTCAGATTGGTCGCGTCCTTGCCAAGGTCGAAATCGAACTGCACGCTTTACCGTAGCTACGGTAAGTCCGCCCGTCAACCTCGTCTCAGCAAGCAGCCTTCAGGTGGGCCTAACGCTGGCCCTGAGTGGCAGGCCAGGAGCCTGCGGTGGCGTAGCATAAAGATCTTTAGGGCCTGTCCACTCGAGGGACTTGTTCGAAGGCCCCCTCTTAAAACAACAACAATTAGATTCTTACTCTCGATCATTCCGATTCTCTTCGCCAGCGACGCCGGATAGCCGATCACGATGAACGGAGCCCATGAATAAGTCTGGATGGTTTTTCCGGCGAGGGCCAGTCGACGTTCGACCGCATACTAAGAATTCTTACGCATCTAATGACAGCCAAGCGGAATCTTGCTTGAGTTAAATTTGTATCGACCAATCCATGGGTTACTCGCGATGGCTAAGGTCATTCAGAATACAGGAGGAAAGATACGTGATCTGCCTATTGCTCCTCGGCTCAAGACGATTTTATCACTGGCAGGATCGGCGGCTGGCATCGACGAAGTGGTCGTGGAGTCAGGGGGGCAATGTGCACTTGGAACATGAATTAAAAGGACAGGGAGCACAAGACATGACCTAGGCAATGCAGCTGACGTAGACTTAAAGAAAGATGGTCGTCTACTGAGGTTCACGGATGTAGCTGACTTAGTCTTCTTCAAAGCATTTGTTGAGGCTGCTGCAAGTTTTGGGGCCACGGGAATTGGTGGTGACGTAGGATACATGGGTCCCAGCAGGATTCACATTGGCTTTGGAAGCCGGGCTACGTGGGGCGGAGACGGCGGCACAGGAGAGGCTCCGAGTTGGCTCATAAATGCGGCCCGGAAAGGCTGGAACAACCCAGTTGCAGTTACGGGTGGAGCAAATGATGGTTCCTTGTTCCAGGTAAATGCCCGTGACGGATTAAATTTGAGATCAGGACCAGGTACAGACTTTAAGATTTTACGACCACTACCTTTTGGAACGCTCTTGGTCATATTAAGACTCGATGGATCTAGCCAGGAATGGGCACAAGTCGATTTAGACAAAGATGGGAGTACGGATGGGTATGTCTTCAAGTCTTTTCTTAAACAGATTCAACCGAATGACCCCACTCCGACTAACATGATTGCGACATCAATCGCATCGGCTCAGGCCAGTCTTGAGCAGCACGATGAAGGATGCTCTGAAGATAGTCTGGACGCTAAAATTAGTTCTCCCGGCTACCAGCCATGCGGCCTGAGGAAGCTCGTTGATAATGAAGTTACAAACTAAAATACTGTCCTTCACCTCTAACACGGGAGACACGCCATGGCCATTGAAAAAATCTATTTACATTGGACTGCTGGGAGCTACACCTTTGTCCCACGTGACATCAGCGGGAATGCCTATCATACCGTAGTCAAGGGCAACGGTGATGTAATTCGTGTAGCTGGCTACGATCAACGACTAAATCATACTTTCAAGCGAAACACGGAATCTGCAGGTATATCTTGTGCGTGCATGGGTGGGAGGGGCTTTGCGGAAACTCCACCAACCACTATTCAAGTTGAAAGTATGTGTAGGGAAGTTGCGAATCTTGCAAGCAAACTCAGTTGGAAGCCAGGTGATATCAAAGATCTCCCTGATGTATCACGAGTCATGACCCATGCCGAGGCAGGGAGTAATCGAGACTTTGACGAAACTTTGGCCCGGTTAGCCACTGGTGTGTCGGATCAGCGCGCCAGGCAGCTAGGGCTTCCTCACAACAACTATGGACCAAGCTGGCATGATGGGTGGCCCAGGGGTTTTGTGGAAAGAATTGACTTTTTGCAAGTCAAGAGCAGTGATACAGGAGGTAAGGGAGGCGATATTCTTCGGGCCATGATCCGTGAGATGATGGGTGAACCGCAGGCGCCATCACCAATCGCTGATTCAACTCCGAGTGATATACTTCTCAATGGAACGAAAATCGCTCAAGGGCGTATTCTTGGAGACGGGCGTCTTTACGTTAAGTTAACAGATATAATTAGACCACTGGGGATTAGGCTTGGAAAGGTGCAAGGTGGCGATCAACGATTTATCAACCTAATTTCTGATAACTATAGACCTAAGTTTATTGCTGATTCTCCTCTGATCCAAGGCTTTAATACCGTAGATATTTACCTCAATCGCCCAGTCGACAGTGCAGGGTTGCCCGTAGGTGCATTTAGTCAGCCGGTAGAGCCATTTATGGGGGGGTATTAATCGATAAATCAACGTTTATTCTCATTAGTGACTTCTGTAGAGAGCTGGAAATCTCCAGCCAATTCAAAGCTGTCGATAAGTCGTTCCATCTATCAACTTGAGGGCTACTCGAATGCTTATAAGCATGCAGTCCTCGATTTTAGCATACTCGCATACAGTTGTGCCTCTTAAGGGCAGCCAAGATAGCAGAATAACTCTCGCTTGAGCGACATAAAGTGCTGCCCTCGCGATATCATGTCACCACCACATTACAGCTGTTTCACCTGAATCATGGGCATGATAGAGACGGATGCGAAGAACATAAGTGCGCCCTTGTAGCAGCCGCTGGCCGATCAGTGCATTGCGATCTTCTCCACTATCGTCATCGGTTGTCATATAGACGTCACCGCCAGTTGTGCGCTCGAACAGAACTGCAACAACATCGGATTCACCAAACGTTTGAATCTTGTAGTTACGACTGGTCTTTGGTTTTAATACAACATTGATCTGGCCTCCAGGAGGAACATCAAGTGCCTTTGTCGTAAGCAGAGGCAATTCCGGCTCCATCGCGGGGGTAAGCGGTGGATAAAAAGTCCGTATCCATTCGCGATCGCGCGCGGATAGGCCACCGGCAGGAACCAATGGTTTTGTCTTATACTCCTGCGGGGCAGTGATCATCCCGGCCTCGAACCGGTAGTGCATGACTGAGTCTTTGTCCCAGTTAGAGCCCTGAACCGTATCTGCATTAATCTTGCGAATGATGTTATGGAATGTGGTCTCGCGAGACCATCGATTGGGTGGCTGAGCAAGCGCTGCATAGACTGCCTCATCGTTCCACACAATCCCTGCCTTTGGATTCTGATGTTCATGGGGCAACCCCATACTGTGTCCGATCTCGTGTGCGGCAGTTTCCCAGTTGAAGTTGCCTGCAGTGGGGTCGAGATTCAGCGTGGCTTCATCGACACCTTGATTGAGAACGTCCCTGCCGATGTATGACCAGTGGCCGTCGTTCTTCTGGAAGGCGATCCGCATCTCTGCTTGGGAACGGCTCGTGACTTCCTCAAACTTCAAGCCAATGCCAAGATCAACCCAGGCCTTCACACCATCGCGGAAAACCTTCTTGAACGCCTCGGTGGCGGCAAGGTGAGCAAAACGGGGTTGGTTATCAAAAAACGCGTAGTGCAGGGTGGTGCCATTCACCCACTTCCGATCATTAATGATAATGGCGCCCTGTCGGTCGAGAGAGACGGAGGGAGGAAACGAGCGCGGGGCTGGCTCACGCATTGTGCAGTAGTGCCGTATCCCTTCCTCGCCGGCACCACTGCTAGTTGTGGGATTGGTTTCTTTAGGGCTGCTCTTGGCGGTTGACATGGCGGTAACTCCAGCTAAGGGTATAAGTTATCATCTCATAGATAGCACTGATGCTGCAATTAAGCTCAAGATCAGAAGCGGGCACGGGCTATCGTGAAGTAATGTATTATCGGCTCACGTCTTCTGCAACATGCTGTTACGCAATGACAATCAACCAGGAAACTCTTGAAACACAATGACTACCTCTCGTTGCAGCCACCCCTGAATGGGCTTGCCTTCTCTTGGACGATGGTTAGTGGCTGTAAGCCGTATGAGCCGCGTACAGTATTCGATGGAAACCCTGTGATTTGACTTGGTTGTGCTGATAAACGACTGAGATGAAGGACCTCCGGGCGCGGACAACAACAAAGAATGTAGCGATGGGCTCAATCACATGGTATTGCATGAGCATTGAAGAGTTTCTTTACTCTTGGCAGAGATATCGGCTGTGGCTATCCGCCCCCCACTCTATTCGTTCATTCATGAAGGATTCGGACGGCTTGCTACCTTTCCCCCGTTATGGGGAGTTTGCATGCAAGCAATAAAGTGTCAATTCATGGCAAGTCAATGCCTAATAGGTAGAGGACGGATGAATCAGAGAAGTGATGGGCTTGCTGCCCACATTATCTACGGATAAAATGGAATCTCTGGATTTGCTCCTGATCGGCGCCGAAGTTCCTTCAACATATCTCTTTCAGCAAGTTGCATGGCCCAACTAGGCCTTAGTTGAAAATGTGGGCGATCCTTGATCGTAGTCCAATCTCCGCCCCACTCAAGGCCAATGGATTTGCCGATCTGCCCAACCTCATTGTATTTAGGACTCTCGGCTAACTATCTTATCCCTTGAAAGATGCCAACATCAAAAGCTATGCCAAAATTATGATTGGAATAGCCTCCCCTGGCATTCGTAACGATGGAGCCTGGCTTGTATAGACCCCGGCACTCTGGAATTTTTCTGCCTTGGCAGAACAATCGCTGCTGCTCCGGAATCGATCGATATCCGCCGATCACCTTCACATCGATGCCCTTGGCTGCTGCTCTTCTTACAAGTTCCCGTGCATATGGCTGCACTACGGAGGATTAAGCTGTTGAATGACTTTCTCGCATCTTTCGTCAACCTTGGCATTCCATCCTGGCCCTGGAGTTGGGGCGCTTTGTGCGATCTGCACATTTGGTATGGATCCCGTAGTTGCCATGCACGGTAAAGAAGAAGCAAGTACCGTTGCCACAGCAGCGGCGGCAGCTTGGAAAGCAGCTGATGCGTGAATGAAGAAACCCTCCCCGCGTAAGTTGTAAATGAGTATCCATAGGAAAACTGATGATCATCTGTCTTTATAGCAATAACGACCCAGGAGCCCTATTGACGCAGTAAGTCCTAACGTTCGACAGTGAGAGGAGCCTGGCTCTTTGCCCGGGAAGCAGATTCGGCAAGTCATGCTGGGCAGTACTGAGAAGTTCAGGGGTAGAGAGCTTCATTCAGAGATCATTCAGGATTCCGCGGCGTGCCGAACGGGATGCCGCTGTGCGCTGGAGCCGGCTTACCTCCATCGAGGTGACCGCATCATCCCGGATACGGGCGATGGTGGATGTCACGACATGGAAGCGGCGGTTGTCGAAGTCTCCATGGCTGGTGGCACGCGCCGCCAATGGCGAATCGGACGGAGCGTCGTTAGGGGAGCGGGTCCAGCTCACACCGGGGTGACTGCCGCTGAAGAGACTGGCCAGATCAGGGCTTGCGTTGATCCACTTCTCCATTCCGAGCAGTGGTTCCCCATGGGGGCCGACCAGGGGGATCCGCACATGGTCCTCAAAGGCATGCGATACCAGATAAAGCAAAGACTTGTTGTAGATGCGGGCGCAGTGATCATTCTGTTCGGCCACTTCGCTGAGCGTGTAGAGATGGAGAGATTGCAGACGCCCACTCTTGAGGGCAGGGAGATAGGTGGCTTCGAAGAGCTCAGTGGTGCAGGCTGGAGCCCAGAGTGTGCAGGAGGCCACGGTGATTCCAAGGTCTTCCGTGAGGTGACGCAGCAGATGGGCATGCAGGATGCTGCCGGCGCTGTGGGCCACTAGATGGAGGTCGATGGAGGTCTCCTTCGCCATCACCTTCGCCAGCTCGGCGGCGAGCAGGCGTGCGCCACCGCGGGCCGTGGTGGTGGCGCGCTGTGCGTTCTCCTTCATCTCGTCCCACTGCGCTTTGCCTGTGAGATGACGTGCCAGAGGTTCCAGCGCGTCATCAAGGCGATCGAGCATGAAGTCTTTGGTCGCATCGATCCAACCCTCATTGCGGCGATGGCGAGTGGCTTCTTCGAGAATGTTGCGCAGGGTGCTCCAATAATCGCTCTTCCAGATGAAGGCCAGCGGATAGCATTCCTTGGGCAGCATCTCCTCAAGGAATTCGGATGTCCGCTGCAGCGCCGCATTTTCGGGAACCAGGCCACCGTGGGCATACAGCACCAACCGTCGCCGCTTCCATCCCTCGCTGATGCGGATGAAATCCTGATGGATGATTTCCCCCAGCAGGTCGGTTGTGGTGCCCATGTTGCCGTGCGGATCGAGCTGACCATCATTCCGCAAGCTGATCACATGGGGGCGGATCTGGTTGTATTGGAAAGCGTTCGATCGAACAGCCCCCACCGGACCCGCAGCCGTGCCCTCGGGGGATCGCATGGACACCGGCGCTCCCAGCCGCGCCACCCAGACATCACTGCCATTCGCCAGCCAGTCGGCATAGCCGAGGTGGCAGAAGCCTCCGTTCCCCCATGCCGGTCCCCAGGAATTCTGGATCCAGAAGCCATCGGCGTCGTACGCAACGATCGCGAAGGCATGACCACCGAGTGGGACGTCGCTTGGATGGATGCGGCCATCGCTGCCTACCTCCTGCCATCCCTCGTGAACGCGGGCGCTTGCGTAGAGCACACCCACCTCCGTGATCGCCGCGTGCATGGCTACGAAATCGGTGTGGTTGACCCGGAAGTAGGAACCCAGCGGTCGTCTGGCTGCATCGGCGCTCACGCTCTGTGTGAGGCCCTTGTTGGCAGGACTTGATTTCGTCCAGAGCTTTCGGGTGCAGATTCCGTGCTTGTGCCACCCCTTCATGGCACCGCGGCAACTGGAGCCTTCATAGTCCTCTCCGGCCCATTCGTCGTAACGGCGGGCCAGGCTATAGGCCATATGCGGACTTACCGGTTCCGAATCAGGCTGGCTTCTTCGGGTGGCCAGCAGGAAGTTGGCCAAGGTCGCAAGTCCGAACCCCGTGCAGGCGCCTTCACTGCCCTGATCAAGCACCTGAATACCGAGCGCTCGATAGTCGGCGATGGATTTTTCCGGTGGAACTTCCACCAACGTTGGCACGTACATCAGATCTCGGAAGTCAACGCTGTCGGGTCGCGCAGTGAGGCGCCGCTCGACGCCGCCGGACTTCATCGTGGGTGCTGCCGGGTCGCGCTGCCTCGATGCTGATGCCGAAGCGGATCTGCTCTTGCGGGGGCTTGTCATGTGAACGGGGCTTTTCATCTGTTATGCCCACCTCGAAGGGGTATGCAGTAAACAGAGAGGAAAAGTAACGATGTCTTCAGCGCCTGGATCAGGGCTGATGCCTGCTGACCAGACATCTGCTGGATTCCCGCCGAGGAGGAGCTCATGCCTGGATTAGACTCTCGCCATGCTGCTGACGTAACAAAGTCTTCCGAATAACCGTTGGAAATTCTCTTCAAGAAGCGCTATGCTCTATTCGCCGGGGTAGTCCGGTATCTCAGGTCGCCTGAGGTATCCTCCAGCATTACTCAGGAGTATGCGTTCAGGAGCCGGGACGCAGCACCAAGCAGTCCATCCTTAATCGCTCATCACCAAGCGAGCACAGATACTGCGACCGATGACAGTCGGATCAGGGATCCGGCAGCAGTGACGGCATCAG
>Ga0247836_1007555_pt1 | contig 11439 bp, 15 predicted proteins | sample LaCruzMarch2015__4_FD_187116 | JGI IMG/M metagenome (GOLD analysis project Ga0247836, IMG submission 187116) | Freshwater microbial communities from meromictic Lake La Cruz, Castile-La Mancha, Spain - LaCruzMarch2015_14m | ecosystem: Environmental > Aquatic > Freshwater > Lake | place: Spain...
CACCCGGAACCGGGCATCCCGGCCCTTTGATTGGTAATCCGCCGGGTCTTCGTTCATCCGATACCCGAGTTGCCGGATTTTAGCCGGGGTGAAGCCAAGGGCCGTGTAGAGCGCGGCCTGCTCGAGTTCCGGAAACCACGCCTCGACAAGAATCCGCCGGGCCATATCGCGCCACTCGCGATCGTGCAGGGCGGCCAGGAAGCCGGCATCCAGATCAACCGATACCGTGCTCTCCGGACTCTCCGCGCGCTGGCCAGTTTTTGTCCGCGGGACCCAGAATCCCTGAGAGCTGAGATGGTAAAATGGCAAATCCAGATTGGGTTTCCCACCCCACCGCAGATCCACTATCCGCCAGTAAGAATCAAACCGCAGCCGCAACGCAGGCGACTTGGGCAGGGACGGCGAAAGCAATTCCCCCGCCTCTGCCAGATCAATCACGCAAAGCAACAAAAGCGCCTTGTGAGGCGCAAACCGCGCTTTCCCCTCGCCCTTGGCCTTGCTGACGTTCGGGTTCAGTTTCCGCAGCTTTGCGGTCCAGTCGTTAGTCACGAGGAAAGTAAACCGGCTTTCCGGAGTTTTCTCAATGCTTTGCAAACATGCTTGCGGGTCAACTCATGCTGCCAGATGCGGATGACCGTCCAGCCGTTATTTCGAAGCAGGCGGTTTTGCATGCGGTCGCGCTTTTTGTTCCCTAGATTCCTTGAATTCCTGAATTGGATGCATTTGAGTCAAGTTTTAGATTCTCTCTGTTTGTTCGCTTTCTGCCTCAAGGAATCTAAATGACTTTTCACAGCGAAAAGTCTTCAGCGAGGCACTGGGAATTGGGGCTGAAAACAATTTTTGCTGTCGGCTCAGGCCGCTGCCAGTTCCGCTACGAGCGGCTTGTCTTTGTTGAAGCGGCTTACCCCCATCACGCTGAATCCGATGACATGACCCTCTGCGTCCACGCGTTCCATCACCGCGTCATTGCCGGCCTCTACGGAGCCTGCCCGCGCAAGACGAATGGATTGACCAGCCGCAAGCTCTCAACATGCTTGAAATCATCGGTGTTGCGCGTGACCAACGTAAGGTCATATGTCAGATCCGTCGCTGCAATAATCGCATCCATCGCTCCCATCCTCCTGACTTGGCGAAGGGATATTGCCCGCTCAATCACCGGATCGTCGAGAGCATGGCAGATGCTGTCGGCTAAAAAGGCCCGTAGAGCGGCCTCCTCTTCACGGCTGATTCCAGGAAACCCGAGGGCCTCGAGTCTTGTCACGCTGGCGATGGCCGCGGAGGGGTCGTCCGTCCACTCCGACAGCCACTCGCCGTTAGGCTGACAGGCATGGATGACGATATTGGTATCCAGCAACATGGAAGCTCAATCGCGGCACGGCAGCGGCCGGTCCCGGCGGACTTCTCTTTGCCAAGAGGCCGGATCGACAAGGTCCCGGTAAGGGTTCAACTGGCGCACGGATTCCAGAGCCTTTTTTCTACGCGCCACCATCTCCGGCGTCGCCACCGGCTTGGGACGTGGCTGCTCTGCGGCGGCCCGGGCCTCGTCGTCAACCACCAGCACCACCCGTGCATGCCCGGGCTTTACCCATCCAGGCAGAGGCTCGGGAATTGTGACTCTCCCGTCCTCGGCAATCACTGCATCGGCTGTCAACGTCGTCATGTTGCCAAGCTACCCCACCCTCCAAGCCCGGGCAACGCCAATTCCCTCGTGGCAACCCGCAACGCGAAGAGCGCGAGTATCGGAAGACAGAATGGACTGGTCATCGGAATCCGAAATCCCTCATCAAAAATCCAACCCCGCCGCCCGCAGCTTGCGCATGGCCTTTGGAAGGTGCTTCGGCGTCAACTCATGCTGCCAGATGCGGATGACCGTCCAGCCGTTATTTCGAAGCAGGCGGTTTTGCATGCGGTCGCGCTTTTTATTCCCTTCGATCTTTGCCTTCCACCATTCCCGGCGGGTTGCCGGAATTTTTGCACGAGTGGGATGCCCGTGCCAAAAGTCGCCATCCATAAATACCGCAACCTTCCGATCGGGAAACACAAAGTCCGGACGAACCGGGCACGAAGAACCACGCACCAAGAACTTCAGTTTTTGCCCCCGACGCCATCCCGAAGGCTGTTTCACGTCAACGCGAAAACGGCATATCAGGAAACTGAATGCCCGGAGCCCATTTTCGCGCTAAACCAACAGCGTCCGAATAGGTTTTGAAATCGGCGATGTGTTCAAGCAGACCATCTTCGCAAACCCCATAAAAGCCGAAGAACGGTGAGCCACATTCTTCGTCAAATGGATTATCAACGGAAGTGAAGGGCTCAATGGTCCCATCGCCATACTCACGTAACGTCTGGATGCGAAATTGCCGGAACTCCGACTCAGAAATCGGATTTCCAGCTGTCAGATCAACCGGGACCGGAAGTGTGCCCGTAGCGGTTACAGGCAGGCCAAGTCTTAGCGCAACTACGAGGCAGTCCCTATTGCAAAACTCGTCGAGTGATGTAACGTCCTTGAGTGCGACACAGGCTTCGCCGAACTTTTCTTCCAAGAGGTAGGGCCAACAGATCTCGAGTTCGTCGAATTGAATATGGGAACACGCCCATTCCTCAAAACGGACAGCGATTCGCATGATGACTCGCATAAACTCGTCACCTCCATTGTAGCATTCACTGAGATTCACTCTCCGGCCTGATCGGGAGCGTCTCATGCACTCGCGCCAAAGAGAAAGAGCGCAGGCGAATACGGCCGCTGGGTCTGGAGATGTATGATTGCACTGATTGTTTCCCATAGTGGGTAATATTACCTGGCCAGGTTTGGATCTATTGGCAATGTGAATTTTTCTCCAGATCGCAGCGAGCACCGCATATTCCGTCTGGTCGATCCCTCGAATTCTTCATAGCTTCTATTCAATGGCCAACTGGACTCGCGACCAACTCCTTGCTGCGCTCAATCTCTACCATCGCACGCCCTTTGGTCGGCAGCATAAAACATATCCACCAATTGTGGAATTGGCCGCTCTCATCGGGAGGACGCCATCCGCCGTCGCGATGAAACTGAACAATTTCACATCCCTTGATGAGGCAGAGTTGGAGCGTGGGGTCGTGGGTCTGAGCGGTGCGAGCAATGCCGACCGGGCGATTTGGGAGGAGTTTGAGGGACGCATGAATGATCTTGCAGAAGAGTCCGAAGCCTCCATGGAACGGCTTGCCCACACAGATAGTGGTCTGAAGCCAGAGAAGGAACCCGTTCCTCCGAATGGTCCCAGCGAATCCACCGCGACAGTAAAAATCCGACGCCAGCAAACATTTTTCCGCAAAGCGGTTCTTGGTTCCTATGGCTTCCGCTGCTGCATCACTGGCAATCCCGTTCCCGAACTGCTACGGGCGAGCCACATCGTCCCATGGTCGCAGAGCGAGGAACACCGCTCCAACCCGCGCAACGGACTTTGCCTCGCCGCAACCTTCGATGCAGCATTTGATCGTGGCCTGTTCACCCTCGACGATAGTTGCCGCATCATCCTCAGTCCCCGGTTGAAACATTACCTTCCGAACCCTGAACTTGAACGCACTTTTTTCGAAGCCGAAGGCCGTCAAATCATCCTTCCGGACAAAAACCTACCCGATCTTCAATTAGTGGCGCAGCATCGAAAAATCTTCGCAATTTCATCCGATGCGTGATTTTCTTGCGCCGCTTGCGGGTTTAGTGCCGTTGTTCGTTCTTTGCGGAATCCTCTGGATGGTTTCAAAAAAGCGGGAACAAACCTTCAAGACCCCACTCACTCAACGCCTGCTTCGTCCTCCGGGAGAATCTCTGCGCAAACTGATTGATGAACTGGGTGATAAACTTTGGGACAAGATTATATATGCGTTGTCCGGCTGTGCTTTCGTGGCCTTTGGAACATGGGTGGCGTTTGATCAATTTATTCTGGGGGCCGTCTTTGTTGTATTGGGACTCACTTTATTCTCGCTGCTTTCGATCTCCCTCTGGAAACTAAGTTCAAGGCTTCGTGATTGCCGACTCGGATTCCTCGGCGAGCGAGCTGTGGGCGAGGAACTCAACCAGCTTCTCGCTCATGGTTGGCGAGTTTATCACGATGTCGAGTTCAACGAGAACCCTGGCCAGAAGCCTTTCAATATTGACCATATCGTCGTAGGGACTGGAGGTATATTTGCCATTGAGACCAAGACCCGGCGCAAAAGGATCAAGCACAATGCCGACGATGCGAACAACGAGGTGATCTTCAACGGCTCCACGCTCAAATATCCGTGGGGAGAGGAGACTTTCGGAATCGGCCAAGCACGCCAAAGAGCTAATTACCTTGAAACATGGTTGAAGTCAAAACTTGGGCAGGAACTCCGCGTCCAACCGGTCCTTGCTCTCCCCGGGTGGTTAGTAAAACGCCGTGCGAGAAGCGATCTCAATGTCATCAGCGGACGTGAGATCAAAGCGCTTTTCCGAGGCGAGCACAAAAAGCCAGCGCTGAGCACCCAGCTGTCCCAAGCTGTTGCCGCCCTTTTGGATCAGAAGTGTCGCGACGTGGAATGACCGATTTTCCTCTCTTCCCTTCTCAACCTCACAGTCGCTTTCGCTACTCTACTCCCTGATCCCCGATCCAACGGCCGCTTTCTGAAGCCGCACCACCACGGAATATGATCAAATGCTCGGATTGAGCCTTGCTAGGTTCATCGTCGGCATCAAGATCTTTATTCAAAAGAAATCGATTCAAGAGCGGTTGCTCCACACGTAATCAAAAAATTCCAAACACTATCATAAAATTCAGCATCTCGGGTTGAGTCCTGCCCTGTGGGATCACCGAAAGGCACAAAAATGACCATGCCCTTTCTGGCTCTCGTGAGGATGACCCGATAACCGTTTTTCGCCACCTCGATGAGTGAGTCTTTGTTCCAATCGGAGCCGCTTAGTTTGTAAGCAACCCATGTATTTTTCTCACGGCGCAGATCAGCATCCCAGCAAACAATGCTGTAATCGAGTTCGAGGCCCTGAATCTGGTATTGGTTTTGAACCGTTTCTAGCGCGTTTGATGAGCGAACATCACTACTTGGCGCAAGCATCCACGTGGCAATATCCGGCTTGTAATCTACGAATAATCCTTCTGCCGCCAATCGCTTTGCCTGACCGGATGCAATTAGACCGGATCTTTGGCTGCCAACAGTATGGGATTTTGCCCATTTTCGTGCCTCATTGAGGCTTCTGGTAATCAACACTTTGTTCCCATTCGAATCCATTTCCGCGGCCAAGACCTTTGCGGTTTTTACTTGGTCGGCCAGAACTGCGCCGACCCATTCTTCCATCTTGGCGTTCCTGTAATACCGCATCGACTGGTGCAAATGTCCATTTTTGAAGATACGACGCAGTGGATGTGTTGCCCATTTCTCCCGTTCTTCGAACTCAGCCAAATCAAGCGTTTCGTCAGCGATAGAGAATGTCCATCCTTTGCGTTCGACCGCATCTAGCCATGCGACAATGCCCTGCTCTCCCCGATTAATTGCTTGATTGTGGCCAATTAGCGCGACCACCACGGCACCACCGGATGGAAAGGCATCTCGCTGGACTGTCAGAATTAGATCTGCTTCGTGATCGGATAGTTTTTCACCCAGGACTACTCTGCCTTTCTCGTATGTCCGCTGGGCTTCATCGAACACAAGTATTCTACCATCTTCCTGTCGATGCGCTTCCCCTCTTTTTCCAAGAAAATGATGTGCTTTTACAATTTTAAAACTCGCCGCTGAAGCGACAAATCTAGCGTCGGAGCGATGGTATCCGGCAGGTGTCCACGATGAGGCACTTCGGCTTTGTGTAGTGAAGGAAGTGTGCAGAGCCTTATTGAGAACCTCAACCAAAGGAGCGTTGCCGGTTACGAACACGGATTCCTCCGAAGATGCTCCGCGCATTACGAGATCGAGACCAACAAGGGTCTTTCCAGCTCCTGGCGCACCAGAAAGAAAAATTACATGGTAACGCTCTTCTTTGATCGCTCCGTCGATGCAAGTCCGGATTTCGGCGATGCTTGCCTCAATCTCTGCCAGCGGGGCAGCATGCTCACTGATGGATGCCACATCGTGATTTCCATAAAGGGAAATGGTTGCATCCAGAATTGAAGATGATGGGCGGAAGGGCGAACTGATCCAATCATGAAGGGTCGGACAAATTGAAGAACGGCGGTTTGCGATTCCCAGTAAAATGGCGCCATGTAGTCCCTGCGCGTCGCATTCCAACGGCTTCCGCGACATTGCCGGCCAGCTGTGGCCGCCTAGTCCCGCCCAAATGGGCTGTGTCGCAACCTTACCTTCAGTGAGACAGATGATCGGGACCACAATTAAACCATCGGCAGGAGATGCTAGTTTTTGGGTAACCGAATGAAACTCCAGCAAGTTGACTGCATAAGTCATGACCTGATCTCGGTCCACCCTTTGAATTTTTGATCGCTTGAACTCGATGACGAAGACAACGCCGTCGCCCAGCAATATGCAGTCCATCCGAAGTCCTCTTCGGTGAAAATCATACTCAAGGATTACATGCCTGATTGACTCGCAGCCAGATGCTATAAGAGCGGCGCGAATAATTGGGAGTCGCTCATCGAGGTTTTTTTGCAAAAGATCGATACTGCGCCTCCATTCCTCGCTCTGTGCTGATTCGATTTCTAAGTTCTCGTCAGCAGCCCGTCCGGCAAGTTGGTCTGCGATCGCGTCTTTCGATGCAGCCAAGAATTCCTCCCTCGATGCATGATACCATGCGGAAGTATGATTGGGTCGTTGATATGCTGACATATTTGAACTATTCGAAACTCAGCCGCTCTGATTTCTCAAAATTATGAGCAATCAATTGAGGCTTTCGAGGTTGGTGAGGCGGACGTGCTGCTCAATCGGGGAGTGGTTGCGGATATTGCCCTCATCGTCGAAGCGCCCGAAATATCCCTCTGAGTCGAAATCTTCGCCGGCGATCTTATGAACCGCCAGAACCGACCGGCCGATCAGCAATTCCCTGCTGTCCGACCGCCGCACGGTCAGCGCAAAAAACGAGCGGATGGCCGATGCAGCCGGATAGACAATTTTTCCGAGCCCCCAGCGCCCTCGGTCGCTGCCCTTCTTTCCCGATCTGCCGACATTCCGGACGAACCAGTAAAAATCGTTGCGTCCATCGGCGTGCTCCGGGTCGCTTGTCGTGAGTGGGTCACCCTCCAAGCCTGTTGTGTGGAAATCCTCCAGCAGCAGGCAGGGCATGGGCGCATCCACGGAGACCCCGGAGTCCAGCTCTTTCACCGCCTCCCCCGTCTCGAGGTGAGGTTTCAGATTTTCCAGCCATCCGGCAGCCGCAGCCTGTGGCAGACTGGCAAGCCCGTTTCGAAACCGGTAGCACACTTTGATCCCGTCTTCTCCCGCAGCCCTTGCATCCAAACGGTTCTGAATATCTTCCCTCACGAGCGCATCCACCGGATTGGCCAACGCCTCATCCCGGAAGAACTCCAAGTGAGTCGCGTTGATGCGGGTGTCGTTCGGAGTGAGTTTCTTGAATCGCCAGTTCATCTTGGACTCATGGCTTCTTATTCTGCTTCAGCACGTCCGGCTTTTTGAGCGATTTCTTTTCCTCGCTGGTGAGGCGACGTTCGACCTTTTTCACGTCTTCGGCGGGAGGGGCAGGGATTGCTGATTCAAAATTCTTGATTCTGGATTGAAAGCCCGTTGCCGGTAGGATTTCTACAGCAGTGGCGGGTTCGGGCTTCACTTGCTTTTTGAGGCGGGTTTGACGCGGGGCCGCGGAGAGGTTTTCTTCCCATAGACAGGATTCTGCTCGGCAACGCGGAGTGTGGGCATCGGTTCGAACGAGAAGCGCACCCGTGCGTCGAGGGCCTGTGCGACGCGACGGAGCATGCTCAGCGAGTGGCCCTCGTAATTCGGGGATTCCAGCCGGCTGATCTGCTGTTGGGTGGTGCCGACCCGAACGGCGAGTTCGCGCTGGCTGAGGCCGGCTTGTTCGCGAGCGGCGGAAATTTGCAGGGCAATGTCCCAAGCTTCGCCGGCACGGGCAAAGCGGTCGACGAACTCGGGGTTGCGGAGTTGTTCGTCGAGGTAGGAGTCGAAGTTGGTTTTCATGGGTTGTTTCTTGCGAGCCAGTCGGCCCGACGTTTGAGGGCGGTTTTGCGGTCTTGAGATGGGATCTTCCAGCCTTTGTTTCGGATCGAGTGCACTGCGACGATCCGGCGGCCTTTCATAAAGAACCAGAGGATCCGGGTGTTGAGCTTCCCGACGTGCCGGAGCTCGAACAGGTCGTCACCGAGCGCTTTCGAGAGCGGGTCCCGGTGGTATTGGCGGTTCCGCAGTTTTGCGAGTCCTGCGAGAACGGCGGCGTGGTCGCCCGGGTCGGTTTGTTTCAGTTCTTCCAGAAAATCCTTAACCGGGCAATCACCTCCTTGAGTTTCATAGAACTGTATGGTGAATTCCATTGGGTGTCTACATCAATATTGGTGTGACTCTTGTTTCTTGAATGGAACAGCCGAAGGGGGCTGGCCTAGAAAATGCATGTTGCGAGGGAACAACGACAATCTGAAAGGCGGTTGCCCTCATGGTTTTCTATCTTCTCTGAGCACGTCCGGCATTTTGAGCGATTTCTTTTCCTCGCTGGTAAGGCTTCGTTCGACCTTTTTCACGTCTTCGGCGGGAGGGAGGGATTCCGGGCGGATGCCGCGTTCGAGCAGGGTGCGCATCTGGGAGATGGCGATGCCGTTGAGCGTTGCGAGGCGTTCCGGTTGTGGCAATCCCTGACGGATGAGGACGGAGTTCAGGCTTTCGAGGTTGGTGAGGACAACGAGCTGTTCGAGCGGGGCGTGGTCGCGGATGTTGCCCTCGGCGTCGGGGTGGGCGTCGCGCCATTGCTTGGCGGTCTGTCCGAACAGGGCGACATTGAGGAGGTCGGCCTCGCTGGCATAAATCGTGGAGGCCTGGGCCTTCGTGATGGCTGGCGGAAGGAGGGTCTCCTTGGTGGCGTCCGTGTGGATGCGGTAATTGATTTTGGCGAGGGTGCGCTGAAGTTTCCAATCCAGCTTGAGGCGGTTGTTTTCCTCGTCCTTGAGGCGACGGAATTCCTTGACCAGATAGATTTTGAATTCCGGGCTGATCCACATGCCGAACTCGAAAGCGATGTCGGGATGGGCGAAAGTGCCGCCATACCGGCCTGCGGTGGCTTTGAGTCCAATGGCGTTGGTTTTCTCAACCCATTCTTTGACACTGATTTTGTAACTATTCAGTCCAGCCTGGCTTTTAATTATGGCGAATTCGCCATAATTAAAAGCGGGATTGAACACGGATTCCCAGATGCCGAGGAATTCGACGGTGTTCCTATTGCGAAGCCAGTCGGAGATGAAAAACTCCCCGTCTTTCGCCCTCAGCATGTCGGTGAGGGAGATATAGTCGCCATCCTTGCCGGTTACGATCGAGATCGAGGTTCCGCGAACGGCAATGGTGCTGGTTTTGGCTTTGCTCATAGAGGTGTGCTGGCGGACTGAGGCGTTCGGAATTTTAGGGCCTGTGTGGATCTGCCGAAAACGCTCTCGTTGCGGATGGTCGTGAAGGTTTCATTGCCGACGGTCAGATCGGCCCATTTTTTAGCCGAGAGGTATAAGCTGTAGCGGCCCGCTTCATTTCTAGTTCCCTCGAATTCGAGGGAACAACGACAATCTGAAAGGCGGTTGCCCTCATGGTTTTCTATCTTCTCTGAGCACGTCCGGCCTTTTTCACGTCTTCGGCGGGGGGGAGGGTCTTCAAATAATCCGGACCACCTGGCCGGGTTTCAGCGTCTCGAGGGTATTGAGAATTTTGGGAATCAAAGGCCGGATATCCTCAATTTTGTTCGAGGGGGCCGCAAGAACGACAACCCCAAACGGAAGTTTGCTCATGTTCTGCTGGTGGGCCAGGTTTCCGTCAATCGTTATGAATCCGTCAAATTTTCCGGAGATTCGACTGAGGAGATCTCCATTTTGAATCCCCGCCCACCCCGCCATGGGAACAGTGACGGAATCATGTCCGGGAAATTCGCAGGTCAGACGCTTTGGAAGACATTCGTCGAGGATGAGCCTCATGCCGGGACCGCCAATTCCAGGTCCGCCTTGGTATCCTCCAAGAAGGTGAGGACCTGTTCCTTTTTCACGGTTGGAAAATCCTCGAGGAATTCATCAATGGTGTAGCCACCTTCGAGGCAATCCAGCAGGTTGCGGACAGGGACCCGTGTTCCCACAAAAACGGGGGTGGCTCCGAGAATCCCCGGATCACGAGCAACGACAAGGCTTTTCATATTTGTTGCTTACCACACTCTGGCTGCCGAAGCCAGAGGGGAAAAGCTGACAGCCCGCAGTCAGTGGGCCTATAAAATGCATGTGCGAGGGAACAACGAAAATCTGAAAGGCGGTTGCCCCAGCGCTTTGGAACCAGGGCAAGGGGATCCTGCGTTCCCGTATTCATGGCCGGCGCTTGAGGCCCGGATGGTGCGTCAGGCATTTCAAGATTTCTCATATGCGAAACACACTACCAGTCGAGGTAGGACATCTGCAGGGGCAGGGGGGCGGAAATTTTTGATTCTTAATTGTTGATTCTGGATGGAAAACCGCATGGGGATTCTGGTTCGCAGCATGTGGAGGCATTCAGGAGATGGCGCATCTCAGATTGTTGGCTCGGTTGACATCCCGGTTGCCACAGGCGGCCTCGAAAGGTAGAGTTCAGGCATGACCACATCCGTTGACGCGATCTACGAGGAAGGTTCGTTTCGGCCGCTCCAGCCGATGGCGCTGCCAGAGCATGCCCGCGTCCGGCTTATGATCGAGACTGTCTCCGACGACCCTGACCGGGCAGCATGGCTCGCGCAGTCGGAGCGGTGCCTGCGCGAGGTCTGGGACAACGACGCCGACGAGGTTTTTAATGAACTGCTCGCGCGGTGACTTGGTTCTTTTGCCCATTCCGTTTACGGACCTGAGCAGTCGAAAAGTCCGCCCGGCCATTGTCATCGGTCTTGGCACTCATCCTGGCGATCTCTTTGTTGCAGCCCTCACGTCGCAACTTTTCAACTCCGACTTCCAACTTGCCGAATGGCAAGCTGCGGGACTGAATGTTCCGAGCGGTGTCAAGGCGCAGATTGCCACGGTTGAATCCAAGCTCGTCCTGAAGGTGATCGGACACCTTTCTCCTGCCGACTCCCTCACACTTGATTCGCACCTGCGCCGGTGGCTGCAATTGTAATCACGGGGGCAGGGGAAGGGAATTGTTGATCCTTAATTATTGATTCTGAATGGAAATCCCCATGGGGATTCTGGTTCGCACCTTGGCGGACTCTGCGATCTTTGCGCGAAATTTTCTGCGTTTTTAACCCGGATTCAATATGGACAGGATTAACAAGATTTACAGGATTTGAAGGGAGGTGCCGGATCTCGTCCATGACTT
>Ga0247836_1007567_pt1 | contig 11433 bp, 9 predicted proteins | sample LaCruzMarch2015__4_FD_187116 | JGI IMG/M metagenome (GOLD analysis project Ga0247836, IMG submission 187116) | Freshwater microbial communities from meromictic Lake La Cruz, Castile-La Mancha, Spain - LaCruzMarch2015_14m | ecosystem: Environmental > Aquatic > Freshwater > Lake | place: Spain...
CTGGCCGGGCAAGATTCCGGGGGGCGTCCGGTTCGCCGATCCCACCCTCCAGCAGGACCTCACGCCGACGCTGCTCGACCTGATCGGCCTGCGCCCGAAAATCAGGTTCGACGGGCGCAGCCTCGTGCCGCTGCTCAAAGGGCGCGCCCGCACGCCCGAACCGGAATGTTACATCACTGAGTGCACATGGATGCGCAAGCACGGCTGGCGCACGCAGGAATGGAAACTCATCCACGCTCTGGAGCCGGATTTCCATCACAAACCGGAGGTCGAGCTTTACAATCTCGTGTCCGACCCCGCCGAAATCAAGAACCTCGCGAAGAGCGAGCCCGGCATCGTCCGCATGCTGAAAGAACGCATGAACGCCCACATCGCCAGGCGCGAACGCGAGTCCGGGCGCACCAACCCAATGTTCACCAATCTGCAATGGCACGGGAAAGACCGCGGCCCGTTCACTTCGTGCACCGAAGCCTACGAAAGCCTTCACATCGGTTCCCCGAAAGCCGCCGCCAAACTTCAGGCCCGCGGCGCGAAGAAGGCGAAACGCTGACCTGTTATTCCCCCGAAACGCACTAGATTCCTTGAATTCTCGAATTGGATGCATTTGAATCAAGTTTTGCATTTGTTCTGCTACCTCACTTTCTCCCCCAAGGAATCTAAATGACTTTTCGCAGCGAAAAGTCTTCAGCGAGGCACTGGGAGTTGATGCTGAAAACAACCGAGGACGGGAGTTTTAAACATGTCTTGCTTGATCTGAGGCAGTGCCTCGCTAGGGAGAAATCATGCTCATCACCGTCATAGGCCGCGGCCACTCCGGGACACGCGCCATATCCCACACCCTCTCCGCCAGCGGGGTCTTCATGGGCGCACCCCTCAACGAATCCGGCGATCTGATCCCCCCGGAGTCCATGTACGACGCTTGCCGCGTCATCGCCCGCCACGTCCGCCACGACCGCGGCAGCGACGATCCCCGCTGGCACTTCGATGGACTGAACGACATGCCGGTTCCCGGCGAGTTCACGGACCTTATCCGGTCTTACCTGCGGTCGGTTGCGGAAAGCGCCGCCCCGCGCAAAGGCTGGAAAATTCCCGAAACCACCCTCGCCTTCCCCTGGATTGCCCGCATGTTCCCCGAAGCCCGCTACATCTTCTGGATTCGCGACCCGCGCGATTCGATCCTCTCCGGCCACGTCACCGACGACCTTGCGCGTTTCGGCATCCCGTACCAACCCACCGAGAACCTCCGCCTCCGGCGCGCCATTTCCTGGAAGTACCAATTTGATCTCGTCCAGGCCACGCCAAGGCCCGCGCATTGGATGGAGGTCCGGTTCGAGGACTTTGTCCTGCGCCAGGAGGAAACGCTGGGGCGCCTCGAACAGTTCCTTGGCTTTCCCCTCGCGCGCATTCCCGTCCGCCCCGAAGCCGTCGAACGCTGGAAACTCGACACCGGCGAGCACGACTTTCCGTTCCTCCGGCCCGCCATGAAACAGCTCGGCTATACCCGCGAGGAAACCCCATGATCCGCGCCGCCGTCATCGGCATGGGGCCCATCGGCAACCTCCACGCCCGCCTGTACCGCGAGGACGCACTCGCCGAGCTGGCCGCCGTCTGTGACCTGCGCGAGGACCGCGCCAGCGCGGGCGCGCGCGCCCACGGCGTCCCTGGCTTCCGCGATGCAATCGAGATGCTCAAAACGGTCAAGCCGGACCTCGTAAGCGTCGCCACCAGCGGCGTGGAGAACGGCTCGGATCACCATCTCCCGACCCTGCAGGCCCTGGACGCCGGCTGCCATGTGCTTTGCGAGAAACCGATCTGCAACGAGATTCCGAGGGCGGAGGAAATGGTCGCTCGCGCGCGCGCGGTGAACCGCTGCCTCGCCGTCGATCTCAACCACCGGTTCACCCCGGCGGCGCGGGCCGCTCGCCGTTGGATGGACGAAGGCCGCGTCGGCCACCTGCTCTTCGTCAACATGAGCATGTGGATTCTCAACAAGAACGAGAGTTCCCCCTGGTTCCAGATCAAGTCGCTCCATCCCCACACCGTGGACATCATGCGCCATTTCGGCGGCGGCATCGCCGAGGTCCATTGTTTTGCCACCAAGGCACCGGGACGCGCCATCTGGAGCACCGCCACGTTCAACATGCGCTTCGCCAACGGTGCCGTGGGCACCCTCACCGGCAGTTACGACATTCAGCGAGGCCATCCGATGGAGCGCTGCGAAGTTGCCGGCGTCAACGGCCGCTTCGTCATCGACGACATGTGGCGCGAGGCCACTCTCTACCCGGCGGGCATCCCCGAGAAACTCGTCCACACCAACCCGGTCTTCGGCGGCTACCGCGATTTCGACGACACCTTCCGTGCCCGCATTAACGCGTATCTCGCGCAATTGGACGCCGGGGCGAAACCGGACGAAATCGATGGCAGCGGTGCCGACGGCTTGGCCGCGCAAAAGGTCCTGGACGCCGCGGTGAGGTCCGTCCAATCCGGCCAGGTGGAGCGGGTTAACCCTCCCCTGTAGCGGCGATTGGAGCTCGCCGGTGGGAGATACTTAACCATGGAGACCCGCATTTTCGCCCCCCGCCGGATCCGCCATTTTGTGATGCGGGACGCGCCATGCATCATATCTTGGTTTTGCCGCGTCGCGGTTTTCCTGGCGGCGGGCCTGGCCGGCGTGGTCGCCCAGAACATGAAAGCACCAGGGGGATCTCACAAGGTCTTGTTCCTCGGCAACAGCATCACCAAGCACGGGCCGAATCAGGACATCGGCTGGACCGGCAACTGGGGCATGGCGGCCAGCGCAGAGGAGAAAGACTTCGTTCACATCATTGTGCGCTCGCTTTCCAACAGGACGCCTGCCGCGCCCGAAGTGATGGTCAAGAATATCGCTGAATTCGAGCGACAATACGTCACGTATGATGCCAGGACGAAGTTCATGGATGCTTGCGAATTTGGGGCCGACATCATGATTTTGGCCATCGGCGAAAACGTCCCGGATCTGAAAGACGATGCAGCCAAACTCCAGTTTGGAAACGCTCTGCGGAAACTGCTGCAAAGCTTGAAGACCGACAAGAGACCCACGATTGTCGTGCGAAGCTGCTTCTGGCCGAACGAAGCCAAAGATCAGGTTCTCAGAGAAGTGTGTCAGGAATTCGGAGGAGTCTTCGTTGACATTGGAAGGCTTGCGAAGGACAAATCCAACTTTGCGGGCTCGGAGCGGAAGTTCGGGCATGAGGGCGTGGCGGCGCATCCGGGCGACAAGGGGATGCAAGCCATTGCAGAGGCGATTCTGGAAGCGATTAACAAACATCAAGGAAAGGCGAGCAAGTGAAGCAAACGAAGTTGATTATAGCGGCGAGTCTTCTAACTCTGGCCGGCTGGGCGGGCGGCGCGAAAGCTCAGGAAGCGAATCCACGCATGAAACTCGGCGCGTATTACTTTGCCGGTTGGGCGGGCAAGTGCGAGTTCGACGATGGCACACCGGAAAACGCGTGGGCCAAAGGGATGCCGACGCATTACACCAAGAGGCTGGCCACGGAGTTTGCGAGCCGCACGCCGCTCTGGGGCTGGCGCGACGATACGCAGGAGTTGATGGAGCGGCAGATTGACCTGGCGGCGGACCACGGCGTGGCGTTCTTCTCGTTCTGTTGGTATTGGCACGACAACAACGGCCCGATCAACGTCAAGTCCATCGAGGACGACCCGAAGCATGGGCCGATGCGGCTGTTCATGCAGGCGAAGAACAACAAGCGGATGGAGTTCTGCCTGCTGGTGGCGAATCACGGCGGTTTCGAGATTGTCGGGCTGGAGGCGTGGAAACAAGCGGCAGATTATTGGATGACACTGTTCAGGCATCCGAGTTATCTGCGCGTGGAGGGCAAGCCGCTGTTGGTGATCTTCTCGCCGCGAGGCGCTGACAAAGAGGGGCTGGCCTACCTGCAGGAATCTGCGCGCAAGGCGGGCTTCCCCGGCGTGGCCGTCACAGGTTGCGACAGCGGCAAACTCGAGGACGGGTTTTCGTTGCGGACGAACTACAACGTGACACCGGAGGGGACATCGACCGGCAAGAACTCGGAAAAACATTCTTACGAGGAATTGGTCGAGGCGAACGTCCAAGCGTGGCAAGGCACACCTGGACAACCCTTCATCCCGGTGGCGACTCAGGGATGGGATCGGCGACCGTGGGAGGGGCTTGGCGGGCTTGGGCCAAAAGGGTCGGAGGTCTCGTGGTATTTCGAGAAAGGCACACCTGAAGCGTTTGGCGGGATGTTGACGAAGATGGCGCAGTGGATGGACGCAAACCCGGCACAGACGACCAAGGATCGCCTGGCGCTGATTTACGCTTGGAACGAGATCGGCGAAGGCGGCTGGCTCGTACCGTGCAAGGAGGACCCGGATGGGGCGTATCTCAAAGCCGTCCGACGCGTTGTTCTGGGCCAGTGAGAAGCATTGATAGAAAGCATCCTCCGATGAAAACCAAACACGCGGTGATTTCGTTTTGCGCGATGCCCGCGGAAGCCCAAAGGGATCAGATCAAATCAAGGGATAATTTTGAAAAAGATATGAGGGTGTGCGGGACGGTGCCGATTTGATGTGGGATTAAATTGGCTGGAGGGGACTTTCGGCACTCGTTTCGATGATCGGAGATGCGCCTCCACCGCAAACGCCTGTTATTGGATGGTGCCATCATGCGCGGCACCCGATGAGACCGATGACCCGGCTCATGAGATCCGGCGGGGAACTCGAATCGTTGATCCCGAATACCGGCAGACTGGTTTGATGCCGAAACCATGTCGCCTGCCTTTTGGCGTAACGCCGGGTGCCGAGGACGATCGACGCGATAGCATCTTCGAGCGGCAGTTGCCCGGCAAGGTGGTCGCGAATCTCCTGAAGACCAATTGCCCGGGAGGCTGTGGGGCCAATCGCCCCGAGACGCGCGACTTCTTCGACAACCCCCGCCGCGAACATGGCCCGGACATTGCGTTCAATGCGCGAGTCGAGTTCCCCGCGCTCGCGGGTGAGGACCACCCCCGGGAAGCCTGCGGGTTTGTCCGCAGTTCGCGATTGCGCCAGCGGTTTCCCGGTCTGGAGCACGATTTCGAGGGCTCGCGCCACCCGCCGCGGATTGCGACAGTCGATCATGCCGGGAGCTTGTGGGTCGGCCATTCGGAGGCGTTCCACACACTCAGTCAAGGGCAATGCCGACAACTCCCGCCGGAGAGCGGGGTCCGGTTGCGGCAATTCATCGAGCCCCCCGGTGAGAGCTTTCAAATACAAGCCCGAGCCGCCGACCAGGACAGGGATTTTCCCGTTCGCCGAGATGGAATCGATGCGCTCTCTGGCCAGGCTCGCATAGGCCGCGGCATCGAAGGAGAGGGAGGGATCCCGGATCCCGTACAGATGGTGAGCCACCCGCGAGGTCAACGCCTCACCGGGCTGGGCGGTCAACAACGCCATTCCAGAATAAACCTGGAACGCGTCGGCGCAAACCACCTCACCGCCGATCCGGAGGGCCAGATCGACGGCAAAGGCGGATTTGCCAACACCGGTGGAACCGGCGACGACGACGGGACTATTGTTCAGGTTGGGCCGAACGGTCGCTTCCACGCTCCTCGACCGCTTTTGCCCCGCTCACAAGAAGCTTGCGCCCCATGAAGTCTTTTTCATGCAGTACATCAACGGCACGCTTTGCTTCATCGACGCTTTGCATCTGAACGAAACCAAAGCCTTTGGAGCGCTGGTTGTGACGGTTGATCACAATCTCTGCGCTGACAACCGATCCGGCCCCACTGAAGAGTTCCTGAAGGTCGCTTTCCGTGGCGTCAAACGAGAGGTTGCCGACATAGAGCCGCGGGGATGTCACCTCGATGAGTTCGGGCGGACGGCTTTCCCTCGGCTTGCTTTCGCTTCGCTCGCGTCTTTCTTCACGCTCACGGGGGGGCTGGTTGGCTGTTGATGTGCTGCGCGGGGATGCCGCGGGCTCCGGTTCGCCGGCGAAGAACGAAGTGATCTTCTGCCAGAGGGTTTTTTCCTTGGGTTTCGATGCGGCTTGGGGACGTGAACGCTGCTCTCCGCGGTTTTGACCGGGACGGCGGCCTCGGCTCCTCCGCGGTCCGCGGGATGAGCTGGGTGAATAGTCTGATGACATTGCTTTGTTGTGGTTGCTGGCAGTGACCTCGGCCGCGATTGCGACCTTTGGAAACTGCGCATTGGTGATGCGCCCGAGCCGGGCCGACACATGCGATGCCGCATTGCTCTTCCACTCTCCCTCCAAAAACTTTCGGGTCACGGAAGAACCGGGATTTGGGGTCCGGAATATCCTCGAGCGGGTTTCTTATCGTCGAGGAACTCCCAAGATGCAACCCCAAAGAATGACCCGCTCTCAATTTCTTGAGTGCTCCTCACCAAATGCTCAACACAACCAGTTGCAAATACGCCTCTTACATTTTGCGAAGCAAAATATTTTCAAATCCGGCAGCGATGCCACGTATTTCTCGGTGGGTCTCTTTGCCCACAAACCACCCATGGTCCCGGTCCCCGCCGGATTTGAGCCGGATTTGGGAGTTTGACCAAGGAGGGAGTCGGCGGTTAGTTTGCTCAGCTCGCCTCGATGAGCTCCTACAAAGATTCCCTGAACCTGCCAAAAACCGACTTTCCGATGAAGGCGGGTCTCGCTGCCCGTGAGCCCGAGATTCTTGCGAGGTGGGAGAGCGAAGGGCTTTACCAACAAATCCAAAAGGCCCGGGCTGACGCTCCGCTCTACGTCCTGCACGATGGACCTCCCTTTGCGAATGGCGACGTTCACATGGGGACCGCCCTCAACAAGATCCTGAAGGATTTTGTGGTGAAGACCCGCTCGATGGCCGGCTACCGCGCACCCTACGTGCCGGGCTGGGACTGTCACGGGCTGCCGATTGAGTTCAAGGTGGTTCAGGAACAACGCGGTCTCGAGCCGGCTGAAGTGCGCCGGCGTTCGGAGGAATATGCCCGCAAGTTCGTGGATATCCAGCGTGGGCAGTTCCGGCGTCTGGGAGTGCTTGGCGACTGGGAAAATCCCTATCTCACACTGGACCCGGGCTACGAGGCCGGAATCATCCGCGCCTTTGCCCGGTTCGTCGAGGCGGGACTCGTTTATCAAAGTCTCAAACCCGTTCATTGGAGCACCGGCGCTCAGACGGCTCTTGCAGAGGCCGAGGTCGAGTATCAGGACAAAGTCTCAACCTCCGCCACTGTGCGTTTTGTGCTCGCGGGGGATGCTTTTGGCGAGGGTGCGGCCATTGCCATCTGGACGACGACTCCCTGGACCCTGCCCGCAAACCTCGCAATTGCAGTGCACCCGCGCCACACCTACGTGCTGGCGGACTTCGAGGGTGTGGGCCGCCTGATCGTCGCGGAGGCGCTTGCTGAAAGCGTCCGCGCAGAAACCGGTGCCGCTTCCATGAAAATCCTGGAGACTTTTCCGGGGTCCCGTCTGGAAGGGCTCTTGGCGAAGCACCCGTTCCTGCCGCGGGAAGCGACGATCTGCACCGCGGACTTCGTCACACTGGATACCGGCACCGGCTGTGTACACGTTGCGCCGGGTCACGGTGAGGACGACTACCACCTCGGAATCGAGCGCGGGCTCGGCCTGCTCGCGCCAGTGGACGACCGGGGGTGTTTCACCGACGAGTGCGGGGTGGAGGAACTGGTGGGCCAATATGTTTTCAAGGCCAACCCGAGGATCGTGGAAATCCTGCGGGAGCGCGGAGCCCTGCTCGCAAGCAGGGAATATTCCCACAGCTACCCGCATTGCTGGCGCTCGAAAACGCCGGTGATCTTCCGCGCCATCAAACAATTTTTTATCCGCATCGACGCCCTGCGCGAAAAGGCCCTCGAAGGCATCGCCGCGACGACCTGGCTTCCCCATTGGGGCATGACCCGCATCCGCGACACAGTTGCCTCCCGCCCGGATTGGTGCATTTCGCGTCAGCGCACGTGGGGGGTTCCCCTCCCCGTTTTCTACACCGCGGAGGGAGAACCGATCCTTGACCCACAGGCCATCGGAAAAGTTGCCGAAGTTTTTGCGGAGCTCGGGACGAATTCATGGTTCGAGCGGGACGATGCCTGGTGGTCAGACCGCGTCGGCCTCCCCTCCGACACGACGCGCAAAAATGACACCCTTGATGTCTGGATCGACTCGGGAGTCAGCCATGAAGCCGTCCTCCGGACCCGTCCGGAACTGGCTTTCCCAGCCGACCTCTACATCGAGGCCACCGACCAGCACCGCGGCTGGTTCCAAAGTTCCCTCATGACCTCGATCGCCCTCAATGGTGTGCCGCCTTACCGCGCTGTGCTCACTCACGGGTTCGTCGTGGACGTGGATACCCGCAAGAAAATTTCGAAGTCCGCGCAGGGTGGATACGCCAAGCCGACCGAGGCCGAGCATTTCGTGAAAAAGTACGGCGCCGATCTCGTGCGCCTGTGGGTGAGCAGCGTGAACCACACCGATGATGTGCCATTTTCCGAAGAGATCTTCACACGGCTCGGAGACGCCTACCGCCGCATCCGCAATACCCTGCGGATCCTGCTCGCAAACGGCGGCACCAGGGCGGCAGGACCGGCGGCTTCCGGGCCACTCCCGCTTGTGGACCGCTGGGCGCTGGCCCGGCTCCAGGAAGTCACGACAACCTGCCTCGAAGCCTACGAAAAACTGGAATTTCACCGGGCCTACCGCGTGATTAATGATTTTTGCGTGGTGGATCTCAGCAGCCTCTACGTGGATATCACCAAGGACCGGCTTTATTGCGACCCTTCCGGTTCTCAGCGCCGGCTCGCGACGGCAGGCACCATGCGCGAAATTTTTGACGGGCTTTGCAGGTTGGTGGCACCGATCCTCTGCTTCACGGCAGAGGAGGCCTGGGGTCATTTCTCTCCAGGCCGTTCCGTTCATCTCGAGCTGTTCCCGGCCGTGGACCCATCAAAGAAGGACCCCGATGCGATTTCGCTCATGGAGGCGGCCCTCGCGGCCAGGGCGAAAATTGCCCAGGGAATCGAATCCGCGCAGAAAGAAGGCGTTATTTCCGGAACGCTCGAAGCCCGTGTTCAGCTCGTTCTGCCAAAGGGGAAGCTGATGGATTTTGCAGCTGCAAATCTTGCGGAGCTCGAGGAAATCCTGATTTTGAGCGACCTCACGGTTGAACAGGGAGAGGAACTCGGAGCAACGATCAGCAAGACTCCTCACGCCCGGTGTGAGCGTTGCTGGAGGCATCGGGAGGATGTTGGATCAGACACGACGCATCCCTCACTTTGCTCCCGCTGTGCGGATGCCGTGAATGCCGCCGGGCAATGAGACGCCTGCTGCTGTTCATCACGCTTCCGCTTTATCTCCTCGATCAGGCGACCAAGGCCGCGATCCTGAGTTTTGTACCTGAGCATGCGATCTTCCCGGTGGTTCCCGGCTTCTTCCACATTGTGCGGGTTTACAACACGGGTGCGGCGTTCGGGATGCTCGGTGGTGCAAATTCTTTTTTCACGGTGCTGTCGGCGGCGGCGATTGTTGTCGTCTTCGTTTTGATCCGCAAAGGCTCGTTCCGGGATCCGCTTTCGCGGTGGGGGGCTGCTTTGCTGCTGGCGGGAGTTTTTGGAAACCTGACCGACCGCTTGCTTCACGGACATGTGGTGGATTTTCTGGACTTCATCCTCCCATTTTACGGCCACTGGCCTGCTTTTAATGTCGCTGATTCCTGCATTTGCATCGCCGCAGGACTTTTTGTCATCGCGGCACTACTCGAGCAGCCCCGGGGCAGACAGCAATGAGCCTGAAGTTCCAGCACTTCGAGGTCGCGGACGGGCCGGATGGCACCCCCCGCTTGCTCGGCAAGGGTGCCATGGGAGTGACCTATCTGGCAACGGACACCAACCTTCGTTGCCCGGTTGCGCTCAAGGTGATCGCGCCCGAGCTGCTTGCTGATCCGGTGGCGCGGCAGAGATTTCTTCGCGAGGCGCGCACGGCCGCCGCCTTGCGGCACCCCAATGTTGCCACGGTTCTCTTCCTTGGCGAGGAGGGAGGCGATGTCTTCTTTGCAATGGAATACGTCGAGGGCGAAACGCTCGAGGAGGAAATCAAGCGGAGCGGACCACTGCCTCCGGCGAGAGCCCTTCGGGTCACACTTGAGGTCACGGCGGCACTTGCCGCCGCCCATCGCGCGGGACTCGTCCACCGGGACATCAAGCCGTCAAACATCATGCTCGCCGCACAGGACGGCGAACCTCACGTCAAGCTCATCGACTTCGGTCTCGCAAAACTGGAAGAGGGGGAATTTACCGGTGCGACACTCGCAGAAGCCTCCCTCGCCGGGTTTACGGGCACCCCGCAATATGCCAGTCCGGAAGTCATCAATGGCGAAACCGCCGACATCCGCTCGGACATCTATTCGCTGGGCGCAACTCTCTTCGCGATGCTTGTCGGCAAGGCACCGTTCCAGGGATCTCTGGCACAGGTCCTCTCCAAACACCTTTCCAAAGAACCCCCGCTCGACCAACTTCCTCCCGAAGCAGCAGGCCTGCGCCCACTTCTCGAACAAATGCTCGCGAAGGATCCCGCGCAGCGCTACCAGACTCCCTCCGAGCTTCGGGCCGGGCTTGAAGCAAGTATTCCTTCACCAACTCTTCAGCCGCCACCGCTGCCAAAAGAGACGATCGCTCCACGTCGCAGCCGACTCGTGCCCATCGCCGTGCTCGTTCTCCTGGTTGTTGCTGCCGCCGGAATTTTTGTCCTCGCACGATTTTTCGGCAAAGCCGGCGAAAGCAACCAACCTGGTTTGGTTGCCGCCGTTGAGCCGACTCCGCTACCAACCCCTGAGCCTACGCCGGAACCCACTCCAGAGCCTTCCCCACCCCCCGACAAGGCTTTCATGGAAGCTGCAGCAGCCAGCGTGGAGAAAGATGACTTCGCAGGCGCACTGGCAAACTACGCCGAGGCCGCCGGCGTGGCGGTCGATCCCTCCGATGCCAAGGCCCGGATGGAAATGCTTTCCGCCCGCATCCGCGCGGAAGGCGAGGGCATCGACGCTGCGGAATTTTCCACCCTGCGCCCCGGCCTCGAGCGGGCAGCCAAACTGGGCTCGATCTCAGCGCAGGTCCTCCTTGCCGAACGCCTGCGAGCGACCGATCCGGCAGCCTCCCTGCACTGGTTTCAGACAGCCGGCGAACTCGGCCAGACCGAGGCCATGACGCAGGCCGGGCAGATGCTAGCAAGCGGAGTCGGGGTCAGCGCACCCGATCTGGCGGGAGCCGTAATCTGGTTTCAGCGGGGCGCTGCGGCGGGCGATACCGACTCAAGTGTACTGCTTGCCGAATGCCTGATTCGCGGCAAGGGAATTGAGACCGACCTTCCCCGTGCAGTTGAACTGCTGCGCGGCGCGGTTGCTTTCAACCACCCCGCAGCAATGAACCTCC
>Ga0247836_1007577_pt1 | contig 11423 bp, 10 predicted proteins | sample LaCruzMarch2015__4_FD_187116 | JGI IMG/M metagenome (GOLD analysis project Ga0247836, IMG submission 187116) | Freshwater microbial communities from meromictic Lake La Cruz, Castile-La Mancha, Spain - LaCruzMarch2015_14m | ecosystem: Environmental > Aquatic > Freshwater > Lake | place: Spain...
CATAGAAGGCGGTCTTGACCAGTGGTGAATGGGCAATGGCGTAGGCCACCTTGCGGCACTCTGAAGCGTCACGACCACCTGTAATTTGCACGGTGATGAACTTGGTGGCACCCTCGCCATCGCGAACGATAGCTTGCGCCAAATTGCGTGCAACGGCTAGCATGGCATCTTTAAGTATCTTGCCATCAGTACCGTCTAAAGATTCAATGACCGCGTGCCCAACCTTATTGGTGGCAATAACTACCAATGAATCATTCGTCGAGGTATCTCCATCCACCGTCACGCGGTTGAAGGAGCCCTCGGCCAGCTCCAGTGCCAGCTGGTGCATCAAGGACTGACTTACCGATGCATCAGTGGCGATAAAGCCCAGCATCGTCGCCATGTTGGGGCGAATCATGCCTGCGCCCTTGCTAATGCCAGTAATACTGACCAATTTACCCCCAATGGTGACTTGAGCACCAAACGCCTTGGGCACGGTATCGGTTGTCATGATGCCTTCGGCGGCGCGCATCCAGTTGCCGGGCTTGGCGTCAGCAATCGCGGCGGCCAAACCGGCCTCTATGCGGTCATGGGGCAACGGCTCCATGATCACGCCAGTGGAAAATGGCAGTATCTGCTGCACCCCGACACCCAAACGCTGTGCCAGCGCCTGACAGGTGCTGTGCGCACGCGCCAAACCGTCGGCCCCGGTTCCGGCATTGGCATTGCCGGTATTTATCAACATGGCGCGCACTCCCAGCCCAGTCGCCAGATTCTCGCGGCACACCTGCACTGGTGCAGCGCAAAACCGATTGGTAGTGAACACGCCAGAAACACTGGCTCCCTCGTCTATCAGCACCACAGAGAGGTCTTTACGACCCACCTTGCGTACGCCAGCTTCGGTGACGCCAATGCGAACACCATCAATGGGGAAAAGTGTCGCGCAATCCGGGATCGGTAAATTAACGGGCATGTTTTTCCTTAAGCCAATTTTCCATGGCAGTGTTTGTATTTCTTTCCACTCCCGCAGGGGCATGGATCGTTGCGACCAACCCGCGGCAGGTCTGATGCAGCTACACGAACAGTTTCCTGATCGACGGTTGTTTCGACTTCTCCAGTTTCCGTAGGAGCACTGTACGTAACGTTGGCAATGTTTTCACCACGGGTTTCCATGGCATCAGCCGCTTCTTCCAGCTGCTCCCCGGATTGGATTTTTACGGTCATCAAGACTTTGGTGACCTCGTTTTTGACGGAGTCCAGCAATTGCCCAAACAACTCGAACGCTTCACGCTTGTATTCTTGTTTTGGCTGCTTCTGCGCGTACCCGCGCAGGTGTATGCCCTGGCGCAAGTAGTCCAATGCACTTAAATGGTCACGCCAATGGCTGTCAATCGTCTGCAACAAGACCATTCGTTCAAACTGGGTGAAGTTTTCCGACCCCACTTGCGCAACCTTGGCTTGGAAAAACGCATTGGCCGCGGTTGTCACGGTCTCCAACAGGTCCTCATCCGTAATAGCGCTGGCCTCAGCGACCTGCTTCAACAAGTCCAGTTCAAGCTGCCACTCTTCGCCCAAGACTTTTTGAAGGGCGCGAATATCCCACTGCTCTTCCACGGACTCAACGGGTATGTATTGCCGCACCAAGTCGTTGAAACAACCTTCGCGCAAGGAGTCGATCTGGGCGCTTAAATCCTGCGCATCCAAAATAGCATTGCGCTGCTGATAGATCACCTTGCGCTGATCATTGGACACATCGTCGTATTCCAGCAATTGCTTGCGCATGTCAAAGTTGCGCGCCTCCACCTTGCGCTGCGCGCTTTCGATGCTGCGAGTCACAATACCTGCCTCAATCGCCTCACCATCGGGCATTTTCAATCGGTCCATGATGGCCTTAACCCGATCGCCCGCAAAAATACGCATCAGAGCGTCGTCCAGGCTCAAGTAAAAGCGCGAAGACCCTGGGTCACCCTGTCGCCCAGACCGCCCACGCAGTTGGTTATCAATGCGACGGGATTCGTGGCGCTCTGTGGCGATGATTCGCAATCCGCCAAGTGCTTTGACCTGTTCATGGTCAAGAACCCACTGTTTGCGCACGTTTGCAATGGCGCTCTCTTTAGCGGCATCATCTAACCCAACGTCCGCCTCGATGGCATTGATCACGCCTTCAATGCTGCCACCCAGCACAATGTCAGTGCCACGGCCGGCCATATTGGTTGCAATCGTGATCATCTTGGCACGCCCGGCTTGGGCCACAATGTCGGCCTCCCGCGCATGCTGTTTTGCGTTCAAGACCTGGTGCTGCAATTGTTCTTTTTCAAGCAACTCCGCAATGATTTCCGAATTTTCAATCGATGTAGTGCCTACAAGTACGGGTTGCCCGCGCTCGTAGCATTCCCGAATATCCTTGATTGCCGCCTCGTATTTTTCACGGGTAGTCTTGTAGACGCGGTCTAACTGATCGTCACGGCGACTAATCTGGTTCGGTGGAATAACCACCGTTTCCAAGCCGTAAATTTCCTGAAACTCGTAGGCCTCGGTGTCGGCCGTACCCGTCATGCCAGCCAGGCGCCCGTACAAGCGAAAGTAATTTTGGAACGTGATGGATGCCAATGTCTGGTTTTCAGCTTGAATGACCACACCTTCCTTGGCCTCGACCGCTTGATGCAGACCATCACTCCAACGGCGCCCGGTCATCAAGCGACCTGTGAATTCGTCGACGATGACGATTTCGCCCTGCTGAACCACATAATGCTGATCTCTGTGATAGAGGTGATTGGCGCGCAACGCTGCATACAAATGGTGCATCAGCGTGATATTGGCTGGGTCGTACAGCGATGCACCCACTGGAATCAAACCCAGGTCTGCAAAAATTTGCTCTGCGGTCTCGTGGCCTTGCTCGGTCAAAAAGACTTGGTGGCTTTTCTCATCCACCGTGAAGTCGCCGGGCTTTGTTACACCCTCACCGGTGCGTGGGTCAGCCTCCCCTTCTTGGCGCTGCAACTTAGGCGCAGCCTTGTTGATGGCCAAATACATTTCTGTGTGGTCTTCTGCCTGACCACTGATGATGAGCGGTGTACGCGCTTCATCGATCAATATGGAGTCAACCTCATCCACGATCGCGTAGTTCAGACCTCGCTGCACCCGGTCGGCCACTTCGTAGACCATATTGTCCCGCAAGTAGTCAAATCCGTACTCATTATTGGTGCCGTAAGTGATGTCGGCGCGGTAAGCCGCCTGCTTTTCCTCTCTTGGCATCTGTGGCAAATTAATACCCACAGTCAGACCCAGGAAGTTATACAGACGGCCCATCCATTGGGCATCCCGATTCGCCAAGTAGTCGTTGACCGTGACAACGTGGACTCCCTTGTCCGTCAAAGCATTCAGGTAGACAGGCAGTGTTGCCGTCAAGGTCTTACCCTCGCCAGTTCGCATTTCGGAAATTTTCCCGTTATGCAAGGACATGCCACCCAAGAGTTGCACATCAAAGTGCCGCATCTTCATGATGCGTTTCGAACCCTCTCGCACCACAGCGAAAGCCTCAGGAAGAATAGCGTCAAGCGTTTCACCCCTGGCAACGCGCTCTTTAAACTCCTGCGTTTTTGCGCGCAAACCATCGTCCGATAGCAGTTCAAACTGAGGCTCCATGGCATTGATGCGTGCAACAACGGTGCGGTATTGTTTGAGGAGTCGGTCATTGCGACTGCCGAAGATTTTTGTCAGGATGTTGGTGGCCATGCATGCAAGACTGGCCTGCCACCCAATATAGGCAGCAGAGCAGCGCAGTCCTTTTTCTAATCTGAGTGAATTGGGGTCAATCTGGTGAAACGCAACCGTGGGCTCAGTCTGCTTGACTCCAGATAAACCAAACGCTTTATTTTACCGTTGCGCTAGAGCAGTTGATGCAGGGACGTTGCGTCCGGCATTGAGGAATTTCTGGGGATCCTGCGGTACGCCCTGCACGAGCACCTCAAAATGCAAATGCGGCCCAGTCGATCGCCCTGTGGTTCCTACTTCCGCAATTTTCTGACCCCGCTTAATCAGGTCACCTTTTTTTACAAACACCTTTGAGGAATGCGCATAGCGTGAAACAAGACCATTGCCGTGGTCAATTTCAATCATGTTCCCGTATTGCGAGTGGTACTCTTGCGCCACGACAACCCCGCCGGCAGCAGAAAAAATTGGTGCACCTGTTTCGGCTGAAAAATCCAATCCGGTATGCAGCGCTGATTGACCCGTAATCGGATCAATACGCCAACCAAAGATAGAACCCAAACTGGCGTTTGATACTGGCACCTGGGTTGGCACCATCATTTTCTTGATGCGTTGTTCAAAAAGCTGGGACTCAATCAATGTCATCAAATCCGTGCGTTGATCGGTTAGTTGATCCAGCTCAACCAAGGTTACCCGAAGTTCATCCAATGACAAGGCATGACCTGCGATCAACGCCCCGCCCTGCCCGGGCTTCTTCTTGATGTCTGCAGGGTTGACCCCTGCCAAACTCGACACCCGCTCGCCTAGCGATTCCAGTTGCAATACCTTGGCCTGCATTTCGCCCAACTTTCGCGCCATGACGTCAATATTTTCACGCATGAAGCGATCCCGCTGCGCAAAATCATCCTTAACAACCAGGCGCACCAGCGTGCCAACAATTGGCCACCCCTCACGAGCTCCTTTGAGAAATACCCAGTGGTACAAAACAGCTGACAGCAGCATGAGAAAAAACGACAAACCAAGAACGGCGAGCGCCAATTTGGTACCACTCAAATGAATTGCTCGGCTTTTTGCCAGCCAAGCATCCGTGATAATCAACTGCATCCTGAAACCCTCATTGTGTAGGTCATGAATCGCCGCAATCATTCTGTAACCTTGCTTCAAGCCACCCAAGACTCCCCGACTCTTGCCCAACTTGCCAAACTCGCCATGGAGTCGACCGCGCGACTCCAATCAATCGAAGCGCTGATTCCGATGTCCTTGCGGTCAGAGGTCAGTGCCGGCCCAATCGATGGCACATCGTGGTGCCTGATTTTGACCAACAACGCTGTCGCGGCAAAAATTCGCCAACTTCTACCCTCTTTGGAGTCACACTTACGCTCAAAGGGTTGGGATGTCAGTGCCATACGGCTAAAGGTTCAAAAGTCACGCAACAGCCTGTAGAACAAACTCTGTCGGTTAGGGGAAATGGTGCCGCTTGTCGGAATCGAACTGACGACCTACCGCTTACAAGGCGGTTGCTCTACCAACTGAGCTAAAGCGGCACGGGCTGAATTCTACATCACCACCCACCCCTGTTTGGGGCCGAAAATAAACTATTTGATCCGAGTCAGGGACGGTCTTGCTCCAGACGGTGGCCGGGGAGGTGTTGTGGCTTCGTTGTCTTCTGAGGAGCTACCTACGCTTGTCAAAGTATTGCCTTTTGACTCCGATACGCCCACATTTTCAGGTGAAACACCGGAGGCCGCCAACATTGGGAAAGCCATTCCCTGCCCGTTTTCACGCGCATAGATGGCCAACACGCGTTCCACCGGAATGTAGATGTCCCTTGCCACACCGCCAAATCGACCCTTGAATTCAATAACATCGTTTCCCAAATTCAGGGAGCTGGTCGCATCAAAACTGATGTTTAAGACAATTTCACCATCCTTTACAAACTCATTGGGAACGCGCACCGAATCGTTGACCAATACGGCGATAAATGGCGTGTAGCCATTGTCGGTGCACCACTCGTACAGTGCTCGAATGAGATAAGGGCGCGTTGAACTTGAGTCTTGAGCGTCAATCATGTTGGATTTGAGCCGATTATTTCCGCATTACTTTTTCGGACGGTGTCAATGCCTCAATGTACGCGGGTCGCGAAAAAATACGCTCGGCATACTTAAGCAATGGCGCGGCATTTTTGCTCAGGTCAATTCCGTAGTAGTCCAAGCGCCAAAGCAATGGTGCGATCGCAACGTCCAGCATGGAGAAACTATCCCCCAGCATGTACTTGTTCTTCAAAAACACTGGGGCAAGTTGCGTCAGACGATCGCGGATATGTGCTCGGGCTTTCTCCAACGTTTTTTCGTTTCCTTTGGATGCGCGTGCCTCCAAGGTTGAAACATGCACGAACAGCTCTTTTTCGAAATTCAGCAGAAATAAACGCACCCGGGCGCGGTCCACAGGGTCTCCCGGCATCAACTGTGGATGAGGGAAACGCTCATCAATATATTCATTGATGATGTTGGACTCGTACAGGATCAGATCGCGCTCCACCAAGATAGGAACCTGTCCATAGGGATTCATGACGTTGATGTCTTCAGGCTTGTTGTACAAGTCGACATCGCGAATCTCAAAATCCATTCCCTTCTCAAACAATACAAAGCGGCAACGATGGGAAAAAGGGCAGGTTGTTCCTGAATACAGCACCATCATGACGAGAGACTCCTAAAAATTAAAAAGAGTGGACTGCGTTGGCAAGCCCACTCTGAACCCATCAAACAAGGCCCCTTACGAAGCGTGATTGACAGAATAAGACGTGTTACTTGATGTCTTTCCAGAACGCCGCATTGAGGCGCCAAGTAAATAAGGTCATGACTGACAAGAACAACAACACCCAAACTCCCACACGAATTCGTGTATTTTGGGCTGGCTCTGCCATCCATTGCAGGTAGCTCACCAGATCGCCGATAGCTTGGTCGTATTGCACGGGCGTCATCGTGCCGGGTGTTATTTGCTCCCAGCCCTTGTGAATTTGCACTTCGTGGCCATGCTCTGACACTGTTTCATAGACTGGCACACGCTTACCCTGCAACTCCCACAAAACATGGGGCATAGCAATGTTCGGAAATGCCAGATTATTCCAGCCAGTTGCCTTTGTTTCATCTGGATAGAAGGTACGCATATAGGTGTACAGGTAGTCGCCGCCTGTACCTTGCCCAGCCGCTGAACGCGAGCGTGCAATCACGGTCAGGTCAGGCGGGTTCGCGCCAAACCACAATTTTGCCTGCTTTGGATCAATGGCCGACTTCATGGTCTCGCCCACTTTTTCCGTTGTAAACAGCAAGTTGTCTTTGATTTGCTGCTCAGTCAAACCAATGTCCGTCAAACGATTGAACCGCATGAAAGCAGCCGAATGGCAATTCAGGCAGTAATTAACAAACAACTTCGCGCCGTTTTGCAGGGCCGCGAGGTCATTGGTCTTGTTTGGGGCTTTGTCCCAAGCGATGCCGCCAGTGTTGGCCTGAGCCGACACGAAAAATCCCAGCGCCGCGATCAGTGTGATGATTACTTTTTTCATATGAATTTTTCCCGACTTAGTGGGCAGAAAAATTGACACGGGTCGGCACTGGCTTGGATTTACCCAAGGCGCTCCACCAAGGCATTAGTATGAAGAAGCCGAAGTAGAACAAAGTCCCGACCTGCGACACGCGCTCACCGATCGCGGAAGGGGGTTGCACACCCAAATAAGCCAACACGACGAAGTTGATCACAAAGATGCCATAAAGGTATTTGTGCCAATCAGGGCGGTAGCGGATCGACTTGACGGGGCTGTAGTCGAGCCATGGCAAGAAGAACAGGATGACCACGGCACCGCCCATCACCACCACGCCCCAGAACTTGGCATCAATGGAGAGCATCATCGCGGTCACGGCCAAGGCCGCGCCAAGGATCACACCTTTAAAGATAACTGGCATCTTGAACTTGACCGCGCTCAGCACTGCACCACCCAAGACGCAAGCAATCAAGGCGTACACCATTTCACTGGTGATAGCACGAAGCATTGAGTAATAAGGAGTGAAATACCAAACCGGAGCAATGTGCAATGGTGTTTGCAGTGGATCAGCCGGAATGAAGTTGTTGTATTCCAGGAAATACCCGCCAAATTCAGGGGCAAAGAAGATGATGGCCGTGAATACCATCAGGAACATGCTGACCGCAAAAATGTCGTGCACAGTGTAGTAAGGGTGAAAAGGAATTCCATCCAAGGGATGTCCATTGGCATCTTTCGGTGCGTCAGGCCCCTTGATTTCCACACCGTCCGGATTGTTGGAACCCACTTCGTGCAACGCAATGATGTGTGCCGCCACCAAGCCCAAGAGCACCAACGGCACTGCAATCACATGGAAGCTGAAGAATCGGTTCAAAGTCGCGTCGCCCACCACGTAGTCACCACGAATCAGCAAAGCCAAATCGGGACCCACGAAGGGCACGGCAGCAAACAAGTTGACGATTACTTGCGCGCCCCAATAGCTCATTTGGCCCCATGGCAGCAGATATCCCATAAAGGCTTCGGCCATGAGTGCCAAGAAGATACCGCAACCAAACAACCAAACCAACTCACGGGGCTTACGGTAGCTTCCGTAAATTAATCCGCGGAACATATGCATGTACACCACGACAAAGAACGCGGACGCGCCCGTGGAGTGCATGTAACGGATCAACCAGCCCCAAGGCACGTCGCGCATGATGTACTCGACAGAGCCAAACGCCAATGCGGCATCAGGCTTGTAGTGCATAACCAGGAAGATACCTGTCACGATCTGGATCACCAGCACCAGCGTCGCCAATGCACCAAAGATGTACCAGAAGTTGAAGTTCTTGGGCGCGTAGTACTCGCCCATGTGCTCGTTGTAGAGCTTGCTCAGGGGAAAACGGTTATCAACCCAATTCAGCAGTTTTGCAGCCACTGGTGCGTTGGGGGAAATTTCTTTCATTTCAGCCATGTTGTGCTCCGTACGCTGGGGTCAGGCTTTTTTATCTTCACCGATCAGCACCTTGCTGTCGGAGAGGAAAACGTGCGGGGGCACTTCAAGATTATCGGGCGCTGGTTTATTTTTATAAACCCGGCCGGCCATATCAAAGGTCGAGCCGTGGCAGGGGCACAAAAATCCACCTTGCCAATCGTCGGGCAAGGAGGGTTGTGCACCTGTTTTGAATTTATCGGAGGGCGAGCATCCCAAATGGGTGCAAATACCGACTGCGATAAAGAATTCCGGCTTGATGGATCGGCCTTCGTTGCGGGCATACACCGGCGTGAATTCGTCCGGCTTGCGCTTGGAGTCGGGGTCTGCCAACTGACCCGACAAAGTGGACAACACGCCCAATTGCTCGGGTGTGCGGCGGACGATCCAGACTGGCTTTCCGCGCCACTCGACAGTCATTTTTTCACCGGGCTGAAGCCCGCCAATATCGACCTCAACTGCTGCGCCGGCCGCTTTGGCCCGCTCGGATGGTTGAAACGTACTTACAAACGGGATTGCGGTTGCTACACCACCAACTGCGCCAGCGCAGCCAGAGGCAATTAACCAAGTCCGCTTGCTGGAGTCGATCGGTTGGTTGTCGACAAGGGTTTGACTCATGAGAATCCTCAATGAACTTCACTACTAGGGGTAAGCGGCGATTGTAGCTGACGACTCAGGTGGGATTTAATGGCGATTTATATGACTGCGAATCAAGGGAAGTCCAACCGGTTTCTCGTTAACATCCCTCTTTTTTGCAGCAAAGGAGACCAATCATGGGAATGATTCAGGAATTTAAGGATTTCGCCGTCAAAGGCAATGTGATCGACTTGGCCGTGGGCGTCATTATTGGTGGCGCTTTCGGCAAGATCGTGGATTCGATTGTGGGAGATCTGATCATGCCGGTGGTAGGCGCCGTTGTCGGAAAGCTGGATTTCTCAAGCATGTTCGTCGTTTTGGGAACGATTCCAGCCGGAACGGCCAGCACGCTCAGCGATTTGAAGAAAGCGGGCGTACCGGTATTCGCTTACGGCAGCTTCATCACCGTGGCGGTGAACTTTGCCATTTTGGCGTTTATCATCTTTTTGATGGTGAAACAGATCAACCGCCTGAAAAAAGAAGCCCCTGTGGCTGCACCAGCGCCAACGGTCACTGCCGAAGACATTTTGCTGCTGCGCGAAATCCGCGACAGCCTCAAGAAGTAGACAGCTGCCTCGCCATGCGCACCGCTTTGATCAAGCTGGACGGGTCTGCACGACCGGTCCCAGCGATATCGAAGGCAGTGCCATGGTCCGGACTGGTGCGCACCAAGGGCAGACCCAAGGTGACATTGACCCCTTGTTCCACCCCCAGGTATTTCACCGGAATCAGACCCTGGTCGTGGTACATGGCAACGACCACATCAAATTCACCGGGGTGACCCACTGCGTTGCGGGCCCGCATGAATACGGTGTCCGGTGCCCAGGGACCACTGACCGAACAACCCTCGGCGCGTGCGACCTGCATTGCGGGCAAGATAAGGTCCATCTCTTCACGGCCAAACAACCCGCCCTCGCCCGCGTGCGGATTGAGCCCCGCCACCGCTATGCGCGGCGCGCGCCCGAGCACTTTGGACAAGGCTGCGTGGGTAATGCGCAGCGTTTCCAGCACATTGTCAAAAGTGACCGCATCAATGGCATCGCGCATTGACATGTGAATGCTGACCAGCACGGTACGCAGCTCATCATTGGCCAGCATCATGCGCACCGGAACCCGCTTCACGGATTGGCCAAGAAACTGCGCCGCCTGGGCTTGCAGCATCTCGGTATGGCCGGGAAAGCCGTCATAAGGGGCACCTGCCGCCGAAAGCGCCTCCTTATGCAAGGGCGCGGTGACCACAGCGGCGACGTCCCCATGCAACGCAGCATCGGCAGCCCAGAGCACGCAGCGACCCGCAAACTCACCCGCAGAGGCGCTGACCACCCCCCAAGGAACCGGTGACAGCTCTGCGCCCACTTGAAGTACCGGAATGCAATTCGGAGGAACATCCTGAACCAGAACAGGGCCAGCGAGTACCGCCACCGGCAGTGCGACCTGCCCTGCCCCCACCACTACACCAGCAGCCCTGCGCATCGTCTGCACATCGCCCGCAACGAAGCAGCCCGCCATGAGTTCTGGCTGCGCGCGAAACGCTTTTGCGATGATTTCCGGGCCTATCCCGGCCGCATCGCCCATGGTTATCACAATCGATTGCTGCGGTCCGGGCGTTGATTTTGTGTCAGCGTGGTGATTCATATGGGCACTCTGTCAGTGAATTTCAGGCCGGGTTATCAATGTCGATGAACACATGCTCCAACCCCAATTGCTGCGCCACCGACCCACCCACGGCAGACGCTCCATAGCGCTCGGTCGCGTGGTGCCCGCAGGCCAGGTAGGCCACGCCACACTCACGCGCCAAATGGGCTTGGGGCTCGGAGATTTCCCCGGTTATGAAGGCATCCACCCCCGCAGCAATCGCCTCTTCGAAATAGCTTTGCGCCCCGCCGCTGCACCACGCCACGCGGCGAATCGGGCCCGGCTTTCCGGGCACCAACACCACAGACCGGCCCAATATGCTTTCGACATGCACGGCCAGCGCCCGCGCATCATTAAACGAGCGACCAACTGGCACGCCCAGGCAGCCCAGTTGCTGATCCCCAAATCGACCCTCGACCGCCAATCCCAGGCGCAGCCCCAATTGGGCATTGTTTC
>Ga0247836_1007584_pt1 | contig 11417 bp, 9 predicted proteins | sample LaCruzMarch2015__4_FD_187116 | JGI IMG/M metagenome (GOLD analysis project Ga0247836, IMG submission 187116) | Freshwater microbial communities from meromictic Lake La Cruz, Castile-La Mancha, Spain - LaCruzMarch2015_14m | ecosystem: Environmental > Aquatic > Freshwater > Lake | place: Spain...
CAATGGCTACATCGTGGTGCGGGAGGGAAAAGGGGGGAAGGACCGCTTTACCTGGCTGCCCAAGACGTGCAGGGAGGCTCTGCAGGTTCAGGTGGCAGCGTCGAAGGTGCGTTGGGAGCGCGATGCCGCCATGGGGGTGGAAGGGGTTTTTCTCCCGGATGCCATCGGGGAGAAGTATCTCAATGCTCATCGGGAGTTCGGGTGGTTCTGGCTTTTTCCCTCGGAGGATCTGTCGAAGGACCCGAGGTCGGGAAAAGTGCGTCGTCACCACATGCACGTGAACGGAATTCAGCAGATGGTTAAGAGGTCTGCGCTGAAGGCCGGCATCACAAAGCCAACGAGTCCGCACACGCTCCGCCACTCGTTTGCTACGCACATGCTGGAGGCTGGGGCGGACATACGCACCGTACAGCAGCTATTGGGGCATAGCGACGTATCCACGACAATGATTTACACTCACGTCCTTGGACGCCCCGGGAGTATTGCGGTTTCACCACTCGACACATAGCCAGCATGTGCTCCGGTTGACCTCCCGGTCGGCACATTTAGGCTGCTCCTAAAGGTTGGTTCGCAAATGCGAACTGGTGTTGCAACCCATCTGCTCCAGGCGGGGTTTGATATCCGTCAGGTTCAGAAATTCCTGGGTCACAGTGATGTCTCAACGACGATGATTTATACGCATGTTCTCGACGAGGCCGAGCCCTCCGGGGAGAGCCCGCTCGATACGCTGTAGCGGGCTGCCGGGCTTTGCGAAACAAACCAAAAAAATCCAATATTCAGAGCGATAGGATGTTGGCTCCCACAACTAGCGGGCTCAGATGGCGGAAAATTCATCCTATACACCATGAAGAACATGAAGAGCATGAAGGTCAATTCATGAAGCAAAGGCAAGGCCGTCGATCCCGTTCATCCGATGGGTGCAGAAAATCCCGATTGGTCGCAGCGGCTTTCTGAAGGTCTTCCCTCCATGTCCTTCCTGTTCTTCATGGTAAGCTCCGGCATTTTCTGGTGTTTCAACTACGGGGTTAATCCCTTACCGCTTAAATCCTGCGCAAAAAGCGCAAGATTTTTCGAAACGATGCAGGCCTCACGCCAACACCCGCGCGATAGCGCAACCGTTCAATGGGCAACTTGAGAGTGCCGCCGGGAGGCAACCGCAGCAAAGCGGAGTGATGGAAGGGAAGGAAGCAAAGGGATGCAGAGGATAAAATTATGGAGTTGATGCCGCGATGCATCCATGGAGGCCGTGGCTCGGTCTTTGTTCTGCCTCATTTTGCGCAGCAAAATTTTACTAATCCGGCGGCGAGGGAACCCATTTCTCACCGGCTCCCATTGCCCACACCCCCGCCCTTGGCACCGGCTCCCACCGGATTAGGTTCATGGACACGGCGACAGAGCACCGTGGCTACAGGAAGGCACAATGGGCTCTACCTTATGTGTTTCTCGTTGGTGCTGGGCGTGATGTCGCGGGGGGGGAGATGATGGGGGCGACCGGCTTCGCCAGGGGGTGAGAAACACATTTCTCGTTTTGCCGTTTTCAGGCGGGCGGATGGCGTGTATCGAAGAGGGTCTATGAAGATTGTTGTCGCATATTCGGGCGGGCTCGATACGTCCGTGCTCCTGAACTGGCTCAAGGAAACGTATTCAGCGGAGATCATCGCATTTTGCGCGGATGTCGGGCAGGCCGAGGAACTGGATGGGTTGGAGGAAAAGGCGCTGCGGACGGGTGCCTCGAAATGTTTTGTGGACGATTTGCGGGAGGAATTCGCGCGGGATTTCATTTATCCGATGATGCGGGCCGGGGCGATTTACGAGGGTCAATATTACCTCGGCACGAGCATTGCGCGGCCGCTCATTGCCAAGAGGATGGTAGAAATCGCGCGGAGGGAGGGAGCGTCAGCAATTGCCCATGGTGCCACCGGCAAGGGCAACGATCAGGTTCGCTTCGAACTCACGGCAGCGGCCCTGGCTCCCGAGTTGCAAATCATTGCTCCCTGGCGGGATGCCCGCTTCCGGGAAAAGTTCCCCGGCCGGGCGGAAATGATTGCCTATGCCGAAGCCCACGGGGTGCCGGTTGCGGCCTCTGCAAAGAAACCGTATTCCATGGACCGCAACCTGCTTCATATCAGCTTTGAGAGCGGGGTGCTGGAAGATCCCTGGCTGGATGCGAGCGACCCCGCACACCGCGGGATGTATAAACTGAGTGTGGCCCCCGAGGACGCGCCGGACGCTTCCGAGCTGGTCGAGTTGGAATTCGAGCGTGGAGATTGTGTTGCGGTGGGTGGTCAGAGGCTTTCGCCGCTGGCAGCAATGGAGGCGCTCAACGCACTGGGAGGACGTCATGGCGTGGGCCGTGTCGATATGGTTGAGAACCGGTTCGTTGGCATGAAGAGCCGCGGTGTTTACGAGACGCCCGGCGGAGCGATCCTGCACTTTGCGCACCGTCAGGTCGAATCTCTCACGATGGACCGCGAGGTCATGCGGCTCCGGGATTCTCTGATTCCGAAATACAGCGAGATGGTTTACAATGGATTCTGGTTCGCACCCGAGCGGGAAGCCCTCCAGACATTTGTTGATCACTCTCAGCAAAATGTGACCGGCACGGCCCGCGTGCGACTCTACAAAGGGAACATCATCGCGGCCGGGCGCAAGAGCCCGAACAGCCTTTACAATCCGGCGATTGCGACGATGGAGGCTGACCCCTCCCAGGCCTACAACCAGGATGACGCCACGGGGTTCATCCGCCTCAACGCCCTTCGGCTTCGCGCGAAACCGCGGTAGGGCAGCGTGCCTGGAGACCGGAGGCGATGCCGGGCCTCACGCTAAGGAGGGGAAGGAGGCAGTCAAGGCATGCCGGCAGGATGCCGGCGGTCCCAGGGGGGAGGGGCGGCATTGGGGAGCGTGCTTTCGAAGGCGCTGCCGAGGCCGGCCATCATGCGGTAAAACGCGGACAGGGTGATTAACTCGACAGCGGCGGTGAGGCTGGTCATCGAAGCGAACGAATCGAAGGAGGACTGGGGGGCCGGTTGGTTGCGGATCGTGGCGAGCACGATGGATCGCACCGTTTCCAGGTCCCGGTCCAAAGGCCGGGCGTTGCCAATGGCCTCGATATCGGATTCGGAGAGTCCCGCTTTGCGTGCGGTTTGCTGGTGGGTTTGCCACTCGAAGGCGCTGCGTTGCTCCACGGCGGCCATGAGGATCGCTGCCTCGCGAAGTCGTTCCGGCAGGGATCCGTGGAAACGAAGGAAGGTCCCGAGATTCTCGACGCACTCGAAGAGGGCAGGGTGAACCATCAAGTCTTCGTAGAACCCAAGAGTCGGGAGCCCCCTCGCGCGTTTCATGGTTTCGGCTTTTTCCCTCAACGCGGGGGACAGGAATTTTTCGATATCTGCAATGCGTGCCATACTACTCCGAATAGATGTTGCCGTGGTGGAGTGCGTCCACCCACGGGGCAATCGGTGTCGAGACATCCCGGTCGCAGCGGGCATCGATGAGCATCGGTCCGGGGCGTGACAAAAACTCGCGCACGGCGGCGGCAAATTCCTGAGGGGTGGCTGCCGTTCGTCCCGGCACTCCGAGTGAGTCGGCAAACTGCGCCCAGTTGTTTTCGCGCAGGATCGTGAACGCGGCGGCTCCCTGTCCCGATTGTTTGGCCCGCAGGTAGACGTTCCCGAGCGCGGCATTGTTGATCACGAGGTAGAGAATATCCAGTTGGTGGCGGGCGGCGGTGGCGACTTCGATGCCGTTTTGCAGCATGCAACCGTCTCCCGTGACGACCACCGTTTTCGTTCCCGGCAGGGCGCAGGCGACGCCCGTGGCCGCGGCAATCGCCCATCCCATCGGGCCGATGCCCGTCGCCGAGAAAAAGCGGTTGGGGGAAAGAACCGGGAAATGATGTCCGGCGAACGCGCGGTGGGCGCCCGAGTCGACCAGAAGCGCGGCGTCTGCCGGCAGGGCGTCCCTGAGTTCCTTGATCACGCGTGCGGGATGCATCGGCGTCGCATCGGAGTCGCGGCTGGCAGGATCCAGGAAGCGGGGCCCGCCGGCAAACCCATCGGCCCACTGCGCCCGGGCGTCCCGCGTCGCGCGGAGACGGGCGGCCCATGGGTTCGATTCGTCGAGCAAGGCCCGCAGGGCAACCCGCACATCGCCCTGGATGGGGAACTTGGCGGGAAAGTTGCGCCCGAGTGCCGAGGCTTGGAAATTGATTTGGGCAATGCCGAGCGAGGGATTGAGGCGTGTGTCCCAGGACATCGTGTCCCGCTGGTTAAGAGACGAGCCCAGAACGAGCAAAACTTCCAGGTTCGGATCCGTGAGGCATTTTACTGCCTGTGGGTTGCCGGCGTAGCCGAACATCCCGAGGGAAAGCGGGTGGTCTTCGGGAAGAACGCCCTTGGCCCGGTAGGTCGAAGCCACAGGAATCGAAAAAGCTTCCGCGACCTCACGAAGTTCCGCAGAGGCCTTTGCTTCGACGGTCCCCCATCCTGCGAGAATCGCAATCCGCGTTGAGGGCGTCAGCGCATGCTCTGCAAATTCTGAAAACGCCGTTGCGTCGAGGATGGCGGGGCTGCGGGTCGTGGGCAGCCACGAGTCGTGCCAGTCGGGGATCGGGGCGCTTTGGACATCGACCGGCACCGCCAAATGAACCGGACGCCTCCACTCCGAGAGCATTGTCCGGTAGGCGTCCCGGAGGTATTGCGGCAGAGCGGCCGGGGTGGGAACCATGTGCGAGAAACCGGTGAGGCCGTCGAAAGTGCGCAAATCGTCCGTCCCCAGCGGAGATGCGTCCTGAAAGTAACCCCTCCCGAAGTTGCCGGTTGGGGCCTCCCCGGAGATGACCAGCATCGGCACTCCATCCGCGCTGGCTGCTCCAATAGCGCCCGTGGCATTAAATATCCCCGGACCTCCGATCATCAGCGCAGGGCCGAATTTTCCCGAAGCCCGCGCGTAGCCGTCGGCGGCGTAAGCGGCCCCCGCTTCGTTGGCTGCCAGAATCGGCCTGAGCCTGGACTGCCTCGCCAGGGGCTCGAGGAATGGGTCCACCATGCCGCCCACGAACATGAAAATGTGATCTGCCCCCGCTGCTTGGATGGACTCCAGAATGGTCTCTGCGCCGTTCATTTCTGCCATGCGCCAATACAAGGGCGGCGCCGGGGAAGGTCAACTCCTAATCCGGCTGCCGCCGGATTAGAAAATTTTGCTTCGCAAAATCATGCCAGGAGGAAACCGACGGCGAGGAGGGATTGGAAGGCGAGGGTGACGATCACGTTGGCCGCCTGGGAGGATACGAGTTTCTGAGGATTGGCATAATGGGTTAATGCGCCGCGACAGGCGGTGAGGGTCACAGGGAGGGATAGGAGCGCAAGGGCCGTGGTCAGCGGAAAAATGCCGGAGGCGATGCCTGCGAGCACCCATGCGTGGGCACCGAGGGCGAATGCCACATAGATCCATGCGGCGGCTTTCGGGCCGAAGACCGTGACGATGTGGCGTCGCCCGCCCGCCCGGTCGGCCTCGGCGTCGGGGAATTCGTTGAGGAGGAGAAGGTTCAGAACGAGAAACGCACTTGGCACCGAGGCATAGATTGCGGCTGGCGGGAAGTGGAGCATGTTGACGTAGACGAGCCCGAGCACCGGGAGGGCACCCAGAGCGAGGCCGGTGACGACCTCGCCAAGGAGGATTTTGGAAAAGAACGTGTTGTATCCGATCACCGAAGCCACTCCGAAGACACCCAGCCAGAGGACGGGCGGGCCGGTGAGCCTCCAGAGCACCAGACCTGCGACAATGCCTGCGGTCAGTGAGATCGAGGCCAGTACGAACGCGGACCGCGCCTGCATGCGGCCCGAGGGAAGGAGGCCGCTTCCCCCCGAGAAGGGAGTGCGCGGTGCCGCAAGGTCGATGCCAGAACGGAAGTCGAAGTAGTCGTTAAAGACATTCACAGCAATGTGGAGTGCGACGAGCCCCGCGGTCGCCAACAGCGAAATTCCCCACGAAAAATCCCCGCACCAGTGCGCGACGGCACCGCCGAGAAGGCCGAGGATCAGTGAGAGTACAAGAAACTGCGGGCGGGTCTCCGCAAACCAGATGGTTGGGTTCATCCTAATCCGGCAGGAGCTGGTGCCAAGGGTTGGGGTGAGGGCAAGGAGACTCAGCGAGAAATTGCTGCCAGCGCTGCCGGATTAAAATATTTTGCTGCGCAAAATGGGGAGTCGGATTTTCAAAACGGCTATGCATGATTCTCATTTGCGACGGCTTTGCCTCTGCTTCATGCTCTTCATGTCCTTCATGGTGAATTCGAGTGCGGGGTATAGTTTCATTGCTTGGATTCCTTGAGGCATTGCCTCACCCGGTGATACGGGCGCGGGAGTTGCGCGGGATCAAGAATCTTTCTCCCGGCCGGCACCTGCAAACTGGCGGGGCGAGAATCCGGTCTGTCGCTTGAACCAGCGGGAGAAATAATTCTGGTCGTCGAAACCGGCTCCGATTCCGGCTTCGTTCATGGTCGCGCCGGCAAGGATCATCCGCTTGGCCTTTTCGAGGCGGATGAGATTTCGCTGCTGGCTGAGGGTAAGGCCCGTGATCTGCTTCATCCGGCGGTTGAGATAATCGGGCTGGAGGCCGGTGCGGGCCGCGAGTTCGGAGACACTCGTTCCGGGCTCGGCTGCGAAGGAGATGAATTTTTTGATGAAGGCGGGAACGGCCCTCGGCTCGCGGGGCAGGACCCCCAGAGCGCGCATTTGGATGTCGAGAATTTCGAGGGCTCCGGCGGCGGCGAGCAGGCGGGATTCGGGAGCGGACGGGTTGGTTATGCGGCTCAGTCTTGAGAGGGCCTGACGGATGCGGGCGGTCTCCGACCCGTTGAGCTGGCCGACCAGCGGTCCGTTTTTTTTCGCGCCGCGGAGATCGAGATCAAGGGCGAGGCTGAGCGGGCGGCGTCCGATGGTTTCACGGAACCCATGGTTGGTGGCCGCGGGCAGCAAGGCGATCGTGCCTGGCAGCACTCCGAATTCCCGCGAGCCGATGCGCAGGGTGCCGCGGCCGTTGAGGTAGCAGAGGGTTTGTGAGAACGGGTGGCGGTGGTCCTCCAGCATGTCGGCATCGGGGAGGTGCCGGTTGAGACGCAGCCGCCTGAGGCGCAGGCCCGGGAGGCGGACGTCGAGGGTTTGAAGGAGGAGCGGGCGGTAGTCTTTCAGATTCCTTGATAAGTGGAATTTGGTGCGTTGGAGTCAAGTTTTGCTCCGTCAGCCCGCAGCGAGCACCTTGCGGGCATCCGAGAGCGCAAGGAGGGGGAAGTGCTGCCGGTACATTTCGTATTTGAGATAGAAGACGCTGGGGAATCCGGTGCCGGTTGTTGCGTCCTCGGCCCATGAACCGTCGGGGTCCTGGGTGCGGACGAGGTAGTCCGAGCCGCGGCGGATGGCATCGGCGGCGCTCCGGCCGCAGGCGCACAGCCCCATGAGTGCCCATGCCGTTTGGCTCGGAGTGCTCGGGCCGCGTCCTTTGAGGGAGGGAAAGTCGTAGCTCTCGGGAGTCTCTCCCCAGCCTCCGTCGTCATTCTGACAGCTTTCCAGCCAGTCCCGACCGCGCCGGATCCATTCCTGCTCCATGTTTTCGCCGATTGCCGCCAACCCGCGAAGGGCCTGCCATGTGCCGTAGAGATAATTGACGCCCCAGCGTCCATACCATGAACCATCCGGGCATTGCGTGCGGCGGAGCATGGCAATGGCGCGCAAGACCTCCGGGCTGTTCCGGTCGTGGCCAATGGCACCGAGCAGCTCGAGCACGCGGGCGGTGAGGTCACTGCAGGTCGGATCGAGGATCGCATTGTGGTCGGCGAACGGCACATGTTCGAGCCAGCTCGCGGTCACATCTTTGTCAAAGGCGGCCCACCCTCCGTCCCGACACTGAAACGAGAGCAACCAGCGGAGGGCGCGGTCAAACTGCGGCGTGCGCGGCCTCACGTGACGCAGCGCCATGAGCACCATCATGGTGTCGTCGGTATCGGGGTAGTATTTATTTTCGTGTTCGAAGGCCCAACCGCTGGCTTCCGGATATGGATTCTTCGCGCTCCAGTCGCCCCGGAAGGTGACTTCCTTGTTTTCGAGCCATGAGGCCGCGCGGTCGAGGGCAGGGTGATCGGATGGCAGGCCCGATTCGGCCAGTGCCAGCGTGGTGATGGCGGTGTCCCAGACCGGGGAGAGGCAGGGTTGAATGCGGAAGTCGCCGGGTTCATCGACGAAGAGACCGCGGAAGTCCTTGTTGGCTTTGACGACGAGCGGATGGTCGGCGGCGTAGCCGAGGGCGCGGAGTGCCATCAACGCGTTGAGCATCGAGGGAAATATGGCGGCAAGCCCTTCGCTGCCGTCTCCCATCCGTTCGACCATCCATTGCTCCGCGACTTTGAGTGCCCTCCGGCGCAGGGGATGCACGGGCAGGCGGTCATAAAATTTGAGAAGGTTGTCGCAGCGCAGGAAAAAGTTCCGCCATGCCCAGAAGCGAGGGTCCTTGCGCGGTGAGAGGTCGGTATTTTCCATGCCCGCCGGATACAACTCATGGAGCAATTTGTCGGGGGGGAGTTGGCGGGTGGGCTTGAAGTGGTTGAGGATCGTGAGCGGCGCAATGATCGCGCGTGTCCATGAGGACATCTCGGCAAGGTTGAAAAAGAACCAGCGCGGAAAAAGGAATGTTTCGGGGGGAATGGTGGGCAGGAATTTCCATGGGAATTGTCCGAGCAGGGCAAGGTAGAGCTTGCCGTAGGTGTTCATCTGGGGGATGCCGCCGAGGCGGAGGATGTTTGACCGGGCCTCCCGCATCCAGGGCGCTTCGGGGGAATCTCCCGCCAGCTTGAGCGAGAAGTACGCCTTCACCGAGGCGTTGATCTCGGCGGGACCACCGATGAAAATATTCCACCCCCCGTCGGGAAGCTGGCGGCGGCGGATGTGTTCGCAGCATTTGCGTTCGAGTTCCGCGTCCGGCTCGCCGAGCCAGTGAAGGTACAACACGGTGTCCGAGCAAAGCGTGCTGTCGACCAACAACTCGGCCTCCCAGTGTCCGTCGGAGCGTTGCTGACGCAGAAGGTTTTCCTGTGCGGCGGTGATTGCTGAGCGGAGCGTGCCCGGCGCCGCAGCAGGGGGGGAAGGTTTGGGGGAGTTTCCTGCGATGGGAAAGGGTGCGGACATACCCGAAGGGTCAGGCAGCAGCCACCTTTCCGGCCGGGCGGCCGGTTTTGTGTCCGTTGCCCGCCGAGACGCCGTCGAAGGCCTGAACGGTGGCACCTTCCGGCCGGGGTTTCGGTTTCGGGCCGAAGTTGAAGGCGATGTTCCGCCATGTATCACCCGGTTGGCCGCAGAGGCCCAGCGTGGCCGTCGGTTCGTATCCGCAGTGGACCATGCAATTTTCGCAGCGCTTGTCGCGGGCGACGCCTTCGACGACCCCGTACTTTTCCCAATCGGTATCAGCGAGGAGGGCATTGTAGCTCGCGTGGTGGGCGTCGGTCATGAGGTAGCAGGGGCCCTTCCATCCGCGGATGTTGCGCGTGGGAATCGCCCATGCCGAGCAGGTGAGTTCCCTCTTCCCTGCCAGAAAATCGAGATAGACCGGTGTGCCGAAGAGGGTGTACTTGCGGCCCCACTCCGCGATCTTGACGAACTTTTCCTTCGTGGCGGCACGGGTGAGGAAAAAGTTTTCCGGCTCGAGGTTGAGGCGCTTGCGCATGTCCTCCTTCGCGGCATCGTAGTCGTAGCCCGGCGAGATCGTGTGACCGTCCACTCCCAGCCACGAAAGGTAGTCGAACATGCGCTCGATCTCGTCCATGTCGGTCTCCTTATAAACCGTGGTGTTGGTGGCGACCTGATAGCCGAGGATTTTGGCCATCCGGATTGCGGCGATGCATTCCTTGAAGACGCCTTCGCGTTCGACGATGAGGTCATGGGTCCGCTCGAGGCCGTCGAGGTGGACATTCCAATACATGGCGGAGTGCGGCCGGATCGGTGCTGCCGGTGTGGTGTTGGCCGTTTCGATTTCCGCGGCTTGAGCCGGGGTGAGGAGTTCCTCCGAAATCAGGATCTGGATCAAGGAGGTGGCACGTTCACGGGATTTCCCGCCTGCGAGCCACTCACCGACCAGGTATTCCCGCATTTTTTTGCGCATGAAAACCCCGTTCGTGCAAATATAGACGATGCGCTTCTGCTCGAGGATGCCGGCAACCAGTTCATTGATCTGCGGATAAATGAGTGGTTCCCCCCCGCAGATTGAGACCATCGGCGCGTCGCATTCCTGTGCGGCACCCAGACAATCCTCAAGCGGCATTACGTCTTTGAGCGATGTTGAGTATTCCCGGATCCGTCCGCACCCTGTGCAGGTGAGGTTGCAGGTATGGAGAGGCTCAAGCTGAAGGACCGTTGCGAATTTCTCCACACGGGCCAGCTTTTTGCCTACGATAACCGATGCGATCTTGGCGGTAAGCGGCAGTGGAAACCTCATAGCGAAGGGATAAAGAAGCAGCGTGAGCGCGGGTGTCAAGCGCGGGAGGTTCGGGCTTGCCCGTTCCAGACGCGCAAGACATGGTCTCACCCGTGATTCAAGACATCGAGAAAGTTCTCTTCCATGAGTCCACCATCCTGGCCCGTCTGGATGAAATTGCCTGCGAAGTCACCAAAGATTACAGAGGAAAAGACCTGACCGTCGTGGCCATCCTCAACGGAAGCTGCCTGTTTCTCGGCGATCTCCTTCGCCGGATTCCGATTCCTCTCAAGGTCGATTGCATTTCCGTCGCCAGTTACCACGGTGCCACAAAAAGTTCCGGGGTCGTCACGTTGAAGCAGAAGGAAGTTCCCGATGTGAAAGGCCGCCATGTTCTGCTTGTGGATGATATTTTGGACACCGGGCGGACACTTGCGGCCGTGAGGCAGATGCTTGTTGCCGGGGCGGGTGCTGCCGACGTTTCGTGCTGCGTGCTTTTGCGAAAGGATATTCCCCGCGAGGAACCGGTTGATTCCCGCTACGTGGGGTTTGATATCCCGAACGAGTTTGTTGTCGGCTATGGGCTCGATTATATGGGCCACTATCGGAACCTCCCGTTCATCGGGGTGCTCAGCGAGGAGGCCATCTCCCGCCAGCAGGTCAGCGGGTAAGCCAGAGAGCCAGGGCAAGCACCGGCCCGGAAAAAAGAGTGCTGGCTGCCACGGCCCCCGACGCAATTTGCTGATCGCCTCCCATGCGCGCCGCCATCGTGTAGGAGGCTGCCGCCGTCGGGCAGGCCGAAAAAATGAGAGCGATCTTCATTTCCGAAGGATCCAGCCCGGCGAGGGTGGCACCGACAAAAACCAGCGCAGGCAGCACGCCGACTTTCAGAGTCGCTGCCACCAGCACGGCCCCGGCCCGCCCTGAAATCGGATGCAGGGCAAGAAACCCGCCGATAC
>Ga0247836_1007601_pt1 | contig 11392 bp, 10 predicted proteins | sample LaCruzMarch2015__4_FD_187116 | JGI IMG/M metagenome (GOLD analysis project Ga0247836, IMG submission 187116) | Freshwater microbial communities from meromictic Lake La Cruz, Castile-La Mancha, Spain - LaCruzMarch2015_14m | ecosystem: Environmental > Aquatic > Freshwater > Lake | place: Spain...
CAGCTCCCGATCCTCGATGGTCCGGCCGGCATTCTTCATGGCCGCCAGCAGGGTCGCGTCGGTGTAGGGTCGGGGCGGGCTGGTTTCGCGCTCGCAGACTTCGAGCCGATCCACATGCACCGTCTGACCGACCGCGAGCGGCGGCAAGGTCTGGTCCTCGGCCGGCTCGTCCGCGGCAGCCTCCTCGCCGGACTTGGCCGGACCCGATCCGGCGACCGCTCCCGCGGCCGGTGCACCCGCACCAGCGGCGACCGTCCAGCCGGGGTCCATCACCCGCGCCCCGCGGGCGACGAAATCGGCCCCGCCAATATCGAGCCGGACGCGGGTCTCCTCCACTACCTGATCAGGCAGAAAGACACAGACGAACCGCGTCTGCACCAGATCGTAGACCCGCCGCAGCGGACCGTCCAAGCCCGCGGGCACCCGCCGGCCGGTGGGCAAAATGGCGTGGTGATCGGTCAGCTTAGTCTGATCCACGTAGGCGCGGCCCAGCCGGTGACCGGCCTTCAGTCTGGCGAGCGCGGCCGGGGCCTGAGGATGATCGAGCCCTTGCAGGATGCCCGGCAGTTGATCCACCAGGTCCTCGCCGATATGACGACTCTCGGTCCGCGGATAGCTGATCAGCTTGAGCGTCTCATAAAGCGCTTGGGCGAGTTCCAGCACCTGCGCGGCAGTGAACCCGAAACGTCGGTTGGCATCCCGCTGGAGCGTGGTCAGATCATAGAGCGGCGGCGGACGGTTATGCTGGATCTGTTGCTCCAGTTCAAGCACCGTCCCCGTCCGGTGCGGCGCCAGTGCCTGATGCAGACGCTCCGCATCCGCTTTCTTGTCGATCCGCGTCTGCCCATCCTTGCTGTAGCGGGCACGAAAACCCTCGGCCAGGTGCGCCACCAGCTCGTAGAAAAAGACTTTCTGAAAGCGCGCGATCTCCGCGTCCCGCGCGCAGATCATCGCCAAGGTCGGAGTCTGGACCCGGCCGATGGTGCACAGCACCCGGTTGTGCACCGTGTAGGCCCGGGTCAGATTCATCCCCATCAGCCAGTCGGCCTGCGACCGAGCACGGGCCGCGCGCGCCAGATCGTCATAGGCGCTGCCGGGTCGCAGTGACCGCAGGCCCGCCCGGATCGCCTCATCGGTCAGACTCGACACCCACAGCCGATCAAACGGCTTGCGGCAATGCGCGTGCTCATAGATCAGCCGGAAAATATGTTCGCCCTCGCGGCCGGCATCCGTGGCACACACCAGACGCGCATTGGCCGGGTCGTTGATCAACCCCTTGACGATCTTGAACTGCTCCGCCGTCTTGGGCGCGAGCTTCAGCCGCCAGTGCTCCGGGATCATCGGCAGTTGGCCCGCGGACCAGCGCCCTTTCCACGGCGGGCCATAATCGTCCGGCTCCGCCAGATGCACCAGATGCCCCAGCGCCCAGGTCACGCAGTAGCCGTTGCCCTCCAGAAAACCCTGGCCTTTGCGGGTGGCGCCCAACACCCGGGCAATATCCCGCGCCACGCTGGGCTTCTCGGCGATGACAACGGTGCTCATGGTGCGGATTGACAGAACGCGGCGGACGATTGATAAGCTGGTTAACAGACAAGCGCGCCCCCAGACAATGGCGCATCCCGGCCAAGCCCCGTCGGCGATCGGCCGGCGATCAACCGCAGTGTCCATCGATCGCCGATCATGGGACCATGCAAACCGGCAACTGAACACCCCAACCCGGCCGGAGGCCATCATGCGTCGCTATCTCCGCCATCCGACCGATTGTCCAGTCGACATCCGCCTCAGCGACGTCGTGCGCGACCGCGAGTACCTGCGCAACATCAGCCGCGGCGGTCTGTGTTTCATCTCGACGATCCCCATCGACGCGGGCGCCGCCATCCATATCGAGATCCCGATCGTGGAACCGGTCTTCGAGACCGACGGCATTGTCGCCTGGTGTCACCCGACCGCCGACGGCTTCGAGGTCGACGTCCGCTTCGCGGGCCGGGATCAGAGCCGGCACCGGGTGGTGGAGCAGGTCTGTCAGATCGAACAGTTCAAACGCGAAATCTGGATCCGTGACGGCCGAATGCTGTCCGGGGAGGAGGCGGCGCTGGAATGGCTCCGCGGGCACCAGGCGGAGTTACCGGTCTGACGGCGGCTCAGCCGCGAAAAAAAGGCGCTTCGGCCCCGCCCCGGATAGCACCTGGTGATCGCGCTCTCGCCGATAACGATCCTCAGTGCTTCTCGTCCGCCCCGCCGGACCCACGATGGGAAGCAAAGGCCATCTTGTCCAGCACTCCCATCATCACCGCCGACACCACGAAGGTCAGATGGATGATCACGTACCACATCAACTTATCGTTCGGAATCTGTGGGATATTGACGAACGCCTGCAACAGATGAATCGACGAGATCGCCACGATGGACGCGGCCACCTTCAGCTTCAGCGTCCCGGCGTCGAGCTTGCCCAGCCAGTCCAGCTTGTCGTCACCCTCATGGACATCCAGGCGTGACACGAAATTCTCGTAGCCCGAGAACATCACCATGACCACCAGGCTTGCGACCAGACTCAAGTCGATCAGGGCCAGTACGACCAGGATCATATTCTCTTCGGACGTTTCCAGAATGTGACTGAGCAAGTGCCAGAGTTCCTGGAAAAACTTCACGCCGAGAACCAACAGGGTCAGCGACAGCCCCAGATAGATCGGGGCGAGCAGCCAGCGGCTGCCATACAACAAGCGTTCGACCAGACGTTCCACGGTAAGCGACTCCAGAGGTTTCGATGCGCGTCCCGCCCGGCAGCCGGGTGCGGTCGGCAAGGCGGGCAGGATAGCCCCTAGTTTCCCTGCCGCCGCCGGAGGCGTCAACGTGCCTCTGCCCGGCGCCCCTTGCCGATGCAGTAGCGAAACACGCAACGATCACACTTCGCGACCCAACCGTGGGCTCGTGGTTTGCGCCATCCTCCTGCTATGATCAGCATCATACACAAAAGAGGATCAGCGATGAACGCATCCGCACCGCTGCCCGTCAGCAATCCCCGCGGTGACAAGGCGAATCACCGACCCATCGCGCATGCCGCCAAAGACGATAGTGGTCAGTGGCGGCCCCCGCACGATCTGGAGGACCATCTGGCCGGGGTCGCTGCACTCGCGAGCAGCTACGCGCGATGCTTTGGCGCGGACGACTGGGCAAACCTTGCCGGCCGGTGGCACGACCTGGGCAAGTACCGCCCCGCGTTTCAAACCTATATCCGCAATGCCAGCGGCTTCGAGGCCGAAAACGCCCATCTCGAAGGCAGCGGCCGGCGGGTGGACCACTCTACCGCCGGCGCCGTTCACGCCATAGCGGAACTCGGCGAGGGCGCCGGGCGCCTGTTGGCCTACCTCATCGCGGGGCACCACGCCGGCCTGCCCGATTGGAACGGAGACAATGGCAGTCTGTTCCAGCGGCTGGATGCGGCGCGGAAAAAAGACTGGCTCAAGGAGGCTTTGGATCAGCAGCCGTCGCCCGCCATCCTGCGCGGCCAGCCCCCGACCAGCCGCCCCAAGGGCCGCCCGGATGACCTTCACCTCTGGCTGCGCCTGCTGTTCTCCTGCCTGGTGGATGCCGACTTCCTCGATACAGAAAACTACATGAACCCGGAGCAGGCCGGTCAACGTGCCACGCATCCGCCGGTTGCGGAGTTACTCGCCCGTTTCACTGTCCATATGGACCGCCTCGCCGCCCAGGCGGCACCGAGCCCCGTCAATCGGCTGCGTACCGCGGTGCTCGATCAGTGCATCGCGCGTGCGGCCGATGATCGGGGCAACGGGCTCTATTCACTCACCGTCCCCACCGGCGGCGGCAAGACCCTCTCGTCCCTGGCCTTCGCCCTGCATCACGCGATTGCGCACGGCAAGCGACGGGTGATCTATGCGATCCCCTATCTCTCCATCATCGAGCAAACCGCGGATGTCTTCCGCGGCATCTTTGGTGAGGATCTGATCGAGCATCACAGCAACCTGGACCCCGATAAAGAAACACCCCGCGGTCGGTTGGCAGCGGAGAACTGGGATGCGCCGCTGATCGTCACCACCAACGTCCAACTGTTCGAGTCACTGTTCGCGGCGCGCCCCTCCCGCTGCCGCAAACTGCACAATCTGGTGGACGCCGTGGTGATCCTGGACGAGGCGCAACTCCTGCCGACCGAGTTTCTGGAGCCCTGTCTCGCCGCCATCCGCACCCTCAGCACCCACTACGGCGTAACCTTCGTTCTCTGCACCGCCACGCAACCGGCCTTCGCACCCCGTGACATCAACGGCAAACCCTTTCCGGGCCTGCCCGCGGTGCGCGAACTGATGCACGGCGGTCCGCAGGTGCAGGCCCCAGCCGATCTTTACCGCGATCTGGATCGGGTGCAGGTCCAGTGGCCGGAGTCCCGCAAGCCCTCGACCTGGGAGCAGCTCGGGGGGCGGATCGCCGCGCACGATCAGGCCCTCGTCATCGTCAATCGCAAGCGGCACGCCCGCGAGCTGGCTCAACAACTGCCGGGCGCACTTTATCTCTCCACGGACCTGTGCGGCGCCCATCGCGCAGAGCGGATCGCCGAGATCCGCGCCCGCCTGGCGGACAACCGCGAACGGGCGCAGGCCGGTGTGTCCCTCGCCCCGTTGCGGGTGGTCAGCACCCAGCTCATCGAGGCTGGAGTGGACGTGGACTTCCCCGTCGTATTCCGGGCGCTGGCCGGGGTCGATTCGATCGCCCAGGCCGCAGGACGCTGTAACCGTGAGGGGCGTCTGATGAACGGAGCGCATGCCGCGAAAGGTCTGGTCCAGGTCTTCGTAGCACCCGAACCCGCCCCGCAGGGACTCTTGCTCAAGGGCGAACAAGCCACCCGCGAATTACTCGCCACCGACCCCAACCCGGTACTGAACCCGGCCCTGTTCGAGCGGTATTTCAAGCTCTGGTATGCCGCCCTGAACACCTTCGACAAGGCCGACATCCTTGGACTGCTCCGCAGCGGACCGGGACTGGAGATGCGTTTCCGCACGGCCGCCGAGCAGTTCCACCTGATCGCGGACGACGGCGCGCCGGTCATCGTGAATTGGGGCGAGTCCGGAAAGTGGCTCCGCATACTAAAGTCAAGCGGCCCCGACCGCTGGATCATGCGCAAGCTGCAACGCTACAGCGTCAACGTCCGTCGCAACTGCCTGGATCGCCTCATCGATCAAGGCGATGTGATCGAGATCTTCCCCGGTTTCTATGCCCAGGAGAGCGCCCTGTTCGGCGACCAACTTCACCAACAGCACGATTTGCTCTACGATAAGCAACTTGGTTTCCTCGGCGGCGCCGACGACGTGACGCCCGCGGTCGGGAACTTCATCGTGTGAATGGAGCTTGACGATGCCGAAAACACTCTGCCTCAAGGTCTGGGGCGATTTTGCCTGTTTCACCCGGCCCGAGATGAAGGTCGAGCGCGTCTCCTATGACGTGATCACCCCATCCGCCGCCCGCGCGATCTTCGAGGCTATCCTGTGGAAACCCGAGATCCGCTGGCGCGTCACGCGGATCGAAGTGCTGAAGCCCATCAAATGGATCTCGGTACGCCGCAATGAGGTGGGCAAGGTCGCCTCAACTGAAGGCCCCAACCGCCTCGGGGAGCGCGGACTCTACATCGAGGACCATCGCCAGCAACGCGCCGGGCTTTTCCTGCGCGACGTAGCCTATCGGCTCCATGCCAAGTTTGAGGTCGTGGATTCATCGAAGCACGTCCACCATTACCCTGGCTTGCATAAAGATAAACCACCCGAACCGGACGAAAATCAACCGGAGCATCCGGCCAAATACCTGTCCATGTTCCAGCGGCGCGCCCGCAAAGGGCAATGCGCCTGGCAGCCGTATTTTGGCTGCCGGGAGTTTTCCGCCCATTTTGAACTGATCGACGACATTGCCGCCGCCGCACAAGCCGAGCCACCGATTCCTGAGAGTCCGGTTCTAGGCTGGATGCTTCATGACATCGATTATGCCGACGAGATGGCCTCCGGGTTCTTCCGGGCGGAAATGAATCAGGGTGTCATCGACCTTGAGGTTGTCGAGGTGCGGAGATGATTCTTCAATCGCTGAACGACTATTATGAACGCAAGCGCAATAGCCTTCCTGGTTTCGGGATCGAACTAAAAGAACTACCCTTCCTGTTGGTTTTGAAGTCTGATGGAACCTTTCTCCATATCCAGGATACTCGGCAGGGAGAAGGCAAGCTCAGGCGCGGTAGGTCCTTTCTTGTTCCGCAAGCAGTCAAGAAATCCGTCAATGTTGCCGCTAATCTTCTCTGGGGGAACTCAGAGTATATCCTTGGTCTTCCCGATCCCAAAAAATTGGTAGAGCAACGTCAGAAAGGAAAAGAAAAGCACTATCGCGAGCGACTCGTGCAGATGTGCACTGAGTTCCGTGCGGAAATCGCAAGATTACCGGATGATGTCCGAGCCGGCGCCGGAGTGTCCGCGGTGTTTACGTTTCTTTCTCGCGGCGACTTCGCGGCTGTCCTTGCTGACCCTTTATGGCCTCAACTCAGCGCGGACGGCGCAAACGTCAGTTTGAAACTCGCTGGAGAAGAGCGTCCTGTGTGCAGTGACCCTGGGGTCTTGTCCGTGACCGAACCCGCAGCGCCAGGCGGTAATGGCCAAGACTTGTGTCTGATCACTGGGCGATCGGATGTAATCGCGCGTTTGCATCCACCAATCAAAGGGGTATGGGGCTCTCAGACCAGCGGTGCCAACATCGTCTCCTTCAATCTTCCGGCCTTTTGTTCTTATGGCAGGCAAAAAGGAGCTAATGCCCCGGTCAGCAAGCGCGCTGCCTTTGCTTATACGACGGCTCTCAATCACTTATTAAGTTCAAAGCAACGCATGCAGGTCGGCGATGCATCGACCGTTTTTTGGGCGGCGTCAGAGAATCGTATGGAGTCGCTACTCGCGAAGTTATTCGCGGAGCCATCGGAGAACGACCCGGATCAGGGCGTAAACGCGGTCAAGGAATTATTCGATGCTCCCAAGGCCGGAACGCCTGCCATCTACGACGACGGAACCCGCTTTTTCGTCCTCGGTCTCGCGCCCAACGCCGCGCGGATCGCCGTCCGCGTCTGGCATGTCGCCACCGTGGGTGCGTTGGCCGGCAGTATCCGCCAACACTTTGTAGATCTTGATATTGTCCGAGCCAGTTACGTAGAGCGGCCATTCCTGTCGCTTAAGGCGTTACTGCTTGCCGTCAGTCCCCTGGGCGAACTGGAAAAATTACCGCCCAACCTGGGCGGCGATTTCATGAAGGCGATCCTGGCCGGCACGCCCTATCCACAGACGCTCCTGCAAGCGGCGCTGCGCCGTATCCACGCCGAGCAGGCAAAAAAGGACAGCAAGACCGGCAAGCACCGGGACCACGTCCCTTACGCTCGCGCCGCACTCATCAAGGCGTGGCTCAATCGTCACGTCCGCAACGCCAACCCGAATACGGAAAGGGAGATCAACATGGCACTCGACGAAAACAACACCAATACCGGCTATCGCCTTGGCCGCTTGTTCGCCGTGCTGGAACGGGTGCAGGAGGACGCCAACCCCGGCCTCAATACCACGATCCGCGACAGCTATTTCGGCTCGGCATCCAGCACCCCATCCGCGGTCTTTCCCACCTTGATGCGGCGCAACCAACACCACATGACCAAACTGCGCAAAGAGAAGCCGGGGCTGTACGTCAACCGCGACAAACTGATCCAAGCCATCTGCAACGATGGCATCGATGGTGATCGCGGGTTCGACACCACCCTGTCGCTGGAGAACCAAGGCCGCTTTGTGATCGGCTACTACCATCAACGCCAAGATTTTTTCAAGACAGTCAGCTAAGGGAGCGACCTGATGAGCATCAACAACCGTTACGAATTTGTCCTGCTGTTCGATGTCAAGGACGGTAACCCCAATGGCGACCCCGATGCCGGTAACCTGCCGCGTCTGGACACCGAAACCGGGCAAGGCTTGGTCACTGACGTCTCCATCAAACGTAAAATCCGCAATTACGTCGGCATCATCAAGGGAAGAACGGACGGGAGTTTTGAACCGGGTTACGCGATCTATATCAAAGAAAAAGCCGTCCTGGGCCGCGCCCACACCGCTGCTTTTCAGACACTGGGTATCGACTTGGGCCAGGATGCTGAACACCCGATCCCGGACGATCTGGTCGATCAAATCGACGAGTTGAGTCTACCCGATGGGATGGAGCGGGATACGAACGATGAGGACCGCCCGATTCTCAGGTTAGCTGCCGTTCTCGACAAGAAGGAGGCGGCCGACTGGCTCAAAGAGACCAACCCGCCTAAGCCGGTAAAAGACTTCATCAGCAAGGCCCTGAAAAGCGTCAAAGCGCGCAAGCCCAAACAAGAAGAGACGGAGCGCGGTCGCGTACAAATGTGCGCGGACTTCTACGACATCCGTACCTTCGGGGCTGTCCTGTCATTGAAGACCGCACCCAATTGCGGTCAGGTCCGCGGTCCCGTGCAACTCACGTTCGCCCGCTCATTGGACCCGATCGTCACCCTGGAACATTCCATCACCCGCTGCGCCGTGGCGACCGAAGCCGAGTCCACCAAGCAGAGTGGCGACAATCGCACCATGGGCCGCAAGTTCACTGTACCCTATGGGCTGTACCGTGCCCACGGTTTCATCTCCGCTCATTTTGCGGCCCAAACCGGGTTTGGTGAGGATGACCTCAAGCTACTGTGGGACGCACTCTCCACGATGTTCGATCACGACCACTCGGCCGCGCGCGGCGAGATGGCGACACGCGGCCTGTATGTCTTCAGACATGATAGCCACTTGGGGAACGCCCCGGCCCACAAGCTGTTTAACCTGATCCGGGTCGAGCGTAAAGACAAGAACACCCCGCCCCGGAGCATCGCGGATTACGCCTTGCCGTCGCTCGCGGCGGGGCGTCTTGCCGAGTTTCCCGGCGTCGAACTGCAAATCCTGTGCGCATGAAGAGGCCCGCATGAACGATTGGCAAGACCGCATCGTCGCCGATTCCGATACCCTGTTCGGCAAGCCGCGGATTCGGGGCACACGTATCGGGGTGGAGCTTGTGCTGGACCTGCTGGCCTCCGGCTGGAGCGAGGTGCAGATTCTGGACAGCTATCCGCACCTAACACAGCAGGACTTGCAGGCGGTCTTCGCCTTTGTGCGCGACTGCATGCGCGATGAGACCTTCATCATGCGGGCGGCAGCGGAGTCCGGTCAGGTGCCGGCGTGAACCGAGCCTGGCTGGCCGACGAGAATTTCCCCGGACCGGTTATCCGGGGATTGACCGCGGCCGGCAACGATGTCGTATCGGTGGCCTTATCCGCTCCGGGCATCGACGACCTTGCCGTGCTCGAGCTGGCCTGCCGTACCGGTCGTCGGCTGCTGACCTTCGATGTCGATTTTGGGGAGTTGGTATTCTCCCGCGGTGCCGCGGCGCCGGTCGCTATCGTGTATTTCCGGGTGCATCCCATCGTGATTGAGGAGGTGCTCCAGTTGGCCTTGCGTGCCGTCTCGGACGCGCCTGACGGGTACTTCACCGTGATCGGCCGCGAGGGCACCCGGATTCGACCCTTGACCCGGCACACCCATTAACAAGACTAACCACCAGGTGCGTTCCTGTTTCCGGAGATCCTGCAATGGAACCGATAGACCCGATTCCGCTGTCCGCCCTACAGCACTGGGCCTATTGCCCCCGGCAATGCGCCCTGATCCACCAGGAGCAAGCCTTCGAGGACAATGTCCACACCGCCCGCGGTCAGGCTGTTCACCACCTGGTGGATCAACCGGGCTACGAACTGAAGGCCGGAGTCAAGGTGGAGCGCGCCCTGCCGCTGTGGTCGGAGCGGCTCGGACTCATCGGCAAGGCGGATCTCGTGGAGATCCATCCGGACGGCACACCCTACCCGGTCGAGTTCAAGCACGGGCGCAAACGCCACGCCGTTCATGACGAGATCCAACTCGCCGCCCAGGCCCTGTGCCTGGAGGAGATGCTCGGGCGCCCCGTGCCCCTTGGCGCCATCTATCACGCCTCAAGCCATCGCCGTCGCGAGGTGACGATCGGCGCGGAACTGCGGCAACTCGTCGCGCAGACCGCGGATGCCATCCGCGCCATGCTTGTGTCCGGACGCCTGCCACCGCCGGTCAACGACGACCGTTGCCGGGAGTGCTCATTGCACACCATTTGCCAACCGGAAATCGCCGCTTGCCATACCAGGCACGATACGGCGCTCGCCACCCTGTTTGATGTAACGCCAACTGACTGAAGCGTCATGCACAGCATTCAGAACACCCTCTACGTCATGACTCCCCAAGCCTATGCCCACCTGGACAACTCCACGGTGCGCATCGAGGTCGAGCGGGAGACCAAGCTGCGCGTTCCGCTTCATCACATCGGCGCCTTGGTCTGCTTTGGTAACGTCATGATCTCTCCGGCCCTGATGCACCGTCTGGCGGACGAGGGCAAATCGCTGGTGCTGCTGGATAACTCCGGGCGCTTCAAGGCCCGGCTGGAGGGGCCGGTGTCCGGCAACATTCTATTACGGCAGGCGCAGCATCGCCTGGCGATCGACCCTGCGTTCACCCTCGTGACGGCCCGTGCGGTGGTTGCCGGAAAACTGCGTAACAGCCGGTCCGTGCTGTTGCGCGGCGCCCGTGAGGCTGCCGATCCCGGCGAGTCACAAGCCCTGACCCGCGCTGCCGAGGACTTGGCAGCCTCCCTGCGCGCCATCCCATCGACCCCAGACTTAGACACGCTACGGGGGTTTGAGGGCGAGGCCGCCCGCGGCTACTTCGCTGGCCTGAACCTGATCGTCAAGCCCCAGGCGCGGGCCACCTTCACCTTGGACGGACGCACCAAGCGCCCTCCGCGTGATCGCTTCAACGCCCTGATCTCGTTTCTCTACTCGATGCTGATGAACGACTGTCGTTCCGCCGCCGAGACGGTCGGACTGGACCCCCAACTCGGCTTCCTGCACGCGGTGCGGCCCGGTCGTGCCGCCCTGGCTCTCGATTTACAGGAAGAATTCCGCTCCGTCCTCGCCGACCGGCTCGCGCTCACCCTGATCAACCGCAGCCAACTCACCGCCCGGGACTTCGACGACCGCGAGGGCGGCGCCGTCATGCTCAACGACCAGGGCCGACGCCTAGTGGTCACCGCCTGGCAAGAACGCAAACAAGAAGAAGTCACCCATCCCCTGTTGGACACCAAGGTCCCCTTGGGCTTGCTGCCCTTCATCCAAGCGCGATTTCTCGCCCGTACCCTGCGCGGCGATCTGGACGGCTATCTCCCGTATCTCGCAAAATAGGCCACCGGACACCCATGCTTATCATTGCCACGTACGACGTCTCCACCGAAACACCCGAAGGTCGTCGCC
>Ga0247836_1007604_pt1 | contig 11389 bp, 7 predicted proteins | sample LaCruzMarch2015__4_FD_187116 | JGI IMG/M metagenome (GOLD analysis project Ga0247836, IMG submission 187116) | Freshwater microbial communities from meromictic Lake La Cruz, Castile-La Mancha, Spain - LaCruzMarch2015_14m | ecosystem: Environmental > Aquatic > Freshwater > Lake | place: Spain...
CGTACGCATGACTGACTGGTGAGAGGCCATGGGGTTGAGCAACGCTAGCGGCGTCTCAGCGCGAATCTGCGTCGCACCCGCCTCGCTTACAAAACTATAGGTAATCACTTCAACATAATCGTTATCGACCATACGATCTCGGCACTGCATCACAGAGCGCGATGACTCCTTAGGCGCCGACATCACGATTGGAGCAATAGGAGGCCGGGCTGGGATTTTGTCAAACCCATACACGCGCGCAACCTCTTCAATCAGATCCTCTTCGATCTCAATATCGAATCGTGCACTGGGCGGCGTCACCGTAATGAGCGCCTGATCTCCTGAGAGCTCAGCCCCAAAACCCAAGCGCTTAAAAATCTCTAAACAGGTCTGCGCTGGAACGCTAATTCCTAAGACCTTGCTGCACCGAGCAATTCGCATGGTTACTGGGACGCGCTTCGGAACGGCCAGCGTCTGATCATCGAGAGGCCCTGCCTCGCCACCACAGATCGTTTGAATCAGATGAGTGATGTAATCAATATGCTCGATCGTGCGCGACCAATCCACACCGCGCTCGAATCGATGGCCCGCCTCGGTAGTGAAATTAAACGAACGGGCACGACCCCGAATTGCATCCGGCCACCAGAAGGCGGCTTCGATATAGATATTCTTCGTGGCGGTACTGACGGAGGTCGACTCGCCACCCATAATCCCTGCCAATGATTCGGCGGGCTGCTCTGGCTTACCGTTATCCGCAATGACACCGACTGAGGGCGTTAAGCGCACCGTCTGGCCATTGAGCAGGGTGAGTGTTTCGCCATCGCGGGCCCAACGGACCGTGAGGCCACCCTCGAGCTTATCGAGATCGAAAATGTGGGTGGGCTGGCCGAGTTCAAGCATCACGTAGTTTGAAATGTCGACCAAGGCGGTGATCGAGCGCTGACCCGACTGCTCGAGCCGCGCACGCATCCAATCGGGAGTTAATGCGGCGGCATTCACGCCCTTCATCACGCGCCCTGAGAATCGACCGCAGAGGTCTTTGGCCTCGACGGTGACCGCGACACGGTCTGAGACGGTGGGCGTAATCTGCGGCCACTGCGGCGGTGTAATCGGGCTTGAGGTTAACGCCGAGACCTCGCGGGCAACACCGAGAATCGATAAACAGTCAGCACGATTCGGGGTGAGCTTTAGAGTCAAGACCTGTGCATCAAGATCAAGCGCCTCGCGCAGATTGTTACCGAGGCGTGTCGCTAAGGCCGAGGGTAAAGACAGCAGACCCTCTGCATCCTCTGCAATGCCAAGCTCTTTAGCGGAACACAACATGCCTTGGCTCTCAACGCCCCGCATCTTTGCGCGCTTAATCTTGAATCCACCCGGTAAGACAGCACCCTCTGTGGCGCACGCGACCAGCATCTCGGGAACCACGTTCGGTGCGCCGCAGACAATCTGCAATGGCGAGCCAGAACCCGTATCCACCTGACATACGCGCAGGCGATCGGCATCGGGATGCTTTTCTGTCGCAAGCACCCGCGCGATAACAACGCCTGTGAAATGCGGTGCAAGTGGCTCAGCCTCCTCGACCTCTAACCCCGCCATGGTGAGTAACTCTGCGAGTGACTCGACACTCATGGCAGGATTAACCATGCTACGAAGCCATTTTTCAGGAACTCTCATAGTTAGACAAACTGCCGCAAGAAACGAAGATCATTTTCAAAAAACAACCGTAAATCAGCGATCCCATAGCGCAACATCGTCATGCGCTCAAGGCCACTTCCAAAAGCAAATCCAATACAACGCTCGGGATCAAGCCCGAAGTGTCGTATCACCTGCGGGTGGACCTGGCCAGAACCAGAAATTTCTAACCAGCGCCCCTTAAGCGGGCCAGATTCAAAGCGCATATCAATCTCGGCAGATGGCTCCGTAAATGGGAAAAATGACGGACGAAAACGAACCTGTAAATCAGTCGTCTCAAAGAATTGCTGTAAGAAATTTGTGTAGACGCCCTTTAGATCTGCAAACGAGACATCCTCAGCAATCCAAAGGCCCTCGACCTGATGGAACATCGGCGAGTGGGTCGCATCGCTATCGACCCGATAGGTGCGCCCAGGCGCAATCACCTTAATCGGTGGGGCATGGGTCTTGGCGTATCGCACCTGCATTGGGCTGGTATGCGTGCGCAACAATAAGGGCAGTCCCTGCTCATCTCGCTTTTGCAGATAGAAGGTGTCTTGCATTGAGCGGGCGGGATGATTCTCCGGATTGTTCAAGGCCGTGAAGTTCATCCAGTCGGTCTCGATCTCGGGGCCATCGGCAACATCGAAGCCAATCGAGGTAAAAATCTGTTCAACCCGCCGCCAGGAACGAATCACCGGATGGATCGCGCCGACACCACGGCCGCGTCCAGGCAAGGAGACATCGATCGATTCCGCTGCAAGGCGCTCGCCAAGTGCCGCATCGGCAATCTGCTGACGACGACGCTGCAAGAGCACTTCAATTTCGGTTTTTGCTGCGTTGATTTCTGCACCGAGGGTTTTTCTCGCCTCAGCATCGACCTGACTGAGTGCTTTTAAGCGCTCAGTCAGTTGTCCGCTTTTACCTAGAAACCGTGCCTTGGCATTCTCAAGGGCTACGGAATCCGCAGCAGTCTCAAAGGCCTCTTGGGCATCGCAGATAAGCCGCGCCAGGTCGGTCATGGACTATCCCTCGGCAGCCAGACCGCTAACTACTTAGCGATCGCAGCTTTAACAGTCGCAACAATCGATGCGAACGCGGGCTTATCCATCACAGCGAGATCGGCCAATACTTTGCGATCAAGATCGATATTGGCCTTCTTTAACCCTGCAATAAACCGGCTGTAGTTAATATCGTGTTGACGGCAGGCAGCATTAATACGCGTGATCCATAGCGCACGAAATACACGCTTGCGATTGCGACGGTCGCGATAGGCATACTGCCCAGCACGCATTACCGCCTGCTTGGCGACCCGAAATACGTTATTACGACGGCCACGAAATCCTTTGGCCAGTGCAAGAATTTTCTTGTGACGAGCTCTTGCGGTTACTCCACGTTTTACGCGAGGCATGTTGAGTCTCCCTTATGCGTAAGGCATCATGGCGCGAACATGTTTGATGTCCGACTCATGTACCGTGAGAGTTCCACGCAACTGACGCTTATTTTTGGTCGAGCGCTTCGTTAGGATATGGCGCTTGGTTGCATGCGCACGCTTGATGGACCCACTGCCGCGGGCCTGAAAGCGCTTTGCAGCCGCCTTCTTGGTCTTCATTTTGGGCATTTATTGCTCCGTTTTAACGCCTGCTCAGGTGGTCTGCACTGGCTACGCCAACACATGCAGTCACTTAAACAACCTGGCAAAGCTTTTGATACTGCGGTACATCGGTTTGTTGCTACATCTTTGATACTTTACTTCCTTACTTCCTTAGTTCTTTACTTCTTTTTCTTTGGCGAAATCACCATCACCATCTGGCGCCCTTCGAGCTTGGGCATCTGTTCAACCACCGCCTGCTCATCCAAATCCACCCGCAGACGCTCCAACATCCGGACTCCGTACTCTTGGTGGGCCATCTCACGGCCTCGAAAGCGCAGGGTGATCTTCACCTTGTCGCCCTCTTCCAAGAAACGCACTACATTCCTAGCCTTCACTTGATAATCATTGTCATCAGTGCCGGGGCGAAACTTGACTTCCTTAACCTGTATAACCTTCTGCTTCAGTCTTGCATCGTGGGCACGCTTTTGTTCCTGATACTTGAACTTACCGTAATCCATCAGTTTGCAAACAGGCGGATCGGCCTGCGGCGCAATTTCTACTAAATCCACTTCGGCTTCATCAGCCATTTTGAGGGCCTCGGCAACCTGAACAATTCCGAGCGCTTCGTTATCTACCCCAACTAACCGGATCTGCGGTGCGTTGATTTCTGCGTTTATGCGATGCGAACGATCTGTAGCGATTATTGTGTTCCTTTTAAAATCCGAAAAAACTCGGACGCCTTATTGCCGGGACTGAACTTCCTGTTCAAGTCGTTGGCCGAAGGCGTCCGCTGCCATGGCGCCGAGATCTGTCCCACCCCGAGCGCGAACTGTTACCTGACCAGACGCCTTTTCTGTGTCTCCAACGACCAAGATATACGGCACTTTTTGCAGGCTTAACTCCCTGATTTTAAGGGAGATTTTCTCACTTCGCAAATCCGCCTGGACCCGAAAGCCCCGGTTTTGCAAGGTTTTCGCAACACTTTGGGCGTAATCCGCTTGAGAATCCGTGATCGAGGCGACCACAGCCTGCACGGGAGCCAGCCAGACGGGCATCGCCCCGGCGAAGTTTTCAATCAAGATTCCAATAAATCGCTCGAGAGAACCAACGATCGCCCGGTGCAGCATGACCGGGGATTTGCGGGTGTTATCGGAATCTACGAACTCAGCATGAAGTCGCACCGGCATATTGAAATCCACCTGGATCGTTCCACACTGCCAGATACGGCCAAGAGAGTCCTTTAGAGAATACTCAATTTTGGGTCCATAGAACGCACCCTCGCCTTTGAGCTCCTGCCATTGAACGCCCACGTTATTTAAGGCCTCTGCCAGCGCACGCTCGGCCTTATCCCAGCTCTCATCGGATCCGACCCGATTGACAGGCCGCGTCGAGAGCCGGTAGATCACGCTCTCAAAACCAAAATCTCTATAGACCGCCAGCAACTTACGAGTGAAGGCATCCACCTCTGACTGAATCTGATCCTCGGTGCAGAAAATATGGCCATCGTCTTGGGTAAATCCGCGCACCCTAAGTAGGCCATGGAGACTGCCGGAGGACTCATTGCGATGACAAGAACCGAATTCGCCGTAACGCAGGGGGAGGTCCCGGTAGCTGCGCAGGCCGGAGTTAAAGACCTGGATGTGGCCGGGGCAGTTCATGGGTTTGACCGCGTAATCCCGGTTCTCTGAGGCCGTGGTGAACATATTGTCTTTGTAGTGCTCCCAGTGGCCAGAGGCCTCCCAGAGCGAGCGATCGAGAATCTGGGGGCAACGGACCTCCTGATAGCCACTCTCGACATAGACCTGCCGCAGATACTGCTCGACCTGCTGCCAGATCGACCAGCCCTTGGGGTGCCAAAACACCATACCCGGCGCGTTATCCTGCATGTGAAAAAGATCTAGGGCCTTACCAAGTTTTCGGTGATCGCGTTTCTCGGCCTCTTCGAGCTGATGTAGATAGGTGTCGAGCTCATCTTTTTTTGCAAACGCTGTACCGTACACACGCTGCAGCATTTCATTGCGATGATCACCGCGCCAATAGGCACCCGCAACCTTCATGAGCTTGAATACTTTTAACTTTCCTGTTGATGGAACATGAGGCCCTCGGCAGAGGTCCACAAAATCGCCTTCTCTGTACAGTGAGATGGGCTGGTCGGCCGGAATTGATCCAATAATTTCTGCTTTATATTTCTCGCCCATCTGCAGAAATAAATTCACCGCCTCGTCTCGATTCCATACCTCTCGTACGATGGGCTCATCCTTTGCGGCAAGTGCCCGCATGGTGGCCTCAATAGATTCAAGGTCTTCCGGGGTCAGTGGCCGCTCATAAGCGAAGTCGTAGTAAAAACCGTTCTCGATGACCGGACCAATCGTGACCTGAAGGCCAGGAAATAATTTCTGTGCAGCATAGGCCAGTAGATGGGCTGTGGAGTGTCGAATAATCTCTAGGCCATCCGCATCCCGTTCGGTCACGATCGACAACTGCGAATCATGCTCGATGAGAAAACTTGTATCGACCAGCGCACCGTTTAACCTGCCTGCAATTGCGGCCTTTGCGAGTCCTGCGCCGATACTTGCCGCAACATCAGCCACTTTTACGGGCTGAGGGAAGGATTTCACTGCGCCATCGGGCAGCGTGACATTCACCATCGGAACCTTTGTAACGGAGTGCCTCTAGGGGCTAAATCTATTAGGTCAAAGTGGTAGGCGCGATTGGACTCGAACCAACGACCCCCACCATGTCAAGGTGGTGCTCTAACCAGCTGAGCTACGCGCCTGCCGAGGACTGCCGCATTACCGCTTCGCCAGCCTGAACAGCCTTGAATTGTAGATCAAAACCCAGTTTCGCCCATTCAGCAGACTCCTGTTGAAGACCAAACTCGGTGAGCGGGTGGGCGGCGAGCCAATCGGCAGCAACCGAGACGCTAAATCCCTGCCCTAAGGTGCTCAACGTCACCTGCGGCAGATCCTCGGTAAACCGTCTGCGATAAAAGAGACAAGATAGACGGAAACACAGCAACGCCGCCCAACCAGGGCGGGACGCCATCAATGACTGCACCTTGTTGAGCTTACCCACCTGCCCGAGGACCAATGCGGCCACCGCCTGCTGCTCGCGCCGGGAGAATCCAGGCATATCGGCGTGGGTCAGTATGTAGGCAGAATGCTTATGAAAACTATTGTGGGAGATTGAGTGCCCGATCTCGTGCAAGCAGGCTGCCCAGAGTAGCTGCTGATCTAACTCGCTGCGTTCCTCCTCAGAGCCTATCTTTAAATTGCGCCACAGGCTCATTGCAAACTCACCGATTCGCCTCGCCTGCTCAACATCAACCGCGTAACGCCGCATCGCCTGCTCAACACTAATACGCCGCATATCCTCGTGTTGGGTTCGTCCAAGCAGGTCGTAGAGGACGCCTAGCCTCAGAGCGCCCTCACCGTAATGCATCACCTCAATTTCCAACTCATCAAAAATTGCAGACATGATTGCAACCCCACCGGCGAATACGGGTATGCGGTCTGGTTTTAGGCCCAACAGACCAGAATCCTCAACCCGGCCAGCCTCAATTAATCGAGTACGCAGACGCTCGAGCCCCGCCGCAGTGATTCCCCGATCGCTCATCGCATTTGCGGCTAGCACCTCTGAAATTGCTTTAGCGGTTCCACTCGAACCTACGGCCTCGTTCCAGCCATCTGAAAGAAACGCCTTGCGAATCACCTGGATTTCTTTTCGAGCCTCAAGAATTGCAGCCTTCATAGCACCACGGTTAATTTCGCCACCGGGGAAAAACTCTCGACTAAACCGAACACAGCCGACGTAAACGCTCTCAAGAAGCTTTGGTTCGTAGTCAATGCCAACAATAAATTCGGTGGATCCTCCGCCGATATCAATAATCAGCCGACGCTGACCATCGCGTGGCAGGCTATGGGATACCCCCATGTAGATCAGGCGAGCCTCTTCTCTTCCCGCGATAATCTCGATCGGGAACCCAAGAGCAGCCTCAGCTGTTTTTAGAAACTCAGCGCCATTTTTGGCGATACGAAATGTGTTGGTTGCGACGGCCCGAACACGATCGGGAGAAAATGAACGCAGCCGCTCACCAAACCGCTGAAGGGCAAGGATTGCCCGCATCTGGGAGGCCGCGTCGAGACGCTTATCCCTGCCCAATCCCGCGGCAAGCCGAACCACCTCTTTGAGCCCATCAAGTGGATAGATCTGATGCCCAAGCGAGGACTCATCCACCCGTCCGATCAACAAATGAAAACTATTAGATCCAAGATCCACTGCAGCAATCAGTTTGAGGGGACTCGACATAGGCATAACGGGCCAATTGTCGCACGAAGGGTTCGTCTGGATAGCGGGATCGTCACAGACTTGTCATAGTGTGAGATCAGACTATGAAAATCATGGCCCAGCCCCCACTTAAAAATGTCGACCGGTTTTTAAACCGGGAGCTAAGCCTACTTGCCTTCAACGAGCGGGTGCTCGCCATGAGCGAGGACCCCTCGGTCCCTGCCCTAGAAAAACTTAAGTACATCTGTATTGTGTCGAGTAACCTCGATGAGCTTTTTGAGATTCGGGTGGCGGGAATCAAGGCGCAGCTGCGCAACAACCCCGATCAGGTGGCAGAAGACGGCACCACGGCGGCCGACACCTTTCGAGAGGTCTCGGCACGGGCCCATGCACTGATTGCGCACCAATACAAAATCTTAAACTCCCAGATCTTTCCTTTGCTGGAAAAGTACGGAATCCATTTTCATCTTGCAGCCAGTCTCAACTCTGTGCAACGCGAGTGGGCACACCAGTATTTTTCTCAAGAGGTCTTGCCTGTTCTAACCCCGATTGGACTATCGCCAACACACCCCTTCCCCAGAGTGCTCAACAAGAGCCTGAACTTTGTCCTCGAACTCGAAGGCCAGGACTCCTTTGGCCGAGAAAGCGGCATCGCCGTGGTCCAGGCCCCCCGCGCACTTCCGCGCCTAGTGGCGATGCCTAAGGAAATCTCCGGCCATGAGTTTGGCTTTGTGATGCTGTCATCTTTCTTGCAATGTTTTGTCAATGACCTCTTTCCCGGCATGACCGTGCAGGGCGTGCACCAATTTCGGGTTACCCGCAACAGCGACCTCTTCGTTGACGATGAAGAGGTTACCGACCTGCGACAGGCGCTCAAGGGGGAACTCACCCAACGTCACTTCGGTGATGCCGTGCGCCTTGAGGCCTCCGAGGGGACTTCAGAGCGCATCATGCAGTTACTGCGCAACGAATTTAAACTCAGTGAGACCGATTGTTATCGCGTTCATGGGCCCGTCAATATGGTGCGGCTCATGCAACTGCCAGATCTCGTTGATCGGCCTGACTTAAAGTTCTCGTCTTTCGCGCCACGGTACCCAAGCGCCTTTATGGCGGGCAATCTCTTTGAGGCAATCCAGAAGCAAGATGTTCTTGTCCACCACCCCTACGACGCGTTCACTGCTGTCTCAGATTTTATTCGTCTTGCTGCCACTGACCCTGACGTCGTCGCCATCAAACAGACCATCTATCGTACCGGGCAGACCTCTGAGCTAATGGAATCCCTGCTCATCGCGGCTCGCGCGGGAAAAGAAGTCACTGTCATCGTAGAACTCATGGCCCGGTTTGACGAGGAAACGAATATTAATTGGGCCTCGCGACTCGAAGAGGTCGGCGCACATGTTGTGTTTGGTGTCGTGGGCAACAAGACCCATGCCAAGATGTGCCTTGTCGTGCGCCGCGAACAAGGCAGGCTACGTCGCTACGTGCACCTTGGCACAGGAAACTATCATCCGCGGACTGCAAAGCTCTATACCGATTTCGGATTGTTTACGGCCAACCCCGATCTCTGCGACGATACCCACGAGATCTTTCAGCAACTCACTGGCTTAGGCCAGGCCAAGGCACTCAAGGCCCTCTGGCAGTCCCCCTTTACCTTGCATGAACGGGCTATTGCTGCCATCGGTAAAGAGGCCACACTTGCAAAGGCCGGTAAGCCCGCACGAGTCATCGCCAAGATGAACTCCCTCGTTGAGCACAAGATTATCGAGGCGCTCTATAAAGCCAGTCAGGCCGGCGTCAGAATTGACCTGATTATCCGCGGCGTATGCGTTCTTCGTCCCCAGGTGCCGGGTCTATCTGAGAACATTACAGTGCGCTCAACAATCGGTCGTTTCTTAGAGCACAGCCGAGTTTTCTACTTCCTCAATGACGGCGAAGAGAACGTCTATCTATCGTCTGCAGACTGGATGGACCGCAACTTCTTCCGACGAGTCGAGCTTGCATTCCCAGTGCTTGATAAAAAGCTCAAGCAACGGGTGATCCGAGAGGGCCTGATGGTTCACCTGCGTGACAACGCACTTACCTGGCTGATGAAGTCCGATGGCACCTATACGGTCAGAAGGACAACGGGTGCAACGCGTCGGGCATCGCAGGAGGTTCTCATGCCAGACGCAGTCAAAAGCGAGCGCCCAAAACGCGCACGCCTAGCGGTCTCTGCGAAGCGCAGGGCCCAGAAGTAAAAGCGGCAAGAGCCCCACCACTGCAATCATAAGTGCGGGCCATGCAGCCTGTGCGAGCAACTCATCGGCAGCCAAGTGGTGCGCAGACACTGCCAGAGTTTCCAGATTAAAGGGGCGCAACACCAAGGTCGCAGGCAACTCCTTGACAACATCGACAAACACCAGCAGTGCAGCGATACCGGTTGCACCGCGGACCATCGGGAAGTGCACGCGAGACAAAATCTTCCACGGTGATAGGCCGAGACTACTTGCCGACCATTCAAGGTTACGCGTGACACGACCGAGACCACTCTCGATCGCACCTAGTCCGACAGAAAAAAAACGGGTGAGATAGGCGCCCAACAGCAGAACTCCGGTGCCGACCAACGCAACGCGCCAATGAAGCCATCGATCGGCCATCTCCGTAAAAAGCCCAGACCAGGCCAGCAGACCCACTGCGATCACGAGCCCGGGCATGGCATAGCCCGCTGCGGCGAGCCGAACTGATCGGGTTGCAATTACTCCTCCCGAACGAAGCCCATACGCGCCAAGCCAGGCGCAGGGGATAATCACCACAACAGCAACCGATGCAAGCACCACCGTATTCATCGCTTGTACGATCAGTAGGCCCACCTCTGGCGTGGCCTGCGCACTCAATGCCGAATAGAGCAAGAGCCCCACTGGAATCACAAAACCAATCAGGCCCGGAATCGCACAATAGGCCGCCATCATCACTGCTGAAATCCCCGCCACAGGTGTCGGCTGTGCTCGTGTTCCGATTCGGCTCGCTGCCCAAGACGCACGGCCCCGCGCACGATGCTCTAGGTAGAGCAGAATCGCAACCGTCATCATCATCACCAGCGCAATCAAAGCGGCCGACGAGCGATCTCCGTAGTTAAACCAAGCCTTAAAAAGCCCTGTCGACAGGGTCGGAACAGAGAAAAACGCGACTGTTCCGTAATCTGCAAAGCACTCCATCACCACGAGTGCGAGCCCAGCAATCCAGGCGGGTCTTGCAAGGGGAACCGCGAGACGAAAAAACACCTGACGCTGCGATAGGCCCATGGCGCGCGCCGCATCAAACGCTGCACCCTGCCGCTCGGCGAATGCGTTTTTTGCTAACAGCGCCACATAGGGGCTCAGTGCGACCCCCAACACAATCGATGCTCCCCACAGGGATCGGATATCAATCCGTGGCAAATTAAATCCAGCCCACGCGAACCAGTTCTGAATGATTTGATAAAGCCAGCCCGAGGGATCGAGCGCATCGGTATAGGCATAGGCCAGGACATACGCTGGAATTGCCATCGGCACGACGAGGGACCACTCCAAAATCCGCCGCCCCGAAAACTCATAAGCCGTCACAAACCAGGCCGAGGGAACCCCGAGCGCAAGAGCAATCAGACCCGAAAACCCAGCCAGCAAAAGCGTATTGAGCAGATAGGTGGGAAGCACAGAGCCTAGAAGGCTCACCAGGACCTCTGGCCGCAAGATCGCCTGAACCCCGAAGACAGCGACCGCGAGAAGAGGCAACAAAATGACGATCACCAACAGGCCTGTCGCCGCTGCGAGCGGCCGCGAGACAGATGGTCTTTTCCAGCGGTGCGTGGGCTGGGAGATGTTGGGCGCCGTCATTGATGGT
>Ga0247836_1007615_pt1 | contig 11375 bp, 3 predicted proteins | sample LaCruzMarch2015__4_FD_187116 | JGI IMG/M metagenome (GOLD analysis project Ga0247836, IMG submission 187116) | Freshwater microbial communities from meromictic Lake La Cruz, Castile-La Mancha, Spain - LaCruzMarch2015_14m | ecosystem: Environmental > Aquatic > Freshwater > Lake | place: Spain...
GTCAGGGGTTGCAGGGGTTGCTCCGCTGGACGCAATCCAAGTTAAACCTTCAGTACAAGCTGCGCAAGCAGTTAGAACATACCCGTCAGTACCAACGGCAAGAGCCACAGGTGTGCTTGCCGCCGTACCAGTAACTAAAGCACCTTTACCCGTGATTGTGGAACAGGGAATTCCACCACCACCACCACCAGTTGAGGTAATCGTGGTGACTCCCAGGAAAGTTGTCAGAGTGATGCCAGGACCAGCTGACAGAACGTTTTGAACTTCGTTCACAAGCTGAGGCACGGTCGCGCCTGTAGTCAGGTCAATGCCGTTACCGAGGGATACAGGAAAGTATGGTCCGCAGACGTAGGGATTGAGTTCGGAGTAAAAGGGGTTGTTTGGAATGGGGTTGGTTGAGGAGGGTGGGGTGGGCAACACCATCTTACAGTGAGATATCGATGGTTAGTTTTACCCGCGTGTTGGCAAAAGAAAGGGGACCCGAAGGTCCCCCGTGTGTTTATTGAAGTGACCTCAGTAGAGGCGGTTGATGCTAATCATGTTGCCATTAAAGCCCAAACCCACCGATGCTATGACTTGGTAAACACAGCAGACCGGGCTACCGTACTGGATAGTGGCACACTGTGTAGAGCCATGGTTCCCAAAGTTATAAGTGGGTGCCATATATTGGGGGCTTGTGCTAATAGAAAGAGAACATGTCCCACCAGCACAGTATCCCAAGTTACTGATACCACTATTTGCAAAGTACATCGGCACCGTTCCGCTCAGTGTCTTAACCTGGAAGCTACGGTTCCCCGTGGTCGAGAACGCGATGGCGATGTTGTCCATGCAGACAAAAACGCCAGCGTTGACGATTCCGGAGGAAAGAACGCTTGGTGCCTTGGTGATTTCGTACTTGATGCAGGGCAGCATCGCAATGTTGACCGGACGGGTTTCAGTGCCCCCTGTAGGACGAACGGAGCAAGCGGAGGAGTTGGAAGCAGTCGAGTGAGAGAGGAGGGAAGACGAACCCTGCTGACCAGACAGGTATGCCAGGTTACTGCCGTTTGAGGCGGAGAAGTAGCAGAAGTTGTGACCGTGGGTCTCAATTTCGTCCTGCTGTACGCTACCAAACACCCGACCTTGGTCGTAGCCGGAAGCTGTGCAGTTCCAACCCCGAACAAACTGACCACTCAGGTCAGGCAAGTTGAACGTCGAAGTACCGTCACCGGTCCCGTAGGTGGTTCCAATTTTGGCATACAGCGCAGAGAAGACACTGCGGCTGACGGCCGAACCGTCCGCAACCAGCCAACCGTTTGGTGCCGAGGGCATTGCGAAGTACTGCACAGCGCCGACAGGAGTGTCACCCACTGCAGAGACATTGCTTGTCCAACAGATAGCAGAGCCTGTCGAACAGAGGACCTGCCCAGTCGAGCCGATGCAGCCGTTGGCGTCCCTAAGGCCCCCTCCCAACTGAATGTTGCGGAAGCAGTCACCGGTGATCCAGTTGAGCCCGTTGTCATAACCGATGGCCAACTGACAGTTGCCCGTGGTGATTGGCACGTTGACGTTCGGACCGATGGCGACGTTGCGGCATCCCAGTGTCTGAGCCGTTTGAGCACAGAAGCCAAGGGCGACGTTACACCCGCCGGAGACAAGGGTTAGTTGAGCGTAGCTTCCGATCGCAACGTTACCGTTGGAGGTTTGAACACACGGTGAAGCATTGCAACCGATGGCGATGTTGTCAGCGCCGGTGACGTTATTGAGACCTGCGCAAGAACCGACGTAGGTGTTGCCAGAGCTACTTGTGAGACACTTGCCGGCCTGGTGACCAATGGCAGTGTTGTCAAGACCTGTGGAGCAACCGAGGGCCATGCAGCCGAGAGCCGCGATGCGGGTCGATGCAGTGGTGCAACCAAACACGGTTCCATTGACGAGCGGTGTCGCCGCCACAAACACACTCGTGACAGGTGACCAAGTCAGACCGGTCGGGCAGAGGTTGCAGGCGACGAGGAGCGACCCGTTGATGCCCGCGGCCAGGCGAGTTGCGTTGGCAGCGCCAGTGCCGACGACCAGGTCACCGATGCTCGTGATGGTGCAGCAGAGCAGAGGAGCCGGGCCAGAGCCGGCGGCAGTCAGCTGACCCTGAGCGTTGACAGTGAGGCAAGCATTGGTGTAACTACCGGCGGTGACGGCGGTGTTCGCCAGGGCGATTGTGCCAGTGCTGGTGATCGGGCCACCTGTGAGGCCGGTGCCGGTGCAGACGCAGGTGACGTTGCCGGTTGCTGCGGGGGCCCACTTCAGGCCAGTTGGACAGCTGCTGTCAGCCGTGAGCACCTGGGTGTTGGTGCCGACGGGGAGGGCTGTGGGTGTGCCGGCAGCCGTTGCCGCCAGGATGACGCCTTTGCCGGTGTATTCCACACGGGCGACATAGGGCGAGGTGATCCAGCAAAGGCCAGTTGCCGACGCGGTGCAGGCAACCAGAACTTGACCGTCGGTGCCGGGGTCCAGTGCAGCAGGGGTGCAGGCAGCAGTGCCGGTGACGAGGGCGCCTTTGCCAGTGATGCAGCCATAGGGGAGGCCACACTGAGCAGGAGCCGTGGTAACTTGCCACTTAATGCAGGGCAGCAGTGCCACGTTCATCGGACGTGTCTCGGTGCCGCCCGTGAGTTGCACGGAGCAGGCGGAGCACCTATCAGGTGAGGGGTGGGAGTGAAGGCCAGCAGTGCCAGATTGACCGGCGATATAATTTAGATTGCCGCCATTCGAAGCAAAGAAGTAGCAGAAGTTGTGGCCGTGAGACTCGATGCAGTCCTGCTGTGTGCTGCCGAACACGCGACCTGCGTCACAGTTGCGAGCGGTACCACCAGCAGCGTCCCAGCCACGAGCGAACATGCCGCGGAGGTCGGGCAGGTTGAAGGTGGTGGTGCCGTTGCCAGCGCCGTAGGTGGTGCCGACGACTGCGAACAGTGCGCCGTAGGTGGCCCGGCTGACGGCCCGCCCGTCCGCAACCAGCCAGCTGGTGGGAGCGGTGGTGGCAGGGAACCAGACGATGGCACCGATAGGTGTGTCGCCGAAGGCAGAGGACCACTCGAGTGCGGTGCCGTTGGAGCACAGGAACTGACCTGAGCCGCCGACGCTACCGAGGCGGTCCTTCAGGCCAGCACCCGGCTGGATGTTTTTGCTGCTGTCGCCGACGAGCCAGTTGTCAGTGGCGGAGAAGCCGATGGCCAGCTGGCAGGAGCCAGTGTTGACCGCCGCCTGAGCGTTGGGGCCGATGACCACGTTGCTGCTGCCTGTTGTCAGGTTGGAGCCGGCGAAGGAGCCGACGAGCACGGAGCCTGTGCCGGAAGTGGACTCACCCGCACCCGCACCGATAGCGATGTTGGAGCTTGCTGTGGTGATCGAGGAGCCTGCGAGTGATCCTACTAGGACGTTGTCGCCGCCAGAGGTGATGCTACGACCAGCACAGAGGCCGACGGCAGTGTTGTTGATGCCGGTTGTGAGAGCAGTGCCAGCGGTGTGACCCAGGGATGTGTTGCCCGCACCTGTCACAGCCAGAGCAGCATTGCAGCCGAGTGCGGTGTTGGTGGCGGTTGTGCATCCGAGGACGATTCCAGCGACCGTCGGAGTGGCACAATTGATCGGGGGTGTGGTGAACCAGCACAGACCCGTGGCAGAGGCAGCACACGCCACGAGGACCTGACCGTCGGTGCCCACTGTCAGGTTGGCAGGGGTGTTCGGTGCAGTTGCAGCGACGAGTGAACCCTTGGCAGTCAGTGTCGCACAGGGGATTGCAGTGCCACCTGTGTTGGTGGTCCAGCAGAGACCCGTGGTGGAGGTCGAACAGGCGACCAGGATTTGCCCGTCAGCACCAACCGCCAGAGTGGAAGGAGTGGAGGGACCAGATCCGGAGATCAATGCGCCTTTGTTGGTGATTGCGGTACAGGGGATTGCGCCTGTGGCAGACGCGGCGGAGGCCCAGCAGAGACCAGTCGAGGCAGAGGAGCAGGCGACGAGGATTTGCCCGTCAGTGCCGACAGCGAGGTTGGAAGGTGTGCTGGCGCTTGACGCAGCGACGAGTGAGCCTTTTGCGACCAGAGTCGAGCAGGGAATCGCAGTACCGCCGGTGTTGGATGTCCAGCACAGGCCAGTGGAGGCCGAGGAGCAGGCCACCAGGATTTGCCCATCCGAACCGACTGGTAGCGCACTCGGGGTGCTGATGCCAGTGGCGGAGAGGATCGCACCTTTGTTCGACAGTGTCGAGCAGCGGATGTAGGTCGCAGCAGCGCCTGCTGGAGTGTTGGCGATGGTGTTGTCGGTGCCAGTGAGTGTCTCGGAGGGAGTTGCCAGACGAACGATACCAGCGACGGTTGTCGACGCATTCTGTGGGTCGAATCCGACGTTGAGGTACTCCCAAGAGCTGCCATTTGACAGGAACCAGTCACCCTGTGTGGTGTTGTAGGGACCGCCAGTGCCAGGGGGATCGTAGGACCCGCCAGTGGTGACGATCACATAGTAGTTGTCGTTGGCGAGTGCAGGGTTGGGCAGAGCACCGCCGACTGTGAATCCGACGGTTTGACCTTCAGTTGTCGCGCTGGCGATTTGACCAGTGGTGGCGTTCAGTGTGCCGGCGAGAGTGATGTTGGACGAGACAGCCAGGTTGTCGATTTGCTGCTGCAGAGCATAGCCCTGAGCCGCAGTGAGCGCCTTGGTGTCATCGTTGGTTGCGGTGTTGTTGACAAGGGTGGTGACGCCGGAGACTGCCGTTGTGGCGGCCGCAACCGAGATGACTGGAGTTGAGGTGCCAGTGGCGACGGCGATCGGTGCAGTGCCAGTGACGTTGGTGACAGTGCCGCCGGGGTTAGAGACCCAGACGAGGCCGTTGCCGCAGAGGGAGCAGGCGGAGAGGATTTGCCCGTCGGTGCCCACTGTGAGAGCGGACGGTGTGGCAGACCCAGTGCCGGTGACGATCGCGCCTTTGCCGGTGATTGTGGAGCAGGGGATGGCAGTGGACGCCGCAGCAGGGGAAACCCAGGCCAGACCCGTGGAGCAGGTCGCACACGCAACCAGCAGCTGGCCGTCGGTGCCGACAGTGAGAGCAGAGGGCGATGCGGATGCAGTTCCCGTGACGATAGCGCCCTTGCCTGTGATGGTGGAGCAGGGAATGGCAGTACCACCGGAGTTTGAAGTCCAGCAGAGTCCAGTTGCAGCAGCGGCACATGCCACCAGGATTTGACCGTCGGTACCAACACCCAGAGCAGTCGGGGTGCTGGGAGTGGAGGCGGTGATGATGGTGCCCTTGGCGGTTAGAGCGGAACAAGGGATAGCGCCAGTCGCGGCGGAGGCAGACGCCCAACAGAGACCCGTGGAAGATGCAGCACAGGCGACCAGGATCTGACCATCGGTACCAACTGTCAGTGCTGAAGGTGTGCTAGCAGCGGTAGCGGTGACCAAGGCACCCTTGGCAGTCAGGGTGGCGCAAGGGATGGCGGCGGAAGTGCAGGTGATCCAGCACAGACCGGAGGCAGCAGCAGCACAAGCAACCAACGTCTGACCGTCAGCACCACTCGGCAGAGCGAGGGGGGCACTAGCGCCAGATCCGCTGAGGATGGTACCTTTGCCAGTGATGCAGGCGCAGGGAATAGCACTCGCAGTGACTGTGATCCACTCGACACCGGTGGTGCAGGCGGCGTTGGCAGCCAGAACCTGGCCGTTGGCGCCCACACCGACGCGGCAGACGTTCGACGGACCAGCAGCAGCGAGGAGGTCACCCTTGGTGGTGGCGATGCTGCAGGAGATGGCCGCAGGGCCAGAGGACGCGCCGGTGATGATGCCCAAGGCATTGACTGTAACCGAGGCATTCGAGTAGGACCCGGCAGTTACACCAGAGTTGGGGATGCAGATGGTACCGTTGTTGATGATTGTGCCACCGGACAGGCCAGTGCCAGCAGTGACGGAACAGACGGTGCCGCCGCCGATTGCCAGTGAGCACCAGCGGAGACCCACGGCGCAGGTGGAGTCGGCCACCAGAACCTGACCGTCACCCCCGACAGAAAGTGCTGTGGGGCTGCCGGAAACCGCGCCAGAGATCAGAGCGCCCTTACCGATGATGCAGGCACAAGGGATAGCACCGGAGGCAGAACCAGGGGCGACCCAGGTGAGACCCGTCGTGCAAGCGGCACAGGCGACCAGGATTTGGCCGTCGGTACCAGCGCCAAGGCGAGTGATAGTGTTGGGGGAAGTTGCCGCCAGCAGGTCACCTTTGAGAGTGGCGGTGCAGCAGAGGACAGGGGCGTTACCATTGGAGGCAGCGGTGACCCGGCCGTAGGCGTCGACGGTGACCGTCGGGTAGGTGTAGGTAGCGGCGGCGACACCCGACGTGGCGAGGGCGAGGCTGCCGGAGGTGGTGATGGTGCCCCCAGACAGGCCGAACCCAGCAGACACGGAGGTGACTGTGCCACCGGAGGGGGTGTCCCACTTGACGCCAGGAGTGCAGGACGCATCGACGGTCAGAACCTGACCAGAAGTGCCGAGGGCCAGTGTGCCGGCGGTGGAGGTGGCGGTGCCCACGGCGAGAGCGCCCTGACCAGTGAGTTTGGCGAGGGGGATGTAGGCCGCGGCTGCAGCAGCAGGGGTGACCGCGAGTGTGCTGTCGGTGCCGGCGATGGCTTGAGCGGACGTGGCGAGTTGGACTGTGCCAGGAGTGCCAGTCGAGGCGCTCGGGATGGCAGGACCCACGTCGAGGTAGGACCACTGGGTGCCGTTCGACACGAACCAGTCACCTTGAGTGACCGTGTAGGAGGTGCCGCTGCCTGTGGGTGTGTAGGTGCCGCCAGTCGTGGCGATGACGAAGTAGTCGGTGTTGCCGGGAGCAGGCGCAGGAAGCGCGGAGGCGACGGTGAAACCAGCGATGGCACCCTGTGTTGTAGTGGTGAGCATCAGGCCGTTTGACGCATTCAGCGTGCCAGCCAGCGTCAGGTTGCTTGCGGCTGTGATGCCAGCGATTTGCTGCTGCAGCGCGAAGCCTTGGGCGGCCGTCAGGGCCTTGGTTGGGTCGTTGGTGGTGACGTTGTCGACCAGTTGAGTGGCGCCAGGTGCGATTGTGGAGGCAGTGGCGATCGAAACTACTGGGATGGTGGTGCCAGTGGCGACCGAGATGGGTGTGGAGCCGACGACGTTGGTGACGGTGCCGGTGCAGCCAGCGGCCCAGGTGACGCCCAGCGCACAGGCTGTGCAGGCGCGAAGGACCTGACCGTCGCCACCGACCAACAGGGAGGAGGGGAGGTTCGTTGCAGAGCCGACGATCATCGTCCCCTTGGCTGTAATGCAGGAGCAGGGGATGCCGGAGGCGGGACCGCTTGAGGCTGCGTTGGGCACCCAGCAGAGGCCGTTGGGGGAGAGGGCGCAGGACGACAGAACATATCCGTCAGTGCCGGACGGCACAGCAACAGGCGAGTTGGGGCCGGTGCCGGTGATCAGGCTGCCCTTGCTGACGATGCAAGAGAGGGGAATGCCTGCCCCGCCGCTCGAGATGGCAGTGACGATACCATAGCAGTTAACGGTAACGTTAGCATTCGTGTATGGACCTGCCGCGAGGGCTTGAGTTTTGAGGTCCAGACTACCGGAGGCAGTGATGGGCCCACCAGTCAGGGCGTTACCGCTGCCAACAAATGTGACAGTGCCGCCGGTGACAGGGGCATTAGCCCACTTCATGCCTGTGATGCAGGTTGGGTCAACCGTCAGGATTTGTCCTGTTGCCCCGATTGCCAGAGCAGTGGGTGTGCTGGCGGCTTGGCCGGCGAGGAGTGCGCCTTTGGAGGTGACGCAGGAGCGGGGAATATAGGTTTGGCAAGCGCCAAGGGGGGTGACGGCAATGGCGCCATTCGTGCCTGTTTGTGTCTCAGCAGTGGTTGCGAGGCGGACGGTGCCGGGGGCTGTGGGCGACGCGAGTGGTGACTGGAAGCCGACGGCTAGGTGCTGGTAGACGACCCCGTTGCTGAGCAGCCAGTCGCCTTGGTTGACTGTGTAGGGACCGCCGCCGCCAGGGGGGCTATAGATGCCGGCTGTAGTAGCGATTACGAAGTAGTCTGTATTGCTTACGTTGGGGGCGGGCAGACCGCCACCGAGTGCGAACGGGGGAACAGCGGCGAGACCGGCGGTGGTTGTCGTCAGCAACTGGCCGGTTGCGGCGTTGAACGTGCCGGCGAGGGTCAGTCCGCTGGAGACGTTGAGGGCGGAGATTTGTTGTTGAAGGACGGCGCCCTGAGCAGCAGTCAGCGCCTTTGTGGCGTCAGTTGAGGCGAGGTTGTCGACCAGCTGGGTAACACCTGTGCCAGTCGTAGAAGCATTGGCGATGCTGATGACAGGCGTGGTTGTACCGGAGACAACGCCGATGGGGGCGACACCCGTCACGTTGGTCACAGTGCCACCAGCCGTGGCGACAGACACTGTCACGTTGCCGGATGTGCCACTGACAACGATGCCAGGGCCCGCTGTGATGCCGGTGACGCCAGTGCTGCTAACTGTGACCGTACCGGTTCCAGTCACAGGGGAGACGGCAACACCAGTGCCCCCGATAACACGGGTTACACCGGCAGTTCCACCGCCACCTCCACCACCAGTTGAGGAGATTGTGCCAGATGCGTAGTCGACCGAGAGACCGGACCCTACGATGAAGGGGCCGTACTCACCCTTGATGTAGTTTGATTCGGGAGAGTAGAAGGGGTCGTTAGGGATTGGAGCGCCTGTGTCGCTGGGCTGTCTACGGTAAATCGCCATTTTACACCTGAATGTGAGTGAAAGTTTCGTTTAAGAACGTTGCTCGTTGAGTGGTTTTACCCGTTGCTGAAGGGGGGTTAGACTGAAGTGAATTGGAAGCGAATAAGGAAAGTTAGCTCAGCGGAGTTGCCCCAGTATCCGCTACTGATGGCTCGGAAAGATCCGTCTCCAACACTCGTCGTGAGGAATCTCCAACGGGTGGTGTTCCAAACAGCCGCACCAGACCCGAACTGAGACCCGTTTGACCCGCCTGTAAACGCGACTTGAGACACTGAGGGACCGGGAAGAATGAAAGCTCTTCCAGCATGAGAGCCCCCTAAAACGTTTTGCTGAAAAATCGGCTGCCATGCGAGTGTTGTATCAAACTGTAGTCCACCGGGAAGACGAAAGAGCCAGTCCCCACTTCCAGGGTTGTATCCACTCGAGGAGGCAAACACATAAACCACTTCCCACTCCTTGGGTCCTACTTGACGGTAACTAACGTTGTTCCGTGAAGAGGTTCCAAGAGTCGGTGCAGTCGTTGTCGCGCTAAGTCCCACAGACTGAATAGTGCCTGCGTTAATCCACGGTCCCACCGCACCAGTCTGCCACTGCAGTCCTGTGGTGCATGCGGAGTTGGCAGCCAGGATTTGGCCGTTGGTGCCGACAGTCAGTGCAACGGGGGTTGAAGGTCCCGTACCTGAGATCAGAGCGCCTTTGCTCGTCACGCACGCACAGGGAATCGCGGCGACACCACCCGGCGCTGCCTTCCATGCGAATCCGACGGTGCAGGCGGCATCGGCGGTCAGAATGTATCCGTCTGTTCCGACGGGCAGGGCAGAGGGGGCCGAGGCGACGGAGGTCCCAGCGACCAGTGCTCCTTTCGTCGGATAGCAAGCGAGGGGGACGTAGGCAGAGCGAGCCGCAGCAGGAGTCAGTGCGGTGATCGTGTCAGTGCCGGCCTGAGCAAGAGCATTCGTAGACAGGCAGACAATACCGGCAACCGCCGTCGAGGCGTAAGCGGGAGAGGCCCCAACGTCGAGCAACGACCACTGAGTGCCATCGGATAGCAACCAGTCGCCAACTGTAATGGTGAAAGGTCCGGACGGCCCTGGTGGATCGTACGTCCCAGGTACTGTAGCGATGACGAAGTAGTCGAGGTTGGCCGGTGTTGGGGACGGTAAAGGTGCACCTGCACCAAAGCCGGCACCTGTGCCCGCCGAGGTGACCGTCGCCATCAACCCTGTAGTAGCGTCGAATGTGCCGGCGAGGGTCAGACCTCCGGCGGATGTCAGTGCATTGATTTGATCTTGCAGACTCTTACCTTGGGCGGCAGTCAGTGCGAGAGCGGTCGATGTGCTGTTTGTGCCGTCATAAAGTTGCACAGCGCCAGCGCCAGTTGTTGAGGCGTTGTTAATGCTGATGACCGGTGCCCCGAAGCCAACCACGTTGATCGGCGCGGTTCCCGTTACCGAGGTGACTGCGGCTGGGCCAGAGGATGCGGACGTGACCCTGCCGGTGCTGTCGACCGTGATGTTCGCGGTGCCGTAGGAACCAGCAGTGACTCCCGACGCAGCCAGGGACACGGTTCCTGTGCTTGTGATGGGGCCGCCGGTGAGGCCAGTTCCGGTGTTGACCTGAGTGACGCCACCGCCGCCACCGCCACCAGTCGCGCTGATGACTCCGGTGGCACTGTCGATAGACAGACCCGACCCTACAATAAAGGGGCCATACTCGCCCCTGATGTAGTTAGTTTCAGGGTAGTAGAATGGGTTGTTTGGAATGGGGTTGTTAGGGTTTATTGGAGGGAGAGGTAACGCCATGAACCAATTACAAATTTCTTTATATCTGGTTTTACCCCCTCAGCTCACTGTATTGCTAGACACTTGCGTCCATTGAGTTGTGGATCCATCATCGTAAAGTATGTACATTAAACCAGTTCCAGAGTTCCACCAGAGTGTGCCAGGTAAGTGGTTAGCAATAACTGGTTCAGTGTCAGAGACAATGGTGTTGGCGTAAGTGTAAGGCATACAGTTTATCCAAGTCGATCCGTTCCATACTTTTAGTTTTGGCCCCGGAGAGTCAAAAGTGGTATTTGTGTCTAGCCACAACTCTCCAGGTGTGTTTCCGAGTTGCCCTGGGGCACCGGTTGCCCCTGTGTTTGGGGCTAATACACCAACCGAACAAGGGCCAACTTTGAATAAGGTTGACCCCGAGTCATCGGCGAAAAATAAACCAGGTTGGGTACCGTTAATATTTACTGCGGGTTGTCCTTCCAACAACTTAGCGGGGTCTGGCCGCTTATTTAATACTTCTGAGCGCAGAAGTTTTACAGGTGTTACGCGGTTCGTTGCCATTGTGTGTGAGTGACTAGATGTCAGAGTACGACTCGGTAGACCCGAGAAGGTTTGATAAGTGGTTTTACCCTTTTAGTTAGTTAATGAGCCCGGCGTCAATATCAATGATTTGACCAATATCGTTCACGGTTACTCCGGGTCCTGAAACTAGAGGAGTGTCACCAATGCCAAGGGGTAACGGGCAAGTGATGAACTCGTTACCCGTGCCAGTAATGACGCGAATATTGCAAGTTGCACCATTTGGTGGTGGAGCAGCAAAGGTAATTTCAAATTCGTTTG
>Ga0247836_1007617_pt1 | contig 11375 bp, 9 predicted proteins | sample LaCruzMarch2015__4_FD_187116 | JGI IMG/M metagenome (GOLD analysis project Ga0247836, IMG submission 187116) | Freshwater microbial communities from meromictic Lake La Cruz, Castile-La Mancha, Spain - LaCruzMarch2015_14m | ecosystem: Environmental > Aquatic > Freshwater > Lake | place: Spain...
TCAATGGATTCTATATCATCAAGTTCTTTACCCAATTGGTTGATGGCGTCTTCTAATTGGGGGTTGCCGTCGAGCGTCCAATCTTCAACGCTTTCCATAAAGGTGACTACCCGATAAATCATAGGGTCTACGTAGTCGTGCCAATATTGCGCTGATGCTATGTGGCTAAGATCGGGCATTTTTTACTCTTTTTTTACGGTGGATAGGTTGATAGATTGCACCTAAACTGACTATTATAATATAGTATGAAGTATAAATGTCTATTGGAAAACTGAAAATACTATGAAAATAAAATCCAGTTCAAGAATAGGACGCGTTTTTAAACGCCTTTTTAATTTCGCCGCGTGGCTTGATGTTGAACGAATCAAAGTGTTTACACGTTATCTATTCAACGCCATCAAAAATATATTTGTTCCTAATGTTCCCACTGAAACGGAATCCTTTGCTGCAGCTAAAACCCGATTGAAGTTGTCCGACTCGGAGCTCATCGCTCGGGAAAAAGGTTTATTAAGATTAAGCCTCGCTATGGTAGGCATGAGCGTGGTGGTGTTTATTTATGCCATCTATTTATTTTGCATCGGTAGTATTAAGGGTGGGATTTTAGGGGTCGTGTTAATGTTCATCGCCTTGGTATTGGCCTTTCGTTACCATTTTTGGTATTTCCAAATCAAAGAGCGTAAGTTAGGTTGTACAATCCAAGAATGGTTTAAGCAAGGCTTAATGGGTGATAAAAAATGAAAAAATTCTCGCTTGCGGTATTGCTTACGTTATTTCCATTGTTGGCTCTGGCTGACGGTTCTTTAAGTTTCGCGCCACCGGCAAGTGATTTTTCAGTGGTTTTTCTAGGTAATATTTTTGGCATTGTAGACGGTGTTTTACATGGTACTGGTAGTCAGATCATGGGAAACATGTTTGCAGTGTTCAATGCAGCAGTACTCGCCTTAGGCGGGATGATTATTATGTATACCTTGATCGTTTCGACAATGAACACTGCACATCAAGGTGAAATGCTCGGTCAAAAATGGTCCTCCATTTGGATTCCTATTCGTTCAACCATTGGCTTGGCATTGCTTATTCCTAAAGCATCTGGCTATTGTTTGATGCAAATTTTTGTCATGTGGATTGTGGTTCAAGGTGTTGGTGCGGCCGACAAGGTATGGGAGGCCGCCCTTAGTTACCTCAATCGTGGGGGGGTTATTATTCAAGGGCAAATGGACCCTACTAAAAACATGCTGTCGGGCGGTGCATCAGCAGTAGCTACAGGAGCCCAAACCATTTTGGCGGGGCAGGTGTGCATGCTCGGTCTACAAACATTACTCCAAAACCAACGGGAAAGTTACATTACACAGCAAGGCGCAAGTTCACCCTCAGGCCCTTGTGCAGGTACGCCATCCGACCAAATGAAAACCTTTTGCACGTCAGCCGTGCCTAACTTTATTTCAACTGTGAACGTTGTAGATGTTCAACGTAACACCCCTAGTACACAGACTGAACTTAGCGTTGATATGCCAAATTTTGCTCCTACTTCTCCCTATTCTAGTTTGAAGGGTATTTGTGGAACCATCAGCTGGAATATATTTCCCTCATTGAGTGATGTCAGTAAAAATATACCTTCTGTTTCTAAAAGCGATCTTGATACTGCGTCTCTTTCACGGGTCATCGCTATTCAGCAAATGTACATGGATTTATCAAGCGTGGCGCAAGTCATGGTCGGGAATAATCCAGGTCTTGCCAGCAATCAAAGCAATCCAAATAAAAATGATTTTTCCCCAGTGGCAGTACAACAATTTGGTGTCCCACAGACAGCTGGCGGTAGCATCTGCACCGACAGCAACACGGCTGGCTGTAGCGTTTGGGGGGCTGCTTCAGGTGGTACAGGCGCACCATTGTTCAATGGCTCGGAATTTCAAGGGGTTGTTCAAGATTACAATGGGATAATGTTGCCAACATTGACGTTAATGACCCAAGCGCAAAATGCAAACTCAGCCCAAGCCTCACGTAAATTTATTCAAGATGCAACATCCCAAGGCTGGATCATGGCAGGAAGCTATTTCTTCGATTTAATTACATTAAATGTTGAAGGCAGCCAAGCAGGTGATACAACGGACAGCAATACTGGCTTGGATAAAAGTGTTTTTGATGCTCAACAGATGTTATCGCCTTTTGGCAGCGGGGAGAGCACCGCTTGTGACCCAAGCAAGCCATACTCTAAATTATGTGTGTGGCTCAATGGGAATGTCACTGGCGTGAACTCTATTGTACAGCTTATCAATAATGGCGGTTCGATAACGCCGCCTAATCTATCGCAATCGCGTAATGTGATTGACGGTTCAGGCTCTTCAACTGTTTATGGTTTTACAAACAATGCGTCCATTCTTCAACTTCCAGGTCAACCTGGTCAGCAAACGTTGGATTTTGATCAACAAATTAGTGTGCCATATACCGTTTCTGAGTTGGTAATGCCAAGCGTGCATTTTCCTTGTGGTAGTATATTGGGGGCATGCGTTGGACGATTCATGGGGGATGTGTTTTACAATTATATCTTTAAAAATGTTTTTAATGCTTTTCTGATGATTATCACTAAAGTTGTTGATGAAGTAATGAAAATATTCTTGATTTATCCTCTCCTGGGCATGGCGACTATATTTAGAAAAGGTCTAACGATGATTTCAACGCCTGGGGTTAATCCTATTGTGGCATTGGCTCAAATGGGGACCTATTACATTAACTTTGCGAGTAATTTGTGGATGTCGTTAATTGCATTGTCAATTACAACGTCCTTGATTCCTATTTTTGGTGTGTTCATCTTCGCGTTTTTGACGTTGTTTTTACCTATACTATTGGCGTGGTTGGGTATAATGATGGGCATTGGTTTTACCACTGCCTATTACGTGCCCATTCTACCCTACATGATATTTACTTTTGGCTCCATTGCATGGCTAATGGCTGTGATTGAGTCCATGGTTGCGGCACCCATTGTTGCACTGGGGATAACTCACCCAGAGGGGCATGATGCCTTTGGTAAAGGTGAGCAAGCAATCATGATTTTATTGAACGTGTTCTTAAGACCCGCAATGATGATCATCGGTTATATTGCAGCGATTGCTTTGTCTTATGTTAGCGTCTGGATAATCAACGCCGGTTTTAACAATGCCATTGGCTTTATTCAAGGAAATGCCGCATATGGGACTGCAGGCTCGCAGAGTACAATACCTCCTGGCGGAATTTCTGGTGGCTATACCAGTTGGGCCGGTACATTCGCGTTCTTCTTCTCGATTCTAATTTATACCATGATGTATCTTACCGTGGTTACCAAAGCATTTACGTTAATTTCAGTCTTACCTGATAAAGTATTGCGATGGATTGGTGGCACGCCTGAGTCTTATGGTGCTGATACGGCGGGGTGGACTGAAGACACCAAGGGTAAAATAAGTGAAGCTGGTAAAGACAGTCAGGCCGGGCAAGAGCAAATGAGTAAGCAAATGGCAGGCTATGCTACCCAGGCTATTGGTAAAGCTAAAGGTGGTAAAGACGGTGGTAAGGCTGAAGGTAAAGGCTCCACCTCGGATAAGGGCGGTGGCGGAGATGATGGCGGTGGCGGAGCTGCCGGTGGTGGTGCTGAGGGCGCTGCCGGTGGTGCAGAAGCGGCTGCCGCTGGGTAAGCGTTCGTGGTCTTTGCGAAGAAAGGGTCTTTTTGGAAATAAAAAAACTTCTGCGAAGGGCAGAGATGATAAAATTTAAGCTACCGATTCTATTGTTGTACACCAATAGCAACAATAGAATCGATACACTCGAGGCGATGACGCCGTTGTTCTGACAAAACACTAAAAGGTATTACTGCTGATATTCTTTAGTGCCCGCAATGATGAGTTTGTAAACACGCTCGCTAATAATCCCTTGATTAAACTTATCCTTCGCATCAAGGGTCATGAGTTGTCCTCGTTGGCGGACAAGCTTACGCGTTGTTGTAGTGACATCATTAGGATCTCCCTCTAGCAGGATGTCACGTGCTTGCTCATCAAACACCAAATACTCTCGAAGTGCCACGCGTTTTCCATCCACTGTAGGTACTAATTTTTGCCAAATACAGAGACGGATGGTTTCTAAAATATCAATGGTTCGACCTAAGCGCTCCTCACCTGAAAAGGACGTGACCAGTCGACGCATTGTTTCTGCAACACCTGAGGTGTGAAGTGTGGTGTATACAGGATGTCCTGTCAGTGCTGCCTCAAGGGCCGCACTTATGGTTTCTGCATCACGACACTCACCAACCATGATTAACCGTGGTTTTCTTCGTAAAGCGTTACGCACGCCTTCAGCAAAGGAGGGTAAATGGCGAGGGATTTCGGATTGGCTAACAACAGACGAAATAGTTTCAATTTCATCGTATACAAACTCAATAGGGGCTTCATACGTTAAAACTTTACGGTTAGAGTCCTCTGTTTCAATAAGTTCACGAATAATTGACGCTAAAAGGGTCGATTTTCCTGAGCCTGTTGCGCCTGTTATAAAAACAATCCCTTCTTGAGGTGCAATTGCTTCAAGAATATTATCGGGCAGCCCCATGGTTTCGAGTTTTGGGGGCGTGGTCGGTATGGTTCGAAAGGTGATTTGAATAGCATCATGGCCGTCGACTAAACATGCAGTTGCGTTAACGCGGTATCGGTAACGTACACCGCGATTGGGTCTAAACTCGTAATGCGTGTCAATGTCCTTGCCAGAAAGTAACTGTGTTGTGGCGTTTGGGCCATAAATAGCATTGATCAAATCACCTAACTCAGTATTAGACAGCTTGCGGTTGGTGATTTTGAGCAATACACCATAAACTTCAGCATAAATGGGTTCGTTGGTTTGAATGGTAATATCAGACGCACTAAGCCTTTCTGCATGCTCAAGCACCCTATCCATAAAGACCGGTGTAAATCGGGTGGGTTCATCCGGCATTAAATTGATGTGGGACGTGTTCAATCAAGCCTCCTGAGCATTCTTATATTTGATAAAACAAGGACAATACCCGCAGTTAACTAACCGGGGTAATGACCGGTTGCCAAGATTTGTCCGAAATCATGATCTTTGTGGATTTCACCATTTTTTCCATGTTTCTAAATTGTTCAATTGCATCTTCATCTTTGGCTACGGCTGCTCGCCATTCATTACTGTTTACGTTTAAAGCAGGCAGTGCTGTAATACGCAATACTCTATCGTCTATGTGAATTTCACCACCATCCCCTGTAACCCCAAGGTCGGTATTGGAAACAAACGGTGGGGAGACCATGTTCATGGCGAGTAATTTCCGGTATAAAATCATCCCGGCGAAATCTTCTTTAATCCGTGCAATGCTTTCTTCAAGTATCGTGTTCGCCTGTTCTACGCCATTTTTCCAGCCTTTTTTTATGTAACATCGCCAGATTTTACGCTCGGCTTTGGTTTTTGGCAGCAAGGTTGCATGGGGATACTCAGGTTTTTTGTAGTCCATCCATAAGTATTGGCGCCAGTTTGGCGGGGTGGTAATAAATCGGGCTTGCTTGGATACTTTATACGTGCGGTCAGATATACGTATGGTTTGTCCATCAGCCAAATTCAGAGTGTTTCGACCCTCTAATAAGACCGGAGGTAATATATTGTGCTCAAGGGTGAGTGCATTAAAATCATAGATTGCATCAAGATTACGAGCTTGTTTTACCAGTTGCTCGTCAACATATTTAGCTCGCCAAGCGAGAGCAGACTGTGCCCCTAGGCTTAAGGCAGTTTCTTTTAATGCCATTTCTCTGATTTTACCCATAGCGGGCATGCCGTTCGCTCTTCCGCCCGTTTTGCTGGCCATTGCTTCGAGCCCTGCAAGTGAGCTTGTGTCGCCCGCTTGATGGTTTGATGAACAACCAGCAATGAGAAATGCAGTTATGAGAATACAAATACTAGGAATAAATTTTAGCATAGCGCAATTCTACGACCTGACTGTTAGGGTATACGTGAATATATGCCCTTTTTCCGGCTTGGTAATCGATGTCACGTAAAATTTCTGCCAAACTTTCATCGTTAATATCGAGACTGATTAAAACAGGAATAGCCGGCTCTTTACCAATAACGCGTAATCTAAAATGGGCCGCTTTTGCAATTCGCGCAGTGAGTTCAGCGATGGGGCCGGACCAATCAACGGAGGCGCGCGCTTGCAAGTTATAGGTATTAGGGATGGTTAATGCATTGTCTTTGTTCGGTGGCGTAACCACTTTTTCAATACGCACCATCTGTTGCATGGAGTCACTAACCGAGTTAGCTGCTTCAGCCAGTTTTATACTGGCGTCATCGCTCGGGCGATTATAGGGTGGTTTTCTATAAGTGCCTGTACATCCCGTAAGAAGTGTTGAGGCTAAGAAAAGAATGAGAAACGTTTTGTTCATCTATTCCGATACGAATCTGATGGGATTGTCTTGATTGAAACAGGAGGCTGACAGCTTGTCAAGCAGATGTACGGTAATTCCAAAGATTAGGTTTTAGGTTTAACGTTTCATGTATAAACTATAAACGATTTGCCCTGCTCGATTTGATTTGAGTTGTTGCCAAATGGATTCTTCCATGGCTATTTCTTGTGAAGATTCAATATAGAGTAATCCGCCTGTTTTTAATAAGGGAGCATGGGCAAGCCTGTTTATGCAGACGGAATGATAGTTACTGGCGAAGGGTGGGTCTAAAAATACAATATCAAATTGCTCTTTTGTTTGCTCTAGGAATTTACAAGTATCCACGTTCCTTACGTTTAACTTTGGCGAGTTAAATAAGGTGACTTGTTTTTGCAAATGTTGATAAGCGCTGGGGTTTTGCTCAAGGAGGAGCACTTGAGCGGCCCCACGCGAATAAGCTTCAAAGCCAAGTGCACCACTGCCTGCAAAAGCATCAAGACATAGCGCATCACGAATATCATGCATTAGCCAATTGAATAATGTTTCTCGCACTCTATCGGGTGTGGGGCGAAGCCCCTCCACGCTGGGAAAGTGTAATTTTTTTCCTCTAAATTGTCCGCCAATAATTCGAATGGTTTGTTTCACTTAAACTTTTCCTACGATAACTTGTAATAATGCATTGGGGTGAATGTTTTGTTGAAATGCTAATTTTATATCTTGGTTCGTCACCGCATTAACGTTATCAATGTATGTTGCTAGAAAATTTTCAGGCAAACGGTAAAAGGCAATTTTCAATAACATATTAGCAATGCTGCGATTACTGGCTAATGATAGTGGAAAGCTACCGGTTAAATATTGTTTGGCGGCAAGCAGCTCTTTTTCATCAGGTCCCTTGTTAACAAACGCGGTAAGCGTTTCCTTCGTAAGGGTTAAAGACATTTTCGTTTGGTTATTTTGGGTGGACCAACCGATGATGAACGGTCCATTGCTGGGCATTGGTAATAACTGACTTGAAACCCCATAGGTTAGCCCTCTCTTTTCACGCAGTTCACGGGCTAATTGCGAGACGAGTGAGCCCCCTCCTAAAATATAATTCCCAACCATCAAGGGAAAATAGAGGGGCTCATTATGAGCGATGCCCATTTGCCCTAGTCGCAATACCGTTTGAGCGGAGGGAAAAGGGACTTCTACATCCATTGATTGGGTTAATTGAGGCGCTTTAGATATGCTTGCCGCTTTTTGACCCGTGCTTAGGTCTTTCATCAGCTTCTCGGCAAGTTGTCGCGCCACTGATTCATCAATGGCACCTACAAGCACAATAACGGCGTTATTGCTTACCAAATACTGCTGGTAAAAATGACTTACTTGCGAAAGTGTTAAGGCGGCTACAGTCGTTTTATTGCCTTGAATTGGGTGGGCATATGGGTGATCTTTATAAAGGGCTTGGAAAAAGGCTTGATTGGCTATCTCCGCGGGGATTTCTTGTTTTTGAGCAATGGCCATCAGTTGTTGATTTTTTTCCCTTTGAAATACTTTTTCTGGGAAGTCTGGGTGGGCAATAATTTGCGCGTAAATATCACTCGCTTTTTTGAGCGCAGAGGGTGATGTTAATGTTCTTAAATTTAATACAATCATGTCTTGATTGGCTTCTTCCTCATATTGGGCGCCTGTTGCGGCCAAAGACTCACTGATAGTGGTTGCAGTAAGGCCCTGATTGCCTTGATTCAGTAAACGCCCCGTCAGGGCACTCAGTCCAAATAGTTCACCGTCATAAGCTGAGCCTGCAGCAAATGCAATGCTGATATCAAGCATGGGGACTTCCATGGCTTGATAAAAAATCACTTGGGCTCCTTGGCTTGTTTGCCAGTGTTTGGTTTCAAAAGGTTTGGCTGCAATTGTCGGTGTGATCATTAAGAAAAATATGGTTATCAGCATGAGCTTTTTAAAAAGATGTGGTATTACTTTCATTGGGTTCTCTCAGTTTTTACAGGGATTAATTGTGCTTCTGTCATGTTTTTTTCTTGAAAGTAGCGTTGGGCGACCGCTTGAATATCCTTTGCAGTGACACGATTGATTCTATCTACATACTTCTCCGCCGTTTGCCAACCAATGCCCACGGTTTCGAGCATTCCTAACTCCATCGCTTGGCCAAAAATAGAGTCTCTCTCAAATGTTTTTTGTGCAATGATCTGGGTTTTGACACGTTGTAGTTCGTCTTCATTGAGGGGCTCGTTTTGTAGACGTTTTAATTCAGTGAGAATAGCTTGTTTTAAATCCGCAATAGGATGAGATTGGTTCGGCGTGCCATAGAGCACAAATTGTGTTTGGTAACGTGCGTACAAATTGTAAAAAATATCCATGTTACTGGCCACTTGTGTCGTACGGATAAGTTCTTTACTAAAGCGCCCTGAATCTCCAGCATCAAGAATGCCTGCAATAATTTCTAAAGCATAGGGCTCCAGGATATCTGTGGCGCTTACCGTTTTCACGGTAGGAACGGTAAATCCTAGCATGAGCATGGGCAGTTCAGCGTGAGCATGAACCTCCACCAATTTTTTCCCTAAGCGAGGTGGTTCGGATTGCGCTTTACGTTCGATAAGAGGGTGTGCCTTTAAGGTGCCAAAGTGGGCTTTTGCTAGTGCATAAACGTTTTTACTGTCAACATCCCCGATGACCACTAATGTTGCGTTGTTGGGGGTATAAAAACGGTCGTACCAGGCTTTTGCATCAGCGACGTTCATTTGTTGCAGATCACTCATCCAGCCAATGGCAGGGTGGTGGTAGGGGGATGCCAAATGGGCGGTCGCTAAAAACCGTTCAAATGTCAATGCTTGTGGATTGTCGTCGGTTCGGTTGCGTCGTTCTTCTTGAATTACTTTCATTTCTCGGCCAAACTCGTCTTTATCCAGTAGTAAATGTTGCATACGATCGGCTTCAAGCTTAAAGCTCATTTCCAAATTTTGTGCCGCAATTTTTTCGAAATAAGCTGTATAGTCGTTATTTGTAAGTGCATTGTCTTGTCCACCAAGGCTTGCGATGGTTTTAGAAAACATGCCTACAGGATAGAGCGAAGTGCCTTTGAACATTAAATGTTCTAGGGCATGTGAAACCCCTGTGAGCCCGCCTGGTTCATCGGCTGAGCCTACGTTGTACCACACCATGGTGACCGCAACGGGGGCCCGATGATCTTCCTTCACAAGTATTTTTAGGCCATTATCTAAGGTAAACTGCTGCACCTGACTGAACGTTTGGCAGGAAAGCAGTGCTAATAATGCTATTAACACAGGGCGCATGGCATACCTCAATGAGAAAAAAATGATAGAATTTCACATTTCAATGGCTTTGTATACTTATGATTAAATGGTTTAAACGGAATCAGACGCCCGAGGCGCCCGAAACAGCTGCAGATGTGCTGCCTGAATCAGTGAGCAGTGAAGAGGTCAGTCACGTGTTTTCGGCGGATAAGACAGACAGTCAAGGCGTTTTTGCGCGATTTAAAAAGGGGTTGAGTAAAACACGCCATCAGCTCGGCGAAGGTATTGGCCGGCTTTTGCTTGGCAAAAAAGAAATTGATGCCTCTTTGCTTCTGAAATTGGAAGAGTTGTTGCTAGTGGCTGATTTAGGCATTGATACTACAAACACTATTTTACAGCAATTAAGTCAAGGGCTCGCACGAAAGGCGTTAGGGCACGATGATACAGTTTTTATCGCATTAAAAGATAGTCTGCAAGAGATGCTACATCAGAGTGATGTACCTATGGCATTGGCCACGCCTCAAAATACACCGTTTGTTATTCTAATGGTAGGGGTAAATGGCGCTGGAAAAACAACCACCATTGGAAAGCTCGCAAAGCTTTATCAACAACAAGGCAAAAAAGTAATGCTTGCAGCCGGGGATACTTTTCGTGCGGCAGCTGTTGAGCAATTGCAGGCCTGGGGTGAGCGCAACCAGATTCCCGTTATTGCTCAGCATACAGGTGCAGATACCGCGTCTGTTATTTTTGATGCGTTTCAGGCGGCCAAAGCGCGTGGGGTGGATATTTTGATTGCGGATACGGCAGGTCGTTTGCACACACAACATAATTTGATGGATGAATTAAAAAAGGTTAAGCGCGTTCTCCAAAAAATTGACCCTCTTGCTCCTCATGAGGTGATGTTGGTTTTAGATGCAAGCCTTGGCCAAAATGCATTGAATCAGGCGCGTCAATTTAATCAAGCCATCGGTTTAACTGGGATTACGATGACAAAGCTTGATGGAACGGCAAAAGGTGGAATATTGTTTGCCATTGCTAATGAATTGAGGATACCATTTCGTTACCTTGGTATTGGTGAAGGGCTTGACGATTTGCGACCTTTTGATGCCTCGCAATTTGTGAATGCAATATTTAATGATGATTAAATTTAATCAGGTGAGTAAGCGTTACCCCGGTGGCTATGAAGCATTGAGTCATGTCGATTTTTCTTTAGAAAAAGGTGAGATGGCCTTTCTTACGGGGCACTCAGGTGCAGGTAAAAGCACGCTATTAAAGCTCATTGCAATGCTGGAAAGGCCTTCCGCGGGTCAAATCATAGTGAATGGTTTGCATCTAAATCAGCTTAAAAAAAGAGAAATAGCGAATTACCGTTCAAGCCTTGGAATTACCTTTCAATCACCCACGTTCCTTAAAGATCGCACGGTATTTGATAACGTGGCCTTGCCTTTGCACATTCAGGGCATACCCTCCGTGATGGTTGCAAAGCGTGTTCATGCTGCATTGGACATGGTGGGGCTCTTGAGCAAGGAAAAAATGAAGCCTTACCACCTCTCCGGCGGAGAGCAACAGCGGCTAGGGATTGCCCGCGCGGTGGTTCATAAGCCTGCCATATTATTAGCCGATGAACCTACGGGTAATCTCGACCCCGCATTGTCTGCCGAAGTAATGAAATTATTTACCCAATTTAACCAAGTGGGGGTTGCGGTTTTAATAGCGACCCATG
>Ga0247836_1007635_pt1 | contig 11355 bp, 10 predicted proteins | sample LaCruzMarch2015__4_FD_187116 | JGI IMG/M metagenome (GOLD analysis project Ga0247836, IMG submission 187116) | Freshwater microbial communities from meromictic Lake La Cruz, Castile-La Mancha, Spain - LaCruzMarch2015_14m | ecosystem: Environmental > Aquatic > Freshwater > Lake | place: Spain...
ACAGGCCCTGAAAGTTTAGCGGCGGCAGCTAACATATTTGTTGGACAAACGGAAGCCCCATTGGTGGTAAAACCTTACATAAGTAGTTTTACCAGATCAGAACTAATGTGTTTGATGACAGGAGGAATGGCCACCATTGCGGGAGGTGTATTTGCGGCTTATGTAGGCTTTTTAGGAGGTGATGACCCGGTGCAACAACTCTTCTTTGCAAAACATTTATTAACGGCATCTATCATTTCTGCACCAGCTGCCATCGTTGCTGCTAAGCTAATTGTACCCGAAACGGTAGAAAAAAGTGCAGAAGCGAATCTTGAAGTTATTGAAGACAACGGAAATAATCTTTTAGATGCCATTTCAAGAGGTACTACCGACGGATTAAAATTAGCTATTAATGTAGGTGCAATGCTGCTGGTTTTTACGGCTTTGGTCTATATGCTAAATGATTTTATTATGCAATTCCCTGGTAAATGGTTAGGGGTTAACGAGTATATTAAAGAAACAACCTCTGGTCGTTTTGAAGGATTAACTTTCACCTACATTCTCGGGCTCATTTTTGCTCCCGTCGCCTGGTTACTTGGCACTCCTACGCAAGATATTGTTATAGTTGGCCAACTACTTGGTCAAAAAACAGTAATAAATGAATTTGTTGCCTATTCTGATCTCGGTTTACTAAGAGAAAAAGGTATTGTACTCGATCCTAAATCACTCATCATAGTTACTTATGCCTTATGTGGATTCTCAAATTTTGCATCCATTGGCATTCAAATTGGAGGCATTAGCGCCCTCGCTCCCAATAAAAGACAAGAGTTAACAGAGTTAGGCTTGAAAGCCATGATAGCTGGAACCATCGCTTGTTTTATGACCGCCATTGTTGCTTCTGTTCTTTACTATTTCTAAAAAACAGAGGGAACATAAAACTAAAAAAAATATTTCGTTGTTAAAGGTATTTATTACCCGAACAAAAATCATCATGGCTACTATTGTATTTACCTTTGAAGACAAAACGATTCATCAGCCAATTCAGATTGAAAATGTTAGTGTTGACCAAAGTATTTTAGACATTGCAGAAGATAATGATATTCATCTAAACCATAACTGTGGCGGCGTTTGCGCTTGCAGTACCTGTCATATCTACATTCATCAAGGCGATAAATACCTGGAGGAAATATCTGATAAAGAGGAAGATTTCATAGACAGAGCTATTAAACCAAAATTAAACAGTCGCCTCGCTTGCCAGTGTATCGTACTATCCGATGATGCTATCATTAAGGTAGAAATACCCGATCAGCATCGAATTATTGGTCACGAACATTAATTAATTAAATTTTAAAAGAGCTAACCATGCCATTTCAAGAATTCGAGAATTTACCCATTAAATGGTCAGACCACGAAGATATTGCCATCAAATTATATGAAAGATTTGGGGACGAATTTGGGGAAAGCAAAATATATAGAATCCGCTTTACTGAGCTTTTAGATTGGATTCTGGAGATTCCTCTTTTTGTTGGAACAAGAGAAGAATCGACAGAAGGACATTTAGAACAGATTCAAGCAAAATGGGTCTATGAATGGCGTGATAACCAGTAAATAAACTTATTATTTTATGTCTAGTTTAGCTTATTTTAGTCAGGTCAAGGCTTTTTTGTTCGATGTGGATGGCGTCTTTACTAATAATGAGGTTCAGATCACGGAGGCCGGTGAGCTCTTAAGAACCATACACTTAAGAGATAGCTTTGCCCTTAAAGTAGCTCTTCGAGAGGGATTTCCTATTGGTATCATCACCGGTGGCACCAGCTTGGGGATAACTAAAAGGCTCAACGAACTAGGTATAGAATTTGTAGCTGTTGGGAAACATCATAAAGTTCCCTCTTTACATGAATTCGCCCAAAAATATGCCTTAGATTACAATAATATTTTATACATGGGTGATGATTTTCCTGATATCCCCGTATTAAATAAAGTGGGCTTACCTTGTTGCCCATCTGACGCGATACCCGAAATATTTCCTTTGGCAACTTACATATCTCCCATTCCCGGGGGCCGTGGCTGTATCAGAGATGTCATTCAAAAAACCTTGCAAATTCAAGGAAAATGGAATGTAAATGTGTCTTAATTTAATTCAAACATGCTATTAACGTGTTATTCCGACTAATACGCCTGCCGAATTTAATTATTGTTGCAGTAACTCAAGGACTGATTTATTACCAACTTTTACACAAAACCTTCAGAAATTTCTCCCTGTCGGGTACGTTCAATTCTTTTGAATTTGTATTATTCGCTGTGGCAACGATACTTATTACAGCCTCAGGTTATATTATCAATGATATATATGATATTGAAACCGATAGGGTTAATAAACCAGATAAAAGGATAATTCAAGTTCATTTAAGTGAATCTAACGCCTGGAAAATATACTTTTCCATAATAATCACTGGCGCGCTTATCTCCCTATATTTGGCTGTCCAAAGAAATGATTTATTTTATTGGTTTATCTATCCAGTCGCCGTTTTTTTGCTTTATGGTTATAGCCGTTGGTTCAAAGGCACACCCTACGTTGGAAATATAATAGTCTCCCTGTTTTGCGCCGCCGTACCAGGTATATTTTTCCTTTCTGAGGCTTCCATTTTAAATGAACTTAAAATAAAAGACCTCTCTTCATTTGTATCAGTACATAGATCGTTACTTTCCTACGTCATATTTGCCTTCCTAACAAATTTGTATAGAGAGATAGTTAAAGATCTTCAAGACGAAGCAGGAGATAAATTGGCAAATATTAATACCGCTGCGGTTTATTTTGGTAAAAAAAATACAACGTTTGTTGCCCTCTTCATCGCATTGGTCATTTCAATGGTCATAACCTTTACTTTTAGTCAGGCTATTTTTTCAAATATTCCCTATTTATTCGCCATACAGAGTCTACTTATCCAACTTCCATTGTCTGTTAGCATTATAAAATTAATTCAGGCTAAAGATGATAAAGCCTTCAGAAACGTTGGATTATGGATAAAGTTAATCATGATTAACGGTTTAATTTTAATAACCTACCTAACTATTAATCCTTATGGGTAATACTAATCCCCCTTTTCCACCATTTAGTAAAGTCATTGTGTTAGCTTCAAAATCGCCAAGAAGGGCTCAATTATTAAGAGAAGCTGGATTCAATTTCAGAATTCATCAGATGGATGTTAACGAAGATTTTTCCAGTGATATGCCGGTTGAAGAGGTCGCTGCATATCTGGCCGATAAAAAAGCAACCGCGGCTAATTTGGAGATAATGAATGAAAATGAAATATTACTTACCGCTGATAGTGTGGTTGTTATAAATAACCAAATATTAAATAAACCTGGAAGCAAAGAAGAGGCTTATGAAATGTTACAGCTGCTTAGTGACAAAACCCATATCGTTTATACAGGGGTTTGCTTGCGAAATATGGATAAAAAGGTCGTATTTTCTAATCAAACCAAAGTAACATTTGGAACATTGAGCGATCATGAAATCAATTATTATATCGACCAATTTAATCCTATGGATAAAGCGGGGTCTTATGGTATTCAGGAATGGATAGGATTTTGTAAAATAAGAAAAATAGAGGGAGAATACGCCAATGTCATGGGATTACCTGTTTACGCAATTTATGAAGAACTATTAAAATTTTAGTCTGGTTTTTGATTATTCAAAAGTTGAAAAAAAGCTGAGGCATTTTGATGAACCAGTTCTTTAATTTTATTACCGATCATTGATTTGACTAAAAGAGGTAATTTTAATTGAACGTTATAATTTGCCAGGGTATTATTTGGTGAAGATTCTGTTAGCATAAAATCAATGCTGGCAGACAATACCCCCCATTTTCCCTCTTGTGAAATATCTACGGTAAAACTTTTAGGCTCATTTTTCTTATGAATATGTAACGTACCCGAAAGCATACCTGAAAAACCACTAATATTTAGGTTTCCCGACACTAAATATATATCTTCCCTCAATTTTTCAATTGAACTTATATTCGTAATAAGCTTTCCAATAAGTTGAGGATCTACTAAAAAATTCCAGGTCCTGTCTATTGGAAAATGTATTTCATGCGTACCTTCTACTTTCATTTTCTTACAAAAAAACGATAAAATTTTGTACTTTGAACGGTCAAACAAAATATTTCTTATGAAAAGAAGAAGTTTACTATCAAACAGTTTATGGTTATTTCTGCCATTTAGCAACAACCCAATCCTTTGGAAAAATAAAAAAACAGAAAGAGGCACTTTTTCAAAAGATGGACATAAACTTCGATTCTATCAAAAAGAGGTAACCGAATCATTCTCCTGTCTTTTTATAGCTGACACCCATTTATTTAAAGATGATGAAAGAGGAAATGAATTTACAATGTACAGCGGCAGAATGGCCAAAGCTTACAATAAGACAAAGCATTTTCTGACAGGAGAAGAAACCCATCCAGAAAAAGCATTCGTAGAGACGCTACAAATAGCCAAAAAAGAAAATGTTTCCTTATTAATATTAGCCGGAGATATCTTTAGTTTTCCATCTGAAGCTGCCATAACTTTTGTCATGGATGAATTACAAAAAGTAGGCATACCCTATCTTTTTACCGCAGGCAATCATGACTGGCACTATGAGGGAATGCCGGGAAGTTCTGATTATTTAAGAGAAACATGGATTAAAAAAAGACTCACTCCCTTATATCAAGGTGAGAATCCACTGTATGCTGTTAGAAAAATAAATGGCATAAGGATAATAACTATTGATAACTCTACGTATGAAATTAAAGAAGAACAACTTACCTTTTTGAAAGAGCAAATAGCCCAAAATGAACCCATCATTTTGTGTGTGCACATTCCATTTTACATTCAAGGCCGGGGTTTAGGATTTGGCTGTGCTCATCCTGAATGGAATGGTAAAAACGATAAAAATTTTGCATTGGAGCGACGTGAAAAATGGTCAGAAAGCGGTCATTCCATTCACACTTTATCCTTTTATTCTATGGTTAAGTCATCAAATAATATTATAGGCATCATTTCAGGTCATATTCATCAGGAATCCATAGACATAATGAAGAACGGACTTCCACAAATAGTAGCTCCAGCCAATGCTTACGGTGGGTATCTTTCTATAGAATTTGAAAAAGAAACATAAATCGACAGAGAAATTCTTAAGAAACTGACACCTCTTTTTTCCAAAGAATGAAGCCTCTCCACGCCATAATGAAGAAAATAATATACATTAGAGAAAACAGAGATAAATCTTTATAATAATTTAGTGGAATAGCTATGGCATTTGACACAAGGTAAGCCAGCCAGTTTTCAATTTTTCGTTTTGCCATCCACCACATGCCAAGAATAGAAAAAGAGGTAACTAAGGCATCAGCCATGGGCGTATTACTATCCGTATTAAATTTTAGCCAGCTAAAAAGAATAATCCAGGAAGCAAAAGCCAGTATTAATCCAAAGAACCGTTCTTTGGCAGAACTCCAGGTGATAGGAAAAACCAGTGTTTGATCTGACTTTTTTTGCAACCATGTGTACCATCCGAATATACTCATCCCAAAATAGTATATATGTAATAAACCTTCCGCATATAAGGGAGGTGATATTTTAAAGAAATAAATGTAGGCTGCCAATGAAACGCCAATAATACCCGTCGGGAAAACCAGTACATTATTTTTTAGGGCATACCAGACACTAAGTATTTGAGCTACCGTACTTATCCACTCAAGCGTTGAAATGGCTGCAAAATTTTCTCCTATTTGTTGAATGATATTCAATAACATGTCAAATATATAAGTTAGTAACTTTAGCATATTTAAATTAAAGAAACAAATAATTTAATGGAATACGGATAAAAAAGTAAAATTATATTACTAAAATGTCCTAAAAACTTTAATTTCGTATGTTATTAAAAACGTAAACATGAAATTCAACTTATCTTCTTTTTTCTATTTATTCCTAACCCTAGCTATTCTGTTTCTTTTAAACACAAAAATAGGTCCTTTACCCCCTTTAGCAAAATTTCTGGACCCATTTAATGGATTTTGGCAACAAGCTGAACCCAGGCAAATGGAAACAGAAAGTACCCTAAATATAAAAGGATTGACTGGAAAAGTTAATATCTATTTTGATGAAAACAGGATTCCCCATATTGAAGCTGAAAATGAAGAAGATTTATATTTTGCCCAAGGATTTATTGTTGCCAGAGATAGGTTATGGCAATTAGATTTTCAAACCAGATTTGCTGCGGGAAGACTTTCTGAAGTTATTGGTGAAAAGGCTATCGATTTAGACAAATATAACCGACGAATGGGTATGGGCTTTGGTGCCAGAAACATGGAAGCATTTGTCAAAAAAGATAGACAAATGCACATGGTTCTTGACGCTTATACTGCGGGAATCAATGCCTATATCAGTACGCTTAAACCAAAAGATTATCCGATAGAATTTAAGCTGTTAGATTACAAACCTGAAAATTGGAAACCCATTAATTCAGCCTATCTGTTAAAATTAATGTCAGCTACCTTGGCAGCGGCTTCCAATGATTTTTATCTGTCCAATGCTTTATCAAAATTTGGACCTGAGGTTATAAAAGATTTATTTCCAAATTATCCGTTTAGGGAAGATCCCATTATCCCGACGGGAACTACATGGGATTTTGATCCTGTACCTGTGCCCAAAGTACCTGAAGACGTATCCCTTACCACGACAGGTATTAAACTGAATCCAAAGGAAGAAGGCTTAGGAAGTAATAATTGGGCTATATCGGGAAGTAAAACATCTACTGGCTATCCATTATTAGCAAACGATCCTCACCTTGAAATGACTTTACCCGCCATTTGGTATCAAAATCAGTTGACAGCACCCGGCATAAATGTGTATGGGGTTACTATTCCAGGTTCACCGGGAGTGATTATAGGATTTAACAAAGATGTTGCCTGGGGTGTAACCAATGTTGGTTCTGACGTCCTTGACTGGTATAAAATTACTTTTAAGGATGAATCTAAAAATGAATATTTAGTAGGAAAAGAGTGGAAGAAGGTAAAGAAAGTAGTTGAGGTCATCAAAGTCAGAGGTCAGGCAACTATTACAGAAACTGTTCTTTACACTCACCACGGTCCCATCGTATATTTAGAAGGCGATAAACCTACCGCCTTACCAAAATCAAATAACATTCCCGTTGGCTATGCTTTAAAATGGATTGCGCATCAGCCGTCGAATGATATTAAAACATTTTACGAATTAAACAGAGCTAAGAATCATTCAGATTACAAAGCTGCCTTATTACACTATGTAGCTCCGGCCCAGAATTTTATCTTTGCCAGTAAGGAAAACGATATAGCTATTACGCCCAATGGTTATTTTCCATTGAAATGGAAAGGTCAAGGTAAATTTCTACTGGATGGAAGTAATCCTGCTCATGAATGGCAAGGAAGAGTTCCTGCAGAACAAAATCCAACCGTGAAAAATCCACAAAGAGGCTTTGTTTCCTCTGCCAATCAATTTTCAGCAGATACAACTTATCCTTACTATTTGCATTGGGAATACACAGGATATGAAAGAGGAGCAAGGATAAACAGACAACTTGCCAATATGAATAAGGCAACTGTTGATGACTTTAGACAGTTACAAAATGATAATTATAGCATTCACGCAGAAAATGTAAAGGATGTATTAATTAAAAATGTAAATGTTTCTGCCCTGGATGCCCGGGAGAAAAAGGCACTGGCAATCATTAAAGACTGGGCATACAGGTATGACGCAAAGGAAATATCCCCTTCAATTTTTGAATGGTGGCATAAAAGGTTAGCTAGTGGTATTTGGGAAGATGAATTTTCAGATGCAAAAAACCCAACGGTTATTCCTTCCAGGGATAGAACGGTACAACTTCTTTTAACAGATGATACAGCGAAATGGTATGATAATATCAAAACACCTACCATTGAAACTATGGGAGACATAGTTACCACTACTTTTAAAGAAACGATTGATAGTCTGTTTAAGACTCATGGAGAAATAAGTTCAACGTGGGAATGGGGCAATGTAAAAGGAACGAATGTTGCCCATTTAGCAAAAATTTCAGGATTTGGAACAAAGACCTTATATACTGGAGGGTCAAAAACAGCAGTAAATGCTATTTCTCAAACAACAGGACCATCCTGGAAAATGATCGTTTCATTGGGTGATAAAGTTGAAGCTTATGGACTTTTTCCTGGTGGTGAATCAGGCAATCCGGGTAGTTTTTATTACGATAATATGGTTGAAAATTGGGCTGGTGGTAAATTAAATTCCCTCTATTTTTATGAAAAGGGAAAGCCAGACGCAAAAAGAATCAAACAAACCATTTCTCTCATTTCAAAAAAATAATCACATGTTAATATTAATCATCATAGTTAGTTGTTTTATTGCACAAAGCTTTTTACCCTGGTGGATCATTGCACCTGTCTGTCTAATAGCCAGTTTTTTCTTCTCATCATCAAAAAAACAGGCTTTTTGGAGTGGCTTTGCTGGGGTATTCATTTTGTGGCTAGTTAAAATACTAAGTTTAAGTTTACCAAATGAACATTTATTAGCCAACAAAGTAGGGCAGGTTTTCATGTTACCCGCCTCTGATACGAATTGGATGGTAATGATTTTTGTTAGTTCATTAATGGGTGGAATCGTTGGAGGACTTAGTAGTTTAACGGGACATTCTTTCCGAAAAAATAGCTAAAAATAGAGATGAACAGACCTTCGTCTATAATTACCATACATTTTGCTAAATTATTCATTCAAAAGTTTTTATTGGTGATAAAACTATTTATATTTATTTTTATTTTGTAACCTAACATCCGAACAAGTACTAAAATGAATAAAGTAAAGTATTACTTTAAATAAAAATAATTCACTCAATTTTTTCATTAACAATAGTCAACTTATGGTACAATTTTTCGAAAAAGTGACGAGAACCATGAAAAAGCAGGCAATGCTTTTTTGTCTCTTGTTTATTTCTTCTGCCATGTTTGGTCAAATCACTGGAACGGTGGTTGACGCTGACAATGGAGAACCGCTTATTGGTGCATCGGTAGTTATTGCTGGAACATCTACAGGAACCGTAACCGATTTGGATGGATCCTTTTCCATTAATGCGAAGGCAGGAGACGTGTTGGAAATATCCTACACAGGCTACACTGCAAAAACGTTAACACTGGGCGCTGAAACGAAACTTAGCATTTCGCTAAGTCAAGGGGTTACCATCGATGAAATCATCGTAACAGGTTATGCCGTTGAAAGCAAGCGTCAAACTACAGGTGCGGTGTCAACGGTACCCGCGAAACAAATGGCTGCCATACCTTCGGGTAACGTGGAACAACAATTACAGGGACGTGTAGCGGGTGTAACTGTACTTACCAATGGCCAACCAGGAACAACAAGTCAAATTCGTGTTCGTGGTTTTGGTGCTTTTGGTGGAAACGCTCCTTTATACATCGTTGATGGGGTGCCTACTGAAAATACCGATTTCATCAATCCTGATGATATTGAGACGGTAACCGTTCTTAAAGATGCCGCTTCTGCCTCTATCTATGGTGCAAGAGCAGCCAATGGTGTGGTCGTTTATACCACAAAATCAGGTACAAGAAAGGCTAGAAAAATGGAAGTAACTTACAACGGCTTGACAGGATTTACTGATCCAAACGTTAATGGTTCTCCGAAAATGCTTGATCCTCAGCAAATGGCCGATTGGACGCACGTCGCATACCGCAATAACGCAGCTGCCAATGGAACAGCTGTTAGCTACACCCACCCACAATACGGAAACCAGGCGACACCTCGTATGCCAACTTATTTGCATGCAAATGGTGCCAATGGTGTCGTTGGAAATGTAGATTTAGCTGCAATCGAAGCGGCATACAAAGCCAATCCAATTAATGTGTTTTTAATTAAACCAAATCTGGAAGGAACTAACTGGTATGACGCCATTACTAGAGTTGCTCCTTTGCAGCGTCATAGTTTAGGATTTAGTGGGGGAACGGAGAATGGACGCTACTACATTGGATTAGGCGCTCAGAATCAATCAGGTATCTTATATGAAAACGAATTCAAACGTTATTCATTCCGTGCTAACTCTGAATGGGATTTATTGCCTTGGTTAAGTGTGGGTGAAAATCTTCAGGTTACCTACAGAGCTGTTTTAGGTCAACAGGGTGATGCTGGTGGTATCGGTGTGGCTGACGACGAATCAGAAGTATTGTCTGCTTATAGAATGCCTACCATTCTTCCAGTATTTGATGAATTTGGAAGTTATGCCAGTACAAAAGCGGCTGGTTTTAATAATCCAAGAAATCCTTTGAGAAGATTAAATCTTAACAGTGGTGATGACGGTGGTTTCAATACAAGTGCCTTTGGTAATGTTTATTTGTTAATTAAACCAGTTAAAGGTTTAACAATTAAGTCTTCCCTGGGTGGAAACTACAATAACAATTTTTACAAGAATTATAACTACATCTATTTAGGAGATTCTGAACCAGAAGCATCCAATACCTTCAGTGAAGGAGGTGGTTATGGAATGAGCTGGGTGTTATCAAATACAGCCTCTTATAAAGCTCAATTAGGCGCTCACGGTTTCACTGCCTTAGCGGGTGTAGAAGCGTTGAATACAGGAAAAGGTCGTTTCTTTAACGGTAGTGGTATTAACCCATTTTCTACAGATTTGAATTTTGTTAACCTATCAACAGTACAAAGTCCACAGGTTAACAGTGGTTTGTACAACGGCGTTAATTTCTATTCTATTTTTGGAAAATTAGACTATAATTTCAAAGAAAAGTATTACCTGACAGGGGTACTTCGTCGTGATGGTGCATCTCGTTTTGGTGCTAACTCACGTTATGGTATATTTCCAGCCTTTTCAGCAGCTTGGCGTGTAACCTCAGAAGACTTCCTGAAAGATGTTACCTGGATCAGAGACTTGAAAGTTCGTGGTGGATGGGGAGAAATGGGTAACTCTAATAACGTTGACCCAAGTAACCAGTTTTTCTTATACCGTTCTGACCGTGGTTCAACTTTTTATCCAATTAGCGGACAAAGTAGTGGTGTTGATGAAGGATTTGCTTCCAGTAGAATTGGTAATCCTGATGCCAAATGGGAAACAAGTGAAACCATTAACATTGGATTTGATATCTCTATGTTCGACAATAAGTTGGAAGTTATTTTTGACTGGTGGAAAAAAACTACCAGAGACCTTCTATTTACTGTTCCACTTCCTGGTGTTGCAGGAAATTATGCTGCATCTCCTGCCGTTAACGTAGGAAGTATGTTAAACAGAGGTATTGACTTCCAAATTATCAACAGAGGTAATTTAGGATCAAAATTAACCTACGAACTGAC
>Ga0247836_1007637_pt1 | contig 11354 bp, 8 predicted proteins | sample LaCruzMarch2015__4_FD_187116 | JGI IMG/M metagenome (GOLD analysis project Ga0247836, IMG submission 187116) | Freshwater microbial communities from meromictic Lake La Cruz, Castile-La Mancha, Spain - LaCruzMarch2015_14m | ecosystem: Environmental > Aquatic > Freshwater > Lake | place: Spain...
GAATCGGGATTGGGCAGGGACGAATCGGCCGCGAGCCCGCATGGCCGCGGCTTGTTCGGCAATGTGTTTTTTTGTACACTGCCAGGTATGTCCACCGCTCCACGCTACCAGCCGCGCTACACGTTCGCTGACTACTGCCAGTGGGAGGGCGACTGGGAGCTCTGGAACGGTACGGCGGTGGCCATGAGCCCGTCGCCGCTCGGGCCACACGAGCGGGCCGTAGCCAAGCTCGTGTTTCAAGTCGAGGCGGCCCTGCAACGGCATGGCTGTGCGTGCGCCACCTACGCCGGGCTCGACTGGATCGTAGCCGACGACACGGTCGTGCGGCCCGACGTGATGGTGGTGTGCGGCAGCCAGCCAGGGCGGCATCTCGAGCGAGCCCCGGCCCTGGCGATCGAGGTGCTCAGCGAGAGCACCGCCGACAAAGATCGCACGGCCAAGCGGGCGCTCTACGAGGCCAGCCGAGTTGCCCACTATCTCCTCATCGATCCAGCTACGAAGACAATCGAGTGGCTCGCCCTCGGCGACGACGGTGCCTATCGCGATCGGTCGGCAGATCTCGCCGGATCGCCAACGTTCGCAGTCACGCTCACCGACGGCTGCCAGATCGATATCGATCGCCAGTTCACGTTTGCCTAAAGCGCTACATCCGCTCCGGCACCCGGATCCCGAGGAGCTCGAGCCCGGTGCGCAGCACGCTGCCGGTGAGATCGCAGAGCGCGAGCCGGGTGGTGCGCTCGGTGCCCTCCGCCTTGAGCACGGAGAGGGCGTCATAGAACGTCGAATACGCGCCCGCGACGTCGAAGAGATACGCCGTGAGCACGTTGGGCCGACAGTCGGCCTCCACGTCTTCGAGCGCCTCGGCAAATCGCAGGAGCTTCATGGCGAGGGCCCGCTCACGGCCGTCGGTGAACGCGATCGTGGCGGCCTCGCGCCGCACCGCGGCGCGATCGATGCCCCCCTTCGCGAAGATGCCTTCGACGCGGGCCACCGCATACTGCATGTAGGCCGCGGTGTTGCCCTTGAGCTCGAGCATCTTGTCGAAGCTGAACGTGTAGTCGGTGGTGCGGTTCTGCGCGAGGTCGGCATACTTGATCGCACCGATCCCGACCGTCTCGGCGATCCGCCGCCGCTCGGCCTCGGGCATGCCGGTGCCACGATCCGCGTCGGCCGCCGTCACCACGCCGAACGCCCGGGCCACGCCCTCGTCGAGCAGCGCTTCGAGGCCCACCGTGTCGCCGGCCCGCGTCTTGAACGGCTTGCCGTCGTCGCCGAGCACCGTGCCGAACGCCACGTGCACGAAGTCGACGCTGCCGACGCCCCAGCGCCGCGCCGTCTCGAACACCTGCTCGAAGTGCTGGCTCTGCCGATGGTCGACCACATAGAGGATTCGGTCGGGCTTCCAGTGCTCCATCCGCCAGCGGATCGTGGCCAGATCGGTGGTTGCGTAGAGAAACGCGCCGTCGGCCTTGCGAATGAGCAGCGGGGGCTTGTCGGGGCCGTCAAGAAACACGCCCACCGCCCCGCGACTCTCCCGGGCGAGATCGCGGGCTTCCAGCTCGTGCACCGTGCCGGCGAGCAGCGGCTGATAAAAGCTCTCGCCGAGCGTGTGGTCGAACGACACATCCAGCCGCCCGTAGACCCGGTCGATCTCGCGCCGGCAGACGGGCATGAACTGCTCCCACAGAGCCCGGTTCTCGGGGTCGCCCTCGTGGAGCGCCGCCGTCTCGGCGAGCACCTCGCGGCCCGCGTCGGGGTACTGCTGCGCCAGCGCGGCGGCCGCCGGGTCCGCTGCGAGCTCTTCCGGCTTCGCATCGGCGACCTTCCGCACGAGCCGATAGAGCCGGCCGAGCTCGGCCGTGGGGTCGGCTGCGAACGCGGCGTCATCGCGGCAGTGCTTCCAGCCCCAGAGGATCATCCCGAACTGCGTGCCCCAGTCGCCGAGGTGGTTGTCGGTGATCGTGTGGTGCCCGCGAAACTTCAGGATCCGCGCCAGTGCAGCGCCGATCACGGTCGAGCGGATGTGCCCCACGTGCATCGGCTTGGCGACGTTGGGCGACGAATAATCGACCACGATCGTCTCGGGGCGGTCGACCGGAGCCACACCGAGCCGCTCGTCGCCGCAGGCATCAGCAACTGCCCGGGCGAGCGCGTCGTCGCGAACCTTCAGATTGATGAAGCCCGGGCCGACCGGCTCCGCGGGCTTCTCGAACACGTCGCCCACGTCGAGCCGCTTGATGATCTCGACGGCCACGTCGCGCGGCTTCTTGCCGGCCCGCTTCGCCAGGCCCATCGCCATCGTGCCGGAGTAGTCGCCGTGCTTCGAGTCGGCCGTTTCGCGCACCATCTCCACGAGCGCCGGCAGTTCCGCCGGCGCGATCGCCACGACCCCGTCGGCGGAGAGCCGCTCGAGCGCGGCCTGGAACATGCCCCGCAGGGCGGCCCGAAACGGCTCAGCCATCGCGGGCCGCTCCCACCGCAGGCGCCGCGACCTGCTTCGCGCCGCTCCAGAGATGCTCGAGATCCCAATACTCTCGCGACTCGGCGTCAAACAGATGCACGACGACGTTGCCGAAGTCGAGCACGATCCAACGGCCTTCCTCGTAGCCCTCGGCCCCGCGCCGCCGATCGTGCAGTTCGGCTTTCACGACCTTCTCGATCTCGTCGGCCATCGCGTGGATCTGCCGCTTGCTCGTGCCCGTGGCGACCACAAAGTAGTCGAACACCGGCGTGAGCTCGCGCAAGTCGAGAATCTTCACATCGGTGCCGCGTGTCTCCGCAGCAACGCGTGCCGCCGTGAGCGCGAGCGTCCGCGCCTGTTCGGCTGACCGATTCGCGGCGGCGGATTGTGCGGTGGGAGTCATCGTTGAACGAAACCTTTTCGTGGTGCGTCGCTGTTCGAGTGTAGCCCATTCATGCGCTCTGTATAGCGAGTCGCAGCTACACTCGCCCGCGCCGGCTCGGGGTTACCCCGTACCGTCTCGCCGGACGTTCGGGTGGTTGAACGCGCGCCGGCTTCGGGCTCCCCGAATCCCCTCGCCGGACGTTCACCTCCGCCCTCCAGGCTCCGGCTCACTCGGACCTGCCTGCGCTGCGCCATCCATGGCTTCGCTGGTCAGCTACGCCGTCTCCGGGACACGGGGAGCCCAAAGCCTCCTCAACTGGCTTGGTTACAAAGGGGGAGGATCGGGGTTGTCCCCTACCATTGAGACGGCGTATTTGACCAGCGCAGGCAGGAGGCCGGAGCGCAGGCAAATCCGAGCGAGTGAAGCCCAGGATGGGCGCAGTGAGCGTCCGGCGAGATGGTAGAGGCGACCCCGAGCCGGGTTGGGCTATGAGAGGCAGAGCCGGGCGGGACGGAGTTCGCGAGTGAGTCGCGCTACTCGTCAGTCACGCAGCCCTTCGAGGCCGGCTGTACGCAGCGGATGTACTTCGCGAGCATGCCGCGCGTGGCCTTGGCGGGCGGGGCCTGCCAGGCGGCCCGCCTCTTCGCGAACTCGGCTTCGGAGACCTCGGCGTCGATCGAGGCGGTCTCGGCGTCGATCACCACCCTGTCGCCGTCGTGCACGAGCGCGAGCGGCCCGCCGTCTTGTGCCTCGGGCACGACGTGGCCGACGATGAAGCCGTGGGAGCCGCCCGAGAACCGGCCGTCGGTGATCAGCGCCACGTCGTTGCCGAGGCCGGCGCCCATGAGCGCGGAGGTGGGCGTGAGCATCTCCGGCATGCCAGGGCCGCCCTTCGGCCCCTCGTAGCGGATGATGACGACGTCGCCCCGCTTGATGCCGCCCTGCTCGAGGGCGGCGAGCATCGCCTCCTCGCTGTCGAACACGCGGGCTGGGCCGCTGAATTTCGAGCCTTCCTTACCCGTGATCTTCGCGACGGCCGAGCCGGGCGCGAGGTTGCCGTGAAGGATCGTGATGTGGCCGGTTTTCTTGAGCGGGCTTTCGACCGGCTGGATGATCTTCTGCCCGGGAGCGAGCCCCTTGCTCGTGGCCAGATTCTCGGCGAGCGTCTTGCCCGTGACGGTCATGCAATCGCCGTCCATGAGGCCCTTGTCGAGCAGGTATTTCATGAGGCCGCTCGTGCCGCCGACCGAGTGCAGATCTTCCTGGACGAACTTGCCGCTCGGCTTGAGGTCGGCGAGGTAGGGGATCCGGCGAGCGGTCTTCTGGAAGTCGGCGGGCGTGAGGTCGATGCCCACGGTGCGGGCCATCGCGATCAGATGCAGCACGGCGTTCGTCGAACCACCGAGCGCCATGATGGTGACCATCGCATTCTCGAAGGCGCGGCGGGTCATGATGTCGCGCGGCTTGAGGTCGATTTCGAGAAGATGGCGGATCGCCGCCCCAGCCCGCAAGCACTCGGCGAGTTTGTCGGGGTGCTCGGCGGGGATCGACGCGCTGTCTGGCAGCGACATGCCCATCGCCTCGATGGCCGTGGCCATCGTGTTGGCCGTGTACATGCCACCGCAGGCTCCGGCTCCAGGGCATGCATGGCGGACGATGTCGCCGCGCCGCGTGTCGTCGATTCGGCCGGCCACGTATTCGCCGTAGCACTGGAAGGCCGACACGATGTCGAGCGCCGTGCCATCGGCGAGGTGCCCGGGCTTGATCGTGCCGCCGTAGACCATCAGTGCCGGACGATTGAGCCGGCCCATGGCGATGAGGCAGCCGGGCATGTTCTTGTCACAGCCGGGGATCGCCACCAGGGCGTCGTACCACTGGGCATGCATCACCGTCTCGAGCGAGTCGGCGATGATGTCGCGGGAGGGAAGGGAGTAGCTCATCCCCTCGGTGCCCATCGAAATGCCGTCGCTGACACCGATCGAGTTGAACCGCATCCCCACCATGCCGGCCGCGACCACGCCTTCGCGAACCTTTGCCGCCAGTGTGTTCAAGTGCATGTTGCAGGTGTTTCCCTCGTACCACATGCTCGCGATCCCCACCTGCGGCTTGTCGAGGTCGGAGGGCTGGAGGCCGGTGCCGAGGAGCATGGCCTGCGAGGCGCCCTGCGACCGGGGCTGCGTGATACGGGAGCTGTAGCGGTTGAGGACTGCCATGCCTGGGATTCCTTCGGGGGCGAGGTTCGCTCCGATCGCGGCAAGGCGCCGGCCGGAGACCTTTTCGGGGATGCTTGGGGCAGAATAGTATCTGAGGCACCGCTTTCAAAGCGCCTTCGTCCCGCCCCTCGCCCCCCGACCACTCATGCCCCGCCGCCCCGCCTTCGTGTTTCTCGATCTCGGCAACGTGATCGTGATGTTCGATCGAGAGCGTGCCCATCGGCAGATGGCCGCAGTGGCCGGCGTGCCGGTCGAGGCCGTGCAGGCGACGCTCGCGGCCACGCAACTCGAGCAACGGCTGGAGAAGGGACTGATCGACTGGCCGGGCTTCCACGCCGAGTTTTCCCGGCACGTCGGCGCCGCGGCCGACCCAATCCTCCTGGCCGCCGCTGCCAGCGACATGTTCACGCTGAACGTCGCGATGCTGCCGGTGATCGCCGGCCTCACACGAGCCGGCGTGCCGATCGGCATCCTCTCCAACACGTGCGGCATTCACTGGGAGCACCTGCTTTCGAAGCGGTATGCGATCCTGCCGGGCACCGCCACGGTGACGGTGCTCAGCCACGAGGTGTCCGCCGTGAAACCGGAGCCCGCCATCTACGCAGCCGCAGCCGCGCAGGTCGGCGTGGCCCCGGAGCAGATCTTCTTTTGCGACGACATTCCGGCCCACGTGGAAGCCGCCCGGGCCTGCGGCTGGGATGCCGAAGTGTTCGAGTCGGCGGCGGGCCTGATCGGTGCCTTGCACCGGCGTGGCCTCAACCTGGGCGTGTAGCGGCGACGAACTGCCCTTCGTCAAACAGCCCCTCCAGCGCGACGACGCCGTCGATTTCCACGACTGGAACACGGAGCCCGAAGGCCCGCGCTGCCTCGGGAACGGCATCGACGTCGATCACGGCCCCGTCTGGAGCATGGCAGGCGAGCCAGTCCTCGACCCGCTCGCAGAGGTGGCAACCGCGGCGTGAATACAGCACGATGTGCATCGGGACGGTACGATTGAGTGAATCGGAGACGACCGATCCACCATGAGCGACGCCCCACCTCCCGTCCAGACCCTGCCCGAATTCCTCAGGGTGCTGCGCGCCAGCGGGCTCGTGCCCGAAGACAGCCTGGCTCCCCTGGCCGATCCCCTGCGCGATGAATCGGGCCCCGTGCCCGAGTCGCTGACCACGGCCCTCGTCGAAGGCCAGCTCCTCACGGAATGGCAGCTCGAGCAGCTGCGCAAGGGCAAGAGCAAGGGATTCACACTCGGCAAATACCGCCTGCTCCGCCTGCTCGGGGCGGGCGGCATGAGCAGCGTCTACCTCGCCGAGAACCCGACGCTTCGACAGCGTGTGGCGATCAAGGTGCTGCCCATCAAGCGGGTCGAGCAGAGTTCGTATCTGGCGCGATTCGAACGCGAAGCCCAGGTGGCCTATCGGCTCAGCCATCACAACATCGCCCGGGCGTTCGATCTCGAGGCCTCGGGCGCGGTGCACTTCATCGTGATGGAATACATCGAGGGCACCGACCTGCATGCGAAGGTGAAGGCGGAGGGCCCGCTCGACGTGCGCGACACGGCCGACTACGTGCGGCAAGCCGCCGTGGGCCTGCACTACGCGCACGAAGAAGGGCTCGTGCACCGCGACATCAAGCCTGCCAACCTGATGCTCGACAAGCGCGGCACGATCAAGATTCTCGATCTCGGCCTGGCACTCGACGACGACGAGGAGCAGGCTTCGCTGACCCGGGAACACGACGAAAAGGTGCTGGGAACTGCCGACTATCTGGCCCCCGAGCAGGCCCGCGACAGCCACAAGGCCGATCGGCGTTCCGACATCTACTCCCTCGGCTGCACGCTCTACTATCTGCTCGTGGGCCGGGCGCCCTTCGCAAAGGGCTCGCTCGCCGAACGCATCCGGGCCCACATGAAAGAGCCGCCGCCGAACCTGCTCGACGAGCGGGCCGACGTGCCGCCGGCGCTGGCCGAACTCTACTTCCGGATGATGGAGAAGCACCCTGAAGCGCGGCCGCAGACAGCCCGCGAGGTGGCCGAGGCGCTCGAAGCCTGGCTGGCGTCGTCGGCAGCAAAGCCTTCCGGCCGTCAGGACCCACCCCGGCGGCCGCTCCGCCGCACCCCCGCGGCCGGGTCCGACGCCACCCGCGTTCTGCCGCCCGGCACCGTGATGCGCAGCGGCCCGAGCAGCAGTGCGGGCCGCGCCGTGCGATCCGGCGGCAGCGGTGCGTTGGGCGGGCCGCCGCGGCCGGCCACTGGAGCGCCCGTCGTTCCCACCCCGCATCGGCCCGACGATGCGGTCGACCTCTCGAGCCTGTCGTTCGGCCCTTCGGCCGCTTCGCCCGGAAGCCGGCCTGCCGGCGGGCCGCACGTCAAGGGCGGCGGGCGGAGCTATGCGCCGAAGGCGCCGCAGCACAAACCGACCCGCGGCGGCCTCGGGGCGACGCTCCGAGTATTGATGGAGAAGCAGGTGGCAGGTTTGCCACTCGGCTTTTGGGTCGTCGTGGCTCTCGCTGGCGTCGCGGCCCTCGGCCTGGGCGTGAGCCTCTGGCTCGGAGGCTGACGCCGGCTCAGCCTCGGGGCCCGATCCGCCACGGCCCCTCGGCGAGCGCGTCGATCGCGACCCGGCGCGTGAGATCGAAATCGAGCGGTGTGAGCGTGACGTTGCCAGCGGCGAGCGCCGTCACGTCCGACTCGCTCGGCGATGGTGGGGGCGGCGGATCGTTGGTGGCCCAGTAGTAGGGCCGGCCGCGCGGATCGACCCGCCGCTCGAACGCCTCGCCGTAGCGGGCGGTGCTCATCGGCACCACGCGAAGCACGGGCGCCCCGGCGAGCGCCCGCGTCGGGATGTTGATGTTGAACAGACTGCCGGCGGGCGGGGTGCGCGCGAGCAACTCTCGGATCACGTCGATCGCGATCTCGGCGGCCCGGTCGAAGTCGGCGTGTTCGTCGTACTCGAGCGACACGGCGATGCTCGTGATTCCGAAAAACGCGCCTTCCACGGCCGCGGCCACGGTGCCCGAATAGAGCACGTTGATTCCGGCATTGAGGCCGGCGTTGATGCCGCTGACGATCACGTCGGGGCGCTGCGGGCAAAACTGGGAGATTCCGAGCTTGACCGCGTCGGCCGGGCTGCCGTCGACGGCCCACCCGCGGCTCCTGCTGCCGTCGAAAATCTCCTTGGCAGTCAGCGGCGTCAAAAACGTGATCGCATGCCCCACGCCGCTCTGCTCGGTCGACGGCGCCACGACGCTGACGGTGGCGAGGCGGCGCATGGCCCGCTCCATGGCCGCCAGGCCGGGTGCGAAGATGCCGTCGTCGTTCGTGAGGAGCGCATGCATGCGGGATCTCGCGGCACTATAGAACGCCCACCCAGGAATTTTCTATACTCCCGGGTTTTTCCGTCCCTCCGAGTGCTCCGCCATGCCGTCCGCAGCCGCCCCTTCGAGCCCCGCGCCGTCTGCTGGCCCGGCCCCACAGTCCGAACGCGTGCTCGTGCTCGATTTCGGGTCGCAGTATGCCCAGCTCATCGCCCGCAGGGTCCGGGAGCAAAACGTCTATTGCGAGATCGTGCGGCACGACATCACCGCCGACCGAATCCGTGAACTCGACCCCAAGGGCATCATCCTCTCGGGCGGGCCGGCGAGCGTCTACGAAGCCGGCGCCCCGCAGTGTGATCCGGGGATTTTTCGCCTCGGCATTCCCGTGCTCGGCATCTGCTACGGCATGCAACTGGTGTGCAAGGCTCTGGGTGGCACAGTGGGGCAGGCGCAGGCCCGGGAGTATGGCCGGGCATCCTGCGACGTGCTCACCGCCGACAGCCTGTTCGCCGGCGTGCCACGGACCACCGAGGTCTGGATGAGCCATGGCGATCAGGTCGACCGGGTGTCGGCCGATTTCGTGCCGCTGGCCAGCACGCCGACGTGCCCTCTGGCCGCGGTCAAGCATGCCACGCTGCCCGTCTTCGGGCTGCAGTTCCACCCTGAGGTGACCCACACGCCGGCCGGCGGCACAATGCTCGCCAATTTCCTCACGGCGGTGTGCGGATGCAGCGGTTCGTGGCGGCTGGAAGACTTCGCCGCCCGGACCATCGACGAAGTGCGGCGCCGCGTGGGCCCCGACCGCGTGATCTGTGGGCTCTCCGGCGGAGTCGATTCCGCGGTGGTGGCGGCCCTTCTCTCCCGGGCGATCGGGGACCAGCTGTCGTGCATCCTCGTCGACAACGGCCTGCTCCGGAAAAACGAGGCGGCGGCGGTGATCGACGAGTTCACCACCCACTTCCAGAGTGATCTCCACGTCGTGCCGGCCGAAGCGCGGTTCTTGCACGTGCTCGCGGGCGTCACCGAACCGCAGGAAAAGCGGCGCCGCATCGGTCGCACGTTCATCGACTGTTTCGCCGACGAGGCGGCGAAGATCACCGGCGCGCGGTTCCTCGCCCAGGGCACGCTCTATCCCGACGTGATCGAGAGCGGTGCGGCTCCGGACGGCCCGGCGGCCACGATCAAGCTCCATCACAACGTGGGCGGACTACCCGAAGACCTCCAGTTTGAGCTCATCGAGCCGCTCCGCGACCTGTTCAAGGACGAAGTTCGTGCCCTCGGGCTGCAGCTGGGGCTGCCGGAGCGGATCGTGTGGCGGCACCCGTTCCCCGGCCCCGGCCTCGCCGTCCGCTGCATCGGCGAAGTGACGAAGCCGCGGCTCGACACGCTTCGGCAGGCCGATGCGATCGTGCTCGAGGAGCTCGAACGGGCAGGGCTGATGCGAAAAGTGTCGCAGGCGTTCGCGGTGCTCCTGCCGGTGCAGAGCGTGGGCGTGATGGGTGACGCCCGCACCTACGACGACGTGCTCGCCGTGCGGGCGGTCGAGACGGAAGACTTCATGACGGCCGACTGGAGCCACCTGCCCTACGACCTCCTGGCCCGCATTTCGAGCCGGGTGATCAACGAGGTGCGGGGCGTGAACCGCGTGGTCTACGACATCTCGTCGAAGCCGCCGGCCACGATCGAGTGGGAGTGACCTGCGCGTCGGGGCGCGCCTCAGCCCGACCGCAGCCGACGGGTGGCGAACCGATGGCTCGAGAGGGGGCGATGGCCCTCAAGGCCCACGACGTCGAGCGACAGGCCAGCCTGTGTGAATTCTTCCTGGAGTTCGTGCAAGCCTGCCATCACGCTATGGTCGACAAGTTTTGTGCCTTCGAGATTGAGCACAATGTTGTGCCCGTTCTGTATGCCCACCTGCCGCAGTTGCCTGCGGAACGGCAGCCAATTGGTGAAGACAGCCGAACCGCGGGCGTCGACCTGCACCGTCGACTCATCCAACGTGCTGATTTCGAGGAATGGCTTGAACATCGACCGCAGCGGCAGGCCGTTCGCCACGTGGATGAACAACTTGACGGCGACGCCGATGAGCACGCCTACGAGCAGGTCCGTGACCAGGACTCCGACGAGGGTGGCCGTGAAGATGGCGAGTTGCTCCCGGCCGATCTTGTAAACGTTGACGAATTCTCGAGGTGACGCGAGCCGGCAGCCCGTATAGACGAGCATCGCCGCCAGGGCGGCCAATGGAATCATGCCGAGCACTCCCGGCATGAAGGAGATCGCCCCCGCGAGAAACAGGGAGTGCCAGAGGTCGGCGAATCTGGTCCGGCCTCCGTTGTCGATGTTCGCCTTGCTCCGCACGATTTCGGAAATCATCGGCAGCCCGCCGATCGAGGCGGAAGCCACGTTTGCGACCCCGACCGCCACCAGGTCCCGGTCGAGGTTGGTTTTGCGCCGCCAGGGATCGACCATGTCGATCGCCTTGGCGGAGAGAAGCGACTCGAGATTTCCCACGATCGCGAGCATAAGCACCCAAAAAATCGCCGTCCCACGACGGCCAGCATCGGAAAACACCGAAAAGTCGGGGGCGGTGATGGCGGCAGTCAGATTGGCTGGCACTCCCACGAGAAACGTCGGGCCAAGCCGATGCTCGCACCCCGCGAACGAGTACGCGTGCTCTCGCGACAGATCGAAGGCCATCCCGAGCGGGACGGCAGCCAGAAGCACGACCAACTGTGCCGGAAGAGCCGTGAGCCATCCATTGCCGAGCTTCTGCTTGATGACCGGCATACCGAACAGGATCACGAGACTCACGAGACCGATGCACGCGATCGCCGGGTTCATGCCGGCCACCGTTTCAGGCAGCTTGCGCAGGATTTCCAGCGGCTCGGCCGCGGCCGTCCGCCCGAGGGCGACAGGCACCTGTTTCAGGATGATGATGCACCCGATGGCGGCGAGCATCCCGTGTACGACCGCCGTTGGAAAA
>Ga0247836_1007645_pt1 | contig 11343 bp, 9 predicted proteins | sample LaCruzMarch2015__4_FD_187116 | JGI IMG/M metagenome (GOLD analysis project Ga0247836, IMG submission 187116) | Freshwater microbial communities from meromictic Lake La Cruz, Castile-La Mancha, Spain - LaCruzMarch2015_14m | ecosystem: Environmental > Aquatic > Freshwater > Lake | place: Spain...
GAGCACGCCGAATACCGTCTGCTTGTAGCGGACGAGCAGATCCCGCCAGGCGAGGAAGTAGAAGAGATCGCGGTACCGCCACAGGTCGCGCCAGTAATGGGCCTCGGTCCGGCCGGCTTCGATGATCAGTTCATCCACGGCGAAGCACCTCCAGAAACCGCTCCGCGGCCCGCTCGGCCGACGCGTGGTCGGCCGCATGGGCGTTGATGGAGACCCGGGTGTCCGTCGGGATGCGGCCCCGCGCCACAGCCTGCGAGACCGCCGCGGCCAGCGGTGCCACACGGTTCGCCCGCACCACGCTGCCCAGCCCGTCGGCCGAGACGAGCATGGACGCTCCGCAGGCATCTGTGCAGATCACCGGCGTGCCCGCTGCCAGCGACTCGCTGACGAGCATCCCCCAGCCATCGAAACGGCTCGGCAGCACGCCGCAGTCAGCGGTGGACAGGGCCCTGCGGAGATCGGCGTTGGCGACCACCCCATGGAAGACGGCCCGCTCGGTAAGCCCGCGTGCTGCCACCATGCGTTCAAGAGCGGACAGCTCCGGTCCGTCGCCGTAGATATCGAGCCGCCAGCCGATCGCGGGCAGATTCTCGCAGGCACGAATGAGCAGGTCGATACCCTTGCGGCGAATCAGTTGACCGGCGGAGACCAACCGGACATCACCATCGATCCCACGGTCAGCCGGGGGCGTTGCCAGCGGTGGCACGTCGAGGAAGTAGCCAAACGGTACGATTTTGTCGCGCGGAAAGCCAATCCGACTGAAAAACTCACAGCCCACGCTCCCGATCGCCAGCACGAAGGCAAACCGCTGCGCCCACCGCGCCGCGAGCAGCCTGCCCCGCAGCCGCTTGAGCCAACCGGTCTGCCATGGCTGTTCGGGAGCCTCTGAGAAAATCGCTAGACGGGCGGATGTCATGGCGAGGCTCTGAAAGCCCGCCCAGACCAGAGGATGGGAAAAGAATCCGGAAAACACGTGGAGCGCGGATGGGCCCGTGTGCGCCGCGAGGGCCGCGTGGTTGGCGGGGATCGAAATGTCGATCATTGTCACGCTCGTGTGATTCGCTCGTTGCCAGCCCTGCGCGGTCCGCGCGGGCGGTAGCGGTTGCTCGACGCCGAGGATCACCTCGCCGTCAATCTTCCGGGCCAGCGATTCCAAAAACGCTTCCTGATGCGGGCTGGCGATCGGCTGCCAGAAAATGATCCGTGACGCTGTCTGCAATCTGCGGCCACCGGTCAGCGGATGAGCGGGCCCACCCGGCCGGGAACGCCGTAGACGATCGAATCGGCCGGGGCATCGGCCAGCGCGCAGGAATTGGCGCTCACCTTGCTCCGGGCACCGATCCGTCGGCCTGGCCCGACCGAGGCATGCATGCCCAGGAAGACGTCGTCGCCGATGCACGCATGGCCGCCAAGCGTGGCATAGGGCGAGAGCACGGCATACTCGCCCACGGAGGCATCGTGGCCGAGCGACGCATGGTAGTTGAGCAGGGCACAGCGTCCCACGCGGGCGGAATCGCTCACGATCGAGTAGGGGCAGAGAATGGACCCTTCGCCGATCTCGGCCGTGGGGGCGACGATCGCCGTGGGATGGATCAGGGTCAGGAATGTCGCTCCGCGGAGCTGCAACGCTTCGGCGACACGGCGGCGGACTGCCGGGATTCCGATGGCCAGAAGCAGTGCATCGCCCGGCTCGGGAATAAAACTTTCCGGGCTGGCGATGATGGTGAGGCTGCTGTCATGACCGGCGAGCCGCGAGGGGTCGTCTGAAAGGAAGCCGCCGATGCGGGCCATACGGCCAGGCCAGGCCGCCCGGGCCCACTGCAGCACCTCACGGCCAAAGCCTCCGGCACCGACGACGAGGATGCGGGAAACGGGAGCGGCGGAAGGCGAGGCCGGCGCAGACTCCGTTCCTCTGGGTGACACCATTTTTCCGCGATTCGACATCCTCCTGAATATACCCCATGGGTGGCTGCCGCGCGGGCAAGACTCATCAGATTCCCTCTCCTTTTCCAGCCGAAACTCCTATCATTCTGCTACGCTCCAGCATCGCTGACGCCCCAGACGGCCGACCAGATCGCCGATCCCCCGACCACGGTTTCCATGCTCGTCCGCACCGAAAACCTCACCAAGCGATACGGCAGCTTCATGGCGCTCGACGGCTGTTCGCTGTCGGTGCCGGAAGGGGAAATCTTCGGCCTGCTCGGCCCCAACGGCGCAGGAAAAACGACTCTGCTGCGGCTCCTGCTGGGCTACATCACCCCCACCTCGGGTACGGCCACCGTGGCCGGCTTTGACTGCGTGCGTGAATCGCTGGAAGTCAGGGACCGCACCGCCTACCTGCCCGGTGAGGCGCGGCTCTTCCGCCGCATGAACGGCCATCGTGTGCTCGATTTCTTCGCCAGCCTGCGGCCCGGCTGCCGCCGCGAGGTGGCTGCCGGCGTGGCCCGTCGGCTCGATCTGGATTGCTCCCGGCAGGTGGCCCGGATGAGCACGGGCATGCGGCAGAAACTGGCACTGGCAGTCGTGCTCGCGATGGAAACGCCGTTGATCATCCTCGACGAACCGACGGCGAATCTCGACCCGACCGCCCGGGCCGAGGTCCTGGAACTCGTGCTCGAGGCACGCGCGGCCGGCCGCACGGTGATTTTTTCCTCACACGTGCTCTCGGAGGTGGAAGACACCTGCGACAACGTCGCCATCGTGCGGGCGGGCAGAGTGGTCCACGAGCAGTCGCTCGAGCATCTCCGCCGCTGCCACCGGATTCGGGCAAAACTCAGCGGTGCGATCGGTGCGATTCCGTCCGAACTGGCGGGGAGTGTCACGATCGCCGAGCAGGCCAACGGCACGGTGGTGCTGGAGGCGGGCGACTCGCTGGCGCCGCTGCTGGGATGGCTCTCAACGCTGCCACTGGAGGAGGTTCGGATCGAGCCCGTAGGGCTGGCTGCGGTCTACGACCGCTTTCACCGCGCCGGGTAGTTGAAGTCGGGCACGCCTGGAGACGAACTCCTTCCGGTGGAAGTGGTGCGGGGCCATTCGACGTTGTTTCCAGTCACTTCCCGGGCAAGTTGAAAACTTGCCGCCACTTTCCGGACACGGTCATCCGAAGACAACCGCTCTTTCCTCCCGACCTGACCTGAAACCCTGACCTGATACACTGTGAAATATGTGGAATACCGCGATCTGGAAGAAGACATGGGGTGACCAGCGAGTGCTGCTCTTGGCACTCATGGCCCTGTGGACCGGATTTCCCTGGCTCTATATTTGGCTCTCCGCGCAGATCCCGATGCCCGCCTTTCAGGACGTGCTTCTACGGGCCATTCCGCGGGATTGGCAGCGGCTCTCGGGCGTGCCCTTCACGGAAGTGGCCACGCATGCTGGCCGCGTGGCGCTCGCCTTCGTTGACCCGGTGGTCGTGCTGGCGGCCACGGTCTGGGGCATCACCCGCGGAAGCGATGCCGTCTCCGGCCAGCTCGAACGGGGCACCATGGAGATGGTGCTGGCGGCGCCGGTGAGGCGGGTGGCCGTATTCGTGACCCAGGCGCTGGCAACGACGGCCGCCGCGGCACTGCTCTGCGGAGTGCTCTTCGCGGCCGTCTGGACGGCGATCGCGCTTGGCCCCTGGGCCGGGAAGGTCGATCCGCTGCGGTTTCTGCCCGCGGCAGCCAACGTTTTCGGCCTGATGGTGTGCGTCGCCGGAATTTCAGCCGGGGTGTCTGCCGCCGACAGCTACCGCTGGCGGACGGTCGGTATTCTCTGCGGTTTTTACGTGTTTTCGATCCTCGCCAAGCTGGTGGGCCGGCTCAGTAAGCCGCTCTGGTGGGTCGGCTACGTGTCGATCCTCAATGCCTACGAGCCGCAGCGGCTGGTCGGGGACGCGGCCGAGTCGTGGCGGCTGCTGGCGGTCTACGACGCGGTGCTGATCGGCGTTGGCGTGGTGTCGTATGCGATCGGTGCCGTGGTGTTCGCAAAACGTGATCTGCCCGCACCGCTCTAGTTGAAGTTGAAGCAGCCGGACGGCCGGACGGGCAGCCAGCCGGCTCACAAAAAGCCAGCATGGCGGGAAATCAGGCATCTGCACCATACTTCTGGCAGGAATCTCCGACACTGATGAGAAACCATGAGAGACATGGCCCCCTCGCCGGGGCCCGGCCCACAGGAAGTGTTGCCCCCATGACGACCATGACGACCATGACGACCATGACCACTTTGTTCAGCCATCGCCTGCTGCTCGCCTGCGGTCTTCTCGCCGCCACCGCTGGGATCGCTGCCGCGGAGCCTGCGGGGGCCGTCGCCGAACCAGCCGCCCAGCCAGCCGCCCAGCCAGCCGCCGAAGAGTCATCGCCCGGCCAGGACGACCTCGACGCCGCCGTCGATGCCAAGCTTTCCGCCCAGAGCATCGACGACTTCGCCAACGTGCTCGACCTCTGCAAGCGGGCGATCAAGAAGGGGCTCGCCGAAGATCAGAAACGGTTCGCCGAAGATCTCTACACCGACACGCTCATGTATCGCGCCGGCCGAATCGTGCAGGCGATCTACGAGGCCGATACCCCCGATCCGCAGTGGCCGCGGCTGCGATCCTTCGCCATGCGGGACCTCAACGAGGTCGTCGGCCGTGATCCCACGATCGGCGACGCCCAACTGATGATCGCGCAGTTGGAGAGCCTGCCCGGTGGCAACCGGGAGCGTGCACGCACGGCTGCCGAGAAGGCGATCGAACTGCTTCCGGACGACATGCTGCAGACGGCACAGGCCCACATCGTGCTCGGCAACACCACCGACGAAGATGACCGTGAGGAGCGGGCCTCCCATTACGACAAGGCGGTCGAACTGGCCCCGCGTGACAAGGAGATCCGTCGCACCCGCGGCCTGTTCCATCTGCTCACCGACGAGTTCGCAAAGGCCCGCACGGATCTCGAGGCCGCCATCGAGGCCGATCCGGAAGATGCGTCGATGCAGGAGGCGCTCGGCCTGTCGCTGATGATGGACGACAAGCTGGAGGATGCAGAGGCAGCCTTCGACAGAGCCATCAAGCTCGACCCCGATTCATCCGGTGCGCTTCTCCAGCGGGCGCGGGTGCGGGCCATGCGGGGTGATCGGCCGGAGGCGATCGCCGATCTCGACAAGGCGGTCCGCATCGCGCCCGACGAGGCTGTTCCGCTCGTGCTCCGGGCCCGCATCCATCAACAGGCGGGGGATGCCGCGCGGGCCTCGGCCGACATCGAGCGGGTGCTCGAGAAGGACCCCGACCATCCGGCGGCGCTCGAACTCCGCGGCCTGATTGCGGCGGAGAATAACGACTACGCTGCGGCCATCAGCGATTTCCGCCGGCTAGTGGCGAAGAAGCCCGACGATGCTGTGCTCATCGGCCAGTTGGGCATGCTCTATCTGGGCGCAAAGCAACCGCGGCAGGCGATCAAGCGGTTTTCGCGATCGATCGAACTCGACGAGGAGAACTTCGCCAGTTGGCGGGGCCGCAGCGACGCCGAGATTTCGATCGGTGACCACAAGGCGGCGCTGGCCGATTTGGAGAAGGCTCTCGAACTGGAGCCTGCAGATTCAGGCGTGCTCAACAATCTGGCCTGGCTGCTGGCGACCTCGCCGGACGACTCGATCCGCGACGGCAAGCGGGCAATCGAACTGGCTCGGAAGGCCTGCGAGGAGACGACCTGGAAGCAGCCGCATATCGTCAGCACCCTCGCGGCGGGCTATGCCGAGTCGGGTGATTTCGACGAGGCGAGAAAATACAGCAAGCAGGCGGTCGATTCAGATGCGAGTTCGCCCGAGGTCAAGAAGCAACTGGAGGGCGAACTGGCCAGCTACATCGCCGAGAAACCCTGGCGGGAGAAGCAGGAGCAGGAGGACCAGCCGTTGGCGGCCCAGCGTGACGGTGATCTGGCCGATCCCACAATGCCAGATCCCAAACAGGCAGAGCTGGAACAGCCGGCTGAAAAAGCCGTCGCCAAGCCCAAACCGCCCGGCAACCCCCGCATGAGGCGCCGGCCTTTCGACTGAGGGCTGGCCGTGGCCTATTCGTCGTGCTTCAGGATCGCGTCGTGTCGGGCGGCTGCCCGGCGGGCGGCTTCGGTGTTGCCAGCCCGCTGCCATGCTCGATAGGCCAGGAGCGTGGCAGACGCCGCTCGGTCGGTTCGCCGCTCCGCTGAGGCCCGGCTGGCGATATCTTCCGCAGCCGACGCCAGGCCGGCGGCCCGCTGGGCGTCGAGCCCGCGGAGCGGAATCTGCTTGAGGCACCGTAACTCCATGTCGACCGCGTCGAAGTCATAGACAGCCGAGGCCTGTGCGACCGCGCGGCTGACGATGCCTGCCTGTCCGGCAGCTTCGCCAAGTCGCCGCGCCTCCTCGAGCATCAGCCATTTGAGGGTCCGGTCGCGTTCGGTTGTCGCGGCTGTGAGCATCGTCTCGGCGGCCAGTCTCGCACCGGCCGCAGTGTTGGTGTGGGAGAGCGGTTCACGGAAGCGGCGGCGGAGTTCGGTGCGGCCTGCGATCAGGTCGCGGGACGCAGGAACGCCGTCAGGCCCGTCGCGACGCTCAAGTTGGCCCATCGTGGGCCGGCCGGTGACGGCCTCTGGGGCGGCTGGCTCGTCGGTCGCATCACCTTCGTCGGTCGCGTCACCGCCTGCGATGGATATCTCGGACGCCGCCGCGCTAACCGGCCATGCCGACCATGCCGACCATACCGGCCATGCCGGCCATGCCGACCATACTGAGATGGCTAGGAAGCACGCGAAGGCGATGCGGCTGGATGATCGCACTGGCTGCTGTACAGACTGCTAGCGGGCAGACGGATAAAAGTGCGACATGTTCATGTAGGTCGAGGCATGTCCTGTGGCACGGATCGTCTCGATAGTCGTTCCGCCCTGCGGCCTCTGAATCTGCCTGACCTGCCCCTGCAGTTGGCTGAGTTGCCGCGACTGTCGGGAAGCGACCTGCTGTTGCGCGTATTGCTGCTGCTGGGGCCGCACCAGGCCCTGCATGGCGCCGAGCGTTCCGCCTGTTTCCGCATTGGTGCCCTGAAAACCGAGCGCCATGTAGGGGCTCATCGAGGGCCGGCGAACCATGTTCGAAAACGGCAAGTTGCCATTCCCCTGCGGCCCTTGCGCGACCGCGATGCCGCCTGTCAACAGACTTATCGCGAGACTCATCGCCGAAAGAGCGAAAAACCCCATGGCGACCCGGCAGGCGAGGCTGCGTGACTGGATTGGAGCGAGGGATCGCATCGTGTGGTGTCTCCATCGGGAACGTGACTCTTAAAATCTACCACTGTCCGCCATCGTCCGCCACGCCGTGGCGTACTCTTTTCAGTCTTCAATACCGTATCCAGCAATCGCCTGGTCCATGAGGGCCTTGACGGCGGCCTTGACGAGGGGCTTGTCGTGGATCCAGGCCGCGAAACTCTCGCCATGGGCCGCGTAGAGTTCACGCAGCCACGTCGGGGCTTCGGTCAACATCCAGGCCCTGAACAGCAGCCACTTGGGATTCTCGGCACCGTAGACCTCGCGTGCCACCCAGCACAAGCCGCCGAAGTTGGGATTGAAGCCGTACGGCAGCCGGTTGATGGTCTGGACGGTCTGGACGCCGAGGAGACTGAAGCCGAAGAGCCGTTCGAAGGGCCCGACGACCTTGTCGATGATGCTGTCGAAGGCGATCCACGGATCCTGGGCGATGAACACCCGATCGCCCGGCAGCAGTTGGTAATTGGTGGCGGTGGAGCCGCCCTTCATGATCGCCTCGATATCGACCGGCAGCACCTGATCGCAGCCTACGCCCGAAGGAGCCGGGCGGGCGATCCAGATCTCCTTGCTCGAGAGACGGGAGAGTCCGTTGATGCCCGCGATCGCATCGAGCACGGTCTCGTTGCCCGTCACCGGAAACCGGGCGACGTTATCGCCGAAGCCCGCCCCCTCCGTGATCACGTAATAGACCTTGGAGTTGTAGCTGAACACGTCGACGCTCACGAGCGGCGCGTCGAGGAACGTCGAGAGCTGTTTCTCGATCGCCTCCTTCGCCTCCGCCAGCGTCATCCCGGTGATGTAGACGGAGCCGTAGGTTCCCAGATTGATCGTGCCGTCGGGGCCGACGAGATGTTCCCCGGCGATCTGCTGCTGGCCCGCCGCCTGCGCGAGCGTCAGCGAGACCTGGGGCTCGCGGAGGATCCGTTTTAAGTGGCGGAAGACCGCGTCCTGCGCTTCCTCGAGCGACTGACCGCCCACCATCACCTTCCCGTAGGACGGGCCGAGGTCGAGCATGCCGCCAGGTTCCACCACGTAGAGGCCGTTGATCGGCTGTTCGAGGAGCGTGCCCTCGACGATGACCTGCAGCGTGTCGAACGACTGGATTCGGAACGGCGGCTTCGGGACCACGCGGAGCGCGTCGATGAGCAGGATGTCCGGGGGTTCGATCACGTACGGGGGAAGCGTCACCTTCGCCAATTCCTTGGCCGGCATCTTGCCCGGTTCGGTGGGGCAGTTGGCATCGAGCGTGGCCTGCCGGCCCATGGCCCGTTGCGGACGGCCATAGATGCTGCAGCCGTTCGAGAACGCCGTCGCGGCGATCAGCAGGGCCACGCAGGCGGTGTGCAGCCGTCCGCGAGGCCGCCCGAGGGCGGGCGTCTGATGATCCTTATGTGTGGTGTTTGCGGCGTGCATGCATAGTCCCTGCGATCGGCACAATCGCTCCAATCAGTGTCATCGACAGGGGTAACCGGAAAACTTTGCCCCGTTTGTCAGGTCTTCTTCGGAAACGGCGACAGCAGCCGGACGTCCGCGTAAGATGGCGAGTATGTTGGAGTGCGAGACTTTCCTCGCGGTTTCCGAGCCGGGTCGCGGCCGCCCGGAAGGACCGGCTGCGCCGTGGCTGCCTGCCCATGACGCCGCGAGCCCCCTAGGCCCCCAGGCATGCCAATCCTCCCCAAGCAGCGAGACATCTTCCCCGATGACCTGCTCGACACACCACATGCCGTCGATGGTCGTGCCGGTCATGCCGATCATGCCGGTCATGGCTGGATCGCCTTCTACACGCTCTCCCGCCGCGAGAAGGACCTCATGCGGAGGCTCGAAGCAGCGGCCCTGCCCTTCTACGCGCCGCTGGTCAAGCGGCGGCTCCTGTCGCCCGGCGGACGGGCCCGGCTTTCGTACGTGCCGCTGTTTCCTGGCTACGTGTTTTCCTTCGTCGACGACGCCCAGCGGCGGGTCGCCCTGGCCACCAACACCATCGCCCGCTGGCTGCCGATCCAGGACGCCACCGCGTTCGTGGCCGACCTGCGGAATATCAAGCGACTCATCGACACCGATCGGCCACTCACCCCCGAAGCACGCCTCGAGCCCGGCCAGCCGGTCCGCGTGCGGAGCGGTCCACTGCGGGGCATGGAGGGGATGGTGGTCAAGCGTCGGGGTGAGCAGCGGCTGGTCGTGGCGGTGCGGTTTGTCAATCAGGGAGTGTCGATCGAACTGGAAGACGTCGATCTCGAGCGGATGTAGGCTCGCGGGCAGGCCCGCCCATGCCGGGCGGCCGGTCAGACATGCCGGGCGGCTGGCAACACACGCCGGGCCGGACTGCGGAAAGCCATCATGATGAATCGAATCACCCTGCTGACGGTTCCGCTGCGGCGATTCAACAAGAAGGCGGTCGTGCTCCTCTGCCTGCACGCCGTCATCTTTGCGGTGGTGTTCTGGTTTGCGTTTTTCATCCGCCACGATTTCAGCGTGCAGCCGGCGTGGGTCAGCCTGTCGCTGCGGACGATCCTTGGCGTGGTGGTGATCAAGTCGGCCATCTTCTACTGGCTCGGCCATTGCCATGTGTCGTGGCGGCGGATCTCGTTCAACGATCTGACGAGCCTCGTCTGGGCCGCGACGCTCTCGATGCTCGTGATCACTTCGGTGGAATCGCTGCTCCTCACCTCCGGACGGTTTGGAGCATTTACGCGGGTGCCGCGGAGCGTGTTCGTGCTCGACTGGGCCGGCACGGTGTTGGCCATCGGCGGCATTCGTGCCCTCTGGCGAAGCATCCGCGAAGAGCTACGGCCGATTTTTACGAGCAAACCGATTCGGACGGCCCTCATCGTGGGCGCCAACGAGGCGGGTGAATTGCTGGCCCGCAATCTGATGTCGGTGACGAACATGCAGTATTTCGTGGCGGGCTTCCTCGACGACGATCCCGGCCTCTTGCACAACCGCGTGGCCGGACTCGAGGTGCTCGGCGGGATCGACAGCGCCGGGCAGCAGGTCGAACGGCGGCGGATCGACGAAGTGTTGGTGCAGTCGGGCAGCCTCACCGGCAGCCGGTTCCGCAGACTGCTCGACGCATGCACGCAGGCCGGCGCGCAGGTGAAGGTCATGCCCGCCATCGACGAACTGCTCACCGGTCATGAAAGCCCCTCGCACGTCAAGCCGCGGTCGGTCGAGATCAAAGACCTCCTCCGCCGAGAGCCCGTCAAACTCGACAACGCCGCGGTCCGCGAACTCGTCGCGGGGCAGACGGTGATGATCACCGGCGCGGGCGGTTCGATCGGTTCGGAGATCTGCCGCCAGGTGCTCCGTTTCCAGCCCGGCAAACTGCTCCTCGTCGAACGCGGAGAGAATGCGTTGTTCCTCCTCGAGCAGGAACTCTGCCGGCACGACCCGCGGCCCCCGTTCGAGCCGCTCATCGCCGACATCACCGATGAGGCCCGGATGGAACAGATCATGGCCACGCACCGGCCGGATGTGATCTTCCATGCTGCGGCCCACAAGCACGTGCCGATGATGGAGCTGAACCCTGCCGAGGCGATCAAAAACAACTGCATCGGCACGCAGATTCTCGCCCGGCTGGCCGACCGGCACGGCGTTCGGGAATTCGTCATGATCTCGACCGACAAGGCGGTCAACCCGACGAGCGTCATGGGCTGCTCGAAGTTGATCGCGGAACGCTACGTGCAGGCCTTGTCGTCAGCGACGCAGACAAAATTCCTCGTGGTGCGATTCGGCAACGTGCTGGCCAGCAACGGCAGTGTGGTGCCGATCTTCCAGGAGCAGATCCGCTTGGGCGGGCCGATCACGATCACCCACCCCGAGATCGCCCGCTACTTCATGATGATTCCCGAGGCATCGCAACTCGTCCTGCAGGCGGCGGCCATGGGGAAGGGGGGTGAGATCTTCGTGCTCGACATGGGGGAGAGCGTGAAGATCGTCGACCTGGCCCACGACCTGATCAGTCTTTCGGGGCTCGGCGAGGACGACATCGAAATCGTGTTCACGGGACTGCGGCCCGGCGAAAAGCTCTACGAGGAGCTCTATTTTCAGGACGAGCAGCGGGTGCCCACGAACCATCCGAAGGTGTTCTGCGCGCTGC
>Ga0247836_1007651_pt1 | contig 11336 bp, 1 predicted proteins | sample LaCruzMarch2015__4_FD_187116 | JGI IMG/M metagenome (GOLD analysis project Ga0247836, IMG submission 187116) | Freshwater microbial communities from meromictic Lake La Cruz, Castile-La Mancha, Spain - LaCruzMarch2015_14m | ecosystem: Environmental > Aquatic > Freshwater > Lake | place: Spain...
CTGCATTCAAATTCAAATACAATGAAAACTATTTCTGCAAATCAGAATCTATATGCAGGTGCACTAGATAGTAGATCAGAAATTAAAGCAGTGAGGGCGATACCGGCTGCAGTTTCAGCTGGTGGTGCTGTTGCATTATCAGGAGGTGGCGCAGTTATTAAATCTGAAATATCAAATAATGTACAAACTGAAATCAATGGCAATATAAAGCTGAACACAAAACAGGGTGATCTTGTATTAACTAATGGTAGTTTTAAATCAAACAATCAAGAAAGTAATGGTAATGAGCTGGAGAGTGAAATAATTGCTGCCGTAGCCTCCGGTGCTATGACAGCAGCGATATCAATTGGAGCTTCCAAAATAGAAAATATTCTTAATAGTAAGAATTTACTTACAATTGGATCAGAAAGCCAAAACACCCTCAGCCCATCATTAGATAGTGGCAGGCAACTAAAAGTTATTAATTATGGTAAAAATAATATTTCAAAAACTCAAACTGTTGGAATTTCACTAAGTGGATCGTTAAATTTTGCTATAGCCGGAACTGTTCATTTTGCAAACGCCAATATAAATAGTTATACTAATACTAGAGTAAATAGCGGTACATTAAGTTCACAAAATGGCAATATTGATATCGACACTTATACAGATAATAAACTTAACGCTGCTGCATACGGCGGAGCAGGGTCAGCAGCCCCTGGTATTGCAGCAGCAGTTGGATATTTCGAAGCTAACAGTACACTTGCTCAATCTAGTGGTGATTCAGCAGTATCTACAAATGTTGGAAAACTTGTTGATATATCTGGAAAATCAATATCAATAGCAACAAACACTAAAGATCAAATTTCTTCTGATTCAATTAGTGGTGGGCTTGGAGTTGGGAAAGTTGCCCTCGCAGGAGCTGGTGCAAAAAGTAAATCTACAACATATCAGAAAGTAAAAACAAACATTTCAGATAATGCGAAAATTAAAGCTAAAGATTCAGTTACAATCATAGCAAATATTGATCAAAATCAAGGTATAATTAGCAACGCGAAAGGTATAGCTGTTGCTGCCGGCAAATTTGCGTTTGCGGGAGGTTTTGGTGATGCCAATACTTATATTGAGAGCAGGGGAGACATAATTATAGGTAAAGAAGCTTCACTTGAAGCCTCTAAAATAAATCTTGAATCAACAAACTTAGCTAAAGCAGAAAATAAATTACCAATCATTGCGGTTGCAATTGGAATTGGGGGCGCAGCTGTATATGGAGAATCCAAAATTAAAATTGGCAATTCAGATAACAACAAAAACTTCGGAAATTTAATTGAAATAAAAGACAAGGCAAATCTCAAGGCTGGTAAAGAGCTTAGCATTAAAACAAATAATAAAATTACTACAAATGCAGATGGCAGTCTTGATGCAGTTGGGCTTTTGGGGGTATCATTATCAAAATCAATAGTAAATTCTAATATTAAATCAGAAGTTGTATTAGGTGATGGCTCACGCCTCGAAAATGATCTGGGTGATATTAATATAAGCTCTACAGGAAATATTGACTCCCAAAATAAAATGTCTGCTTTCTCAGGGGCTTTTGGAGGGGGTAAAGCCGAAGCTGATACTGACATAGTATCTAAGAATTCTATAAGCCTCAGCTCATCTATCTTAGAGGCAGATTCTATAAATATTACAGCTGGAAGCGGTGACATACCATATCCAAATAATATTAGTTCAAATACACATGCAAGTAATCGCCTAGCCGTTCTTGGTGCAGCTTTAGCAGATGCAAGCTCAAAGATAAAAGAAGAAAATATAATTAATATCAATAGTGCCACACAAATTAAAGCACGAGACAATGTAAAACTTTTATCAAACCGCACAGCACCTGAATCTAATATTAGCGCTAGTTACACAGTAGCTCTTGGCATCCAGATCAAAAGAGATGTTACGGATACAAAGGAAAATAACAATAAAGTCTTTATAGATGACAAGGCCCAAATTATTGCTGGTTTTGAAAATACTCAAAAGGTATTCACTATTCCCAAAAACTATTATAATAATGCGAGAGCTCAGGAATCACTTTTAAATTTAAGGCCTCAAAGCCTTGGAGATAATCCATTAGAATTAGATAAAAAACTTTCCACATCACAAAAATTAGCTCTTGGCATAAGTGAGAATTCTGATTATATATTTAAGGAAATTGAATCTGGAGATCCTGCATACCCAATATCCTTCGGGATTGTTCTGCCAGAAAAAATTTGGTCAAAGCAACAACCCAAAATTAATAAAATTGATCTTGGCAAGCAACTGAGAGATGAAGTATCGAATTTAGACAGAGAAATTATAAAAGCCCGTGATACGGGGGCAGTAAGTGATCAAGCTCGATTTATAGCAGAAAAAGAAATGGTGCTTCGCAGAGCAGAAGCACTTGGTATCATGGATGCTGATAACAATATTAGATCACTTTATATTTATGCGTTAAATATACCAAATCTTAAAGCTGCTCCAGGCTCAATATTTATAGAGACGGAAAAACAGCCCGATAATTTAAATAATTTAATAGCCAATGGCAATGCAATGATTAAGATTGAAAATACCATGCCCCTTGCATTACATACAAATGAACTCTCCATAAAAGACAATAGAGTCAACATTCCAATCAATTCAATTTACAGAACATTTGAATCCGGAAATGTATATTACAATAACACTTCAATCAAGAGCTCCTCCAACAACACAAAGCAAGTTATAGTAAGTCAAGAGCCAAACCAATCGAATTTTGTTTCAGAAACAAAATTCCCATTTGACTTTGATCCCCAGGCCAGTATTATAAATCATGTTGGGCAAGTAATTTTGAAGAATAGCGATGGGGATATTAACGTTAGAGGGGAGGTTAGAGGCGATTCGGTAGATATACAAGTAAGCAATAATTTCTCTTTGTCACATACAGGATGGTACCACACAGATAAGAATCCTCAAAGATACAATACTGATGATTGGAATAATATATCTCAAATCCCCGATGACCCGAAGAATAAAGATTATCAAAAACTAGCCGCCATAAGAGATGCAGATGGTATTGGTGTTCTAGCCAGGCGAGATGTTAGCATAGGTGCGCGATACTTAAATATTAATGGTAAGATTCAAAGTGGCACTCCAGATATTTCATTAGACATTCCTGCTAATTTCGACAGTTTAGATCTCAGCTCAGGAAGCCTGAGCAAAATATTAAAACTCAACCCGGTAACAAATCTCAATGGTTATGTAGATAGAATAAATAAAAAAATTAGTATTTCACCATTTTCAGCATCTGAAGGATCTATATACCTTAGTGGGCAAATTCTTAGTACTGGAAATGGTAAGATCATTGCCATGAATGGTCAACCTCGTATCAACATAAATAACAACAGTGACTTTGATTTAGAAGTTGGCACAATAAATATGTCTGAAAATAAGGGGAAAATTCAAATAACAAATGTCCCTGCAGTTGCCTTGCTGCCAACAGCATGGGTAAGCGGAAGCAATAGATTAAATCCGGGTGGATTTACAATAAAAAATCCCACTAAAAAGAACTATAACAACCAAAAAATATCTATAACTTATATGGGAGAAGTATCCCCAATAGCAGGCATCCAAAAGGGTTTAGTGTACACATTAGTAGATCAGCAAGATAACAATGGGGAATCTACTTTCCACCTTTCAACCGGAGACGACAAGGTGATTATTACAAGTGTTACAGGCGGATCAAATGTTCAGGCACTAAATCCAGTGGCAATTGAACTCCAATCAAATTCCACACGAACAGTTTATGAATATGATAATTTAAACAACAAAATCAAGAAAACTGATTCTACCTTTGATTCTCAAATTTCTAAGTATATAAATTCTGCGCCTTCTTTGCTAAACATCCAGAAAAAGGATACCTTAAATTATATTGAACATAAATTACCAGGAGGTTTAACATACAACTGGAGTACTAAACAGGATTATATAGAAACTCTTAGAATATCGGAACGGAGTGATCTAAAGGGGAATATTTTCAATGGTTTTTATTGGGGTACGCCATACCGAATTGATACGGATAAAGATACCCTCACCACAAAATATACTGATGATAGGCCCAAATTAACTAGTGAACTATTAACTGAGCAGCCTCCTTCAGGAATGCAATCTGACTTAATATATTATAAAACGGTAGCGGATCCTCTTATTATTGGTCCCATGCCACAAAACCAACCATGGAGAACAGTTAAGCGAGAATTGGTTACTAAGAAGGCGCTAGTCGATGAGAGGTACGTTGATCTTATTTCAAACAAATCTAACATAAAACGTAATTATCTTAAAGCAGATTATCCCATATTAATTGGTTTTAATTCACTTAATACAACGGATAGTGGTTCGGTTAAAATTAATAGTATCGGAACTGGTAATGTTGAGCTTGCAAGTGGTTCTAAAATATCAGGAGTACTCAATATAGAAACAAATAATGGCTCCATTAAAATTCCCAATCTAATTAAATCTCCTGAAACAAATATAAATCTTATCAGCAAAAATAACAACATCGATGTGAAGCTTGTTTCTAACAATACAAATATTCCACTAAGAATTACTGCAACAGCTGGTAAAAATATTACCCTTGAGAATCAATCAACTGGCCTCATATCCCCATCTCTAACAGCATATAATGGTAATATAAAACTTATTAGTGCTGGATCAATTAAATATTTAGGTACTGGATCACTTAATCCCACACCATCCCCTGCTTTAATTGCTAATTCACTAGATCTAGAATTTTCCACTGATCTAACAACACTATCTTCAGAACCTTTGCTTATAGCAACTGGCTATAGAGAACCATTGAGTGGGATCAAAGAGGATGGATTGAAGCTTAAGGTTACAGGTAATGCTTCAATTCGAGAGACAGCCGGCTCTTTATCTATTAAATCAATTAATATAACTGGCAACCTAGATATTGTTGTTGATAATGGTGATTTGCTTAATTCCAATTCTCCAAGACCACTATATGATCAAGACGCTCTTCGTAAATACGACGCAGAAAATAGGCTTACAGGAATCCCTGCAGTAGAGAGGCTTAATCAAGAGTTGGATGAATTTGATGCATTTACCTATGAACAATACTGGTTAAGATATCGCAATGCAGTAGAGCTGTCTGATGGTAGTTGGCTAACAAATCCAAAACCTCCCTCTGATTTTAAATTTACATCAAGCCAAAAAACCGAGTTAATACTTTTAGGATTGAATCAACAACAAGTTATTGACTATCAAAATCTAATTAATTATGTTCATCTTGAAACTGGAGATTCAACTTATGATCCAACTTACAACTATCAAAGGCCGCTTGAACAGAGAAATGAATACATCTCACAATACATTGTAAATGAAAATCTTTATTACTATCCAGTCGACAAGACTGTATTTGATGAAATCTACAAGCCAAGCATCTTAAATGATATTGCTCTTGCCGCTACACGGCCACCCGAAAATAATCGAGTAAGTAATTCAATAATTGCAAATAATCTGTCTATTAAATTGCTTAATCCCACGAAAAACATTGGGAGTGTAACACGCTCATCTACTACTATTGATTTTGATCCTTCCGACTACACAACTTTATCTAAAGCTGATGCTAAACTTCTTAGCGAAGTAGGTCCTGGCGATGTAACGATTAGTGGTAAGAAATTGGTAATTACACCACGTTTACCAATTACTGTAAATCTTACAGGTTTTGCCGATTTATCTGCAAATGAAATTACATTACAAGCTTCTAAGACTATTAAACTTGGTGAAGTTATTAGCGGCTCTAAACTACATATAGTGGCAGAAGAAATTTCTCAACGGGTAGAAGAGTACTGGAAAAATAGAATACGTGCAAATCAAGCTTATTTCCGAACCACACAAGCAGATATTAACTTAAAAAATGTTAATATCTCTCAATATTTAGATATAAATAGCAAAGGAACCATAAATGGTAGTTTCAAAGCAAATTATATAAACCTACAAGCGGAAAAAACAATTGGATCATTAAGCTCCCCCGTTATTGCGGAAGCGGAAGAACTTTCTTATCCCGAAAAGCCTGGCAACTATGTAACCTTCATTAAAATGCAGCAATCATCAAATATAACCGGATTAGATATAATTGATCCAATTACTAACTTACCCTATGAATTAGTATAATTCCAGTATTAAACCAGAAGCCTATTAAATATAAAAAGCCTTGCCTTCGAAAACATAGCCCCATCCATTTGGAATAAGGCTTGGATTTGCCGCTAATGTTTTATTTAAATCCGTAGAATATTGCTGACCCACACTATTTGTAATTATATTTCTTACTTCCTCCAAATTAGAGCTGTAGAAATGCGCTCCTTTTGTTGGCTGAAAGAAACGATATACAGCAGTATCCATTCCATATTGTGGCGTTGTTAGCACCTTATACGATAAACCCTCATATTTATAACCCCAGCCATCAAGCAATGGATCCTTACCAATTGCATTTAGCAGGTCATAATTACCAATGCTATTTTTAATTACATTATTAGCTTCATTACTGTCCGCTGTCCAAAAATGAGCCGTAGTTCTTGGGTTATAAAATCTGTGAAGCGGAGTAGCCTGCATTTCAAATGATTGGTAGGCAATACCCTCATATTTATAACCTAATCCTCCGGTAATTAGATCTGCACTACCTTTTTTAAATTCAAGATCCTCAAAATTCATGCCATCTCCATAGGATTTTTTTATTATGCTATTCCGCTCGTTGATATCAGCTGTGTAAAAATGTTGTTGGCTGTAAGGCTGATAAAAGCGATAAACTGGCAATCTTGGAGCTTCAACTAGCAAGCCAATTTGTGAATACTCATTATTAATAATATTATCAATATCGCCAAGCTCACCAGATTTCATATAGATATTCAACTTCTCTACTAGTCCGTCATTATTTTCGTCAAATAGTTTGGCACCGAGCCCTAGCGCTTGATTATATGTGAAATCATAAGCTTGATTAAATGTAAATTCATAAGCATTATTAACAGAATCAACAACAATATAAGAATCTGCTTTTACAGGGTCATTTAATTTGATTTCAATAATTACTGGAGTGGAATCCATTGCATCTGCTCCGAAACTTATAAAATTTTGATTTATATCATTTGCTTTTGTTGGTTTACTTGTTGGTGAATTATACACATAATACTTTTCTAAAGTTTTATCAAGGGAAGGCTCGAGTTTGTTGATGCCAAGTAAATCAGTAAGAGGTTGTTGGTATAATCTGCCTCTTGTAAATGCCAATGGTTCCTTTAACTTTGCACTAAACAGCGTCAGTGTGCCAACATCTGATTTTAGTGCTATCGAAGCAGGGGGAGTAAGGGGAACGGTTGAAAATGTATAGTCTATATTAGTAAATCCTGCCCAACTCATCCCAGCAGTGTCTTTAAAAGGCTCACCTTGAGTGGATACCGTATAACTATTGCCCTGCTTAATAAAACCTTCAAGCTGAAAATATACTTCATTCTCAAAAATTATCCCGTCTTTTGCAGCTATGCGAAGAGTTTCTCCATCATCAGACGATTTTAAAATTATTAAACCTTCCCCAGCCACAATACTTTCTGAGAAAATAAATACCAAATTGTCAGTTATTCCTACATCAAGGTCTCCATTGCCAGGATAAACTTCTAATAAAACAGGCCCTACTAATGGATCTGGATTTGGATTTGGTATAGGTGTTTCGAGTATAGTGACGCTTTTTGTAGAACCAACTTGAAGGGTGCGCTCCTTATTAGCAAATAACCTTATCTCCAGGGTTTCTTTTCCTTCAGTTGCTTTATCTTCGCCAATTTTTATTGAAAATGAATACTTTCCATCCGCGCCAATCTTTGCTTCACCTTCAAGGAAACCCTCACTCAGATCAGCAGTATTTATTCCTCTACCCTCAATCCTGTAATATAATTTTGTTCCAGCATCAAGGTTTGTTGTGCTCACATTAATTGCAAGCACTTCACCTTCTTTAATAACAAACGGTGATGTATTTATTGTATAGGTGGGAGGAGGAAGAGATATGGTTGAAAATGTATAGTCTGTATTGCTAAATCCTGCCCAACTCATCCCAGCAGTGTCTTTAAATGGCTCGCCTTGAATGGATACTGTATAGCTATTGCCATGCTTGAGAAAACCTTTGAGCTGAAAATATACTTGGTTCTCTGTAATAATCCCGTCTTTTGCAGCTAGGCTAAGAGTTTCTCCATCATCAGATGATCTCAGAATTATTAAACCATCCCCAGCCACAATACTTTCAGAAAAAATCAAAACTAAATTGTCAGTTATTTCTACATCAAAGTCTCCACTTCCAGGGAAAACTTCTAATAAAACTGGGCCTACCAATGGATCTGGATTTGGTCTTGGTATAGGTGTATCGATAAGTGTTACTCTCTTAGTAAAACCAGCTTGAAGTGTGCGTTCCTTATTACTAAATATTCTTATCTCTAGGGTTTCTTTTCCTTCGATAAATTTATCTTCTCCAATTTTTATTGAAAATAAATACTTCCCATCAGCGCCAATCTTTCCTTCACCCAAAAGAAAACCCTCACTCAGATCAGCAGTATTTATTCCTCTACCATCAATTCTGTAATATAACATTGTTCCAGCATCAAGATTTGTTGTGCTCACCTCAACCGTGAGAATCTCACCTTCTTTTACAATTGAAGCTGATGTATTTATTATATATGTTGCAGGGTTTCTGGATGAATCATTTATTAGAACCTTACTGGTATTTCCAATTTGATTTTTTCTTTGATCATCAGAATACAGTTTTATCTCTAGCAATTCAGAACCCTCAGTTAAACTATCATTCCTGATTGAAGTTGGAAAACTATATTTGCTATTGCTTATTAACGCAATTCCGGTTAAGTCTCCTCCGTCAAAATCATCAGAAGTTATTCCTTTGCCGCTAAACTCCCAGTATAATTTGGTGCCATTGGCTACATTTGTTGTATTTATATTGGTGCTAAATTGGCCCCCTTCATTTATAATGCTTACTGTTGGCTTTATTAAATATGTTTCAGCTAGCCGATCATCTGTAATCGGATTTGCAAAGGCAACTATGTCTGCAAGGCTATTAGCAACACTACTACTATCACCTCCATAGGAAGGAAATCCCCACGTAATTACTGATCCATCATTTTTTAATGCAACAAAAGCGGCTCCAGTTGAAAAAATCTGCGTTACACCTGAATTAAGTTGCGCAGAAACGCTACTACTATCACCGCCCTCTTGCTGATTACCCCAGGTAACTACAGAACCATCATTTTTTAATGCCGCAAAAGCCGATGGAGTGCTATAAACATGCACAATTCCCTTATTAATTTTACTTGAAACACTACTGCTATCACCACCCTCTTGAGGATTACCCCATGTAACCAGAGAGCCATCACTTTTTAGAGCTGCAAATGAGGAATCTGTTTTGAAAATCTGAATTACTCCTGATTGCAGATCTTTACTTACCTTGCTGCTATCACCACCATAGCTAGTGTCACCCCAACTAATAACAGATCCATCTTCCTTAATAGCAGCAAATGCTGCATAGTTTGAATAAATATTACTCATACTCGATTTTAAACCTAGAATATTATCACTTGTGCCACCATATTCTTTATTGCCCCAACTTACAACTGAGCCATCATCTTTAAGTGCGGCAAATGCAAAGTCTGTAGAGGCAATTGAAACTACACCTAACTTTAACAAATCTTGAACCTTACTACTATCCGCGCCCGCTTTAATCTCTCCCCAAGTAATCACCGATCCATTACTTTTGAGTGCAGCAAATGCTGAGCTAGTGGAAAAAATCTCAACAACTCCTGATTGCAAGTCTTTGCTTACCTTGTTATTATCACCACCATAATAAAGATCACCCCAGCAAACAACCGATCCATTAGTTTTTAGAGCCGCAAATGCCCTTAGATTTGAAAAGATTTTTACAACATTTGATTTCAATTCATTATCAAGATTACTTGCAAAATTTGAACTATCATATCCTGATTCATATTCAAAGCCCCACCTTACAACCGAGCCGTCATCTTTTAATGCTGCAAATGCATCCGTGCTAGCTGAGATTTGAACAACGCCTGAACTCAATTCATCTTCTACTTTTGAGCTATTTCCACCTATTGTGTCTCCCCATGTTACAACTGATCCATCAAGCTTCAATGCGGCAAAGGCATCTGTAGTTGAGTAAATTTGCACAACACCTTCGCTAAGTTCACTAGAAACATCTTGAATATTTTGATTGTTATCAACCCAAAATGGTGTATCACCCAACCCACCCCACAAAACAACCGAGCCATCGCGCTTTAATGCTGCTGCACTATCATTATATCTTCTTTCAACTTCGGTTATGCCCGGCCTGCTTTCAGGTCTGGGAATTACCACCATTCCCTCTGCTGTGATTGTTTCTGTTGCAAATTGTTTGCCAACTTCAATATTATATAAATTGCTATCTGATGGCATAATCTTTGCTAAAATTGTTTCACCGGGATCAACTACCAAATCCTGAATAGAATTTAGTGATAATTTTGCTTCCGTGCTACCCACTCCAAAATTAACAGAGCCCACTGCCGCTCCTTGATAATCAATTCCTGGTAAAGCAGTTCCATACAACTGATACGGAATATTTAATACTGCTTCGGTATCTCCAGAACGCCTAAATCTAAATACCACCGGGCTGCCATCTCTTTCATCACCCCTTGCTAGCGATTCAACGGATATTATGGATGGCATGAAAATTAGTTATGAATTGACAACACTCTACCATTGGCAATGCAACGAAGCGAGTGGTGTTAATTAAACTCGTAAATAGTGGGCAATAGAAAACTTTGCATTGTGCGCACTAATGCGTGCGCGAATCGGATGATGGTGCATGCGAGCAGCTCACGCTTAAGCAGTTGCTGCGCAACTACGTTGAGCAAGGGCTCGATGCCAAACCCAAGCCCTCTGATCAGAAGCGCTCCGCAGTCACCCCTCAGCGGCCGCATTGCTGATTTACTAAATGCACGAAAACAATCGCTGTGTATTACTGGGAAACCCAGGCAGCCGCACAGGTGTTGTTTTGCACGGTGACGTACCCGGGAAGCTCGTTGGCAACGCCATAGGGGGTAAAACAACAGAGCAGTGGCTCCAGGCTGTTTTTTAAAAGCCAAGAACCCTATTGGTGGTGGTGGAGATGGCTTAACACGAAAACTTTCTTCCAGATGGGCAGGCAGTTTTGTGTTTGTGCCCAGATCAGCCACCGGAGTGCTGCTTGGAATTAATGGGGGCTTACTTTCAGATGCAAGCCCCAGGGTGAGGAGAACGCC
>Ga0247836_1007662_pt1 | contig 11322 bp, 7 predicted proteins | sample LaCruzMarch2015__4_FD_187116 | JGI IMG/M metagenome (GOLD analysis project Ga0247836, IMG submission 187116) | Freshwater microbial communities from meromictic Lake La Cruz, Castile-La Mancha, Spain - LaCruzMarch2015_14m | ecosystem: Environmental > Aquatic > Freshwater > Lake | place: Spain...
ACCGACCTTGGCCTGTTCACCGCCGATGAGGCGATCGCAGAAGACGCGTCGGCGCTGTTCAACCTGCTCACGGGCTATTCACAGGGGCATGCCTGGCGAAAGCTGGTCGTGGCGCCAAACGATCTCCACCGCCGCACCCTCGAACTGATCGAGGAGCAGACGCAGCGTGCGCTGTCTGGTCGGGCGTCGAGGATCTTTGCGAAGCTCAATTCGCTCGTGGATCACACCGTGATCGAGGCCCTGTATCGGGCCAGCCAGGCTGGCGTGCCGATCGACATCGTGCCACGGGGCATCTGCTGTCTGCGGCCGGGCGTGCCGGGCCTGAGTGAGACGATCCGTGTCCGCAGCATCGTCGATCGTTTCCTCGAGCACAGCCGTATTTATGTCTTCGGCCCCGATGAGGATGCCCAGGTCTTTCTGTCGAGCGCCGACTGGATGCCGCGGAATTTCTTCCGGCGGGTTGAGATCATGTTTCCCGTGCTCGCGCCGGAGCTGTCGATGCGAATCCTGAAGGAGATCATTCCCGTCTATTTGGCCGACAACACGCGGGCCAGGCAGCTGGACTCCTCCGGCGTGTTTCATCGGCTGCATCCCGGGCCCGGAGAGACGCCAGTGCGGTGTCAGATCCAGATGCTCGAGCAGGCCGCACCGGAAGGAGAGGCGTTTGCCGCTGCGGCCGCCTCGGCCTCGGGCGACGGCACAGTGCCTACAGGCATCGGGCGGAGCATCGGGCGGCTGACAGGTTCCGGCGGCGGCCGGGCCCGCGCCGCGGCCGGAAAGCAGCGGAAATTACGCGGCTAGTCCTGGGGAAAAAAGCGGGGATAACTTTTTGGGCGGGCCGCTAGAATCGGGCTACGGCCCAGCGGCTGCCGACCATCGGCTCCCGATGGAAGCCGGCGGTGTCACCAGAGAGTCCATTTGATGGCGGAAGATCACTACCAGACCCTTGGCGTGCCGAAGTCGGCATCGGCGGAAGACATCCGCAAGGCGTACCGGGAACTGGCGCGAAAGTACCACCCCGATCTTCATCCCGACGACGCCGCGGCGAAGGAGAAGTTCAAGAAGGTGCAGACGGCCTTCGACGTGCTCAATGACGCGAGCAAGCGGGAGATGTACGACCGCTACGGCAGCACCTTTGAGGGCGTGGGCGCAGGCGGCCCGGGTGGCGGCCCCGGTGGCGGCTGGGCTGGTGGCGGGGGCGGTTTTCCCGGCGGTGGCGGCTTTCCCGGCGGTGGCGGCTTTCCCGGCGGGGCTGGTGGCGGCGAGATCGATCTCGAAAGCCTGTTCGGCGGGGGGGGCGGCTTTGCCGACATGTTTCGGGGCGGTGGTGGCAGCCGGGCTCAGCGAGGGCGGAAGCGGGCCACGCAGGTGGCGGGCCAGGACGTCAACGCCCGTATCGAGGTGCCGTTCACGCTGGCGATCGCAGGCGGCAAGACCGACGTACGGCTCGATCGCGATGGCAAGACGGAAACGATCAGCGTGACCATTCCGCAGGGGCTGCCCGATGGTGCGCGGATGCGGCTGCGGGGCCAGGGGCTGCCGGGGTCGGGCGGCGGGCCTGCCGGCGATCTCCTGCTGGAGGTGGGCGTGGAGCCCCATGCGGTGTTCCGTCGCAATGGCGATACGCTTGAAGTCGCGCTGCCGGTCTCGCTCGTAGAGGCGATCGAAGGGGCGAAGGTGGACGTGCCGACACCGTGGGGAACGATCAGCCTGCGTATTCCACCGGGCACTTCGGGCGGCCGCAAGCTCCGGGCCGGCGGCATGGGCGTGCATCATTCCAATGGCGCAAAGGGGGACCTGATCGCGGAGGTCCAGATCGTGCTGCCAGAATCGGCCGATGCCGAATCGCTGACGCGGCTGCTCGAGTCCGCAAAGGCAGCCGCCGGCACGGCCGTGCCGCGGGCGTCGCTGCGGTGGTGATGCGTGAGCCCGCCAGCGGGGCCGGCTTTCCAAGAGCTGCACGCCTGCTCTCCCCGGGAGACTTTGCTCGCGTGTACGCGGTGCGCAGAAGCGCGGCGAGCGGTCCATTGGTGTTGTATGCGTGTCCACGCGCCCAGGCCGCGCAGCCAACGCGGCTGGGGCTGTCGGTGTCGCGGCGGATTGGTAACGCGGTGGTTCGAAATCGTTGGAAGCGGCGGCTGCGGGAGGCGTTTCGCCAGGTGCGGTCTCTGCTGCCGCAGGGCAATGACTTCGTCATCGTGGTCCGATCGGGCACCGTGCCCATGGGAGCCGCCGGGGCGCGGCAGGTGGAGGAGATGGTTGTCGCTCTCGCCGGCCGTGTGGTCGCCCGGCCTGGGTATGCAGCGGCGGCCAAGGCCGCGGTGCAGGGGGGCGAATCTCCGTTGCCGGCAACGCAGCCCCCACGGCGTCGGAGGTGACCGATGGCCGGGCTACGGGGAGCGTGGCGGACTGTGTGCTGGGTGTGCGACCGCGTGGCATCTGCTGCGCTTGTCGGATGCGTGATCCTCTACAAGCTGACGCTTAGTCCGCTGCTCGGCCGGCACTGTCGGTTTCAGCCGACGTGCAGCAGTTACTTCCGGCAGGCGGTTGAGAAATATGGCGCGGTGCGGGGTGGCCTCCGCGGCCTGGCCCGCATCTGCCGCTGCCATCCCTGGCATCCTGGCGGCTACGATCCGCCGTAACTTGACCAGATCGCGGGTCGGGCTCGCCGACCGGTACTTTCCGAACAAGTCGTTCGCTGGCCCGGCGGCGATCTCCACGGAGTTGTCTATGCAGCGATCATGTACGCAGCGATCACGTTGGCTTTTGTACCAGCTCCAGGAGCCGGCCGGGCGATCCCATGATGTTGTAGCCCGCATCGACATGCAGGATCTCGCCCGTGATGCCGAACGAGTCGCGGGAGAGCAGCCAGGCGCCAGCCTTGCCCACCTCATCCTGCGTGATGTTGCGGCCCATCGGTGCCATCCGCTCATAGAGCCCGAGCATCTCATCGACCCCGGCTCCGCGGCCCGCGAGGGTGCGGACTGGGCCCGCACTCACCGCGTTGACGCGAACGCCAGCCGGCCCAAGATCATAGGCCATGTATTTCACGCAGGCGTCGAGCGTGGCCTTGCAGACGCCCATGATGTTGTATCCGGGGACGACCTTCTCGCCGCCGAAATAGGTGAGCGTGAGAATCGAGGCGTCCTTGGAGAGGATCTCGCGGCAGAGACGTCCGACGGCGAGCAGGCTGTAGGCGCTGGTCTCCATGGCGATGCGGAAGCCCTGACGACTGCAGTTCGTGGTGTCTCCTTTGAGGTCTTCGAGCGGCGCGTAGGCGATCGAGTGGACAACGAAATCGAGCGTGCCGAACTCCTGCTTGGCACGGTCCATGACCGCGGCGATCTGCTCGTCGCTGGAGACATCCATCGGCACCAGGAATTTTGCATTTGGCTCGGGATCGGTGATCTGGGCGACCCGCCGGCGGTTTCGCTGCCGCTCGTCGTCGGGACGGTCGGGAAGGTGGGAAAAACCAATCTCCCCTCCGCCGGCCAGAATCTCCTTTGCGATTGCCCAAGCGAGCGAGTGGTCGTTGGCAACCCCAAGAACAAGACCCTTCATGCCGTCAAACCTGCCCATGGAAATCCTCTCAAAAAGTGTCCTGAAGTGATGTGCGGAGGTCGAACTGTAGCCGGTTCGCAGGAAACGCTCAACGCGGCCGCCTGCCCACGGGCCTTGCCGGACGCCGATTCGACAGGTAAAACACAGGGGCCGCCTCGTTAGCTCAACTGGTCAGAGCATCTGACTCTTAATCAGAGGGTTCTTGGTTCGAGTCCAAGACGAGGCACTGCAGAAAACCCGGTTGATCATGCAAAAAACGCCCTGAAAATGGGCGTTTTTTCTTGCGCTCGTATTTTGCGATCGTATCTCTCCGCAGAGGGGAGGCCAGAAACCGATCTTTTTGAGGCTCTTTCAATACGACTGACCAAACGGCGAGTCCAGAAAGAACCCAGATGGAATCCAGAAAAAGCCAGACTCACCCTCTCGAAAGGTGCCCACCCTTGCGGTGACTGCACCCGCGGCGTGGGCTGCAATAAGCAATCACTGATGAAAAATCACTGAGGAAGAGAAGATCATTCCGCACATTTTCTCAGTGATACTTTTTGGTGGCTCCAAGGTCTGTGTCGATTTCGATGGTTTTTTTGTTTTTGGCTTGGTCGTACCCCAAGAGATGCATGAGCATGCCCATGCTAAACAAGAGAGTTGCGATCATTCCGTAGACGAAGATTTCTAGATTACTCATGTGGTTTGAATGCTTTTGGATGTCTGTCTTTTGTTGTTCGTTTGATAGCGAGGCTGTAAGGCCGTGAGGCAGTGCAGCCCCTCATCATTCCCTGCCAGAAGGCGTTCCGCACGAATTGTAGCCGCATGTTCAGCCGGACGACGCGGTTGATGTTTGCTCTCACAAAGCATCGGCCTCCAGACGCAGGCCGGCATTACCCTCGGCCGTCCGGTCGGCCCGCAATCACCCTCCGCAGACGCCGTGCAACGCGAGTGGCCAACTTCCATGCCCGGGTGGCCGTGGGGGTGCGGAGCCGCTGCCAACGCATCCGTCTTGCTGCCGAGTGGCCCGGCTGGAATGCGGCCGCGGCCTGGGAGAGATCTGCCAGAACGCCTCCTTGCAAAACGTCTGACCGCCGGGCATCCATCGCGGTGCGTGCCGCGCTGCCGATCCGACGGCGGAGCGACGCGTCGTCTGTGAGTCGACGCATCCATGCCGCGGCCTCGGCGATGCGGGGTTCGGCCCAGACCTGTCCCGGGCCGATCGCCTCGGGCCGGTAGGCGACGTGGCGGGCCCGCACCGGCACAAGATCATGGCCAACAAGGCAAGCGTCGTCGTGTGACATGAAATCCATGTTGCCTGACCAGTCGGTGGCGATCACCGGCTTGCCCAGCGACATCGCCTCGAGCAGATTCAGCCCGAGGCCCTCTGCGCGGTGCAGCGACACGTAGACATCACAGGCGGCGCTGAGCGAGAGCGTTTCCACGTAGCTGAGCTGCCGGTCGATGACGATGGTATTCGGCATGCCAGCGAGTTCGGCCAGCAGGTCGGTGGGATCGGCCCATGGCATTCTGGTGCGGGAATGACTGAGCTTGACGACTAGAGATACGTTTTCGTTACAAGGAAAAGCGACTCGGAAGGCGGCCAAGGCAGCGGCTGGGTTCTTGCGGGCAAGGTCGCTGGAGACGTCGATGTTCATGAAGAAAAGAACGGCGTCGCGGGGCAGACCGAAGGTCTCGCGGCAGTCGGTCATGCCCGCGGGAAGAAAGACCGTCTGCGGATAGTGCACAGCATGCACCGCCAACGCTGACCGCTTGATTGCATCGAGAATGGAGCGGCTTGGGGCGAGCACGAGATCCATCGCTCCGAGCACGCCGGCCCAATCCGGCACGAGCGGCAGCAGTGGCAGCTCCCAGAACGGCACGATCGCGTTGACACGTTGCACCATGTCGAGCCACCGGGGCCGCGAGTCGAGCAGGGTAATGAAATCACCGGGGTTGAGATGAAACAGGTTGATCGGATGGGGGGCTGCCGGCGGGGTTGTCAGCAGGTGCGAAAACGTAACGTCGGCATTGTGCCGTCCGCCGCCTGGATCGATATCGATCGCCGCCACCGGGCAGTCGTGCGCCAGCAGCGTCGTCAGCGTGTTTCTCGCGGCCACGCCGAGCCCCATGTCGGCGGTCAGGTGCCCGATCAGGTTCACGCCGGCGTGAACGGTCGCGGCCGTGTCCATGCCGGGATGGGTGTCACTCACGATCGGTGGATCCCTAGCGAGGGATGAGGGGGAGTTCCGCGAGACAGACCTATGGCAACAGTTTTCCCGACGCCGTCTGGGTTCCAGGCCGCCGTCTGGGCGAAACCCCATCGTACACTGCCGTTCACGAGCGGTTTGAGTCGTGGCCATACCGGTGCACGCGGTATTCCTGCGGCGTGACTGCTTCCGCTGGCCGGCGTGAGCGATGCTTCCGCTGACCTCTTGGGGGCGATGATTCCTATTCCGCGATGGGGCCCCTGGCACACTGAAAACGTGCCGCCGTGGGAAAACCGCCTTCAGTGCCGAACTGGATTGCCATCCCCATTTTTCAAGGCTTTTTTGCGCTGGCCGCGATCGGGGGTGAGGCGGTACAGTGCCCCCATCTTTCCTGTGTTCCCTGCCGCGGGTCGTCTCGGGCCTGTTCTATGGTCCGGCGGTCGGCCCGCGGCGTATCAGCACCCGCTCGAGGTGCACAGACAAAAAGGTGGATGCCGTGGCCGACCTCGTGTTTGCGTTTGATCCCGCGATCGACCGCCCCCTGCCCAGGCTTGAGTCGGCACCGGCCGCTGCAGCGGAACCGGTGGCGACCGCTGCGACCGACGCGCTCCTGTCTGCTGCCGCTGCCGCCCGGCAGGCAGACGCCCAGGCGCTCGTGCTCTTCGGCCGCATCCTCGATCCACACCGGGCCAGCCCGGCGCAGGCGGCCCTGCTCCGGTCGTTGATCACCGGGCTCGCGGCCCATGGCTGCCGCACGGTCTGGCTCGCAGCCGACGCCACGGCCTGCAACGACGTGTCGCGGATGCTCGGCGAACCGGCGGGGCTCGTGTTTGTCACGCCCGTCGCGTCGCTGCACCTGGAGATCCGCGGCATCACGGTCGAGATTGTGTCGGCCAGCGACAGACACACCGTCGTTGCAGCGGCGCTGACGACGCCCGCCGATGCCCCCCACGATCATCTCTCGACGCTCGAGCGGCGGATCGTCGTCGGCTGGGATGCGGGCCACTGGAATTCGGAACGCTGGGACGACGAATCGGCTCGCATGGAGTCTCGTCCCATGGAGCATCGTTCCACGGAGCATCACTGGATCTCCGGTGGCGGACCACACATGGCCTCGTTTGGTGTGTGGGGGTCCCGGCGACGACCACCTCTGGCCCCCGGCATGCACCATCTGCCGGCGTTGCAGGCCCGTTCGGCGCACGAGGCGGCGGCTGGATCGTGTGGCATGCTCACGCTGCTCGATCATCCGACCGTGGATGACGGATCACATTCCGGTACACGCCGCGACATGCTCGAATCCCGGACCGACTGGCGGCACAACTGGCGGGAGGTGCCGACGAACCACGTTGCGTGGCGGACGATCACGATCGCCTCCGCGACCGGTGGCGATGAGGAACTGGCGACCACCATCTGGTCGGCGCTTGAGGGGCTCGCGCACGATCCTCAGGGGCCGTTGCAGATCATCCGCTGCCACGTCGAATGCGGCACGAGCGTCGCCCGCCGCGTGCGGGTCGCCGAGATCTCGGCCGAGACACTGGCCAGGGTGCGGCAGCTCTTCGACGCCCGCACCTTTCGCGCCTGGTGCCACGAGGTCGTCGCCGATCCGGGTGAGTCGCTCGTGGCACTCGGCCACTCCCGCTCCGGCGCGAAGCCGGGCAGCACCACATCGTTCTCGACGGCCCTGGCCGACATCGTCAACGGACTCGAGCAGCAGCCGCTGCACACCGTCCCCGCGGACCTTGCCCGCGAGTCTGCCTGGCTCGCCCTCGAACTGATTGAGACCACCTGACCTGACCACCTGACCACCTGACCTGACCACCTGACTTGGCGCTTCCACGGAGTCTGCGACATGCACATCGAAACGATCCACATCGAACGCTCCGGCTCGCTGCATGGCGTCACGATCGACCAGCTCGGTCCTGGCGTGCAGGTACTGCATGGCACGAATGAGACCGGCAAGACGTCGCTGCTCGAGTTTCTGCGGGCGATGTTCTTCGGCTTTGAAGGCCTCTTTCGCCGTGGGGTGCTCGACCCACAGCTGCCGTGCGCAGGCCGGCTGGTCGTCCACACCGGGCCGGAGGGCCGCCGGCTGGCGATCGAGCGGCGGCACGAGGGCCCGGAGCTGGCGACGCTGACACAGGCCAGCTACGAGGACGATATCGTCGGTCTCGGCGGCGACCACGGCGACTTCATCTCGATCAAGGACATCGTGCCACCGCCCGATGGACGCCCCTGGAACCGTCCCTATCTTCAGGACATCGTGGGCGACATCGACGAGCGGACGTTCACCAACGTGATGGCCTTCGGCCTCGACGAGCTGCACGAACTCCGCACGCTCGAGCCGGAGGGCTGCGGCAGCCGGCTCTACGAACTGGCCAGCGGCCTCGACCGCTCGAAGGTCACCCGCGTGCTCCGACATATCCATGAGGCCATGGCACGGCTCGAGTCGAGCGATCCGGCCGTGTCGCCGATCGAGTCGTTGCGGCTGCGGCGGCACGAGGTGCTCGATCGGCTCGCCGCCTTGAATGCGCCGGCCATGGCGGCGGGCAGCCTCTTGGCCGAACTGGCACGCACGGATGCCGAGCTCGCCATGCTCGAGGCCGCGATCGAGCGTTCCGTGGCGGAGGAAGACGTCGTCCGCGGAGTGCTGTGGCTCGAGCCGCTCTACATCAGCCATCGGCAGACCGCTGCGCAGCTCGACGCCATGATGGGAACGACGCTCGTGCATGCCGATCTCGACGCGTGGAAACGCGGAGCCAAGCTCCGCAACAAGCTGGCCCGGCTGGCCCGCCGCCGACAGCGGACCCGCAGCCGGCTGGCCCGCAGCCTCGCCGAGGTGCCCGCGGAATCGTCGATCTGGAAACGACGCGCCGCCGTGGCGGCAGTCTGCGAGGAACAGCCCAAGCTGGAACGGATGGTGGCGGAGGTGGCCCGCGCGGAGTCGTATGCGCGGCTGGCCGCCCGTCGCTTTGGTGAGCAGGTTGGCACGGCGGGGCTGGCGAGGATCGTCGCCATCAGCGGCCCGCTCGATGCTACCGACACGCTGCCAGACGTGCTTCTGCCTGAAGGCTTCGCGCAGTCGTTCGGCCCCCTGAAGGCCCGTGCCCGCGATTGTGTCGTAGCCTCGCGGGGGGTCAAGCAGGCCAAGCGGGGCGTGGCCGAAGCCATGGGCGTGCTCGACGACACCCGCGGACTGGTCAAGGGCGGCATCGGCCCCAAAGGGATGACGATCGCCGAGGCCATCGAGGAGGCCAGCGGGCGGGCCACGCTGTTTCGCAACCGCCTCGCCGCCGCCGCACAGATGCTGGAGCTTGATCGCTCGATCATCCGCATCGACAAGGAGGTTGCGACCCATCTGGAAGGCCAGCTGATCCCACTGGGCTGGCTGATTGCCCTCGGCGCGGTGTTCGTGACCGGCGCGGGCATGCTGCTTTCGGGCCTGCTCCTGCCGCAGACGGTCACCGGTCCGCTGGCCTACGCGTTGGCTGCGCTCGGGCTGGCCGGCACGGGACTCGCGTCGGTGACGACCTGGTCGCTCGACCGCGCCGCCTCCAACCGCCTCGAGGCAGCCCGCAGTCAGAGCGAGATGGTGCACAAGCAGCGGGAAGAACTCCTGGCGCAGTGCGGCCTGCTCGACAAGAAGATTCCCGTCGACACCGTCAATTCACTCGAACGCCGGGCGGCCCTCGCTCAGGCGGAGGTCGAGCGCCTGGAGGAATTGGCAGCCCGCGAAGGCTCCATGCACGTGCTCTCCGACAAGGTCGCCGTGGCCAAGCAGGCGCTCAAGCGGGCGCTCTCGCTCCGCAAGGCCGCCCGATTGCGGTGGCAGAAGGCGCTCGAACATCGCGGCCTGCCGATCACACTCTCGCCGCGGGAAGTCAAACAGATCGGCCTGCACAGGCAGACGCTCCTCACCCTCGACGACGATCGTCGCCGGCTCTCGGAGGAGGCCCGGCACAAGCGGGAGGAGCTCGCCGCGGTCGCCAAGCGGATCGACGAGCTGATGGTGGAATGCGATCTCGTGCCGGAGGCGACGCCGCTGGAGCATCTGGTCCAGCTTCGTGAGAAGCTGGCATCGGAGTCCTCGGCGCACCGTCGCCGCGGTTCGCTCACCCGCAAACTCGAGCGGGCCCGGGCGTCGCACCGCCGGGGCAAGAAGCAGCTCGCCGTGGCCGAACACCACGTGAAAGACTTCTTCACCCGCTGGGCGGTGACGAATGAGCAGGATTTCCTCGACAAGGTCGACCGTCGTCCACTCTTCGAACGGACAAAGCTCGAGGCGGAGGCGGCCGAGGTGGCCTGGCTCGATGCCCGTCGCCGTGTCAACGGACCAGCCGACCTCGACCAGTGGCTGCATGCCGAGTCGGTGCCCGTCCTGATCGCCGAACTTCCTGGCCGGGGCGATGTCCGTCGGCCGCTCACGCCGGCGAAGGCTGGTCAGGCCGCCACCACCAGGCTGGCCGCACCCGTCCGCGAACAGGACCCGACGGCGACCCCTCTGGAGCGGCGTCTGGCCGAGGCCTGCGAGGCGACGGAAAGGCTCCGCTCGTCGCTCAGGCTGGCCGCCGACCGCCGGGCTGGTGTTGCCGCCAAGGTCGATGCGACGGCCCGGGATCGGAGCACGGAATCCCTGCAGTCGGAACTGGCCGACGTCGAGCAGCAACTGGCCGCTCAGCTCGATCGCCGACGGCTCCTCGAGCGCACGGGCCTCCTGCTTGAGGAGACACGGTTGACGGTTGCCCGCGATCACCAGCCGCCCGTGCTCCGCGAGGCCTCGCACTGGCTGGCCCGGCTCACCGACGGCCGGCATACGGCGATCACCACCACGATCGACGAGGCGCGGCTCGAGGTGCACGATCGCGACGGCTCCGTCTGGAAGCCGGAACGCCTCAGCCGCGGCACCCGCGAGCAGGTGTTCCTCGCACTGCGGCTGGCGCTCGTCCGCGACCTGCAGCGGCACGGCGTGCCGCTGCCGCTGGTCATGGACGACGCGCTGGTGAACTTCGACGACGATCGGGCGCGGGCCGCGGCCCGCGTGCTGGTCGAATTCGTCGCCGACCAGCCCGGTGAGCCGCAGATGCTCGTCTTCACCTGCCATGCCCACGTCGCCTCCATCTTTGCCGAGGCCAATGCAACGGTTCGCTCCCTCAGTGATCCCACCCGCGACTGGCGGCGGCGGCCAGAGCCGTTGGCCCTCCCGACGCCACTGCCTCCCGAACCGCAGCCCCAACGGGCAGCCGTGCCAGAGCCGCAGCCGGTGGTCGTCTCGCGGCCGGTCGCGCCGCCTGTTCACTTTCAGGAGGTCGATCCTGGCGCCTGGCCGGCCGAACATTTCTTCTTTAGCCCGGCTGGGGGCTACGCCGCGATCCGGCACCGCGAGCCCGGCATGCCCGCTGGGTCACGTGCCGATGAGTCGCGGCAGGCCGCAGCTCCGCGGCCGACGCCGCGTCGCTCGAGCGGCCGGACTCGCCGCAGATAAGCGACGCCCCGCCACTGGTTTCCCGGGGGGCGAGTTATCAACGTACGGAATCCGCCTTCGGGCAACGTTCGCATGGGGCAACGTTCGCAT
>Ga0247836_1007672_pt1 | contig 11315 bp, 8 predicted proteins | sample LaCruzMarch2015__4_FD_187116 | JGI IMG/M metagenome (GOLD analysis project Ga0247836, IMG submission 187116) | Freshwater microbial communities from meromictic Lake La Cruz, Castile-La Mancha, Spain - LaCruzMarch2015_14m | ecosystem: Environmental > Aquatic > Freshwater > Lake | place: Spain...
CGAATAAGACGCTATCAAGAATCAAGCTCCGTAGGAGCCCGCTTGCGGGCGACGTGACCTACCGGAATCGCGTCATTGTGCCCCACCCGTCGCCCGCAAGCGGGCTCCTACGGGTTGGATTTTTCGCAGAAATCACCTTACGTTAGATTGTGGAGCAACAAAAAGCCTTTATGTTGACTCATACCCTAATTCTAGGGGCTAAGTCCGACAGGCTGCTAGAGGGGCGCCTGTAGGGGCGACTTTAGTCGCCCCGCCAAGTAGGAAGGTCCTTCCCGGAAATCGCCTCAGTTCAAGTGCGCCAGCCGACCCTCAGCAATTCCAAAGTCGAGGGTTTCGAGCGGCCCAGGGTGGATGCGGCGCGCATGACCGACGTGCCGAATCCCAAACTAGGGTGCGGCGCGCCTTATCCACCCTCTCATAAGAGGCAGAGTAAAGCCGGTGCCGGGTGTCGTAGCGTACCGGGATGTACATCCGTCGCATCCACACCACGAACAGCGCCACCGGGGAGCGCTACAATGTAGTACCACTGAGCGATTTTTTCCGCTGTAAGCGGATGATCTTAAGAGAGAAATAATCTGAAGTGTAAAACTTGGGTTAAGACGATAATCCGAATTCGCCACCCGCGGCGCGGAATTCCAACCCGGCGAGAAGCCGTCCGATTGCGGCGGCATATTCCTCGTTCCATGGCAGGTCGTCGTCCATATAAAGCGATCTCCGAAGCACTAGAGTCTCTTTATTAGTCAATGGGTTGTGGCCAGTGATCTGCCGCTCCCGCCAGTAAATGCCGAAGCCGCGCTTCTGCCAGGTCGGCAGGGCATCGAAGTTGATGCCGTGCTGGAACAGCAACTCGTGCTTATCGGCTCGACTCATGCCCTGCAAGCGCCCGGCGACTGTCCGCGCGCTCAGGCCCTGGTCCCGGAGCAACCAATAGGCATGACCATTGAGGCAGCAGCGTGCCGCGTCGTTCATGCGCCAGCGGAAGTAATCCACCACTTGCTCCGGTCCGGGTAGGATCGAGAGCCGGCCGTCGAAGGCCGCTACTCGCCCCAGGGCCAGCGAGAAGGCGCCGCTGGCCTCACCGGCTAGAACCGAGATCCACTTGCGCGGCTTGCGGCCAAAACTGCCCTCGTCCGGGTGAAAGAGTAGCGAAATCTCGTCGCTCTCGCTGTAGGCCAGCAGGATGTTGAAGCCGCACGCCATCAAGTGGCGGCTGGTGGCCGCCATCAGGTCATGAAAGCCCCGGTCGAAGGGCGCCTCGAAGTCGCAGACCTCGTGGGTCAGTCGGGTGAAACTCCGGCCGTCCAGACGAGCCACGATCTGGAAGCCCGGTGGAATCGGAGCATCCAGCGCCGCCTCGAATCGACGCATTCGAGTCTCCAGGTCGTCACTGCGCACGATCGATCTCCAACAGTTGGAATCCGTCATCCTCGCTCCAGACCTCGATCAGCGCATCGAATCCTTCCGCCCAGTCGGGTGGTTGCCACTGTCTCAATGCGCTGCGGAGCGCATGCTCCGGCACCATGGCTCGCCCGGTGCGGCCCGCATTGCGGGCAATGGCCACCGCGAGGGCGACGTGGAAACGATAACCCACCACCCGAAACCGGGCGGCCCGCGCCGGGGCAATATAGCGGGCGCGATGCTCCGGGGTCAGGTTGGTATTGTCCACCACGAAGGGCTGCTTGGCCTTCAGACAGGCATTCACCAGCAGCGACTCGCGGTGCCTGGTCCGCAGCATATCCAGGTTGATGCGCAGATGCGTATCCACGAACCGCTCCTTGAACAGCCTGGATTTGCCGGCGGCCGGGATTCCGGAGAACAGGATCATTTCCATCATTGGAGCGTGTGAGCACCCCGCGGGGGCCTTGATCGTAATCCCGGCCAGCAGCGTGCGTATTCAGGGCTTCCAGCCCTGACGGTGTCAGGCCAGGATGGCCTGACTACGCACCCGGCGAGCCCAAGTGGCCGGAATCTTGATCGAGGCCCCCGCGGGCCAGCAATCAGATATCCCTGCACCCAGGCCGAGCCGCTGACGTTGTCTCCGGGGGTTGGTCGCCAGTCATCTGGGAACAGGTGCTCCGGAACGAACATGACCGCCAACGTCAGCCTGGCCTCCAGCCGGTTGGGATGCAGTGCAATCGCCTGAACCCTACGATGTCGCGTAGCCGGAACCGTGATCAAGGCCCGATCGCGGTATCGGCAGCCTTCAGGAGTTCAACGGTCAAGCGGTGGATGCCCGGACGCTTGTTCTCGCGTGGGCCTGCCACGTTGAGTGTCTTGATGTCATGCCGGCGCAGCCACGCAACGACGCCTGCCACCGTTTCCGCCGATACCCCGAGGTCAAGCTGCACCACGCGATGGGGTTTACCCAGTTCCTGGGCGAAAACCAGGGTTTCCCGGGTGCCGCCATCCAGCTCACCGAGATTGACGATCAAGGTGCCGTCGCTGTCCTCCACATTGCGGCGGGTGCGCGCGCGATAGCCGCCTTCGGCCAACGCGATGAGCTGGTATTTCAACGGGATGAGGCCATCCTCCGCCGCGCGCCCAGGAGGCGCCCAGCCGCCGTGGGTGTAGCCGTGTTTGATGGCAAAATCCAACGCGCCGCGATCCGCGCCGGTCTGACCGCCCGCGACGATGTGCCGGCAGAGGCGCGGCGGTTCGGGATCGGGGTCGGGCCACGGGGACCGCGGGATCAGGGTGCCATCGGCGAGGATCTCCCGGCGCTCGTCGAGGCGATGGTTGGGGTCCTCGCAGGGTTTATCGTAAACGACCCGGTACGCATCGCCCACCTCCTCCTTGAGCCGACGCGCCAGTTGCAGGCCGCGCGCATGGAAGGCCAGCCAGTCCCACGCATCCGCATCGTAGTTTTCATCGTAGAACCGGGTCCGGTCGAACGCGATGGCCCAGTCCGCGAATTTCCGCCACAGCCCTTCCGATATCGGGTAAGACGGGTCCCAGGAGGTCCCGTCGCACTGCATGACGCCAACGCCGTTTTGGTCGGGACGATCGATAAGCCACAGGAAGGGCGCCATGCCGTAGTCCGGCATCACGGTGAGGATGGGAACGAAGGTCAGGGGGTCGGTGTTGCTCATGAGAGGATCTATCGCTTTTCCAAACGGTAATTCCTTAGGGAGTCCGCTAGCCAGATTACCCCTTCACGCAAACGACCTGCTTTAAGGTATGCACCACCTCCACCAGGTCCTCCTGGTTGGCCATGACCTGGTCGATGTCCTTATAGGCGCCGGGGATTTCATCGATCACGCCCTTGTCCTTGCGACAGATGACCCCCGCGGTCTGGGCGGCCAGGTCCGCGACGGTGAACTGGTGTTCGGCCGCGGTACGGCTCATCCGGCGGCCGGCGCCGTGGGCGCAGGAGTGGAAGCTTTCCGGGTTACCCCGGCCGCGCACGATGTAACTGCGCGCCCCCATGCTGCCGGGGATGATTCCCAGATCTCCCTCGCGCGCCCGGATGGCCCCCTTGCGGGTGACCCAGACGTCTTTTCCGTAGTGATGCTCCCGGTCCACATAGTTGTGGTGGCAGTTGACCGCGGCCATGGTCGCCTGGAAGGCGGGCAGGTGCCGGGCCAGGGCTGCCAGAATCAGTTGCATCATCTGGTCACGGTTCTCCCGCGCGTAGGCCTGCGCCCAGGAGACCGCCGCCACATAGTCGTCGAAGTGCTCACTGCCTTCCGGGAAATACGCCAGATCCCGGTCCGGTAACTGGATGAACCAGCGCTCCATGTCCTGCCGGGCCAACGCGATGAAGTAGTGGCCGATGGCGTTGCCGATGCCCCGGCTGCCGGAGTGCAGCATGACCCAGACCTGATCCGCCTCGTCCAGGCAGACCTCGATGAAGTGGTTGCCCCCGCCCAGGGTGCCCATCTGGTTCACCCAGTTGGAGAAACGCCCGAAGGCCTTGAGCAGTTGCGGGTGCTTCGCGGTCATGGCGGTGAGTTGGGCATCGAAGGGCCGGGCGGCCGCGATCAGCGCCCGATCGTCCTTGTGCTGGGCGCGGCCGACCGGCACGTCACGGCTGATCTGGTCGAAGATCTTTTTCAGTGACTTTTCGTCGAGGTCGTTGGCGTTGAGCGAGAGGCGCACCGCCGCCATGCCGCAGCCGATGTCCACCCCCACCGCGGCCGGGATGATGGCCTGATGGGTAGCGATGACCGAGCCGATGGTGGCGCCGATGCCGCCATGTACGTCGGGCATGGCCGCCACATGGCGGTGGATGAACGGCAGCTTGGACAAATTCACTAATTGCATCCGTGCGTAAGGCTCCAGCTCGTCAGTCCAGACTTTGACGGGCTTCTCGCCCTCGGTGATCACTTGCTTGATGGGCATGGTTGTCTCCTGGGCCGGCTCATGATGTATGACCGAACCAGCGGAAAAAGTTTCAGCGACAAGGATGTCGATGTTCGGGCACAAGGCCCCCATTGCTCTACCGACTGAGCTACACCGCCCGCGCGGTGGCGGGGTTCGAACCCGCGACACATGGCTCCCAAAGTAACGCCGACGGCATTCGCTGCCGAAAAAGTGCGACGACAAGTTACAACGTCATTACCTGTTGCCCTGCGAGCGGGACAAGGATGGCCGAGAGGAGTGGGCATGATTAGCAGTCATGTACTCCCGACCGGCATTCCCGCACCCAGGGCGAACCTTTTACACCTCGGCCTTGATCGTAATTCCGGCCGGCGGCGTGCGTAGTCAGGGCTTCCAGCCCTGACCGTGTCAGGCCAGGATGGCCTGACGACGCACCCGGCGAGACCAAGTGGCCGGAATCTTGATCGAGACCTACACCTCCACCGCCTCGATGGCGGCCACCCAGTGTTCTCCGTTGTGCTCGCCGCGCGCAAAGCGTCCCAAGACCTCGAACACGGCATCGGAGAATCCGCCGATGTTGAGGATGTCCGCACGGCTCACCGCCTGGCTGGTGACATAGGGCTGCAGGTCCAGGCACACCAGCCGCGCGGCCGGATTCCGTATCCGGAACGCTTCCCACTGGCGCAGGGTCTCGGTGGCGCCGACGGGGCGGCTGTCCATCCAGGACGCATTGTCCGAGCAATAGACCACCAGATCGCCGCGGGCCTGCCGTGCGTTGAGCCAGGCCAGGGGCAGACTGGTGTTGGTCCCTCCACCGCCGGTCCGTGCCAGAAGCTCCGTATTGGTGGTCAGGCTATCCCGCGGGTTGAGCGCCAGCGGCCAAACCTGGTCATCGAAGGCGATGATCTGCGCCGACGGGTTGCGCCGCAGGATCGCCGAGGCAATCAGCGCCGCGGCATCCCGACAGGTCACCTTGCTGGTGGCGCCCTGGCGCCAACCCGTCACCGGCGCCCCCATGGAACCTGACACATCCGGGAGGACATAGACCTTGCCCGCCGGCACCGGTACGTTCTCCAGGGCGATCTCCAGCGCATCCTGCAGGGCCTCGCGCACTTCGACCGGCACCAGCGGATCCAGCGCACGCCAGGTGGCGAGCAACTGGAAGGGGAACACCCGGGCACGGCGGATGGTTTCCCCATCCCGCAACCGGGCCGCCAGGTCCAACACCAGACCGTCGCCTGTCTCCTCCCCGAACACGCCATGCCGGGCAAAGGTATTGAGGTTCATCCGCAGGGTCTGCCAGGACGCCCGGCGGGCGATCTCGATCCACTGTGCCCGGCCCAGCGGCAAGGCGGTCAGCCACTGGAAGTTCACCGCCGGCAGCGCTGCCTCCTGATCGCCGGCGGCCAAGGCTGCCTTGAATGACTCATAGGCACGCACCTGCTCGGGCAGTTGTTCGGCAACGACGCTCCGCCCCAGGAGCCAACCATAGAACCCCTCGCGTTCGGTATTCACCGGTCGTGGATGGACCATCTTGATGATGTCCGCCAGGGACGGCGATTGCCCCACCGCGTCATTCATGAGTTGCGCGACGGTCCGCCCGTCCAGCCACCGCTGTACCATCCGTTTGGGCGCGGAGCCCAGGGACTTGCGGCCGAGCACACCGGAACGCAGGATTTGCACGAAGTTACGCAGCATCCGGCCGTTGTCGATCACCTGCTCGAAGGCACGGCGGGCCAGTTCAGGCGAACTTAGGGTCAGCAGGGCCACCAGGACCGCCGGGGTGTCCTTCATGAAACCATTCCGACGGGCGAAGACCGCGGTCTGCGCCACGTAGAGCGGTTCTACCCGCTGCGCACCATCGAGCAGCGCCACCAGTTGCGCCTGTGCGTCCACATAGAAGGCGTTACCCAGGCTACCGGTCATGACCAACTGCGCCAAGGCGGCCTTGGGCGGCAGGGCATAGGCCAAGCCTCCGGCCTCATTGACGGTGTCGGCGGCCGGCAGCAAACGGCCCCGGCTGGATGCGAAAAGTTGCTTGTTGGCCATCGTTCCCCCTTCCCGCGCTGATCGCGCCTGGTAACGGACACGGCAAGCCGTGCCTGGACGGCGGGGGAGCGATGAACGGAGATCCTGTGACCGGTTCTCTTGCTGCCCCGCCAGATCGACTGACGGGGTTGCCGGTCAGACGATCAGATGGTGTCGGACGTCCTGAATCCGAGGTATGGACGACGATTGCGCCCCGGTTTGCTCGGCGGCGGGTCCTGTGGGCGGCTGTCCGCCGTGACTGTGTTGCATAGGCCGTGAGACGTTGCGTTCATCCAGGCAGCACAGGACCGACCGCCAAGACAGGCGGCTGACAGTGCGACGATGTGATGGACAGAACCTTGAATGCTCATGGGATCCTATAACGATTCGCTAACTTAGCCAGGCGGGATGGCCATGGCCGACGAGAACATGGAAGCTATGCCCAACAGCCGTAGGTTTCAATCGGCGTCAAGCGCGACCAGCAATGTCAAATTTGGGCCTCGATCAAGATTCCGGCCCCTTGGACTCGCCGGGTGCGTAGTCAGGCCATCCTGGCCTGACACCGTCAGGGCTGGAAGCCCTGACTACGCACGCCGCTGGCCGGGATTACGATCAAGGCCCAAGGCAGTTTCCGACCACGGACGATATTAAATCACTTGTTTAACGACAGTGCAAGTGTTTTAATAATGCCCATGACAGACGTTGCCGTCTCTGAACCCCACTACCCGCTATCCGAGCTCTGCGTCCTCGCCGATCTGCCTGCGCGCACCGTGCGCTATTACATCCAGATCGGCCTGGTGGACCGGCCTGAAGGGGAGACCCGGGCGGCCCGTTACGGCCCCGGCCACCTGGAGCAACTGCTTCAGATCAAGAAATGGACCGCGGCGGGGGTGTCACTGGAGCGTATCCGCGCGCTGCTGCAAGGCGAGCCACCACCGGTGCCGCCACGGCATCAGGCGTTAGGATCGGTGAGCGTCTGTAGTCATTTGGGCGTAGCGGACGGGGTGGAGGTGGTGATCGACCCCGGGCGGGCGGGGTTGACGCCCGAGCAGGTACGGTCCTTCGTACAGGGCGTGATGGCGGCCTTCGCCGCGGTGACCGCAGCGTCACCCGCGGACGGTACCGCGAAGCAAGAACAACAGTAAGGCAGGGGCGAGACGATGGAACAGGAAGCGCGTGCGCGGTTGGAGAGTCGGGATGGTCGGCCGGCGATGCTGGAGGGCTTGGTCGCCACCGGCGATCTGCGGGGTCTGTTGCTGGAAATGTCCGTGGAGCAGTGCTTCCGCAATACCGCCAGGACGAACATGGAGGTGGTCTATCGCTTCCCGCTTCCCTGGAGTGCCGTGCTGCTTGGGGTCGACGTCGTTCTCAACGGGCAACACCTCACTGGTTCGGTGGTCGAGAAGCGCCAGGCCGAGGCCCGCTATGAGGAGGCCCTGAGCCAGGGGCAGTCGGCCATCATGCTGGAGCTTAACCACGACGGCAGCTACAGCCTGAACCTGGGCAACCTGCTGGCGGGCGAGGTCTGCCGGATCACCTTTCGCTACGCCCAGGTGCTCCAGTTCGCACAGGACGGCCTGCGTCTGCTGATCCCCACCGTGATCGCCCCGCGTTACGGGGACCCGGTGCGTGATGGCGGGTTGCAGCCCCACCAGGCGGCAGCGTCCGACCTGCTGGCCGCCTATCCGTTCGAGATTCGCCTGCGTCTGCACGGCGGCCTGGTGCGGGCGCGAGTCGCCTCACCCAGCCACCCCATTGCCGTGGGTCGGGAAGAGAGCGCCGGCGCTGAGGTGCTGGGCGTGTCGCTGGCCCGGCAGGGCGCCCTCGACCGGGATTTCGTGTTGGTGATCGACCAACTGGCCCAGCCGTCCATGGCCGTCCTGGCGCGCGACCCGGTGGCGGCCTCCCGTGCGGAGCAGTCGGATCAGGTCGTGGTGCTGGCGAGTTTCCTGCCGCGGATGCCGGTGCAGACGCAGGGTCAGGCCCTCAAGATCCTGGTGGACTGCTCCGGGTCCATGGCGGGCGACAGCATCGCCGCCGCGCGGCGGGCCTTGCAGGCTGTCCTGCTCCAGTTAGGGCCGGCGGACCGCTTCTCCCTGTCGCGCTTTGGCAGCACCGTCCTGCATCGCGCGCGAGGGCTGTGGTCAATGACCGAGGCGAGTCGACTGGCGGCCCAGCGTTGGGTCGGCGGGCTGGAGGCGGACCTGGGCGGCACTGAGATGGAGGCTGCCCTGGTCTCGACCTGCGCCCTGGCGCACGGCGGCGACAGTGATCTGTTGCTGGTCACCGACGGGGAGATCGAAGCGATCGACCGGCTGATCGACACCGCCCGGGGCACCGGTCACCGGGTCTTCGTGGTGGGGATCGGCGCCAGCCCGGCGGAGGGGCATGTGCGCCGCCTGGCGGCGGCGACTGGCGGGGCCTGCGATTTCGTCGCTCCGGGCGAGGCCGTGGAACCCGCGGTGCTGCGCATGTTCGCCCGGCTGCGCTCGCCGCGGTTGACCGAACTCAGGCTGGTCTGGCCGGAGGGCGAGGGTCCCCTTTGGGCGTCGCCACTTCAAACGGCCATCTTCGACGGTGACACGGTGAACTGCTTCGCGGTGTTCAAACGGTTGTCGCCCGGCACGATTCGCCTGCTGGGCGTCGGCTCGAATTCGACCGAGGCCCAGGAGGTCGCTTGTGCGGTTCTCGCTCCCGCTGATGAGCCTCAAGGTACGCTGATCCCGGCGGGGGGCGATGCCCTCGCGCGCATGGCCGCCATGGCGCGGATCCAATCCCGGTCGGCATCGGACGCGGTCGACCTGGCCGTCGCCTACCAGTTGGTCACGGACCGGACCAACTTTCTGCTGGTCCATGCCCGGGCCGAAGGGGAGACGCCGACGCGGATGCCGGATCTCCACAACGTTGCCCAGATGGTCCCGGCCGGTTGGGGCGGGCTGGGGTCGGTCGCCAGTCCAGGCGGCCGGTTCTCCCTGCCCGGCGCATGCGAAGCTTGCCCCAGCGATGCGCTGCCGCCACCGCTCCCCGCATCGGCGATCGAGGACGACATCGTGCTGTATCGACGCGCGCGGTCTGCCGGGCCGAGCGCCCCGACAGACGATGACCTGGATGCTCTGGACCTGCCCGCCTTCGTGCGACGGGCGGTCGATGACAACCAGCCACCGGCAGCAGGTCCCGGGCTGCCGCCAGGTGCGCATCCTGGCCGAACGCCGCTGGCCCTCTCGAATTGGTTACGCAAGACACCCCGCAAACGGTGGCCGAGAACCTATCGGGAGTTAAGCGCCATCAGTCTCGGTGCCGAGGTCCTGGACTGGTTGGAACTGGTCGTGGCCGTCAGTGATCCCGGACCCTGGGAGGAGCAAACGGTCGTCACCACCTTCCTCCACTGCCTTTCCAGTGATGAATTCCACACAATACTGGCCCGGCGCGGTCGCATCGCCGACATCGCGCGGGCCATCGTCCAGGGTCTGCACGGGGCGTTGGTGGGTCAGCCTGAGGCCCATCAGGGTCAGGCAGACCCCACCCTGGCCGCACACATCCTCACCGCCCTGCGGGGGATCACTGCCGAGCGCTGGCCGGACTCTGTGTTCAGTCTGACCACTTGAGTCACTTGACGCCCCCGCCCAAGGTCTGGACAATGGCGGGTTTATTTGTAGACGCAGCAGCAGGCGGTCCGGTCACCATGGGACGGCGACAAAGTCAGACGATCCCAGTCGTGCGCCCCCCGGCGCACGTCAAGGCCGCGGCATGACCGCGGCGGCGGTTGGTTCCGGACCCGCGCCGGCCTCGGGCGCGCCAACGGATCAGGCGCCGGGAGCCTGCGCCGCGGGTGCGCCCGAGTCCGAGTGCCTGGTGCGTATTCGCGGATTGCGTTTTTCCCATGGTCCGCGGGTGATTTTCGACGATGTGGACCTTGACATCCGGCGGGGGTCCGTCACCGCGGTCATGGGGCCGAGCGGCACCGGCAAGACCACGCTGCTCAAACTGATCAGCGGTCAGTTGCGGCCGGACGCCGGCACCATCGAGGTCGATGGCGAGCCGGTGCACGCACTGCGTCAATCCGCGCTGTTCGAGTTGCGGCGGCGGATGGGGATGCTGTTTCAGAGCGGCGCTCTGCTGACTGATCTCAGTGTGTTCGACAACGTGGCTTATCCGTTGCGCGAACACCTGCGGCTCTGTCCGGCCATGGTGCGCAAGCTGGTCCTGCTCAAGCTGGAGGCCGTCGGTTTGCGCGGCGCGCGCGACCTGATGCCGAACGAACTGTCGGGCGGGATGGCCAGGCGCGTCGCGCTGGCGCGGGCCATCGCGCTGGACCCGATGATGATCCTCTATGACGAGCCCTTTACCGGCCAGGACCCGATCTCCATGGGGGTGCTGGTGAGTCTGATCCGGCAGCTCAACGACGCGAGCCGCCTCACCAGTATCGTGGTCTCGCACGACGTGCGTGAGACGGCCAGTATCGCGGACTATATTTACGTGATTTCGAACGGGCGGGTGATGGCCGCGGGGACGCCGGCGGCGATTGCCGCAGAGCGCTCGGAGTGGGTGCGCCAGTTCATGGACGGCCTGCCGGATGGCCCGGTCCATTTTCACTACCCGGCGCCGGAGCTGGCCGCCGACCTGCTGACGCGGGGGGCGGGTTAGATGGCCTTCAAGGCGTTGCGCCGGGCTGCTCGCGCCGTGGCGAATGCGGTGTTGGACCCGGTAGCGGAACTGGGGCGCGGCGGGCTCAAGGCCCTGGCCGGGCTCGGCCGGGCGCATTTGCTGTTGCTGCATATTCTGGCCGGTTCCGCGGAGGTGCTCTGGCGGCCCCGTCTGCTGCTGGCGCAGGTGTTCAACGTCGGTGTCCTGTCCGTGCTGATCGTCGCGGTCTCCGGACTCTTCGTCGGCATGGTGCTGGCGTTACAGGGTTTCTATGTGCTCTCCCAATTCGGCGCGGAAGAGAGCCTGGGGGTCATGGTGGCCGC
>Ga0247836_1007675_pt1 | contig 11311 bp, 8 predicted proteins | sample LaCruzMarch2015__4_FD_187116 | JGI IMG/M metagenome (GOLD analysis project Ga0247836, IMG submission 187116) | Freshwater microbial communities from meromictic Lake La Cruz, Castile-La Mancha, Spain - LaCruzMarch2015_14m | ecosystem: Environmental > Aquatic > Freshwater > Lake | place: Spain...
TGATTATGAAACCAGTAAAGATAGCGCCCCTCGCTCAGCTTCCAGACGAAGTTGGCAGCGCGGGGGTTTTTCAACAGGCGTCCTCCCCGACATTTCCTCAGGTAGGCAGGCTTTTCCCAGGTGCGCCCTCCATCACGACTGTAACTGCAGGCCGGATACCCATCCACCGTTCGATAAACGGTAAAAAGAGATCCGTCACTCAATTCCACCAAGCTGTGCTCCTCAGCATTTCGCCCCCCACCCGCTGGTACCGTCAGACCAATTTCCCCGTCAGGGAGGGTTTCCCACTGCAATTTTGACGGGTCCGACTCCGTTAGCAGGTTGGAGCATAAGATAAATGCTCCTTCACTCTGCGCGAAAAAGCCGTTTCCCATCGCGCCCACTTTGTGTAGCGGAATGATCACTTCCCCGGTCGAGCGAACGCACGGCTTTCCGACATTCCAGAAGAACCGCACTTTACCGCCATAGATATTGTTGCGGTCACAGAGAAATTCGCGCACCGGCACGACATGCCGATTCGACCATGAGACTCCAAGGTCATCGGAATATCGAAAAACATAGTCCCCCAGGCAATCAACTCGGAATTCTTCCCGGCCATCTTCACGGCGAACCAGACGCTGATTTCGCGTGTTAAAATTGTAAAAAACGTATATCCGCCCTGCTGGGGTGACTAATGGGACCGAGTAAGAATTCTCTGGAGACCCGGGCGCCTCCAACGGCACTGGCAGGGTCCAACTTTCGTCCTGATTCTCCCTCCGCAGCGAGTAAACACCCTGCGATCGATCTCCTTCCGCTCCTATGGCACTTGTCACCGTGCAAAACCATGACCCATCAGGCAGTAGGAGCAGGTAAGGTTGATCAGCATAGCCCGCGTCCAAGGGCATGGACGACTGTTCATCAGCATGCCTAAAATCAATGTCGGACACGCCAAAAGGGTGGACGATCTTTACATCCTACACCAGAGGTGAGACTCTCAAAAAACGGACATTGATTGACTGAATGCTGTTTCTGCGCCAGCGCATTAATTTAACAAACCATTCGAGACAAGCACCCGTGAAAAGATCGTCCTCCCCAACATTTATGCTGTCACCGGGCGTAATAAAACAGTGCCGCGACATGGCGCTTTTGGAGACGATGTCTGATCAGCTTCACCAAGCCATGGCAGGTGCACCCTCGATCCCTCTCGCGGGAGCGGATTTATTAATCACCGAGTTTCATCTCCTTCGCGGGCTGCTCAAAAGAGGCGAAAGCATCCAAGAACACGTTCACTCCTCCTTGCAATTAGAGATCGTTCTTCATGGCACCATCGAGTTTCAGTCCCGCGCAAAGCCATTCCCCCTGCACTCCGGCCATTGCTTGGTCCTTCCCCCACATGTGCCACATGAGTGGAGGGTAACGTCCGGCTGTATCATGCTTGGGGTAATGCTTCAACCTGGCCTGTTGGATTCTTCTTCCTTCCTTCCTGGACTCAGCCTGGGGAACGAACCATCGCTGATCAAAGAATGGCCCTCTGCGCAGTGTCTCTCTGCTCTGTTCGATGGGATGCTCGAGCCTTGGACACGCTGGAACCTCCTCCAAACGCGATTGCTCATGGTTCAATCGCTACTTGGCATTATACGCGCATGCTTTCCGGACCAAAACCTCGAAATCGATACAGCTCAAGTCAATCGATCCAAGCGAGTCATTTACCGCGTGTGTTCGTTCGTTCACGACAATCTGGGGGACAACCTTTCGCACAAAAAAATGGAAGAAATGGCCGGAATGAGCGCCCGAAATCTAAACCGTCTTTTCCAAAAAGAGCTGGGAACCAGCCTACACGCCTACATACTTTCGGCTAGACTCCAAAAAGCACGGGAGATGTTGGAGAAATTTCCCGAGATGCAGGTTAAATGCATCGCCCATGATTGTGGGTTTAGTTCTCCCAGCCATCTGGGAACCAGCATGAAGCGGATGCTAAAAATTAGCCCGCAGGTCCTGCGCACGAAATAGGCTGAAGTATCATGCGTGAGGTAAGGACGGCGTTAGGATAAAATCGGCGCGTTTGCGTGTGTTGAAAGATCCTGGTTTCCCAAAACTCCTCGCCAGAAACTTGGAAATTATCCGAAGAAACATTAAGGAATCGGGCTTGTTACTTCGAAAACAGAGAACTGTAAAGACTGCCCCACTTCTGCTGGTCGTTCGATCATGAACCGCCCTTGCCTGGCGGCCGTCACAATCGGGAAGCTCACTTCTGTTGGCAGGGGACACAACTACGATTCTCAAAAGCTCATGACACCTCCCAGCCGTAGTCGCCAAAAATGAACTCAATTCCATTCGGAAACGCAGCCCAGCAGAGCTTTCGCTTCTCCCACAGAGGATAGGTTTGGAGGGTCGGAACTTGCTGAAGAATCGGGTCCGGATCCCCAGACTCTCCCACCAGCCAGATCTGGCAAAACCGGCTCTGGACCTTGAGCGACTCCTGCGATGCCGTAACCCTCCAAGAAAGATTGTTCCCGCTCTGCGTAAGCGCCGGAGCACATTGAACGTTCAGGCTGAAATGAAACAGTGCCAAATCTCTTCCCCCTTCGAGCTGGAGGTGCAGCCGACTCCAGCCACCAAGACAGACATTCTCTTGCATCACCTTACCGGAGAACTCCACAATGTCCCAGCCGTCTCCCAGTTTCTGCCACGCTCCGGCAATACTCGGCATTTCCCGCAGGATAACAACGCGCATTGCTTCCTGCCGACTGCGCGTTTGCCCGACGATGGGAGGGTTGGTTGAATCCGTTAGCGCGTTATGCAAATAGGCGTGGCGCTTCTCCCAGGCCGGATGATAACGGTCAATATCCCGTTCCCGGGCGTGCCAACGCAAGAAGCCCCAATTCCTTTTCTCTCCGCAAAACGCCACGGGCATGCTTTGCCAAGAAAGTCCCCACTGCTGATGATCAGTGTGCGGCATGACCGGAAAGCGGCTCAGGCTGCCAATGCGAAAGTCGTTCTCGACCTGGGCGGTCGCTTCAACTCCCCCGTAACATGCAATCGTGATCTTGTTTTTTGCGGCAGATACGGAACCTGCAAGATCGTGCCACCCGTGCCTGTGAAAGAAGGATCCGAAGCTGAACATGCGCAAATGCGGGACTCCCTTGGCGTTTTGTAACGTTGCGTTCCAATCCTCAGCAGGTCTCACGAAACTGCGAAACGGCGAACTGGGTGTTGGATAAGTGAAAGCGTAGGTGCGGATCGCGGGAACACGGGGTCCTTGGGCATAAGCGTCCTCAATAGCCAATAGATCGCGAAGAAGCTCGGTGTAAAGTCGGCGCAGCCCTTCTGGCAGCCGACGTGCAATGAGCAGTAAGGAGGACAGCTCGTTCAGCATGATAGCTGCGTAGAGATCGCTCAGATGCTCTCCCCATCCCCAGGGACTGGTCCTCCAATACGCGCCACTCTCCCCCATGACTGAGAGAAGTGTGGAGTCAGGCTTGCGATCAAGAATCTCCTTGAGCAGCCACGAGCAGACCAAATCACCCAAGAACTTGTTGGGGTAAAATCCGGAGGCGTGTCTGACCTGCCGGTCAAACCACACGTCCATTGCCTCAAACATGTGGCGAAGGCAATCTCGGTTCCGACTATCGAGACGACCGGAATAACCTTGTTGAAGAACAATCAAATTCAAGCCGATAAAGAAAGCCGCGTTCGTGTCGGCGATATGCGACTCTTCGAAATACCAGCGGAAACAACCAAAGAAGTCGGACGTCGCTTCCCTTTCCTGCAAGCCCAGGAGACCTTCGAGGACAGGGGTGAGGAACTTTTCGACATCTCCTACGTCCGAAAGCGCCACCAACCGACAGGCTGCTTCCGGCCCGGAGTGCACACTCGACTCTTTTGATACACTTAAAGTGTGCCCCGGAGCGTCACTACGCCAAAGGCCATGAGACAATGAAAAACGGGATTCATCACTCCACGGAAATAGCATTTCGCGATTGGTTATCATTCGTCAAAAAACATTTGGAGATACGGCGATACCCTGAGTTGGCCCACGTTCCGCACCAGAATTCAGAGTCTCTTCGGGATGCCCCGAATTACACCGTAGGACGATCCAGACCTTCATGCGGGGTGCCCGCAATGCCGGCGGCAATGACGGATTGATTCAACAACGTCCAAACAATGCCGACGCGGCTCGCCTTGTGGCCGCAGGCAGCGCTGATCCAGGCGATTTGCTCAAGACTCTCTTCAAAATTCAGTATAGGTTGCATCTTTACCATTCCATTGGTACGCCCCTCTGAATCCCATCGCTTTCAACTCTTCCTCACCGACCGGCGCCATATGGCCATCGAGAAATGCCGCTATCACGCCGTAATCCCTTTCATAAAAAAGGCCGGGCGTTCCAGCGCCAGAGCTCCAGTAAAAGTTAAACCTGCCATGAAGCTGGTTCGGCAGCCTCGGCCAGAAGGTGCTCGCAAGCAGGGGATAAGAAGATGGGTTTTCTATGGTTATGTAATTGATCTTGAAATTTCCACCAGTGGTTGGAAGTGATGCGGGAAATGCAGCATTGATGCCGTAGGAAACATAGAAATCCCAATCACTCCTCTGGGCTACGGATTTTGAACGTCCAAAGTAGGGTGAGAAAAACACTGCTTTGTCTGGAATAGTGCCGCTTGCGTGGAGGTTGCGGGCGTAATTATTCTGCGAGTTACCTCCCCCTCCGGCAAACAAATCGAGTGTCATGTTGCTTTCGCCCATGTAAGCGGTCAGGCCTGCTGAAAGATTCCTTAAGTTGGCCATCGATTTGGCACGGTTAGCCGAGTCACGCGCCTTGCCGACGCCTGCAACAATCAGCGCCATTAGAACGCCAACAATCGCAACCACTACTAATACTTCGACCAAAGTGAAGGCACCAATTCGTATGAAGCGTGTTGAGTGGCGGAGGGGGATCATGGAATTGCCTTCTATTCTGACGCTGGGGACACATTCTCAACACCCCCCACATTCTTCCGCGATTTTAACTCGTTTTCAATTTGTAAAATCAGACTCGCGCACTGAGCGCGGAGCGCTATGAAGATATCTCCTCCCATGCCGTCCTCTATGGAAGGCGGCACGGGGATGGTCAATCCGGTAACAGGATCCACGTTGGGGAATGGAAGAATACTACCCGGCACTTTTAGGAGGATGCTCGCCTGAGAGACGAGTGCTTGTTCCTGCAAATCCAGCGAGAGTTTGGAAAATTGCGCTATAAGCGACTCAAGTTTGTGGAGATATTCGTAGTCAAAGAGCCCACTGCGGAATACCCACATACGCAGGGAGGGAAAGCGCTCATTGCGTTCGGCTCCCCAGTAATACGTCAATCCGCACGCAGCACCACGCGACCCCAGAACGGTTTCGTACCAATTCGTGTAGGGAAAACTTTTCAAATCCAAGGAGCGGGCGTCTCGATCACTCCATGAATGCACGCTGTAAATGAGATACCACTGATAGCCCCAATGCTGGGCGTGCCAGCCCTTCGTTCGGGCTAGCCACAGATCAGGAATGAAACCAAGATTGTTATCATACCATCCGGTCTCTCCTCCTGATTTCTTGATTTCGGAAATGCGTGCGCGCTTATCCTGGCCGAGCCCTCCGAACCAAATATCAAACAAGCCGGGAGGTGTACTTGCCCAGTCCTTACCCAAGGGAGCACCCGCGATTCTAAAGCGGGGAAACGCACTGCGAACGGAAGCCAAGTAGGTTTTGGTTGCTTCGATTTGCGCGCTTGGCGTTTCATCCCAACCATAAAAAAACAGATTGTCTTGGGTGAGTCCGACCTTTTCAACTTGGCCAAGAAACTGATTCACCTCCGACTGAAGTGACTTCGGGTCGCGCTTTTCTTTTGCGTAGCCCGACCAATTGATGACATTGAAATATTGTTGGCCGGCTTCGTGGTTATATTGAATAAGCTCAAGCGGGGCTCTCAGGAAGCCGCCGTAGATGTTTCCCGCGTCCATACCAAACCGAACCAAAGCACTGGCATCGGATGCATTATGAACGCCGCTAGTTGTTTTCAAGGTGAACTTCTCCGGCAGCGTGATTGGCAGCACCGATACAGTTAGCGAAATGTTTTGTGGGGTCACACCTTCTGCTTCTACCTTCGAAGTGATGGAATAATCACCCGGCTCGGCGTCTCGTGGAATACTGACTTCCAAAAGAAAGGCTTGGAGAGTGAAAGGCTTCACCTCAATCGGCGGAGGTGGAGATTCCCAGATGATATCGGCATACCACTGGTTCTCGAAGGATGGGGTTCCCGGTTTGGCCGGACCGATGTTGGCAAATCCAAGCGGCTTAATGCTGGCGGGGAGCCCGTTTTCACCGAGTTCGGCTTTGAGGTTACTGAGAGCCTTGGCTGTGGCAAAGACCACGATCTGCGTGCCGACAATCTCTCCCCTTGCTCCGCTGATGGCATGGTGGTTGTGAAATTCTGTGATCGGCTGGCCTTTGGCCTTGATGAAGGTCACGGGTGGAACCATCGCAACTCCAAAATCCAATGCAGATGAGCGGGTCATGCGCAATTGCATGACATTATGAAGCGCGGCGGCGTTTTGGTCGATTTCCGCTGTCAAAGAATTCAAAAGCTGCTGCCCTAGTGCATCGCGAGAGCTCACTTCCCGCCGGAACGATTCCAGCGACATTCTGGCAGCAGACACTTCGGCGCTCAAAGCCGCAAAGGCATCAATCTGTTGGGGGATGGACTGTGTCCCCATAGCGGCAGTCAAGCGTTTGTAGAAATCGGGAACAGGTTTGGCTTTGGCCAGCACGCCCGCAAAAGCTTCCCCCGTCTGCTCTCGAAAACGATTCGCGTTAGCAAGAGTGAATGGCTGCCCCGTGAATGTCTCTCCAATTTGCGCAACTTGCTTCGTGATAACAGATCGTTCCGCTTCTGGAATGTAGGTGCTAGCCAGAGCAATAGTCCGCTGGAAATTTGCGAAGTCGGCGCCGTGGTCACGGGTTACGGCAACGCGATCCACATACAGGTCGTAGTCGCGTTTGGGATTCCAAGCGAAGAAGTTAAATTCCCGGATCTTGGATGGATTAAAGGCTACACCTTTCTGATCGATTCCCAAGCGCTCGTGGATGGGGATGCGAACTTTAAGGGCTGACTTTGGAGGAATCACCACATGCAACGTGTCGGGACGCGGGCCACGCCCCGGATGAAAGACCATTCCTTGCGGTGCCTCCTGCGTGGCCAAATCGGGTAGATGACGGTCGGAAGGATTGAAATAATCAACTTCGAGGTGGGAGAATTCACCTAGATCAATTGCATTGGAGAGCTTGGTTTGAACACTCGGCCAACTCTGGCCCGCAAGAAATCGGATCTTCAGTGAAGACGTGCCAGTGGACGCCCAGTCGCGGGAGATGGCAGCTTCTGATCCCACCAGAGCCCAGCTTTTAAGCGAGTCTGAGCTCTCGAAGTCATCAATGACAACGACATGCGGGTCGAAGAATGATGGTTTTTGAGAAGCAATAGCCGGAATGCCCATCCACACAAACAGAGAGAGCAGAGCCAGAGTCCGCTTCATTGCTTGATTTTGCCTTTGAAAACGGTGACTTCATCGACTCGAAGATGAAGCGGGTCTCTTCCTGTCCCGATGTAGAGTCGGGAAATCTCGGATGGCATCGACAACTCATTCCCAGAGCGGAGATCCAATAATTCGCTGCTTGAATCAAGAACGACCTCGGCTTTTTCGCCTTGGTATTGAAGAGATACCCTGCATTGGCTCTCTCCGGTTCTTTGTATCGTTGTGGTTACCTCGACCGACTCATTGGGCGCCAGCCTGGAGAGTAGATCAGATGATGAAAAGCGAACCATGTTGGCACCAGCTAAAATGTTGGGGCGCTGCATCGAGACGGCAAAAACGGGGTTCGTTCCAGGAACCAACGGCGGCATAATGACTACCGCACTGGCCGCGTCTCCCAGACCGATCCTAAGAGATTCCGGTTTGAGTTCCGATTCGGAAAGCAGGGAGATCTTCCAAACAACTGCCACCCGGTCTCCAATCGCCAACGGTTGCGGCGCGATGTCCGCATAGGCCATGAGGAAGGAAGTATCCTCGGATTCCTCAAGGACAATAGAGTTGGCGACACCTGTCGCCGTAGGCGCTTTGCTTACCAGCCCACGACCCGGAAGCCACTGGGAATTCGAAATGATTTCGGGCTTCTCGCCAGCTTGAGCCGAAGAGATGGACGCGCAGTCAAAGAAGGAGAGCCCGATTAAAGCGATCGATAATTGTTTCATGTCATTCACCGTCCCAAAGATGTTCTTTCCACGACCGATCAGCCGCTATTCAGCTTCGAAGCACAATAAGCATCATACAAACTCCTCCATGAACTGCCCATGAGCCCGCAATCAAAAGAGGCGCTTCGATGCGGCTTTTTTAGCGAAAATTCCCTGGGAGGGTGCGGCTTTCGGGGAGTTCCCCCGAAAAGCGTTCTATTCAAGAGCGAAGACTTTTGCGGCGGAGCAGAGCCAGAGCCAACGCACCAGCACCCAAGAGCACTGCGGAGGATGGCTCGGGGACTGCGGTCACTTCAAACGAGCCCAATTGAAACTGATCGTTTGTCTCCGAGGTAGCAGTGTTAGTAATTCCCACAACAAAGCTGTTAAATGCGAATGTGTTGCCGGGCGCGGTGCTGTCAAAATTATAAGATATGGATGCCGCCGATCCCACCTTATAGGAAAACTGCATTCCGTCTGAAGCAATGCGAGTGAGAGTCATGGTCACCTCGGTAAAGTTAGTACCAAAGTTTTCACTCCGGGATTGGTTCCCTGGCGTGGTCGGAGATCCAGTGAAGCTCAAGAAGCTGCTGCTGGTGTTGTCTCGAACCGGCTGGGAGCTGGTGCCCCCTGGATTGAGTGCAAGCCAATAGCCAGTGCTAGTTGCCGGAGGGTTGACTGTAATATCTGCAAGGTTGTAAAAGCCTAAACGAAGGGTGTGTGCCAAGTTGGCTGGCGCAGTGGTAAAGCGGATATCTCCGGTGAAGGACACATAGTCACCCACATTCGTTAGATTCACAGCGTCGAAAGGAATTTTGACGTAACGCAAGCCCGTCGTGTTGCCGGTGACTTGGAGCGCATTCACGCCAGAGGACACATTCACGACTTGTACGCCCGATCCAGCCGCTTCACCACCTGCGTAGTAAGTCGTGCTATCAACAACCAAACTGCTGGCTGGTGATGCCGGACTCGGAGTGGTGACCGATGACCAATCTTCGCTGAGAAGAATCGCAGCCTGAGAATAAGACATGCCACCAACGAGGAGCATTGGCACAAGAAACTTTGCTGGTGCTGCAATTGAAGGGAGGTTTTTTTGGACGAAGCGATGAATTTTCATTTGAACTGAGTGGTTTTCACCTCTCACTTTGGAGTGCGATGCAATCGATTGAACTGATGAATAATTCGGCTCGCGAATTGTGTCAACATTTTTGTCAAACATATTTCTGGCTTTATTCCAGGAAACCAGTGTCCCCCCTGGGCCTTTGGGGAACATGCAGCCAATTGTACGGTTTCAGATCTAACTCAACGTTATCTCTCTTCTAAGGTAGTCCGGGACTTGGGGTGGACACCGTAGGGATCGTGCGGTCCGTCAGCCCTACGGGTGGAGGATCGCTGGATCAGAACTGTCTCGAAGACTCGCGGTGGTACGGCGAGTTTAGTTGATAGATTTTCGAACAGCATCTCGGCAGCGGCAGCTCCCATCCGTTTCATTGGCTGACGAATGGTGCTCAGGGGGGGATTCCATAGTTGCGATGTGAAGAGGTCTCCATGGCCCAACACCCCGACCTCTTCGGCAATTATTTTGCCACGTCGCTGCAAATTTTGAATGACCGCATATGCGAGAACGTCACGGGTTGCAAAAATGCCATCCAATTGCATAAGAACATCGACCTGAGATGCGATGCTGCTTTGGGATCCATCTGCGATCAATTTCCCTGGGGAACCCACCTCAAACACTCGCGGTTGCTTCAGTTGAAGCTTAGCCGCTTCGGAGAGGAAGCCAGTGAGCCGAGGGTAGAGAGCGTGATTTCGGTCGAGAGTGTCGCATACGATTCCAAGCTGCAAATAACCGCATTCGTGAAGATGGCGCGCAGCGAGTCTTCCCGACTCTTCCTCATCGCAATAGACCTGAAGAATTTCCGAACGTTTAGAATGGCGACCAATCAGTGCCACATGAACATCTTCGTCCACCAGTTCATCAATCCATCCTTTGGGAGCCCAATCCAAGGCACTGGTGATCATGCAAATTGAGTTAATGCTGTTTGGTCCCAACATTGAGCGTAAGGAGTCTAGCTCCTGTATTTTCTTTTCATAAAACGACGTGAGCATCGTCTGGAATCCTTGCGCCTCCATGCTCTGAACAAAACTTTCCGCGATCTCGCCGGCGTGGGGATCTCGAATGTGTCCGATCCCCAGCAAAACAACTTTTTTTTCTCCTTTTCGCAGTTGAGAAGCAAAAAAATTGGGGCGATAACTCAATCGTTGAGCCTCGTCTTGGATCCTCGTACGGAGGGCAGGGGAAAACTTTTCTGCTCTTTCCGAACTGCCCAAGCAAATACTCACCGTGCTGCGATGGACGCCCAAATTAGCTGCGATCTGTGCAAGGGTTACATTGGTCGCACCAGCTGCTTTTTTCATGATCTCATCAATTTTCTCTCGCGAAATTAATTTCTGCTGGTAATCCTCGCAAGTTCAATCGATTGACTTTCGTGCCAAGCAAATCACGGTTCATCTTGCTGCAGGTCAATTTCGACTCTGGATTTGAAGTGTGGAAAGCCGGATCCGTGTTGGACTTTTTCAACCCTCAGGCCAGTGGTTGTTAGCAACCTGCATTTGTATGGGCGATACGCACGGATAGAGTCCCAGAAATTTATGAACAGTCACGGTGACTCCTTGCTTGCTTCCCAGGCTGATTGGGCCGACATGCGATCTTGCAGTACTGATTCGCCTTGGTTTCTCTCTTGGCGAGAAGCCAATTCAGAGCGATGCGTGGCCCTTCTTGCGATTTCAGTTGGCCCGTTTGGCAAGGAAGGCAGGCGCATGCTGCATGTCTCGCGGAGAGTGTTGGGGCGAGTGCTTCAACTGGCGGTTGGATATCATTTGGAGCGTCGTGAGGAATTCGCGTCTCGGGCAATATCGGAGGTGGATTCTGCCGTTGCACTCGATGGCTGGAATCCGGACCATTTTCTCGACACTGCGGAGATGGGGATGGCTGTCGCGATCGCGTCCGAATGGCTTGGCCAATGTGCGGGTGAAGAGCGAGTGGCACGCTGGAGAAAAGTTCTCTGGGAACGGGTAGTAGTGCCTTCG
>Ga0247836_1007676_pt1 | contig 11311 bp, 10 predicted proteins | sample LaCruzMarch2015__4_FD_187116 | JGI IMG/M metagenome (GOLD analysis project Ga0247836, IMG submission 187116) | Freshwater microbial communities from meromictic Lake La Cruz, Castile-La Mancha, Spain - LaCruzMarch2015_14m | ecosystem: Environmental > Aquatic > Freshwater > Lake | place: Spain...
GGCGGCTGGCACACTGAAGTCGAGCACGGCGGCGGCGGACACAAAAAGATCGCAGTCCGGCAAAAGACGATCGAGCTCGCGTTCGTAGTCGGCCGCGGACTCGTAGCGGAAAGTCGCAAACGAAGCGAAGTCGGCGGCGCGAGCCTCGTCCACCGGGCCGAGTAAAACCCGTACGTCGGCTCCCAGAGCGCGTGCCGCGCGCGCGATCTCAAGGCCCATGCGACCGCTCGATTCGTTCTGCAGAAATCGCACCGCATCCACTCGAGTGCGCATAGGACCCGCACTGAGAAGCAGCCGTTTACCGGAAAGCAATCCTTGGCGACGAGAGGCCTTCACGAGCACATCGCGGATTTCTTCGTGTGGGGACAAGTGCCCCACGCCTTCTTCGCCGCAGGCCACCACGCCGCCCACGGGGCCCGCAAAGTGAAAGCCGCGCGCGAGCAGCAGCTTGACGTTGTCTTGAGTGGCCGCGTTCTGCCACATCATGGGGTTCATCGCGGGTGCGAGCACAACGGGGCCGTGAAAAGCCAAGAGTTGCAGCAACAGAAAGTCGTCGCCGCGCCCGTGCGCAAGGCGCGCGAGCAAGTCGGCCGTGGCTCCGAAAACCAAAAATACGTCGGCCCAGCGAGCCGTCGCGATGTGATCCGTGCCCTCGTGGCCCGCATCAAAAACCCCAGCGCTTAGCACCGCGTGACCAGTGAAGGTTTCCAGCGGCTTCACCGAAACAAATTCCTGCGCCGCACGCGTCAGGACCACGCGCACCTCGGCGCCTTCGGCCACGAGCTCCTTGACGAAGTCCACGGCACGGTAGGCGGCAATGCTGCCGGCCACTCCCACGCAAACGCGGCGTCCGGCAAAACGCGCCCTCACCGGCAGCCGCCGCACACGCCGAAGAGCGTGACCTCGTGGGACTCCAAGCGAAAACCCGGGGGCAAGGGAATCTCTTTAACCCGTGCGAGCGGACAACCATCCACGTCCACCACGGAGTCGCAAACGCGGCAGTGAAAGTGATGATGGTGTTTGAGGGCCGCGAGTTCATAACGCGTTTCCCCGTCGGGCAAAGTCACCACGCGCAAGCGACTTTCTTCGAGCAATGTTTTGAGGTGCCGATACAAAGTGGCTTGCCCAAGACCGGGCACCTGAGTTTGCGCCATCGCAAGGGCCTCGGGAAACGCAAGAGGCCCCTTGGCCGACCCAAAGACACCGAGGACGGCTTCTTTTTGCCGGGTCAAACGTCGCGACGGTGTTGCCATGTGTTAGGAGTTTTAGCTCGCCTAGAGTTGATAATCAATTATCAAGAGCGTAAGGTGTTCTCATGATGCAAACACGACTCCCCACCCTCCGCCTCTCCCGTCTGAGCGCTCTCCCGCTGGCATTCGCACTGTCCTCCTGCGGCGACAGCGCCACGCCCAACAAAGCGCTGATCGACGATCATCAAGTCCTCGCGGGGAGCGTGGCCTCGGCCACCCGAGGATCGGGTGCGACGCTTGAAACCTACCTTCAAGGCACCGGGGATGTGCTTTTCACGGGCGCCCTCAGTGGCGCGGACGCAAAGGCCAACTATCGCCTTTCCTTTGAACTCGCCGACGGCGGCAGTGTTGTGTTGGTGAGCCACGCCTCGGCGACACTCGGCAGTGGTTTTCGACTGGCCTTCACGCGCACGGGAGATTCAATTACGGCACTGGCGTCAGGCCCCGAGGGCGGCGTCTTCTTCTCCGGCTTCCCCGAAGCAGTGACCGCGCTGCTGAGTGCCACCGGGACGAGCGATCTCTTTTTTGAAGTTCACGGGGACGAACAGCCCCTGCATTTCTTGATTTTCTCCTCCACCGAAACCTCCTTCACCGAAACCAATTCTCTCTTCAACAGCGAGGAGGACGGCTCAGGCTGGGCCGATACCCCTGCCAATGCGTTTAACGGCATCGGGGATCGCTGGGGTCTTTCGCTCACGGACGCCACGGTGCTTCGCGCACAACTGAGCGCCGCCAAGTTTTCGGAAGAGTGACGAGCGGCTATGAAACATCTCCTGGCGCTGAGTCTTGCGGCCGCGACCGCCGCCTCGGCCGCGGCGGAAGACTCGACCGGGCTCAAGCTGTCCGTCGCAGGCGATATCGTTGGCACGATGGGTGCGGAGCAGAAGAAGCGCCTCGACCCGCGCGAAGCCGAGTTTTCGCTCTACGCTCCGGTTGATCCGTGGTTCGACGCCGTGATGACGGCTGCAGCGCACCGCGAGAACGGCGCCTCGTTCTTCGAGCTGCACGAGCTCTATGTCGGTTCCACGAAGCTGATTCCGGCATCGCGCTTTCGACTGGGCACGTTCTTTCTTGGTGTGGGCCGACTCAATCAGTTCCACCGTCACGACTGGCCCTTTATCTCTGCACCTGCAGCACACGAGAAGTTTTTTGATGCCGAGGGAGTCAGTGACACCGGGTTCGAGTACGCCGTGCTCCTGCCCCTGCCATTTTATCTGGATCTGACTTTTGGCCTCACCAACGGCTGGACTTACGGACACTCGCACGTGGAGGGACAGCCGCCGCTGACCGGCACGCATTACGTGCGCGCAGCTACGTTCACCAGCCTCCCTGCCGACGGCGGCCTGATGGCCGGGCTGAACTACGTGGGACGCAACAACACCGACAAGGGACAAATGCACCTGACGGGTGTCGACCTCACCGCAAAGTGGCGCGAGGGCGCGCGACTCGTGTGGCTGATGCAAACCGAGAACTGGTACCGAAGCCTCAAGGCCAAGAACGCGCTCGAAAGTCAGCGCGACTTCGGCGGATATGTTTTCAACGAGTACGACTGGAATTTTCACGATCTCAAATCCGGGCTGCGCCTTGACTATCTCGATGGTCTCAGTGCCTCGACAAGCAACTTCCAGTGGGCGCTGATGCCCCAGATCGCCTGGAAACCGAGCGAGTTTTCAACCTTCCGTTTGGCCTATCACTACCAGCGCGAGGTGCTCGGCACTAACCGCGACACGCGACATGTCTACGAAATCCAGGCCACTTTCATCATCGGAGCTCACCCCGCACATGATTTTTAGAAAGCTTCTCCCCCTCGCCGGCGTCTTCGTACTGTCACTCCTGTCGCCGGCGGCCTCCGCCACGATCCGAGTCGTCACCACGATCCCGGATTTGGCCTGGATCGTGCGCTCCATCGGCGGCGATGCCGTCGAGGTGGAATCGCTCTTACGCGGCACCGAAAACCCGCATTTTGCAGACGCCCGTCCGGACTACATCGTCAAAGTTTCCCGCGCGCAGGCGGTATGTTCCGTGGGCCTTGAGCTCGAGATCGGCTGGCTGCCCAAGGCGCTTGCACGCTCGGGCAACGCGGCCGTCCAACCCGGGGGCAAGGGTTTCTGCGAAGTGGGTCGAGGCGTCTCCGTGCTGGACAAACCTTCGAGCACGGTGAATCGCTCGATGGGCGACGTGCACCCCTCAGGCAATCCCCACTTTACGTTAAGCCCACTCGCCCTTATCGAAGGCGGCAAAGTGGTGCGCGACACGCTCTCCGCATTGGACCCAAGCCAATCGGCGAAGTTCGACAAAAACTACGCTGCCTATTCCCAGCAACTCCACGAGTTGCACAAGCGCCTCAAAGACCAACTTCAAACTGCATGGAAGGCCGCCGGCTCACCCCCAGCCCAGGAGTACCATCGCGAGTTTGCGTACTTCATCGATGCGTTCGGACTAAAGTCCGTCGGAAGCATCGAGGAGAAACCCGGAGTTCCTCCCTCGGCCTCTCGCCTCGCGACCGCCGCCAACCAGGCAAAAAACTCGGGCGTCAAACTGGTCCTTGCGTCCACTCACGATCCGGCCCGTACTCTCGAGCGTTACCAGGAACTCGCCGGAATCTCCGTGCTCCGGCTACCTACGCTCGTACAAACAGAGGGTCCGTTCCGCGACACTCCCGCTCTGCTCGAGCACCTCGTCCAAGAATGCGTTAAGACTCTCGGCGCAAAACCCGCTATGAACTAAGGATGCTCCTCGAAGCCCGCGGCCTCAGCTACGCAAGTCCCGACGGCCGGCAACTCGCCGACGGCCTGGACTTTTCGCTTCTCGAAGGCGAAGTCCTTCTGGTCTCGGGCGCCAACGGCTCCGGCAAAACGAGCTTGCTGCGTCTCCTCACGGGACAGCGCGGTCCCACGCTCCTGAGCGGAACGCTCCGGCGACGGGTGCCGCTAGCCGAGATCGCGATCCTCCCGCAGGTGCATCGCAGTGTTTCCCCCGCCCCGCTCACTCTTGGGGACGCCCACGAGTTGCTTTCGCATCCGCGCCGTCCAACTGCGTCCCCCCTCGTTTCCCCGGAGCTCCTCGCGCGCGCCTGGAACACCGCCAGCGGCGGCGAGCGTCAACGCGTGCTCCTGGCTGCAGCGCTCGCGCGTGAGCCGCGGCTTCTCGTGCTCGACGAACCCACGAATCACCTCGACTTGCTCAGCCGCAAACTGATCGTCGCAGCGCTGGATGCTTTCTTGCGGGAGAAGCCCGGTCGTGGTGCCGTGGTGGTTTCGCACGACGAAGGTTTCGACGCCCTCACTCAAATCACGGTGAAACGGGTCTCGCTGGGGAGCGGAGCTCCGGCATGACGAGTTTGCTTCAAGTCTATTTTTGGACGATCAGCGCGGGCATGCTCCTCACTCCCGCGCTGGCTTGGCTCGGCATCCACCTCTCCAGCCAGGGTCGCGTGGTCGACACCCTGACCGTGGCCCAAGGGGCTGCTGTGGGCACCTTGCTAGGACTCGCGCTCTCGACAGATCACCACGATTCGGGCGTCCATTTTCAACCCGCCGTCCTAGCCACCGCCTTGATCGTTTCGGGCCTCGTTTTCTTGCTGACTCGCTTTCTTCACTCTCGTCGATCACCCGCCCTGCCCGCGCTGATGGTGGGCCTGCACTTCGTACTGATGGCCATGGGCTACCTGATCGACGCCCTTTTGCTGAAGGTCGATAGCCATGTCTCGCTCGTGTACTTCGGCGATCTCGCCACTCTGGTGGATCGCGATGCCGTCTTGGGCCTCTCGCTCAGCACCCTTGCTCTGGTCTTTTTTGTCGTGGGCTACCGACCTCTGGGTCGACTCTCCCTAGAATCGGCGCTGGCCTTCCCCACTTCACGGGGGCGAAGCCTTGGGCGCTGGGTCTGGAGTTTCGAGCTCGTTGCCCTCGTCCTCCTGTGCTTCGGCGTGCAGTTCATCGGCGTGCTTTTCACTCTCTCGGCGATGTTCCTGCCGACGGCTTTACTTGCGCTGGCGGGTGCTGCGGGCTTGCGCCGACATGTCTGGGCCTGCATCCTCTCCGCCTCCCTGGGCTGCGGCGCCGGATTCGTCCTCTCGTTGGGCCCTTGGGCCCTGCCAACGACCCCCACGATCGTCCTGGCGATCACCCTCTTTTCAGGACTCGCCGCGTCTTGCCTGTGGGGATCCCTTCGACGAAAATGAGAATCATTCTCATTATGAAGACGCCCCAAGAATCCTCCGAAGTCATCTCTCCCACGGAAGACATGCGAGCGCAGATTTGCGCGTGTGGGACGGTTCATTTTTCGATCGGACCACTGACCTTGCGCTTCAGCGCAGCCTCGTTTGAACGACTTTTTCGGATGGTGGCGGAAGTTCGGAGTCGCCTGGAGGCACGAGGTCTCTTACCTCAGTCCACGCCCGTCGAACCGAAGGCTCCGGTCGCCTGCGCTTAGCGTCCGACGAGGCTCTTGAGCTTGTCCAACGCCGCGGGGACCCGAGACAAATCCTGCTTGGCGTTCAGAATGAGTTCCATGGCTTCGGCTTGCTTCAGTTTACCCTTAGCCATGGCATCGCAAAGCAGCGGCTCCAAGGGATCCGTGCGGGTGTAGACGCTCTTGTGTTGGGGCCACAGATTGTCGCGGTGATTGCTACCGCCGGCACAAAGAGGAATCAGGTGGTCGATTTTAAAGTCTGCACGAGGGAGCTGACGAATCGCGTAGCCCAGCTCCATGTCGTAGGTGGCGATGATCGAGTTCTTTTCCGAAGATTCTACCCTGCGTTCACAGTACTTCACGCGCTCGGGGTAACGAAAGCTGTCAGGGGCCTCACACAGAGAGCCGGGGGTGAGACGCCCATCGGGACCATCCGGGTACGGAGCCGTTCCCTCGCGGGAACCCGCGAGGGCCGGAGCCACCGCGAGAAGAAGACCCAATCCCAGTGTCCTGAGGAAGTGCGTATTCATTAGCTCCGCTTATATATCTACAAAGAAAAACTTGTAAATACAGGGATGCATTTTTCTTCTGTTAGACTCAGGAAGATTGAAAACAGCCGGTAAGACGCCGAATTCAAAACCAAATTGGCGCGAGAAAGGGCCTCAAGGAGCTCTCGCGGTGGGGCTGGGCATTTTCCTTTCGCGCATCGCCGGCTTTGTGCGCGACCGCGCGTTTGCCCACTACCTCGGCAGTTCCGACGCCGCTGATGCCTATCGGGCAGCATTCAAGATTCCTAACCTGCTGCAAAATCTATTCGGCGAAGGCGTTCTCTCCGCGTCTTTCGTTCCGGTTTACTCCAAGCTCCTAGGAGAAGAGCGCCGCGAAGAGGCCGAGCGACTCGCCTCGGGGGTCTTTGCGTGGCTTGCTCTCGCCATCTCCGCCATCGTCGCCCTGGGCCTCGTGGCCACTCCCTTACTGATCGATCTCATCGCTCCGGGATTCGAGGGCGCCAAGCGTGATCTCACGATTCACCTGGTGCGCATCTTTTTCCCGGGCACCGGACTGCTCGTACTCTCGGCGTGGTGTCTTGGAATTCTCAACAGCCACCGTCGCTTTCTGCTTTCGTACGCCGCACCGGTGATTTGGAATGCGGCGATTCTGGGCGGCCTCCTCTACTTCGGTCCTCGCCAAGACCAAAGCGCATTGGCCGTCACGACGGCCTGGGCCCTGGTGGCGGGAAGCGCACTGCAGTTCTTGATTCAGCTTCCGTCTGCGCTCGCGCTCGCCGGGAAACTCCGCCCTCGCTTGAGTTCTTCGTTCGCTCCGCTGCGCACGGTCTTCAAGAACTTCACGCCGGTCCTTGTCGCGCGGGGCGTGGTGCAGATCGGCGCTTACATCGATAGTGCCTTTGCCAGTTGGCTGCCGCCCGGATCGGTGGCCGTGCTCGCTTACGCACAAATGATCGGGATACTCCCCGTGAGCCTTTTTGGCATGTCGGTGTCGGCAGCCGAGTTGCCCACGCTGTCGCGTCTGCAGGGCACCTCCCAAGAGGTCGCCGATCAGCTACGCAAGCGTTTGGGCGCGGGCCTCAGGCGCATTGCTTTTTTTGTGGTGCCAAGCACCGTTGCCTTTTTCGCATTGGGCGACCACATCGTCGGCGCCCTTTATCAAACGGGGGCCTTCACCCGCAGCACCACGGTGGCGGTATGGATCTGCCTGGCGGGCTACGGAGTGGGATTGCTGGCCAGCACTCAAGGCCGCCTCTATGCCTCGGCCTTCTACGCCCTCCAAGATACTCGTCGCCCGCTCCGCTACGCCCTTATCCGAGTCGCGCTGTGCGTAGTCCTCGGCTACCTTTTCGCCTTCCCACTAGCGACGTGGCTGGGCCTCAGCGCCTCGTGGCGTACCGCCGCCTTGCCCGTTTCGGCCGGAATCGCCGGCTGGCTCGAGTTCCTCCTCTTGCGACGCGCCTTCGCACGGCAACATGGGCGACCGGAATTTTCGGGACGCCAACTTTTGCAGCTCTGGACTTTGACCCTGCCCGCGGCCGTCGCGGGTTTTGGAACGGGCCTGTGGTTGCGCCAAGTGTTCTCGCATCCCCTCCCGTCAGCCGTATTCGCTCTGGGGGTGTTCGGAATTGTTTATCTGGGACTCGCACGTGTCACCGGCATCGAAGAGGCTCGCCAACTAAGGTTCAGGAGACGGGCGCGCTGACGCGCCCATTGGGGACGAAAACATGGGCAGCGTAAGAGAATTTTTCGAACAATCCTCGGGCCAGACACGCCGCGAACGCCTGGCGGGACTGCGGCGCTTTCACTTTTCCCTTGTCGAGTCCGAGCGAGCTGAGGCGCTGATGATCTTGTCGAAAATCCGGGATGCGGACGCAGCTCGGGAGCTCATCGAGCTCTACTGGGAATGCGAATGGCGCACGACTCGTCTCGAAGTGCTGCGACTCCTGGGAGATTTCGATTCGTCGCGAAGCCTCGAGTTCCTTCTTCGCGTGGTGAGCGACAGCGGTGCCGATTTGCCGCTCGCCGAAGCGGCGGTGCGCGCCCTCGGACGCACTCGCCATCCCTTTGCGGCCCGCACTCTCGCTCGCCTTTACCCGACCGGCGCCACCTCGCTCCGACCGGCCCTGGTACAAGCGCTGGCTTCGTCCGGAGATCACTCCCAATCCGCCTTTTTTGAGACGGAGCTTGCTCGCGCCCTGAAAGACGGCGACCCCGCACTGGCCTCGGCGCTGGTGCTGGCCCTCGGCGATTTGAAACGCTCCTCGGCCGAGGCCCTGCTCTTCCAAACCGCCGGACAAGGACGCACCCATCCGCTCGGCGATCGACTTTCGCTTTCGGCCCTTGTCGCCCTGGGTCGACTCTCTCGCGACTCGGCCTGCATCGAAGCGCTCGAGCATGCGTTCCGCCATTCGGCCCTCGAAAGCCAGCTCTTCCAATCGGCACTGCATCAAGTGCGCCTTCGCGCGGAGTGGAGTCTTGAGGATTACCTGGGAAAACTTTTCGAGGCCGAGTCTTCTCATCCTCACCTGCCGCTGGAATTAAACACGTTCGAAGCGGCGGACCTGAAGGAGGCCCTCACGCTGTTTACGGAAAAGCGCTACGCCACGCGCCTTTTGCAGGCGCTTCCCAGCCTCGACGCGGAACTTGCCGCCGGAATCCTATCGGAATACTTCACCCCGACCTTGGTTCCCGCCGAGATGCGAAAAACCGTTCTCGACACCTCGGCACGTCTGGGCGCGCCTTCGCTTCTTCCGCTCGTAGAGTCCTACCGCGCGACCGTGTTCGCGGAACGCGGATCCCACCCCGAAGCTTTCGAGGCCTGGCTCGACGCCCTCACGCTCACGTCACCCGATCCCGCGCCCGCTCTCGGCGAGATCGTCAGCGACGCTGCTTTCGACGCCTCGGCGCGCATCTCGGCTGTCAACCGCTGGGTGCTTCATGGCTTCACCCTGGGAAAAAAACGAGACGCATGTGCCAAGGCCTTTGCCGCAAAACTCGCGACGGAAAAAGATCCTGCCCTCCAAGCACGCCTCCTGCGCGCCATGGCCCAGCTGGGCGAAGACGACGACAAAGCCTTCGGCGTGGCCAAATCCGGACTCAAACAGTCCGCGCTCCTGAGTTCCTCGCTCACCTACTTCGAGCAGGCGCCTGGAAAAAAGGCTTTAGCGGCGGTGCTCGAAGTACTGCCTACCCTCAACTCCTCGTCCCACGCGTTGCTAGCCTTGCGCGCGCTCGAGTCTCAATCCGAGAGCAGCGACAGCCCCGCTCTGAAGGATTTTTTGGCGGCTTCGTTACAAGCGCCGTCCGTCACTGACCTGCGTGTTGCCGCCCTCATGTATCTCAGCAAGCATCCGCGGCCGGAGCTTTTTGACCACGTCGGCGACGCACTCAAAGGCGACGAGCGCCTGCAGTTGGCCGCTATCGTTGCCCTCAAAAGCTACGCACGCGAAGAGGCGGGCGACCTGCTTGCGCCGTTCTTGCGCAGTCCGCATCCCTCGCTTGCCGGCCGTGCGCTCGACGCAATTCTCGCCCTGCCCGGCCTGCGTCCGAAACGTTTGGCATTGGAGTTTTTGGAGGAACGCCCACTCGACTTGGCGGTCGTCGACAAAATCTCCCGAGGTCTCGAAGCGCCCGAGTCGGGCGGCGACCAGTTCCCAGCCAAGGTGTCCGCAGTGCTCGCCAAGTACCCCGATCACGCGCTTCGCGACTCTCTCGTAGAACTTCGGGATCGCCTCACCGCACGCAAGCGAGCCGGGGCGCCGGGGGCGATCGGGCCCGACGTCGCAGCCCTGGACGTTTCCCTGGTGGAACAGCTGCCCGTGTACGCGCGACTGGACGATTCGGTCAAAGCCACACTTCGCTCGGCGGAGCTTCCGTTCTTGCGATCCGAGTTTTTCCAAGGAACCGTGGACAAAGCTTCGTCGGTTCTCGAGTACTGCAAGAGTCTCGATCTTTTCCTGGAAAAGCATCTGGGTCGCGAACTTCTGTTCCCTCGTCTGGAGCAGCGGCTGCACGAGTTCCAAAGTCTCTTGCATGCCGTTGGACTCAACGACGACAACGTTTCTGCGGAGCGGGCACTGGAAGCTTTGGAACTGCAGGGAAAGTTCACCTCGGCCTCGTTTCCCCTGCACAAAGCGCAACTCATCGCGCGCGGTTTTCTGAGCGGGAAGATACTGCAGGACCGATTCAAGGTGCTCGATGGGCTGAGGGCCTGGGCCCTGCTTCTGCTGCTGTTCTCGCGAAAGCTTCAACGCCTGGGCGGCAAGTCACTCCTGCCGCTCAAGGGAATGGGCGAAGATCAGGTGATCCACCTCGCCAAGCGCCTCATGGCACTGCAGGACATTCGGAACCCCGCCGCCCACCGCCAAACCTTCCTCGACTTCGTGGGAGTCGAGGAAGTTCGGCGCGAAGTGCTTACGCTGCTGTCCGAGCTTCATGCCGCCTTGGCCCAATGAGATCCAAGGCGTGGTGAATCTGAACGCCGCGTCTTTTCTTTCGGTCGCGAATCTTAGCGCGGATGTTGGGCAAGAGTCGGTGCAGCGTTTTGGCAACAAGCGCCACCGATTTGTAGAGATTTCCGGTCGTCTTGGTGACAACCACCTCCCGCACGTGCACGCCCTTGACCTGTACGCGGCAGCGGAAAAGGTCTTCGCCGGGATGTTCCCGAGAATTGACGACCGCGAGGTGAACCCTCACTTCCGAGGCCTTGCCCCCGGTGAGCTTGTCCACGAGGGCCTCGAGCTTTTCTTTGGCGTAGTCCTCGATCGCTTCGGTTTTGGGAAGATTGTCAAACACGACAGTGGATTCCATGTGCAGAACCTCCTTGTGATCCTTTGATTGTGGGGAAATCTCGTCGCTCGCACAACCCCGCACTCTTTGATAAAATCAAACGATGTCTTTGAACCTTACAATTCCTGACTGGCTCAACTATCGCCACCTCTACTACTTTTATGCGGTGGGCCGCACCGGAAGCCTGGCCGCGGCGGCCAAGCAGCTGCGCCTCGGGAGTTCGGCGCTGAGCCTCCAAATCGGAGAACTGGAGGAATCCCTCGGACACTCGCTCTTTCGTCGCGAAGGTCGCGGCCTTCAACTCACAGAGATGGGGCAAATCACCCTGGAGTACGCCCGCGGCATTTT
>Ga0247836_1007682_pt1 | contig 11302 bp, 4 predicted proteins | sample LaCruzMarch2015__4_FD_187116 | JGI IMG/M metagenome (GOLD analysis project Ga0247836, IMG submission 187116) | Freshwater microbial communities from meromictic Lake La Cruz, Castile-La Mancha, Spain - LaCruzMarch2015_14m | ecosystem: Environmental > Aquatic > Freshwater > Lake | place: Spain...
TCCCACTGAGGCTGAAATATCCGGATCAACAAACTTGACCAGTTTTATCATCTCAATCACGGCACAATCGCAAGGCAACACCGTCCCCACACCGAACATTGACTCGCTGTTCGAGACTTCGGTCCCGGGCACTAGCCAGGCATCGTTCAGTGCGGACATGTACCGCGACGACGCGGCCGACACCGCATGGACCACGCTGCTGCGTGGCACCACGGGCTACTTCTACATCTCCCGCTTCGGCGGCTCCGGCACAGGCTACGTGCCCAAGGTTGGCGACAAGGTGGAAGTGTGGCCGGTCCGCATCGTGTCCCGCACCGCTTCGGCGATGGCGTCAAACACCGCTCAGACATTCACCTGCACCGCTTCGGTGCCGGAGGAGCCCGCTGAGAACGCGGCTGTTGTTGCTACCGCTGCCCGCCAGCCCGTTGAGGCTGGCAAGTAACCCATGCACGACCCGCAGGAGCCATTGGACGGCCTAGAAGCTGATCTGGTGGCTCCTGCGGTGCAAGTTCCGAGCCCAACCAGGGCGCAGACCAGTCGGAGGAAAAAGACAATGACCACAGCAAACACACGCCGCCCAGCGACGTTCAAGGACCTGCTTCACAAGCCAGCGCGTACCAAAGAGGTCGCTCTGAAGGTTCCTGACGAGGGCGGGACGATCATTGAGTACGTCGTCACCCTTCGCGCGATTGGCTCCAAGTCCTATGACGTACTCGTTGGTATGCACCCGCCCACGGCTGAGCAGAAGAAGGACGGCGCGTCCTACAACCCTGACACTTTTGGTCCGGCACTGATCTCGTCTTGCGCTGCTAGCCCACTGATCACGCCAAACGAGGCGAAGGAGTTGTGGGAGTCCGATGAGTGGAGCCGTGGCGAAGTTATGGAGTTGTTTGTGGCTGCTGTGGAGGTGTGCAGCAGGGGGCTCGATGTCCCTTTTACCGCAACCGACTCCGATACGACGCAGCCTTCCAGTTAGAGGTCGGCTGGTGCTCTGACCATGGGCTTCCACATTCAGCGTTGCTGGATTGGGAGGCCGAGGACAGGGCCAAGCTTGTCGCCCACTTGCTGGAGCAAGGCAGTAAATGCCAGTCTTGCGGCACCGCAGGGTGGGAGTGGGAGGAGGACCGATATGCGTATGAGCCATCGGTCCAACAGTGCTGGGGTTGTTACCTCAAGGAGTTCGCTCGCGATGACATCCAAGGTATGGCTGGCGGGCGCATCGTTTTGGTGCCCAAGCACGTGGCTTCCAAGCAGCGTGACGTTGCAAAGCCGCGTCCGCTATCTGCCAGTGAACGGGATGACTCATGAGTGAGTACATGGTTGAGGTTGGCCTCAACCTGAACGCGGACAACTACGTCACCACGATGGGTCAGGCCGTCAACCTGACGAAGCAGTACAGCGAGGTTGCTTCCGGTATTCCAGGTGCGGTTCAGGGGCTGTCGAAGTCGATGGTGAACGCCACGATGGCGGTCACGGGGTTCAACAAATCCAATTCGGTCGGCGTAGATACAGCTGCCTCGTATGAGAAGCAGTTGTCGAACATTGAGGCCAAGACGAAGGTCATGGGCGGCTCGTTTGAGAAGCTGTCAAAGACTACAAAATCTTTTGCGCGTGATTTCCCCATTGGGATGGGTCAAGCCACGCAGGTGATGGAAACGCTCCAGAAGCAGGGCATCAAGTCTGAGATGCAGATGGCGTCGTTGGGTAAGTCGTTCATCAAGTTGGGTGCGGCGACGGGTACGTCGAGCGCTGCTATGGGTGCTGAGTTCCTTCAGTTGTCCAAGACGATGGGTAATGGGATCAGCCAGTTCGAGAAACTGTCTGATTCGCTGGTGTACACGACGGCGAAGATCGGTGGTTCCGCGCCGGCTGTGGTGGCGTTCTCCAAGGCCCTGGCGCCGGTGGCCTCGACGGTGGGGCTGTCTCAGACCGCTGTGATGGGCCTGTCCACGGCGATGAGCAAACTGGGTGAAGACGGCGGTTTTGCCGCGAACAGCCTGAACAAGGTGCTGCTGGACATGAACCGGGCGGTTCGCGATGGCGGCCCGGAGTTGAAGGCGTACGCCGACCTGATGGGCACGACGGGGGAGAAGCTGACGGGCCTGTTCAAGTCAAACCCTGCTGAGGTGTTGGCAAAGTTCTCTGAGGCTGTGGCTAAGGAAGGCCCGAACATTTCCCGGTCCCTTGAGGCGCTGGGCTTTGACTCTGTTCGTACGACCCGTTCCCTGACGGCTCTTGCTCGCGGTGGTGGGCCTCGTCAGGCGATCAACACGGCAATGGAGGGCTACGGCTCGGGGGCGACGGATAAGGCCGCTACGGCAGCGATGGATGGCGTCTCTGATGAGGCTGAGAAGCTGCGCGAGACGATGAGTCAGGTTGTTCAGGATGTGGGTCAACCGCTGCTTGGGTTGGCGAAGACGCAGTTGGGCATGGCAAACTCAGTTGCCAAGTTTGTTCAGGGCGGTACGTCGAGCGATGTCGGTCAGGCGGCTTTGGGTACTGCTGGTGCTGGGTCATTGGCGTTGGGTGTGCTGAGCAACGTGGTCACGGTCGCCACGGTCGCCTCGCTGGGCAAGATGGGCTTAAACGCCCTAAAGAACTCTTCTTTTGCCAAGCAGTACGCCGACGGTAGGGCTCAAGCCTCGTACGGTGGTGCGGCTCCTGAAGGCGGCGGCATGGCTCGTGCTGCGGGATTTGCTCGTGGCGCTGCAATGGGTGGCCTGATGGGGCCAACATCACTGGCGCAAGGCGGTGGCGCTGCCGGTGGTCTTGGCAGATTCGCTAATCGTGCGTTGGGGTTTGCTGCTGAAGGTACAGCGCGTTACCAGGCGGTTACGGCGAACCAGTTGATGAATCTGCCTGGTGCGGGGTTTGGCTCGAGGACGGGTATTACGCCGGAAAGGACAGCCCTTCTCGGGGAGATGAAGGATTCCATCAAGGCTTTGGGGACATCCGCTAAGGACTTGTCTCCTAGTGCGATGGGTCGCGCTGGCGGCAGTCTGTTGCAGCAGTTGGGTGCGTATGGTCGAACTGCTGATGTGGGTGCTGGTCGTGGTTTGGGGAATCTTGCGACTCAGTCAGGTGTATTAGCGGCGCGCGCAGTGTCAGGCACAGTGGGAATGGGCGCTAAGGGTCTAGCAATGGGCGCGAGCGCCCTAGGCTCGATGGGTTTGAACCCCGCGATGCTTGGTATTGGCGCTGGTGTGGTTGGCGGGATGATGTTGTCGCAGTCTCAGCAGGAAGGTGACGCGAACCGGGACCGGTTGTTTGAGTCTCGTGGTGACGTGTACGCGGCGTTCAACAATTTTGCTGAGGCGACCGGTAATGCCGGTAAGGGTGTGGTGGCGTTCGCGGAAGATATGAAAGTCACGACACAGATCCTTGTTGAGGGCAATCAGTCATGGAAGGACGCTTTCACGGTGTCCAGCCAAGAGTTGGCTCAGGCGACTGCACCTGGGTATACGCAGGGATTCACACTATTTGGCGATGACAAGAGCCCAGAAGCGATTATCAACCAAATCAAAACTGTTTTTGGCGGAGACGCCTCAATGTCAGATATTGCCCAAGTAATGATTGACGTTGCAGCAATCACTAACGGAAACACGTTCGCCATTAAAGAAGTCGGCGATCAGTTGCAGACATCTTTTGGGCCTGACGCAAAGATGGGTTCTTCTTTTGACCCCCAGCAGCTGGTGGACGCGTTGGGTACTCAATCCGACGCTGGCCCGAGCGTGAAGATGAACGATGCTCAAACTGAGATTGCAATGCGTGCCGTGGGTTCTATCGGTCGTGAGGGCGCTGAGGCTGCTGACCGGTACACGGGGACGATCAAGTACGAAGGCGGCGAACTGGGTGCCGCACGCGTGACGCAGCTGGTGCGCGGTCGGGAACTTGCCTTGGCCATGGAGGAGACGCCACTCACGGCGGGCGATAAGATTTCGCGCGAGGCGGCATTCGGTCTTGGTGGGCAAACCTCCCGGCAGAAGGGCATGCAGAGCACTCTTGCTGCCGCGCTGGGGCTTGACCCGGACGGACAGAAAGATTTCGGTCTGGGTATTGGCCTGTTTGACAACCAGTTCTTGGGTGCTGGAGAAACGGGTCTTGACTACCGCCTGAACATGGACAACGAGACTTCTAGGCGCATGAAGGCTGAGTACGCCGCTATTGATGCTGCCGGTGTGACAGTAAAAGACGGCGTAATCAACTATGGGCCGAAACTGGCGTCTGGGAAGAGCATTCAGCAGACCGATTCGGAGATGTACCTGAAGTCGGTGGGTTCGGCTGCGGGGGCAACGGAGGACTTCGGGAAGGCTTTGACGAGCCTGACGGGGGTCATCTATTCGGTGGAGAACGCCACTTTGAAGGGCAAGCAGCAGTCGTCGTTGACCGCGAGTGATGTGGCATCTACGGGTGGTCAGTACTCGCTGGTGGATTTCGCGAACAACTCGAACGACATGCAAAAGCGCCAGGTCGCTATTGAGGATTTGCTGGACACGGTGGTCGCTGACACGAAAGGGAACTTTGGTCAGGCCCGGTATGGGCTGGAGCTGGCTGGGGCGCAGGCCCCCACATTTGCTGCCCAGTCGGTGATTGCTGGCGCTTTGGAGCAGTTGGGTGTACGGCAGGGCGTAGCTCAAGCCGGCCGCACTCAGATTTCGCAAATGGCTTCTGCGGTGCAGTTGGGGCAGCAGGCCGCTCAAGCGCCATCAAATTCCAACACGACCGCAATCAACGTTCAGCAGGTCATGGAGGGGGAACTGTCCCGCGGCGCCCTGCTGGACACGACGGCGCAGATGAACCGCTCCTACGGGGCGATGCAGGGAAATATTCGTTCGCTAAACCGGTCGTCGGGTATTTCGGCAGGGTTCACGGCCCAGCAGGGCGCTATCGCAGTGGGGCGCGCGCAGGAGGATTACCAACTTCAGCGTAGGTATGGCCGGCAGGACTACGCCACTACGCGGAAACGAGCCGATCAAGATTTCGCCACGACGAAGTCTCGCGCAAACCGTGACTTTGGGACGTCACAGCAATACGCGGCAGAAGATTTTGAGACGACGAAGTCTCGCGCTGACCGCGACTTCATGAAGCAGCAGACATACGCGGAGCAAGATTTCGCCACATCAATGACCAGGGCGAATGAGGATTATCAGAAGGGTCGGCTGCGTGCCCAGCGTGACTATGACACGCAGATAAACCGCGCGACTCGTGACTTCCAAAAGGGCCAGACCCGTGGTGAGGAAGATTTCGGTAAGGCGCAACTGAGGGCAACGGTGGACTACAACAAGTCCCGTACCCGCATGATGGAGGACTACAACAAGCAGGTTAAGCGCATGGTCGAAGACTCGGCCAAGAGCATGTACGACCCGTTCAAGCGGATCCAAGCGCAAATGGTGATGGATGCTGGGCAACTGGTGACCAACTTGAATGACCAGATTGACCAGTTGCAAAAGCAGCAGGAGAACCTTGCCAAGGCCCGCGATATGGGTCTGAGTGAGGACTCGATCAAGGCCTTGAGTCTTGCCGATACCTCAAACGCCCAGCAGTTGGCTCGCCTTGTGGGAGACATGGGCGGCAATGAGGACCTTGTGGGGGCGATCAATACGGCTGTGACGGCAAAGGCTTCTGAAGCTGAGAAGTTGATGAAAGACCAAGGCAATGTTGGCTATTCCCGCATGGCTGAGGATTTCGCCACGCAGATGGCTCGCGGTGAAGAAGACTTTGCTATGGCGCAGGCCCGCTCCGGTGAGGACTTCGCCCTTATGCAAGCTCGCTCAAGAGACGATTTCGCTACTTCAATGTCGGATTCTGATGTTGATTTTGCCAAGTCAATGAGCGACATGGAGGTTGATTTCAACACGTCGATGTCCCGTTCGGATGAGGATTTCAAGCGGTCTATGACACGGTCGCTGGACGGGTTTAACACCTCGATGGCGGATATGACTGCTGATTACAACAAGTCGCGTGACCGGTCCATGGCTGAGTTCAACAAGCAAATGGACGACATGAACGCCGATTACACCAAGCAGATGATCCGTATGGAGGAAGACTTCCAAAAGCAGGAAACTCGCGCATCTGCTGCGATTAAGAAGGCCATTGCCCGCATGAAGGCGGACACGGCCCTTCAGATTGCCCAGATTGGCGCTCAAGCAGGGGCGGCAATCCAATCAATGCGGGAGCAGTACGCGCAACTGTTCCAGTCATCCCCTGAGGGTGTGGGAGCTGCTAAGCAGTTCATTGAGAACGTGGACGAGATGATCAAGTCTGGGATCTCGTGGGATTCGATGGGAGAAGACGTTAAGACTCTCTATCAAAATGCTAAAGCTGAAATTGAAAAAGCAATAGCGGTGGAACAGGCTTACGACAGCCACCCAACTGATTCTAAGTCGCCAAAGAAACAAATTGAGGCTTACGACAGTGGCAGAAACCCTGCTGCTGCCGCAGCTAAAGAAGCACAAGGGTTTGACTGGTCTGCCACTTTTCAAGTAATTAAAAACAATATGGGTAAGGCGATGGATTGGGCTTCTGTTGGCTCTAACTGGGGCAAACTTTTGGGCCAAGGCATTAACTCAGTGATTGCTTTTGTCACAGCGCTGCCAGGAAAAATAGTTGCTGCTTGGGACTCTGCTGTGGCGGGTATCGATGTTGGAACTACATGGATTACAAATGCGTTTGCCACTAGTTTTGATTGGTTTGCAAAACTTCCTGAAACTATTTCTACGTGGATTGGCAATTCTTGGGACTCGTTAACAGTTGACGTTCCATCCGTTGACGTTCTTGTAGCCGTCACAGGTGCTTTCAGTGCTGCTCAAACATGGTTGGAAAACCTTAAGAGTAATATTCTTTTGTGGGTTAAAGATGCCTGGAAAGGTTTGACCGCTGAGGTTCCTGGGCTAAAAGACATTGAAAACAAAGTTGTTGAAGCGTTCGAAAGTGCTAAAACGTGGATTAGTGGTCTTGGTGGCGATGGCGCAAACTCGGTTGAGCAGTGGATTGGTAAGGCGTGGGACAAGTTGTGGAAGACGCTGCCAACGGCTACGGACATGTTTGACAAAGTAAAGGAAATATTCACAGGTGCTGGCGACACGGTTGAAGGCTGGATAACAGGCCTGTCCACGTGGATAGGAACAAAAATGCCAACGGTTAGCGCATTTGCAGAAGCATTCGCTCCTTTGAATCAAGGCTTCTCGAACGTCATGCACTCCATTGTGGAGATGTGGAACAGTTTGGACTTCGAACTGGATTTCACGACTCCAAAGATCGACATCCCCGGCTTTAACATTGCAGGGTTCTCTATCCCGCTTCCCGGTGGCAAGTCAGTGGATTTTGCTGGATTCAAGTGGGATGGCGTTTCGGTTGGCGGCACTCCGGTTAAGTCCGGCGACTTGATCCCGGACATTGCGAAGAATCCGTTTACAAAGTACGCAGATGGCGGTATCGCTTATGGCGCTCACAAGGCATGGATTGGTGAGGCCGGTTACCCCGAGGCTGTTATCCCACTAAACGCTCGCGGCGCTGAAGTGTTGGCCGCAACGATGGCTCGGTATGTGGATAAGTCAGATATTCAGGCATCTGGCATGGAACGGTATGCCTCCCCTGTGACGAACTACTACACGAATAACCAGGATTACTCGACGCAGTTCAACGGGCAGATCACAGTGCAGGCGCAGAACCCTGACGAGTTGGCGGCCCGTCTTTCTGCTCGGGCTCGCCGTCAAGCGTTGGCTCAGCCGATTAGGGGGCAGCGATGATTTACAAGTGTCGTGTCACTACCCCCGGTGGGTGGCTGGACTTGATGACTGCCCCGTACAAGCTTTCGGCGGAAGCGTTCGTGGAGGAGACCCTCACGTGGCGTAAGCAAGAAGCAAATAACCCCTTTGTGGATGGCACGTGGATTGTGAACGCAACGAAAGAGAACATCACCAGGTCGGTCGATGTGTATGTGCGCGGGGAAACAACAGCGCAAACGACTGCTGCGGTGCGGGAGCTGCGGGATACATTCAGTCAAATCAATTACGGTATTGAGTTGACGATTGATGATGTCGTGTATTTCTACCGCTGTTATGTCGCTGATTTCACGGTAAAAACCCCTCGGGAGTTTCGGTTCTCCACTATGGCTCAGTTCAGCGCACAAGTGCCCTATGACCCGAACTACATCATTAGGGAGGCGCTGTGAGCGGTGCATTGACCACATGGGGTCGCAGCGTGCTGGTGAACTCCTCTTTCCGCCCGGAGACGGCTCCTGCTTTGGGGACGTTGTGGGTTGCTTTGACGACGCAGGTGCCGGTGTCGACTGATACGGGGCAGTCACTGTTGGAGCCAACGGCGTCGAGTTATGAACGAAGCCCGTATGGCATTGGTTCGTATTTCTGGAACCTTGCCGGTCCGGGTCAAATATTCAACTCGAGGGTCGTCGATTGGCGTGCCCCACAAGATGATTGGGGACAGGTGACGGGATGGGCATTGTGTACGGAGTCGACGTCGGGGATGGCGCTGGCGTACGGTCCACTTCAACGAGCTACGACGATAACTCGTGGTACACGGCTGCGGATACCACCGGGAGCAATGCGCCTCAGCCTTCTTTAGACCGGCTGGATGCGTTTGCGCAGATTGTAAATGCGCAAGCCCCCTTTGATGTCGCTGAACTGTGTGGACTGCCAGATGTTCCCACAATGCTGCGTGACCACGCTGGTCATGCTGCTGACGTGTTCGACGTGTCCATGCTTACTGTTGCTGAGTTGATTGGTGACTGGGGATCTGAGCCGATCAAGTTCATTGTGCAAGATCCACTCATTGTTCAAGGAGTGTGGGAAGTCGCGCTTACTGCCGAACCTAGCGTGAAGCGTGATGACAAAATTACGAGCCCGGCTCGTCATGCTGGTTTTGAGATTGACGCCTATTTCAGTGTTTCTGGGCAGCCACGCGTTATTGATGGGTTTGTGGTCAACGTTGACGCAAAGACCGGCATCGGTAACCGTATTACCGAGATTGAAACTTACCCTGAGCCTCGCAACGTCAACCTTCTGGCAGATGCCCGATGGTTGCCTTTGAAATGGACTCTGGACCCGTTTATGACGTACTGGGCTCCATACAGCGGTGGTGATCCTGGGCCCTGTCAGGGACTTACGGTGCGCCAACTTGCTGATGACCTTGGGGAGTGCCGCACAGGTGTGCAGTACGTCGTTAGTGACTTTTTGCCCGGGGGCACCTTCCACATCCGCCCTGAAGCCCGGCAATACTTCACGTCCGTCCCGGGCACGAACCCTGCCCTGCTGCCCAACTACGACTATTACCGTGCCGGCGGGTTCGTCCGCTCTGGCGCTGTGGGGATGCGCAAGGGCCGGCACATGTGGTGCGACCAGATTAACTGGAACGCCAAAGAGATAACGATCATCGTCGCCGCCGTCCTGCACGAGCCCCAGAATGAGTGGACGGGAATCCTCGAGGTCGAATCGAGCAACTTCGAGCAGCTGGAGCCGTTCTTTGGGATCCGCTACCACCGCTCGGGTGTGCTAGGCCTGTGGGCAGATTCCCTGCTGCTGAGCGTCCCCGTGCAGGCGGGTATCCCGCGGCCGGCGCAGCCGATCATCATGGGGCTGAACATCGACATGGTGAACAACACAGTGTCCATGCTGACCGTTGATCAGGACATCAAGGTGCAGACCACGTCCCTGCCGCACCGATACGACAACCGGTCCCGGCTGTGGCTGGGCAGAAGCCCGTTCGGGGATGACGCCACCGCGTCGATGGAAATCCTCGAAGTGTCCTACTGGACCCGCCAGTTGGGCCCTGGTGACCTCGCGGGGCTGCTGGGTGAATATGACCGGATGTATGGAGTGACGACCTCATGACAATCATGCGACCTGAACCACGGCTGATGGACAACTCTGTCGCGGGGTATTGGCGAGTGCTGGTGTACCCGTATGGCACAAGGGGTAGTACTCCTTTGGATGTCACGTTTGTACGGGGCGCGCCGACTCTTGTGGACTCCCTTGGCACGTCGGACCCGTTTGGGCCGACGACAGCTGCGTTGACGTTCACGGCGATCACAGTGCTGGATCGCCTCGGTGCGGGTGATATCGCGTGGTGTGGCCCGGAGACGGATGTGGATATTTGCTGGTTCTTGCCTGATCAGGAGGAGCCGGTGTACCGCTGGGAAGGCTATTTCGCCTCGTTTGAGCAGTCCTCCAGTGGTGCGGAATCGTCGCTGTCGGTGACGTGCCGTGGGGCGATGTTTCAGGTGGACAACTGGCTGGCGAAGCCTGAATACGTGTATCAGCCGATCCCGTATGAGGTGGCGATCGCTCGCACGTTCGCCCAGGTCGCGGACTCTCGCCTTGCGGCGTTGAGCGTGGAGTGGCCTGACTGGTGGGCGAAGAAGTTCGCCCTGACGGACTACACAAACCAGCCGCTGTACCTGCGCCCAGTGGGCGTGGAGGACGGCGCGAACTGGTCGGGGTATCTGACTCGTTCCACGGGCTCGTTTGACCCGGGACTGACGTCCTACATTCAAGGGCTGCTGGCAAACATGCACACCGAGTTTGGGCAGTTCACCGTCATGCTCGATCAAGGCCGCAGACCTGTCTTGCGTCACCGCAACAGGACCAACAAGCCTGATGAGAACACCCTTGTCATTGACGCCCTCCAACCCGGCGTCACTCTCGGTTTTAGCAGAGACTTCACGCAGCAGCTGAACGTCGTCTACGGGCAAGGCAAGTCCATCAACGGGTCGACGTTCTCAGGAATGAAGGTGTCCGCTGACGGCACCCGCATCCAGTACGAGCCGTACGCGTACCGTCGTGAGGTGTACCCCACCGATATGAACGATTGGTATGACCGGTCAATCATGCGTAAAGAAGTATCCCTGTCGTTCTTTGAAGGTGTCAGTGAGGCTGAGGCGCGGCAGATTTCCCGGTCGCATCTGCAACGGTTCGCTGACCCGGGTGCCACGGGGTCGATCTCGTTGTCCACGGACGCCCTCACGACAACTGGGTATCTACCGTGGTATCTGATTCGGGCGGGGATGACGGTGCAGGTCAAGGGCCTGTTCGGGATCCCTGAAGGGGTGTTCTTTCACGTCACTGAGGCAACTGTTGGGCAGGACTCGGTTGAGCTGACGGTGGATTCGAAGTTCCGGGACCAGTTGACGGTGCAAGAGGTGCGGATGCGGACGAGGGACTCCCTTGCCCCGATCCGGCTGCTCACGGTGGGGCAGTACAAGCCGAACATCCCTGACATGTTGTTCCCCTGGTCGTATTCGGATGGGTCAGGGTTCATGCCGAAAGCTGCAAAAGACTTGTTCTCA
>Ga0247836_1007684_pt1 | contig 11294 bp, 10 predicted proteins | sample LaCruzMarch2015__4_FD_187116 | JGI IMG/M metagenome (GOLD analysis project Ga0247836, IMG submission 187116) | Freshwater microbial communities from meromictic Lake La Cruz, Castile-La Mancha, Spain - LaCruzMarch2015_14m | ecosystem: Environmental > Aquatic > Freshwater > Lake | place: Spain...
GACCTCGGTTTTATGAGTTTTCAACCCTCGCAGCTCGCGATCATTGCGGGAATTCTCACCGTTGCCGTTTATCTCGAAGCGTCAAAAGAGGCGCCTGCGATCATACGGCTACTGGCCTGCGGCGCAATGGTTGGGGCTCCATGGGTCATGATCCTCCTCGAGCCCGACCTCGGCTCCTGCATCGTGTGGGTGCCGGTCGTGCTGGCGATGCTCTTCATCGGAGGCATTCCCAAACGCTGGCTCATCTCCCTGATCGCCGCAGGCCTCGCAATCATTCCCCTCGTGGTCTACTTCGGACTTCGGGAGTACCAGTACCGCCGGATCACGACGTTTCTGAATCCGGATCTCGACCCGCTGGGAGACGGATGGAACATCAACCAGTCCCTCCTCGCCATCGGATCGGGTGGGTTCTCGGGCAAGGGGTTCAAGGCACCAAACACCCTGAATGAACTCGGGTTTCTGCCGTCAACAATCGTTCACAATGACTTCATTTTTTCGGTGATGGGCGAACAACACGGCTTTGTGGGCGGAGTTGCGCTGCTTGCCTGCTTCCTTCTGCTTTTTTTCACCGGCCTCTTCATCGCCGCCAAGGCCAACGACGATCTCGGGCGCATGGTGGCGGTCGGCGTCGTAATGCTGCTCTTCACACACACGTTCATGAATATCGGCATGACGGTATCCGTGACACCAATCACCGGGCTGCCATTGCCTTTGGTGAGTTACGGGGGATCGTTCCTCACGATCACAATGCTCAGCCTTGGCCTCCTCCAGAGCATCTGGATTCATCGCAACGTCGCGCGCTGAGCCCCCCCTAATCCGGCGGGAGCCGGGCCCATGGGTGGGCTTGTGGGCAACGCGACACGGTGAGAAAAGGGTGCCCCCGCCGCCGGATTAGTAAAATTTTGCTGCGCAAAATGAGGCAGAACAAAGACCGGGCCACGGTCTCCATGGATGCATCGGGGCATCAGCTCCCTAATTTTATCCTCTGCATCCCTTTGCTTCCTTCCCCTCCTTTGCGTGAGGTTCTGTATCGATTCGGAAAATCTCGGGACAGGAATCGCGTTGCCAAGGGCAGAGCGAAGACCGATAGTCCTGCTCGATGACAATCGGCATTCCCAAAGAGATCAAAGAGCAGGAATTCCGGGTGGCGATGCTCCCGGCCGCAGCCTACCAACTCACCAAGCGGGGGCACACCGTGCTCGTGGAATCCGGTGCCGGTGCCGGCGTGGGGTTCACAGATGAGGACTACCTTTCCGCGGGTGCAACCATTGCAAAATCCCATGGTGAGGTTTTTCAGGCGGATCTCATCGTGAAGGTCAAAGAACCTCTTGAATCTGAAATTCCGCTTCTGAGGCCGGGGCAGATTCTTTTTGCCTACCTGCACCTTGCGGCAAACAGAAAACTCACCGACGGGCTCATGGCCACCGGGGCGACATGCATCGCCTTCGAAACAATGGAACTAAACAAGCGCCTGCCGCTCCTTGAACCCATGAGCGAAATTGCAGGACGCATGTCGGTTCTCGTCGGGGGCTACTTTCTCGCAAAACACAACGGTGGAAAGGGCGTTCTTCTTGGCGGGGTGCCCGGAGTCCTGCCCGGCAAGGTGGTTGTGATCGGTGGCGGCACCAGCGGCGTGAATGCAGCCCGCATGGCCACCGGTCTCGGAGCGGACGTCACAATCCTTGAAGTGGACCTTGAGAGGATGCGGTTTCTCGATATTACCATGCATTCGGCCCACACCCTTTTTTCCAGCGAGGCAAGCCTGGTCGAGTTGCTCCCCGGGGTTGATCTGCTGATCGGAGCGGTTCTGGTTCCCGGAGCCAAGGCCCCGAAACTGATTTCCAGAGAGATGCTTCGCTTGATGAAACCCGGCAGCGTGCTGGTTGACATCGCGATCGACCAGGGCGGTTGCGCCGAGACCTCCCATCCGACGACCCACCACGACCCGATTTTTGTCGAAGAGGGCATCACACATTACTGCGTGGCCAACATGCCCGGAGCCTACGCCCGCACCGCAACTCAGGCTCTTGCCAACGTGACGTTCCCCTACGTCGAAACGCTCGCAAATTTTTCTCTGGATGAAGCCCAACAACGCCAACCCTCTCTGAAGTCAGGAATCAATGTTCAGGGCGGGCGGGTGGTTTGCAAGGCCGTTGCCGAAGCCCATGGAGTCCCATGGGAGCCCAATCCGGCCTGACCTTCGAACGCGCGGACAGTCCATGCAGTTGTCTCCGCTGCCGCGGTTTCTTGTAAAGGCCCTCGTTCGCTCGGTAATGGCGGTCCTCTTCCTCGGGTTACCGATGGTTCTTGTGTATGCCAAGATTTTTGGGATCGGGTTCGGATTTCCAGACCGGGTCTCCGAAGCGTTGAGTGGACCGTCGCTCGAAACTAAAATTTCACGGGTATCGCTCGACTTGATCGAGGGCCTCGTTGCAGAGGATGTTGCCCTCTTTTCCTCGAACGACGAACCCCGCGAAATCGCACGCATCAACCGGGTGGCAATCGCGCTGAATCTCTCAGCATTACTGGGCAGGCGGATTGTCGTCGACCGCATCACGCTTGACCGCGCACGAGCTGAAATCCCTGTTTCGGGCAAGAACGACCAAACTGCACTCAACCTCAAAATCGAGGATCTCGACGCCTCGATCTCGATGCTGGATTCGCAAATCCGCATCTCGGGTCTTGAAGGGCTCGTGCAAGGGGTGAGGATCAAAGCCCAGGCCGTCCTCCAGAGCCGCGGCGGGCTCATAATCCCGAAGTCCGGAGGCACCAATGCCGGTGAAGGCATTGCCGGTGGTTCCGGTGCCGGAGCGGATTTTGCAAAAATGCTAAGGCGTTGTCTCGAGACCCTGGAAAGTTTGGAATTCCCGGGGGCTCCTCCCACGGTGACATTTCAAGTTGGCGGGGATGCCGATAATAAGTCCTCGCTTGTGATCGCCCCGATTTCGATACGGTGCGGTCCTGTGGTCGGCAGGGGCTGGCGCTTTGAAAAGTTGGAGGCTGAAGCACGTTATGCAGACGGCGAACTCCGGGTCGAACGGCTGCTCATTCAGGACAGGAACGGCCAACTCACAGCATGGGCGAGCGCCCGCGACAAAACGCTCGAGCTCGAAGGCTACAGCACGCTGGACCCGGCACCACTGGCACGGGCCTTCTCCAAGAACGACCCTTTGAAGGATTTCTCGTTTGCACAACCCCCGAATCTGACCTTGCGCGCATCGGTTGACTTCACGAAGCCCGTTGCCGTCGCGCGGGCAACCGGCCAGATCGCCCTGAATGGCTTTGAGTTCCGCGGCGTTCGCGGTCGGTCGCTGAAAGCCGAATTTGCTTGGAGAGAGGGCAAACTCTTTGTGCGCGAGGCACGCATTGCTCTGGCTGCCGGCGAGGCGGTTGCCGACTTGCTGATTGCACCGGACGATTTCCGGGTGCGCGCATCCAGCACACTCGACCCGACAGCCATTGCCCCACTTCTGAGCCCCAAAGACCGCGCGACAATCAATGAAATGGAATTCAAGGACAAGCCGGTGCTGAAAGTTTCCCTGCGCGGCGCACGGCCCGATTTCCTGGCTCTCACAGGCAATGGCACCATGCAACTCGGACGCACCGCGATGCGCGGCGTCTGGATTGAAGAGGCCGATTCCCGGCTCGAGTTCGAGAACGGGGCAATCACCTACAGGAACTTCCGCATCGAACGGGAGACGGGCAGCGGCTCAGGAAATTTCACCTACGACATCAAACGCCAGCTTGTTGCCCTCGACGGAGTCGTTTCCACTTTGAATCCAGTGGAGATCATGATGTGGATCGATCCGAAGATTGCGGAATCGATCCGGCCGTACCGCTTTGTGACTCCTCCCAACGTCCGCGCCGGAGGGACGATCTACATGAAGGACATCTCGAAAAATGACCTCGCCCTCCAGGTCGAGTCCGCCGAAGGCCTCGAATATGACCTTCTCGGAAAAACCCTGCGATTCGGAAAAACATCCGCCACCGTCACCATCGACGGAGCCAACATCCGGGCCAAAGTGCCAACGTCGCGGCTGATGGGAGGAGACGTCTCGGTCACCGCAAATATTTCGATCGACCCGAAGCGCCCGGTTTTCGATGCCGATGTTTCTGCACGGCGCGTGGACTTCGCAAAAATCACCAAGCTTTATTTTGATTACGAAGGCTCCGGAGGGGTTGGCAGTGGCAAATACAAGTTCACCTCGAAATTGGGACAGGAATCCGACATGCGCGGCCAAGGCTCGATCCGGGTCGAAGCGGGAAATGTTTTTGCCATTCCGATCCTCGGGCCCCTCTCGGATATCATGCACAAAATCATTCCGGGAGTCGGGTATCAGACCGCGCGCCTCGCGACCGCGGATTTCCGCATCGCCGACAAGAAAATCGAGTCGGACAATCTGGAGATTCAGGGAGCGGGGTTTGCGATGTTTGGGGCCGGCACGATTTTCTTCACAACGGACCGCATGGACATGTCGATGAGGATCAACGCAAAGGGGATACCCGGCATTGTCTTCTTCCCGGTGAGCAAACTCTTCGAATACGTCTCCACCGGCACAGTTTCAAATCCCGAGTGGCGTCCCAAAATCCTCCCGCGGTTTCCCCCTGCCACAAATGGCCGATAACCGGGCAGCAGGGCGGTTTAAGGAATAATGTAGCCGCGCCCGTGAGGGCCTGAAGCCAAAGACTCGACCGATTGGCAGATGCCACCGTCTCACGACGGCGGCTACGACATGAATTAAGTCCGCGCTTCGGCTCTTTTCGTCCGTGCAATGAAATACAGTCCGTAGCCCGCTGCAAGAGTGAGGGTCCCGGCAAGTGCTTCCCCCGGCTTTTCGATTGCCGTGTGGATGAGTGCAAAGGCGGAAACAAGCAGAAAAACCAGAGGCGTTACCGGGTATCCGGTGCACTGGAAGGGGCGATCCAAACCTGGCTCCCTCCACCGCATGAGAATCAAGCCGGCAACGGTCAGAAACCCGCAAAGCATGAGAGCAAACTGGGTGTAAACAAGAACCGCCTCATAGGAAGACGTGCTCAGATACACCAGAGCGAGAAGAGTCTGCAGGACCAGAGCTCTGCGTGGAACACCACTGGCAGAAGTCTGCGCCAGCCAGCCCAGAGCCGGAAAATCCCTCCCCACCGCCTGCGCCACTCGGGGACCGGCCCAGGTCATTGCGCTCAGGGAGGCCGCAAGCCCCAGACTGATCATCCCTGCCATCAACCTCCCGCCTTCAGAGCCAAACAGCGATCGCGCCGCAATTTCAGCAACCTCGATCTCTCCGGCGAATGCGGCGGGCGGCGCACTGCGCAAAAAGAGGAGGTTAAGCAAAAGATAAAGTCCTGCCACAAATAACGTGGCCGCCAGCATCGCGCGCGGCACGATTCGCTGCGGATCGCGAACCTCACCCAGAATATAGGATGAGGCATTCCACCCGCTGTAAGAATAAAGCACAAACATCAACGCGACCGCAAAGGACGATGAAAACACAAGCCCGGTGTCCGCATCCGAGGGCATAAACGAAACGCCTGATACGTTCCCCGCCCGATATCCCAACAAAAGAAAGGTGGCGATCATCGTTATCTTCATGCCAGTGACCAGAACCTGAAAAACTCCGCTTGCCCGGACTGCTACAGAATGGACCCCAGCAAGCGCAATCAGAGCGGCGAAGGATACGGAGCGCGCCGGAACCCCCGGCAATGCACCCGAAAGGTATTCCCCAATAGCCATCGCCACCAGGGCGATCGGAGCTGCAAAGCCAACCGAGACAGACACGAACGCAGCGGCAAATCCCACTCTCAATCCATAGATCCGGGAGATGAAAGTGTATTCCCCTCCCGAGCGCGGGAACATCGATGCGAGTTCCGCGTAGGAAAGAGCACCTCACAAAGCAACAACCCCTCCCACGCCCCAGACCAAAAGAATCACCCATGGCGATGGCAGCGCCGCCACCTGAAAACCGAGACTCGTGAAAACCCCCGTCCCCACCATGTTTGCCACTGCAAGGGTCGCACATGCCCAAAATCCCACCCGCCGGAAATTCGCAGCAGAACTCATCAGTCCCTTGGCGTTGGATATCTGAGAGTGCTCGTTCTGATTGCGCACATCATGCCGGATCTGTCTGCCACTTGGCTTGCAGAACCCGGGGCGGCTTGCCGGGCCTCAGCGCAAAGCAGCCCAGACACGGTGGACGTCGTCGTGGTCGTCCAGGGCTTGAAGAAACTCGCCGACTTCCGCGGAGTGTTCGGCAGAAAGCTCCGGGTATTGCTTGGGAATGTATCCCAGCTCGCTGGTAACCACCGACCAACCATTGGCCGACAGCCAACCCGAGACCGCAGCCGTGGCGGTACGATCAGACAAAAAGCGGGCTCCGGTTGAACCAGGGGGAATGTCGTCGTTTTGATCGTGAGTTAGAGGCTCGACCTCGTTGGCACCGGCCTCAATGGCAGCAGCTTCCATGTCGGCAGCGGGGTCCGGGCAATGCGCCTCGACGAGTCCCGCGTGCTCGAAGAGGAATTTGTTGCTGCCCGGGGCTCCCAGCTGGCCCCTTTTGAAAAGCATGCGGATTTCCGGGGTCGTTCGATTGGTGTTGTCGGTATACACCTCAATGATCACTGGCACTTTGTGCGGGGCATAGCCTTCAAAAACGATGTGCTCCATTGAGATTTTGTCGCTTCCCGTGCCGGCCCCCTTGCTGATCGCCCGTTCGAGCACATCGCGGGAGACCGATTCCTTCCTTGCCTTTTCCAGAGCGGCTGCAAGGCGGGGGTTGGCCGCGGGATCCGCTCCGCCGAACTTGGCGGCGACGGTGATTTCTTTGACCAGTTTGCCCGTGGCCTGCGACTTTTTCAGCGAGGCCACGGCGCGTTTGGCGTGGAGCCATTGACGTCCCATAAGGATTCCAGCGTTAACCGCATCGCCGCTCTCAGCCAAGCGCAATCGCCAGATTCCTTGTCGCAGATCATTCCTTGTCCGGTCTGAGGCAGTGCCCCGCTGGCCATTGCACCCGCTTTGTGCAAAGATCGGCCCCCATGGAGCAATTTGAAAGTTTCCGCGCATCAAGCCTCTACTGCCGCCGCTGTGGAAAGGCCATGCCTGTGAGAGAAAACCTGCTGCTCGTGCTGCCGGGCAAGGAGATCTACGACTACGCCTGCGAAAAATGCGGGGAATCCCTGGGAAAGCGTGAAGTTGGCGGGCAGAAGGAGGATCGCCCCTTGTGGACACCGCGATGAAAGTTGTTTTTATCGGATCCGGTGCCATCGGAATCCCGGCGCTCCGGGAGCTGCACAGGACTCATAACGTGGTGACCGTCGTGACCCAACCCGACAAGCCTGCCGGTCGAAACCTGAAGCCGAGACCATCGCCCGTGAAGGAGGAGGCCGATGCACTCTGCCTGCCCGTTATCCAACCGGAAAAAATCCGTTCCCCCGAAGCTCTGCACGCACTGGGAGAGCTGGATGCCGACATCTTCGTTGTTGCGGCCTATGGCCAAATTCTTCCACAAGCCCTGCTGGACATCCCTCCATTGGGCTGCATCAACATCCACGCCTCCCTGCTGCCCAGACATCGTGGAGCATCGCCAATTCACGCTGCAATCCTCGCGGGGGATGCAGTCTCTGGAATAACGATTATGTGCGTTGATGCCGGGCTCGATACGGGGGACATCCTTCTTCAAAAGGAGTGTGTGGTCGAAGAAGACGATACGGCCGGTACTCTTCACGACAAACTTGCATCCCTCGCACCGGAAGCGCTTTCCGCAGCGCTTGAAGCCATTGCGAACGGCTCCCCGGTTCGCCGGAAACAAGACGCCACAAAAGTCACTTACGCCGGAAAAATCTCGAAGAGCGACGGGCTTCTCCCATGGGAACTCTCCGCTGCGGATCTTGCCAGGAGGGTGCGCGGACTCAATCCTTGGCCCGGAGCCTTCACCCTCATGCCCGACGGCAAAATACTAAAGATTCACCGGGCGGTGGCGGGTGATCCAGGAAAAACCCAACGGCCGGGAGAAGCCATACCCTCGCAGCCTGGGGAGATCCGGGTCGCCTGTGGGTCCGGCTGCCTCTCCTTGCTCGAAGTTCAAGTCCCGGGAGGCAAACGAATGGCGGCTGCCGATTTCCTGCGCGGCCACCCGCTCCTGCCCGGCTCCCGGTTTTCCTAGCAGCCTGTCTGGGCACTGAGGCCTTTTCTCACCGGATCCGGGAAAATCAATGAGCTGTTCCACCCCAAGTCCGACAGGCTGCTGGCTGATTCTTCTTCCCACGGCCTGCGGGGTTGCTAACTTGAAGGAAATCCCATGGAAGCTCCCCGTTATAAACGAGTCGTCCTAAAACTCAGCGGGGAAGCCCTCCGCGAAAAGGGTAGTGGCGACAACATTTCGCCACAGATCGTGCAATCGATTGCCCGACAAATCTCGGAGGTCCGCTCGATGGGAGTGGAACTTGCCGTCGTCATCGGCGGCGGAAATATCTGGCGTGGCCTCGCCGCCGCCCATCGTGGCATGGACCGCACCACCGCCGACTATATGGGGATGCTCGCCACCGTGATCAACGGACTAGCCCTCATGAATGCGCTGGAAAGCGAAGGCGTCAGCGTTCGCGTGCAGACCGCGATCGAGATGCACAACGTCGCGGAACCCTTCATCCTCAGGCGGGCGGTCCGTCACCTCGAACTCGGCCACGTCGTCATCTTCGTTGCCGGCACGGGCAATCCTTATTTTTCGACCGACACCACCGCGGCTCTGCGTGCGAACGAAATCGGGGCACAGGTCATTCTAAAAGCAACCAAAGTCGATGGCATTTACGATAGCGACCCCCATAAAAACCCGGATGCGGTCCGCTACGATCATATCACCTACTCGGAGGCCCTTGCGAAGCGTCTTCAGGTGATGGACTCCACGGCCTTCAGCCTTTGCATGGACAACCACATGCCAATCATCGTATTCGACATGAACCATCCCGAGAATATCCGCAGCGCCCTCATGGGCGAAAAAGTCGGCACCCTCGTCAGCGAGGGTTAAGAAACGTCAAATTTTTCGCGTTTCCTGACGCGGGATTCCGGCTAATAAACCAAACGTCATGACAATAGATGAAGCACTTTTTGAGGCTGAAGAAGGCATGGAGAAATCCGTGGACTTCATGATGCACGAGTTTGCGGGGATCCGCACCGGGAAGGCCTCGCCCGCTCTTGTGGAAAACCTCGACGTGGAGGCCTATGGGTCTGCGATGAAACTCAAGCAACTCGCGCTCATCTCGGCACCGGAGCCTCGCTTGTTGGTTATCCAGCCCTTTGACGCATCGACGGTTCGTGATATCGAACGCGCGATCAACGAGTCGAAGATCGGAATCACACCCGCAGTCGATGGAAAAATCATCCGGATCCCGATTCCCGAGCTTTCGGAAGAGCGGCGAAAGGATCTCGTAAAAACCGTGCGAACCCTCGCAGAGGAAGCGCGTGTGCGGGTGCGTTCGAGCCGGCGCGAGGCCATGGAAGCTGCGAAAAAGCTCCAGAAGGAAGGGGATATCACCGAGGATGATCTCCGCGTCTCGGAGACGGACATTCAAAAACTAACCGATCGCTTTGTTGAGTCCATCGACAAGCATGTGGCCACGAAAGAGGCCGAACTCATGAAAATCTGATGAGAAAATCCATCCTCCTTGCCTGCCTGCTGGCAGCCACCTCCGCCGCCGGACTCCATGCCCTCGTCGTCCGGCAGGCACCCGATATCCGCTGGGTGGATTCCACCGGCCGCGCCCAGGGACTGTCCGCGTTTCGTGGACAGCCGGTCGTCCTTGTCGTTGCCCCTTCTCCCAGATCGGGCGCGTTCCGGTCCCAGCTGCGCCGGATCCGTTCGAGCTACGAGAAACTCGCCGCACAAAAGACCGTTTTCCTCGCCGCATTCACTTCCGAGCCGGGGCCGGTCCCCTCCGACATTCCTTTTGCGGTCGCCGCTGACGGTGGACGTGTGGCTGCCGACTATTCGCCCGAGGGAGCATTTGCGGTTGCCGTTATCGGCCGTGACGGAAACCTCGACTATCTGACCTCCAAGGTGTTGCCCGGTCAGCGCATCCTCGATGTGGTCGGAAACTCTTTCGTTACCCAAGAAAGACTCCGAAGGCCCTGATCCGGAGGGGGCGGCGACAAAGGTGGGTTCATGGGCAAGGGCAACCAGTGAGAAACAGGTGCCTTCGCCGCCGGATCAAAATATTTTGATTCGCAAAATGGTGCAAAAACTCCCCGTGTTACGGCATCGATAGCCATAGAGAGGATGTAAAAAGAAGGGGTCAGCGGCCGGTTGCTGGGATGATGTTTTTGTTTTCATGGCATCCGGAGATGCCATGTCGGCAGCTTCAAGGGAACTCACGATACTTCGCGACCCTATGCCGCTGCGGTTCAGGCCGCCAGATCCTTTTCCAGATTCCCGGAAAAGCGTTTGATTTTCCCGTGCTTCCGGTCTGCGGAAATCTGCCGTTTCATCCGTTGCTCAAAACTCGCCAACTCCGCCGGTGTCGCGCCGTATTCGCGCCATGCGTAATCATCCGCGGATACCGTCACCGGTCGCAACGCCACAATCTGGTCGCCGCAGATGATGCCAATGTCTTCCCCTCTCTTTGCTTTTTCCAGCAATTGGGAAAGGTTTGCGCGGGCCTTAGTGATTGTGAGAGTTGTCATATCGTCTATTTGGAGCCCTTTAAGCGGCTTGTGAATGAATCAAAGCCTGGGAAGTCTGAGTTTGAAACCAGCCCGTACACCGCCGCTCTCCCGCATGCTGCCGGGAAAACTCCGACGCCCCATGTGCTGGCTCCGGGAGCAGGGTGGCAAAGAAAAAGTCTTCCCGAGGTGGAGCTGACAGTGATGGTCTTTTGTCCCGTCCTGGGTTCGGTGCTGGTGGGAGCCAGCCGCTTTGCCAACGCCGGTTGGCTTCGCCACGACAAGGCTCTGCATGCGATGCTGGGGATCGCTCCGATGTCAGGGAACCCGCATACGCCAGGCGGTGGGGGTAACGCCGGTCTTCTTTTTGAACGCGCGGTTGAACTGCGAAATGGAAGCGAAGCCGCAGGCAAAGGCGATATCGAGCACCCGCAAGTGTTTTTGGGCGAAAGACTCCTTCGCGTGTTCGATGCGGCGGGAAGTGACGTGATGAGTGAATGTCTGCCCGGTGCGTGCACGGAACGCGCGGCAGAGGTAGGCTTCGCTGAATCCCAAATGCTTCGCGACAGCACGCAAGTTGCATTCGGTGGCGCGGTAGTGGTCGTCCGCGAAGGCCGTCATTTGCTCCGCGCAGTAGGCTTGTGTGCCG
>Ga0247836_1007686_pt1 | contig 11290 bp, 6 predicted proteins | sample LaCruzMarch2015__4_FD_187116 | JGI IMG/M metagenome (GOLD analysis project Ga0247836, IMG submission 187116) | Freshwater microbial communities from meromictic Lake La Cruz, Castile-La Mancha, Spain - LaCruzMarch2015_14m | ecosystem: Environmental > Aquatic > Freshwater > Lake | place: Spain...
TAAATGGCAAGGACTAATGACTTCTGTGGGAACGATAAGATAAGGAATAAATAAATAAATTTTTTAGATCTTTTTCAAGAGTATAAAAGATGGATAAAAGAAAAAGCAAAATAGTTTGTTAATATTTATTTAAAATTGGCGTGCTATTGATATGGAAAGACTTTAGCCTTATATAAAATCATACTTTGAGGCAAGAAACAACCTTAAACAAATAGCTGATACAAAAAAAGCTAAATAAAGTGTTCACTATCCTAAAATTGAGGAAACTGTTCCACTACATGTTGGTTCAAGGCCAGGTAGAAGTAATATCAATCAATGGATCCTATCGACTATTCAATTTACAAAAAATCAGAAAGATAATTCAAAGAAGACATTAAATAATTTCATTTTATTCCTTTTCAGACTGCTAACAATCGAATACCGCATAAAATATCCAATGCAAGGCAAAAGCTACCAAATCGATGAAGATGTAACAAATGAGCTCTTCCATTAGATAATAAAAGGCGTATAATTAATCTTCAAATATAACTGATATTCTTTAATTTTTATATGCTCATTTTTATAAATTCTTTATCAGTCCTCACTTTGCTTTATATATTTTTTATCTAAGTAGATGTTTTAGTCGATAATCCTAAACATCAAGCAATAAACTTTCAATCGATACAGTTAGGCCTTCAATTTCTTTCAATCGAAATCAATCAACATGATCACCAGTTCTCGTAAATTCGGTTATGTGGTTCATTTCCGTGATTTGGAATTCTATGATGAAGAGGCTGAGTATTTTAAAAGATCGTATAGTACTGCTGATGCACAAAATCGTATCAAAAAACTCATAAGTAAATATCTGATAAATGGAAGGAAGGTTACTACGAGGTCAATATGAAACCGCCAACACCTAATCTGTTAATTGTGCATAATTATCATATACTTGAGTACAGGGCTAAAAAGCATCTGAGATTGGAAATCAATCAAGAAAAGTCATTGGCGAGGAAGCAGAGTTAGGAAGAGGATGAGGATGACTAAGTTAATAGTGAGGAAAATATGATATTGAATTAGATCGACAATTCTAATTTTACGGGTGATGAGAGCGGCAAAGAAGAGGAAGATGAAGATGGTAACGAGGTAATTAGAAAATAATCTAGAGTTTCGATAGTCAACCTCACAATGCTTATTAATAGTATACATAGGAGTTCAGAGAAAATATACGTAAATAAGATGAGATTAATTTAAATATTGTTGAATCAATCTTAATCATCTAATTCTAGAGCGAGCTATAGCAGCCAAAGATCAACGTCATTCCTCCCATAATTCAACCTCCCCTTCAATAAAAAAATGTGCAATCAATTGCAATTCAAACTATAGCTATTGAGCCCTCGCCAATTGAGAAAAAGCCTGAAAGAGAAAAGGAGAAAGAAGTAAAGTAAAAATAGAAATAGAAATAGAAATAGAAATAAAAATAAAAATAAAAATCGAAGATAAATGGTCAACCTGTAGCAAGACGATAAGTAAGTCCGAATATCCTCTCAGATGGCTTAGGGATAAGAAGCTAGATCAAGGGGGAAAATTTTATTTTGACAGAGTCGATTTAGATGCTGCGGGATCTAAAAGAATAGAAGAAGAAGCCAAGCACTTTTATGTAATACTATAATTCTATTCCTGTGAAAAAACCAACAAATCTGTTATAAAAGTACATCAAGAGGAAGAAATGATTTATTTTCTTAATGAAGCTTTTTATTATATTAAAAAAGGTCCTACCGAGATTTGAACTCGGATTATTGGATTCAGAGTCCAAGGTGCTAACCATTACACCATAGGACCAGTGTTACTGGTTTAGAATGGACGTTCTTTTAATCTGCTTCCTTTTCACCATATCGGTTCAACCTTACTACTTTACAATCATGGACTATATTGAACAAAGTCTACTTTATTCTTTAACAAACGATCAGTCACGGCAAATAATGGCTGGAAAATGAAGGTAAATCAATATGATTGTATAGAATCTATTCGTAGTATCTATCAAATAATCAAATAATAGATTTAGCCCTTTGACGCAGCAATTTGCTTACATTCACATTAATGTTCTTGAAATCTTTCAAGGTTTCACTGGAGGGTCTAGTCTTGCGTCCCTTCATTTTCGACAACGACAAGAAATCGGCTGAATCAATCTTGAGATCGAAATTGTTGATTTCAATCGCGACTAAAAGAGACTAAATAAAAGAAGACTTACCTCTCTTGTTTGGGGATCAATTTTGGGATGAGTTAAAATTTTGAAGAGAAGTGCTCCAAATAATGGAGGAGGATTATCGGTAATCATTTCCATTCTAACAATAAGTTTTTTAGTTATTTATTGGATCAAAATTCGGCTACTTTTTTCATAAGTTTGATTGAATATTTCTGACCATAATTCTTCTATTTAGGTTTCTTTTGTTTACTCTACCAAATTTGGATCATATTCTTCATAAAATTCTTGCTGTAGATGGCGAGAATATTCAGAAATTAATTACATTCTTATTGGTTCTTTATTCATCCTGGTAATATTCGATCTATAGTTTTTACAATATACAGCATATCTATTTCTTTCGAGGAAGCCTTATACTTTGTTAACCTTGAAGAATTATTCCACTCTATCGATATCTGACTCAGTTAGCCTTGATTTTTCATCAATGATTGCAGCTTCAGTTTCGATAGATAGTCGTTTAAACCCAGAACTATTAGTCTTATCGAAGAGGTAAGAAGGTATTTTATATTTAGCGCTGAGAATCTCAGCTTTCACTTCTCTTTCGTAGTTGTGGATGAGCGTCTCATCAAGGAATTGGTTGAGCTATAGAATGAGATCAATCACGAGCATCTTTTGATTGATATTTAAGAAGGTATAATTTAGTTTAAGTTTCTGTAGATCCTACCAATCAAGATCTTTAATTTGAATATTCGTATAGTTCTTCGGTGGGTTAAAGCTATCAATAGAAATTTTTATCTATTCGTGCCATTTGGCAAGAAGCTCTTTATCCTTAGTTTGGAATTTCTGATTTTCTGCAAGTTTCTTCAAGAGGTATAATTTGGTAAAATTATTTTGTGCTCTTGCTTTTTTGAGCTAGAGAGCTTGAGAGTAATCTCCATTCGCATAAATGAAGTCTTCATCATAGAAGCGAGAGTAAATAAACTGCTTATTAATGATATTTTAGAATTACACGAGCTCTTATTTTTTTATATCAATCATTTTGAATTCTCCATTTAGTATCTGATTATTCATATTATCTAACATTTTGGATTCAAGGTCTTTTAATGCCTGAATGATTTTATCTTAGAATTAATTTATTCTTTGATAGTACTCTGAGCCATTAATCAAACCTTTTTGGTAAAGAATCCTGAGGCTGACTCTCAAATTCTTTCTTTCCTATAATAAGAGTCTGATGCTATCAGTTTTTCCAAGCTTAGAGATGATGTATCTGGCATAAGGTGACTCAAGATGGCAATTTTCATTTAATCTTTCAAGATGATTGAAATATTCTTCTGGATTTCTTTGAAAAGTAATGAAGGGTTCCTAGCTGGAAGGCTTATCGAGGATATTGATAAATTTGAAGCTGAAGAGATAATTAGATAGTTCATAAGGCGTAAAAAAATGCTTTAGTTCATATTTATAGCTCAAGAAATTAAGTAAATATTATCGATATTATTATTTCCCTATATCCTGATGTAGCTTTTAAATTTATTTCTCCTCTGTAGTAGTAGTGTCCTATGTATCTTTTGATTCTTAAAAAGTCATTTCAACTGATTGTGATTGTGATTATGATTATGATTATTTTATTTACTCTTAAGAATCGAATTTTTCATTTAGTAGATTGTTTTCTGGTTATTTTGGAGTACTTTCAAATATTTTAAACTGAATATTAGCTTTCTCTATTCTATCTTTATGTTTGATCAAAGGCATCATTGTTATTTTATTAGTATATCCTCCACAAAACTTAAATGCCATGACTTTACCTTGGGTACTTAATGTATCGTAGTTTAGTTCGACCATATGATATTACTATGCCAATTTATCCTTCCAATCTTGATATTCGCAATAGGTCTTATCGTTATAATAACGCATATTAAGTATCTCATGGGAAATATCGATTTTACTGTTGGATAACTCGGTTGAGAAATTCTACATTGATTGTCTTTGACCATTCAAAATCTGCTTTTATTCGTATTAGGGAAGCTATGAAGTTTATTTACTCATGTAGATTGCCAGAGAATCAAGAAGGTCAGGGGTAGAGTTCTTTATTTATTTCAATAAGGCTTTCATATTAGGAACATCGACTTTTATTCTTTCTTAAACATCCTAACGAATAGCTTTTCTATTTTATTTTGCGTTTTGTTTGTTTATCTCTATATTTGTCTCAATTGGCTTATAAACCAATTAGAGAATATTTTCTGGGGTGAGCAGTTTCAATAGCTTTTCTAATTCCAAAATTTCTAATATATACTATGCTTTTCTGGAGTACTCTTGCTATTTTGTAGGATTTTATTGGAGATTTTTTCTCAATTTGTTGATATAGATTAACTTTATTTTGATTTTTTATGAAATGAGGTCCTTTTTATAGCAATTCAGCAGAGTAATAATATTATCTTGGATATTTTGGAAAATTTTATCAAATTAATTTTACTTATCTTCGAAAATTTGATTGAATTTTTGTTTCAATAAGTCTATTGATTTCAGTGAAAAGACCTTTTAGCTTTGATAATTTATATTCAAGAGAGAGTTGATTGATAGTTAATTTACTTTTACTCCATCTCTTATTTATAATCTAATGATAAAACTGTTCAAATCTCCGTTTCTTATTTCTCCATCAAGTGAAGTTTCATCACTCCTGCTAAAGACAGCTGCATTCTTTATACCTTTGCTCGCACCAACTAAAAGGTAATTTTGAAGGGTTCTGAGATATCTTTCTTTATCGGCCCATTTGAACAATGTTTCTCTGAGAATTGCATGGAAAGGGTTTTTTTTGAACTCATCAAACACGCTTTTACGAAGGAAGCTTACATAAATTGGATGAGCTCCGAATTTCTAAGGGATCTATAATGCCAATATTTTAAAAGCTTCAATAATTTCTTAATTCTCTTCTTTTTTGAGTGTTGAGTATACTGCTTTTGACTCCAATATACTAAGCTGTCTTTGATAGAGTTCTTACTTTCCTTTAACGTTTTGAATAAGGTAATTCAAGACATCGATCGTATATCGAATATTATAAGCTACTTGATTTAGCTACTATTTGTTGAGTTATTATTATATTTTTGCTGTAAGAAGCTAATGAAATTCTTTTTGGGAGTTAAAGAGGCCGATATTATTGGCTAAATGTACAAGTGAAGTAAATTTTTATTGATTAAGATTTTTCAGCGTCATTTCAAATAATATGATCTACTAGAATTTTATGAATTGATTAATTGCTGATTCGTGAAGTCCGATACGACAATAAGAATCAAGAAGCTCGATTTTTTCAGTAAGATTGGCGTCGATGAAGATTTTATCAATTTGTGATGAGTATTTTTGGAAAAACTGTAAAGTTTCTTTGTATACTCTTCTATATATTCTTGAGACATTAAGCTCTTCTTTTGGGAGAAGCTCATCTTGACTATTTGGGGGTGATTGAGGAATGAGGGTTTTTTCCCATTTCAAATTAACCAAACTTTTCCCATCAGCAGCGTGATAAACATGACGATCGATATTAGCTATTTTCGAGAGATAGTTGAGCAAAACAGAAATTTTACCTTTATTGGGCCTAATTATTTCAGGTTTATTACTAACCTCAAAGGGAGTCTTATCAATAAAGCTAAAGACTCTATCAATTCTCTTTATATTTAACATTTGTAAAATAATTTCCTCGACTCTTTTTATCTATAAATCAGGACTATCTCTTATTACTTTAGGATTTTGGATGTCTTTTATATCGATTAGCTTTAATGTAAGAAGTTTTTCTTATAAATCTAAAAGCTCATAGTTCAAGTTTGGATTTCGAAGAATTTGGTCGGTTTTTGAGAACTCAACCATTTTGAGGTATTGTTTTCTGACACTAAAAATACCCTCGACAAGTTTTCTGAAATTCTTATTAGTTGTTGTAATTTCTTATACGAATTCATTCAATTCCTTAATATTGAGTCTTTCAAGGGAGTCCTTGATCGCTTTCTCTTTAGTCCATTCTTAGTAGATATGTTTAACAAAATTAAGGGCAGTTGTTATTTCTTCACAATTTCTCAAAGCTTAAAGATCTGGAAGTTCATTGGGATTATAATAGTTTTTTTTTTCGATTTGGAACTCTCGATCACCTTCCCAATTTTTGAGTTGTTCATAATGATCTCTGCCTTCTATCTCTCTTTTGGTCTATATAAGCGCTATAATACATATAGAAGCAAGAGATTGAAGATCTAATAGTCGACATACTCGAGTTTAATCAAAGATTAAAGGACAGCGATCAAATTGTCGAATTATATTTTGTTATTTCTTAAGGCGTATTTCAACTATTCGCTTAAATTTGAGAATTATGCCCCGAGGAATAATTTATAGCCTAGAAGATCGAGAGAGCCAGCATTATCCAATTTAGAAATCTGATATGCCTTCGCGATAGATTCAAAAGCGGCTCGAAGAAATGGTTCTGAATATGATTTACCTTTAAGATAGAAGTAATCAGCCACTGAATGAGCAGGTGATTTGGACATTGTTACTATATTATCCAAGTTTTTTTGATGATACTTCGCCTTTTGGTGCTCTTTAAGATGGGCCAAGTATATTTTGGAGAAGATTCTTTGTAGGGTAACATAGTTATTGCTGTCTTGATTGATGATGTTCGCGTTTGTTTGCTTGAGATAATCATTGACATTCCAGATATGAATGTTTGAGCGGTTACGGGCAATCAGCCTCATTTAATATTGTTAAATAAATATCTAAAGAATATTTTATGATCAAAGGCTTGGGCGAATGACCACTGTTTTTGTGATAAGATAGCTTTAGAGTCCCTCGTCTCCAAGATCCTTCCCTATTCCTGAATCTTTTACTCCTCCGAAAGGAGTACATGCTTATTGGTAATCATAACAATTCACATAAACTGTTCCAGCATGAAGACGCTCAGTAAATTTCATTGCTTTATCTATATTTTTTGTTACAACTCCTGCTCCTAAGCCAAAAGGAAGAGAGTTTGCTCGTTTAATTACATCTTCTTCATCTGTCCATTTGAAGATACTCATAACTGGTCCAAAAATCTCTTCTTTTCCAATTCTCATTTGCTCAGTAACATCAGTGAATATTGTTGGTTTCACAAAATAACCTTTATTTCCGACTCTTACTCCTCCAGCTACTAGCTTTGCTCCTTATTTTTTTCCAATTTAAATATAACCCAAGATCTTTTAAAACTGCTATTTGCTTATGATAGCTCCTATTTGTGAAGTTTAGTCAAAAGGATCCCCAACCTTTATCTTGTTAGCAATTTAAATGCATTTATTGATGAAAGTATCATAAATTGAAGAATGTACGTAAGTTCTAGAGCCAGCAATACAACTTTGCCCACAGTTAGCAAAAAGTATACAGGCTTGGCTTGCAGCTTCATCTAAATCAGCATCAGGTAAAATAATATTTGCTGATTTTCCTCCAAGTTCTAAAGTAACTGGCTTAAGATTTATTTTATGGGAATTTCTCATGATTAAATATCCGACTTAAGTTGATCCAGTAAAAGAAATTTTATCGACTTGTCCATGCTGTGAAAGCGCTTCTCCTGTTTTTCCTAATCCTGTGATAATATTGATCACTCCTGGTGGGAAACCAGCTTTCACAAACAATTATCCTAAAAGTAAAGCTGTTATTGGAGTTTGCTCAGCTGGTTTGAGGATTACTGTGCATCCTGCTGCTAATGCTGGAGCAACTTTCCATGCCATCATCAGTAAGGGATAATTCCATGGAATAATTTGAGCAACGACGCCTATAGGCTACTTTCTTGTATATCCAAAGTAAGGAGTACTCATAGAGAGCGTGCTTCCTTTTATCTTATCAGTTTGACCAGCGAAATATCTATAAACATAGGCAGTATATGTAACATCCTAATTTTTTGATACAGATAATGGTTTGCCGCTATTGAGAGTCTCGAAATAAGACAACACTTCAATATTTTCTTATATTAGATCTGCAAGTTTGTAAAGAAGTCTCCCTCTTGCGTGAGGATCCATTTTCCTCCATTCTTTTGATTAGAATGCTTTTCTTGCAGATAGCACTGCTGCATTAACATCAGCTTAAGTAGCAGCAACTCCATGCCCAATGATTGATTATGTACTTGGTGAATATATAGGGAATGTGCTTCCACCTTGAGAATCAATCAGTTTTCCATTAATGAACAATTTTTTTTAAATGGCTTTGAACTCTTTTTAATATTTCATCAATAATTATACCTTAATTCATAAAGATTAAGACTATCTTTTAGAAATCTGAAGTAATATTTTTCTTTTATGTTATCAATTATATAAATTTATAATGATTTGTTCAATATTTCGAGGGAATCCCTCTTTATAACAATTATTTGTCCACATATCATATAAGATCTCTCTTCAGAAGCCAAAATCAGATTATTTTAAGGTTAAATGATCGATATTTACAAATATCATCAATTCTGTTAGATTTCTTTAAAGCTTAGATTTTCCATTTTATATAAAGTGACAAAAAATAAAGATAAGAAATTAAATAAATACAAGTTAAAAATGATGAAATATCAACTCAAAATGGATCCAATCATCAAATGAAGGGGCTCTATAACTTCATATATCAAAAATACGATGAATAAAAAAGCTGACAAAGATGTTCGATTTTTAAACAAAAACCTTGTTTTCTTGCAAAGGACGATGTATAAATTCAGTGCGTATGCAAGACTAGAAAGGAGAACGCTTTTTAAGAAAGATTTTGGGCTTAGAAAATTTGATTGGAAAAATAGTAGCCAATCATAATTAAGTATTTATAATTTAGGATAGACTGTAATTCAAGTTTGGCTTGGAGGGATATTGTTTATTACGTTTTTAAAATTATGGCTGGACAAGGCAAAGGAGGAAAAGGAGTCGGAGGAAAAGGAAAGGTCGGCACCAAGAGAACTGCCACCAAGAGACACGCCAGAGCTTCCATTGAAGGCATTACCAAGCCTGCTATTAGAAGACTCGCCAGAAGAGGAGGTGTCAAGAGAATCTCTTCATTCATCTATGATGATTCCAGACAAGTCCTTAAGGGATTCTTAGAAGGTATTGTCAGAGATGCCGTCACCTACACTGAGCATGCCAGAAGAAAAACCGTCACTGCCATGGACGTCGTTTATGCTCTTAAGAGACAAGGAAGAACCATCTATGGTTTCGGAGGTTGATCTGCACAATCAATTGTTATTCTTACTGCTATTCTTGCCTACTAAATCACCTCTAAGAGGACCTCTAGCTATAAAGCTAATCGAATCATGAACATTCTAAACAAGAACAAAAAAATCCATTTTCGATTTAATATAAAATCCCGTAAAATGGAGGTCGCTAGGGAGATTTGATGTTCTATGGGCATTATTGAGCGTGCATTAGACTTTGATTTTTATATTTAAACAAAAGTTGCGAGTGAGGTAGTATGTAAGTTTTTCCTAACCGCAGGAAATTTTTGATCGATAACAACGAATTATCAGGGAAGCAAGTACGAAGTGCTCTAACTGACGATTAGAAGCGAAAGAAAGGGGGACTCTGCTATTATGTAGACAGATAGATAGTTAGAATATTCTCAATCCTTCAAACAAAACCCAATGTGATGAATGCAAAAGAGATATCAGCAAGAGTACTAAGCTCCTTGCTGAGGATTCAGACTATTGCATCAGCTGTTTTTCGAATCTCGACGAATACCCCGCCCAATACCATGTAATCAATAAGCTTGATTTCCCTCTCTTCGACTGCGAGTGGACTGCAGAAGAGGAACTACTCCTTTTCGAGGGTCTTTAAAAGTAAACATCTTTCGAAATAGGCATGGATTCGGTAATTGGAGTGAAATCGCTGATTTCATAGGTTCCAACAAAAGTAAGGAAGATGTTGAAGAACACTACCTAGCAACATTCCTCGAAACGCCAGAATTTTTACCAGTAATTGATTAACTATCTAGATTACAAATCTTATATCTAAACGGGATTCTCAGGGAAGGCTTATTAAGACTGTAAAGGAAAATCCGAATAAAAAAGCAAATAAGCCAGTCAGTAGAAGTTCTAACCCCAACAGCGTGCAATCCTTCCGTACTTATCCTATCATCTAGAAAGAGGGTCTTTGACCGTTAACCAGCTCACAAACAATGTAAAGACTGGTTCAAACCCTGCTGAGATAGTAGGGTATATGCCAAAGAGAGGAGATTTTGAGGTCGAATACGATAATGACGCTTAGCTTCTCCTTGCCGAGATGGAGTTTAATGACGATGATAGCGAGGAGGAGAAAAAAATGAAATATAGACTCATCGATATCTACAATCAAAAACTGACTTAGAGGATAAGAAGAAAATAATTCGTAATCAGTCGAAAGCTCCTCGATCTTAAATAACAAACTAGACTCGATAAAACTAGAACAAAGGAGGAGAAGGAAATTTACAACATGATGAAAGTTTTTGCAAGATTCAGTACTGCTGATGAGCACTAAAAACTAGTGCAAGGAGTCTTGAAATAAAAGCAGATGAGGCAAAGATTAGAGTATCTCAAAGATCTTAAAAGTAAAGGATTTAGATCTCTTGCAGAGGCTGAGTAGGAAATCGAAAATGCGAAGCGCAAGGACGATAAGTATAGCAAGAAGAAAGATGAGCTATACGGAGATAAGGTAAATTTTATTTAATCGTAGAGTAAAACAAGGAGGATGCGAAAAGATCTGATCATTTAAAAAGCTGAGAAAAGGCTTCCTTTGCTAACGAAAGAAGAGGAAGAGCTCTGTAGACGATTCAATATCAACTATAAGCAATATATGATGATAAAAGAAACAATAATTAGATAGTCCGTCAAGCAAGGAATAATCAAAAAAGATGAAGCTGCAAGGATATTTGTGATTGATCGAACTATTGTGGATGGAGTATTTGACTTTTTGGTTGAGAAAGAGGAGATTATCTCGAGCTCTAAAGATAGCTCTGATTTTCAGTGAGATTAATTATTTAACTATACTTCACAAATATAATATATAAATTTTTCAAATGTTCCCTTTGATCTATGTTCAAGTATTGATAAATACTCGATTAGAAAAGGAATTTATTGAAGTGATTATTTGTTCAAAGAACTTATTTTGGGGTTGGGTT
>Ga0247836_1007691_pt1 | contig 11285 bp, 10 predicted proteins | sample LaCruzMarch2015__4_FD_187116 | JGI IMG/M metagenome (GOLD analysis project Ga0247836, IMG submission 187116) | Freshwater microbial communities from meromictic Lake La Cruz, Castile-La Mancha, Spain - LaCruzMarch2015_14m | ecosystem: Environmental > Aquatic > Freshwater > Lake | place: Spain...
TCGAGACGGTTGCCACCGATGGGCTGACCGGCTGGCTCACCTGGGCCCTCCAGCTGATGCCGCTCATCGTGGATTCGTGGATCGTGATGGGTGCCATGGCCGAACCAGGCGAAGGACCCCGAAGCCCTGCGCGGCGAGGGCAAGAGGCGCGTCAGCGCCTCGCGCAGCCCTTGCCCGCCGCGCACGCTGAGGAGGGCCGCCGCCAACCCTTGCGGCGCGGCGGCAGCATTTAGGTAATCCATTAACGATCTTAGTGCGTATTGTTGATCCTCTGAGGATTTTCAACAGGGTTGCAGCTAGGTCCCAGTTGGCCTAGGGTGCAAGGAGGATCAAACGGCTTTCAGGTTGCTTGAATCTCATGATTTTTCGGGACCTCGTTCACCATTCACTGGTCTAGTCACTTAACTTTGAAGAAAAGCCTCGCTAAATCTCTGGAGAAATCACCTTTGGCTTGGGTTGATCATCAGCTGTCGTATTCGTTCCTCAATGCTTGATTCCAACGAGAAAGCGTTCTTAACCACAAATGACCGAGCTCATCGTAATTTTTGCAGCGGCGGCGATCGGCGGCTTGCTGGCGTCTTTGTTGAAGCAGCCCGTCATTCTAGGGTATTTGATTGCGGGCATCATTGTTGGACCCTTTGAGCTCGGGCTGATTAGTAATTATGAGGAAGTTGAAACGATCGCCGAATTGGGCGTTACGTTTCTACTCTTCACCATTGGAGTGGAGTTCTCCTTTGCTGAACTTAATAAGGTCAAAAAGATCGCATTGGGTGGTGGCGGGCTGCAACTGGTCCTCACGATTTCTTTGACGGCTTTGGTGGCCGTGGTGGCGGGCTGGGTCACCACTGTTCCACAGGGCATTTTTCTCGGCGAGTTGGTGTCACTCTCGTCCACTGCCGTGGTGATCAAGGCCCTGGCAGAGCAGGATGAAATGGCCACGTCCCACGGACAGGTGATGCTGGGCATCTTGATTGTCCAAGATCTTGCCCTTGGCTTGATGCTTGCGATCTTGCCAGCGCTGAACAGTCCGATTGAGGAGCTGGGAGTTGCGATCGGGATCGCCGTTCTGAAGCTCGCTCTGTTTGCCCTAGGGGCGTTCGTGGTGGGGAAATGGCTCATCCCTCCTTACCTGCAACTCCTGGCCAAGACCGAAAGCCACGAACTTTTTCTCTTAGGGGTCGTGACGCTTTGCCTGGGCATTGCGCTGCTCACAGGAAAGATTGGGCTGTCAACGGAAATGGGCGCCTTTGTGGCGGGACTGATGATTTCCGAGGTGGAGTATTCCGACCAAACCCTCGATTACGTTGAACCGATTCGAGACATCTGCGCAGCTGCATTTTTTGCAGCGATTGGGGTGTTGATCGATCCAGTTTTTCTCTGGAACAACCTGCCCTTGATCTTGGGATTGGTTACTCTTGTGTTGGTCGGTAAATCGTTGATCATCACGCCCCTGGTTGTCCTGTTTCGTTATCCCCTTAAAACAGCCATCATCGCCGGTTTAGGGTTGGCTCAGATTGGTGAATTTTCCTTTGTACTGGCAGGGCAAGGCAGCAAATTTGGATTGATTTCGGAGAATGTCTACTCGCTGATCCTTGGAACAACCGCCGTTACGTTGATCGTTACCCCCTTCGTGTTGCGATGGCTGCCTGCGCTGTTGGTCAAAGCCGAGTCTTTACCCTGGTTTGCCCAGGCCGATGGCCCCCTGGAAGCCTCAGAGGATTTACCATCTCTTCAGGATCATATTGTGGTCTGCGGTTACGGGAGAGTTGGCAGCAACATTGTGAAGCTGTTGCGTGAACGCGACTATCCGGTCTTGGTGATTGAACAATCAGAGCAGTACGTGCAAAAGCTGAGGGATGCCAAAATTCCATACATCTTTGGCAATGCAGCCAGTGCTCTCGTTCTGGAAAAGGCTGGGGTCAATCAGGCCAAAGGCATGGCGATCGCCCTGCCTGATCCCATGAGCATTCGTTTGTGCCTGAAGAGATCCCTGGTGCTCAACCCCGAACTAGATCTGGTGGTTCGTGCCAGTGCAGAGAAGGACATTGAACCCCTGTATCAGATGGGTGCGAAGGAAGTTGTGCAGCCAGAGTTTGAGGCAAGCCTAGAACTGTCGACACATCTTTTTTCTGGTCTGGGATTTCCCTTGGCTGCCATCCAACAAAATATCCAGCAAATTCGAGATTCTCACTACTCAACCCTGCGTCCTGAACAATCCAAGGATCAGATCTTCCGAGAGATCAAGGATGCCACACGTACAATGAAAAGCAAATTGTATTCCCTACCTCCTAATTCTGTCTTAGTAGGAAAATCCCTTGAGAAATCCCATCTACGTTCACTCTCTGGGGTGATTTTGATGGCGATTACTCGCACCAGCGGCGAGAAGATCGATTACCCCGAGTCAGACACTCTTATTCAAGAAGGGGATGCCTATTTGCTAGTAGGAGAAGTTGATGAATTGGCCGCCTTCAAGAAGCTGGCTGAAGGGGGAATCACGCAATTACCAGAGGATACTGATTCTTCCCTCTGGGTCCTCGTTTCCGAAGGCAGTGTAGTCGTAGGAAAATCCTTAGCTCAACTTGAATTTCAGAAGCGATTCGGATCCACCATTCAGGCAATCCGTCGCCAAGGAAAGTATCTTCGATTCCCGGATGGGAATTGCGTGATCAAAGCGGGAGATAAGTTATTGGTGTTCGGCTCACTGAACGTCCTTGCTGATCTCGGTCAACAGATCGCAACCAAGGCAGACAGCGAGACGATCGTCTCCGATTGAGAGGGTAGGTGGTTTTTTCTTTCGGACCCTACGGCGAGCTCACAACTTCCGCCTGGGTCTCGATGCTTGCCGTCACGACCACTGCTCCAACGGATCGCTCTGCTTGCTTTCCACGCTCAACCTGATCTTCATCGTCTTGGCGCGCACGATGGCTATCCAGACGCTGGACACGGGCTTGGCGATCCACCTGTTCATGCCACCCCGAGTAGGCCACCGCAGCCTCGGGTTGTCGTCGCCGGTGCCAAGGCGGTAGAGCTCCCCCAGCGGTGCCGGGTGACGCCACGTCGCGAGAGACGGGCAGGCGACCCCCATCTTGTCCCCTGTATTTTTGCTGTATTACAACCAGTGAGATGTGGACGATTTCCGTGCGCCTGGATGACGGCAGCGAGGCCAGGCTCGACAGCCTGTGCCAGGCCCTCGGTCTCAGTCAGACCGAGGTGGTGAAGGCAGGCCTCCAGCTGTTGCAGCAGCAATCTGCCAGCCCTGCGGCTCTGGCCGAGCGCCTTGGCCTGATCGGCAGCTTCTCCAGCGGCGCCCCAGGGGCCGCCAGCACCAGCATCGGACGGGAGCATTCGGCCCAACTCCGCCAGAAGCTGGGCCGGCAACATCTGCAGCAACGGCTGAACGAGCCGGAAGCAGGAGCAGCACCAGCTTTCGGGGTTCCACCATCCTCGACACGGGCCCCCTGGTGGCCTGGTTCAACCGTCGTGACCAGGACCATGACACCTGTGCCTCTTTTTTCCTGGAGCACGCCGGGGCTTTCGTTTCCACCTGGCCGGTTCTCACCGAGGTCTGCCATCTGATCCCGGCGGAAGTGGCACCGCGCTTCCTTGGGTGGGTATCGCTCGGTGGCCTGAGCTTTGCTTTTCTGGGTGGATCCGCCCTGGAATTGATGGCCAGCTGGATGCGGCAGTACGGCGATCTGCCCATGGATCTGGCCGACGCCTCGCTGCTCTGGTTGGCGCATGAGCATGGTCTGCGCCGCATAGCGACGCTTGATCGACGCGATTTCGGTGTTTACAGGTTGCCCGGCGGAGATGGGCTCGAAAATCTGCTCGGAAGCTGAGCGGGTTGATCAGCCGGCTTTCGGCGCGTTGTTCTCACCAGGGGCCACGAGGTGGCCCCTGCTTTGGTGGATCACCACGGCCAACCCCACCGTGAGCTCGATGAGCATTTTCGACTCGATCCACGAGGCCTGCTCGTTTGCCACCCGCTCGACCCGCTTGTGCCAGTAGCAGCCAGTTGCCTTCCGGATCCAAGGCTTCCATCATGGCTTTTGCTGCCCGAGTAGACACCTAGAAAAACTAGTTCATATTCTCCAAAGTTTCCACAAGTACCTTGTCGGCTTGAATGTTAATTCTTGTCAGCCCAACTCGCGGATTTTCTAAATCAATAATGATGAAAGTGATTAATGATATAGTCACACAAAAAATGATCATATAAAACAATGGTCTCTTTTCATTGACGGACATATCTTGACCAACCATGAAAGCTGAAGCCAAGGCAAGAGCAAACAATAAAACATAAACAATAACGGGTGGATGGGTGCGGGTTGCTTGCAGTCGTTCATTGGCAACATCCATCATGTCACCGGTGGAGCCTAAAACGAGGCTAATGATTCCAGGGTTTTTATCTTGCAGAACAGAGGCACTCGCAATGTCCCAGATTTGACCTTGTAACTTTACACTCTGCTGGAAATAGGAATTCGATCGTTGTCGATCGTCATAATCTTTAAATATATTGATGCGAGATTGAAGATATTCTCTGTACAGTGGCCTCAACCTAGCTTGATCATCCCGGTGACTTTCAGGGAAGGTGTCACTCCTTGGCTGCCACTCAGGCGGCCTGAAATAAGGATAGCGCCTGGATCGGTTCGGGCTCCTCTGGTGGTTTGTTGATCCACACTTCTTCGGGTTGACGCCAGCAGCGGGTGTTTCGGCTCCAGCGTGTTGGATTTGCCCGGCGGGCTGTCTCGTAGACATCGGCCCGCTGCTGGCAAATGGCCGTGGCGGCTCCGCTGTGGCGCTGATGAGGCGTGACGAATTTGATGCCGCTGTGGCGGTGCCGGTGGTTGTACCAATCCACAAATGCCGCCACCCACTCGCAGGCCTCGCCTTTGCTGGCGAATGGACGGCTTGGGTAGTCGGGCCGGTACTTGACCGTGCGGAACAAGGATTCCGAGTAGGGGTTGTCGTTGGAGACCCTTGGCCTGGAGAAGGATCTCAGCACCCCCATCTCCTCCAGCCGTGATTCCAACGTGGCCCCACGCATGGCATTGCCGTTGTCGGCGTGGAGGACCAGCGGCGGCGGCTGGCACTGGCGGCTGCCAAAGCCGCTGGGCCGGTGGTAGCGCTCCTTGAGACAGGCGCGCTGCACCAGATCCGCCGCGATCTCAGCCGACTCCACCTCAGCCACATCCCAGGCCACCACTTTGCGGCTCCAGACGTCGACCACGAGATAGAGGTACAGCCACACCCCGCGCACCGTGGTCGGCAGATAGGTGATGTCCCAGCTCCAAACCTGGTTTGGGCCATCCGCCCGCAGGCGCGGTACGGAGCGCGGTTCCTGCGGTAGCCGGGCCCGCCCGCGGCGGTGGCACTGCCCCGCCTGGTGCAACACCCGATAGAAGCTGCTCTCTGAACCTATAAACAGCCCCTGATCGGCCAGGGACGGCACGATCTGCCCCGGCGGCAGCGAGGCGTACTCCGGCTGGTTGCAGGTGAGCAGGATCCGCTGGCGCTCTTCCTGGCTTAGCCGGTGACCGACCAGGCGAGGGCTGCCTTTACGGCGGTCCTCGCCGTCCCCATCACCACCAAAGGCCTTGCGCCAGCGTTTGAGGGTGCGCAGGCAGATACCGATCTCACGGCAGGCGTTCACCAGGCCGGCGCCAGCGGCATTCGCCTCGCCGATCAGCTCGATCACCTTCCGCCGGTGCGCGGCGCTGGTCAGCCTTCCGCGTCCTCCGAGCAGAAGGCCTCCCACTTTTTTCGCAGCACCAGCAAGGCCGCCATCTCCGCCATGGCCCTTTCCTTACGCTGCAGCTCCTTTTTGAGAGCCTTGATCTCCCGCTGATTCTGGGCGCGGAGCTTCTCGAGCTCCTTCTGCTCTTTCAAGGTCAGCACTGGCTTTTGATTGGCATCCTGGGCTGCCTGTCGCCAACGGCTCACCTGCTCAGGGAAGAGACCCCGCTCACGGCAGTAGGCACTGAGCTCGGTGGCGTTCAGCCCTGCCGTCTCCAACACCACCGTGAACTTGTCGGCAGCGCTCCAGCCTTCTGGTTCCTTCTCGGATGCCGGCACCACTTCCCCCTGCAACCGCCAGGCCTTCCTCCATTTGTAGAGGGTGATCACGTGGATGCCCAGCTCTTCTGAAATCCGGGCCACGCTCTGCCTGTGCGGTGGGCTCATCCGCCTTCTCACATCAGCCTTGACGGCCTCGCTGTAACGACGCATTGCTCTGCTCCATCAAGCCCCCGGGTATACGGATGAGAGGGGTGACATCTTCCCTGAACCCGGGGGATCCTTTGGGAGCAAGTCAAGGTTTTGGTAGGCACTGGCAATTGCGTTGGCCTCATTTAACACCAGCTTAACTCGATGCTCGTAACGGGATAATGTTCCTGTAAATGTGAAAGCCAAAAGCAAGCCTAAAATGCCAAAGATAGAGCTCTCAACCGCACCAAATCCTTCAACCTTTTTTTCTGGATCCTTACTCAATCTGCGCCTTCCAACCCTAAATCCAGATTCAATGCTTCCAGCCATACCCAAGCCGAGCAAAGCTGCTGATATGAAAGATACAGCTAGAAACTCCATGATCTACCAAAGACGATGCTGTTTGGACATTATTCTACCAGCCATGGCCATGCTTTGCTTGGCACATCATCATGGAGATCCAGGGAATCTTGCAGAGCTCTTTGTGGGTGTTGATGCAGTTGGCCAAAACCGATTGAATGCCCATGGGATGAAGGTTCGTCGCATCCTCACCACCTGCTCTATTCAAGTGTTGTCGCCTCTTCTTTCTGAACGCCAGGTGCTGCTGGGTCATGATCATGGCGTCGATCAAGAGTGGCCATTCAGATTGACATGACATGGCGGACGAATCCGCCCAACCGCCGGACCGTGGCTCGGATGTGCCAGGTGCTGGGGACCCTCATCGTTCCCACGTCCATGGAGCTGCTTTTGGCGTTGTAGGGCCGGAGGATTGTCTGCGCCCTTCGGCGGGTCAATCTGGATCGACACCGACTGCTGCTGTGGCTGACAACCATCTGGCTGGCTGGTGGATCTGCTGCCGAACCACTCAGGGCCCAGTGATCCCGATGGAGGCCACCAGGAGCAGGTAACAAACCAGGTTGGTGGTGTTCATCATTGGCTGCAGACGGTTCCGCCCATCATGGTGAACACAGCGTTGTTCCTAGGCCTGCTCGGCCCGTTCCCAGGGAAAGTGGGGCAGCCGGTAGAGGGCCTCCCTCTGGGCATCGCACCAGGTTTCGATCATCTCCGAAAGTTCGGGTGCGTCGGCCTCCAGCTTCAAGTGGTGGGAAATCGCCAGGCTGCCGGCGGGGATCATCACCAGTTCGAACGGTGGACCGACGGTGAGATTGGAGCGCTGGGTGAGCACTTCTGAGACCAGGCAGAGCCGGGCGGCATCATCGAGGGAGAGGTTGGTGTTGCCCACATTATCGAGCGGAGGTTTGCCGTATTTGCTCTCACCGATCTGCAGATAGGGCGTTTCGCGCGTGGCCCTGATGGCATTGCCCTGGGAGTAGATGAGATAGAGCCCATGGGCTTCGCTGCCGATCTGCCCACCGAGGATGAAGGAAGCTCCGCCACTCGCCCCAGCCTCCCGCAGGGCCTCTTCGTTTTCTTTCTGAACGGCCACGCTGACGCGGCCGACATAAGCCGCTGCTTCAAAAAGATAATCGCAGTGGCGCAGATCCTTGCCCGCCTCTTCCTCAAGATCAGCAACCCGGTCAAGATCGCGGCTGATCCAACTGATCACGGCCTGGGTTGTAGCCAGGCTTCCGGCTGCGAGCAACACGAACAGCCGATCAGGCCCAGGCTGGAAGACATGCATTTTGCTGTAGCTGGAGATGTAGTCCACACCCGCGTTGGTGCGTGAATCGGAGGCAAGCACCAGCCCCTGCTCCAGCCAGTAACCGATGCAATAGGTCATCTCTTCTCGTGCCAAGATCAACAGTCAATTTCAATCTATTCCCGCGCCTTGACCCCAAACGGGGCTTCTGGTGTCCGGTAACACATCCACTTGGTCCGAAGGGAACTGGGCAAGATCATGACTCGATCGTGCGGGAAAGAGTGTGTTGGGAGCAAGGGGAATGTTGGGAACCCTCACTCTGAAGGATGCCCCTTCTCTTCCGTGCGTGAGATGAAGCAGTTCGCTGAAGAGGCCCTCCATCCTTCCAGCGTCGATGGGATATGAGCCCCATCCATGGACCCCGTTTCTGATGAGAGTTGATGGGGTGGTCATGGCGCTGGCTTCAGGCGCAGCCTGCTCGCATCAGCCTCAGCAGCTGGCTGCTCTCCAGTTCGAGCACCCGGCGGGCGAATTCCGGATCCAGCTCCAGCACAGCATCGAAGGCATCCACCGGCACCGCCAGCAACCGGGTGCCGTCCTCTTCGGCCACGATCGTGCTCTCCGAGCTGCTGTGGCTGAGCACCTCGAGCTCATCAAGCACCCCCCCGGGCCGCAGCTCCTCCTGCCGCTCTCCCTCGCCATCCCGATGCTGAACCAGGGCCTTGCCTTCGATCAACAGCAGCAGCTCGCGGCAGGTGTCGCCCGCTTCGGTGATCAAGTCGCCCCGGCTGAAGCGGCGTACCTCCGCCTTGGAAGCCAGGGCATCGAGGGTGCCTGCACTGGTACGGCGAAAGAAATCACTGGTGGCCAGGTGCACCCGCTTCTCCAGCTCCGGGAACATGCTCAGGTCCGGCGGTGATTCCATGGCCTCCAGAACGGTGGCGGTCTGGCGGAACAGCCCCGGAGCGCCAACGCCGACCAGCTCGGTCGCCAGACCCAGCGCCTGCTTGCGATCGAGGCAGGCGGTCAGGAACAGGGCAGCGGCCGCCAGCGTGGGGTTGGGATCTTTTGCGAGGGTCGCCAGGAAGGCCAGGGTGTCGGCAACGGGCATCTCCAGGGAACAGGAGGGGGCCGCGGTGCCGGGACGGCCCAGGGCCTCGCGCACGCCGGGCGACAGGCGCCGGTCCCAGCCGCCGCGCTGCAGCAAGTCCGACAGGGCCAGGGGCGAGAGGCCCTGGAGCTGCTGCACCAGGGCCTCAACGGCCGGATCCTCCTGCAGGGTGGCCAGGCAATCCAGGATTGCCGCCACACTCAGCTCGATGCCGTGCAGGAGCCGGTCGTCGACCAGGGCCAGCACGACGGGCTGGTGGCGCAGGGCCGGCTGGTGCAGGGCCCGGTAGCCGGCGATCTGGGCGGGCAGCCTGGCCAGGAGCAGCTCCGCCCGGCGAGCCGCCGCGGCCGTGGCGGAGAGATCCTCCAGCACCATCTCCTCTTCGCCGCTGCTGATGCCGTACTCCCGGCGCAACGTCCCCAGGGCAGCCCCTGCAGTGCTGTCGGTACCGAGGCGCTGCAGCAGCTGCAGCCGCTCCAACGACTTGCGATAGCCGCTCAGGCGGATCTGATCTTCGAGGCTGCGGCGGTTTTCGGGATCGAGCAGGTCGGGGTCCTCCACTCCGAGCTCCTCCTGCAGCCGACGGTGCTCGTCGTCGCTGATGCCCAGGGCCATCCGCATCTGCTGGAGCACCGCCAGGCTGCTGGCGGCGTTGACGAAGCCCTCTTCCAGGGCCTCCCGCACCACCCCCTTGTAGGCCTCCAACCGTTTCTGGCCGGAGAAGCCCGGCAGCACCTTGGCCAGCACGTAGACCTCCTCGGTGCCAAGATCGGCCAGGGAGCGGCCATCGAGGTAGCGGCCCACGTCCAGATCCAGCCGGGCCAGCTGCTTGCGAAACCGCTCCGCCATGTTCTCGCGGCCATACAGCGCCGGCGAGCGCCCCCAGGAGCGGTAGAGCCACAGCGTGCTGACAGCCACCAGGATCGCGTCGAAGAAATACTGCACCCAGGCGGGCGCCAAGAGCAGCAGCGGCCGGCCGGCAAACAGAAAGAAGAAGTTGAACACCAGGAAGGTGGCCACCACGAACACCCGGTGACGGATCCGGTCGCGATCGGGCTCGCCGCCGCGGCGACGCACCTGCTTGCGCAGCCCCGACTCGATCGCCCGGCCGCCCAGCACCCCCAGCCAGGTGCACAGCCCCAGCACCAGGGGCACGGCCACCAGCCGGGGCAGATTGATCGCCTGGCCAAACAGGAACAACCCCGGCCGCAGCAGTTGGGCGAGCTGGTCGGTCTGCCGCAGCCAGATCCCGGAGAAGTAGTAATCCCAGTTGCCGGCGTAGAGGTAGTAATAGAGGAAGTAGCCCACCACCAGCCCCACGTAGCCGTAGCGCTCAAAGGCGAAGGCGGGGGTCGGCAGCTTCGCCCAGTACAACCGCTCGGCGTCGATGTCGAGGCAGGGCTGCTGACAGGCCACGCAGGCACTCTGCTCGCTGCCGTCGCTCAGCACGGTGCGGCACATCGACTGGGTGATCGGCGTGGCGGCCATGTGGGCCTTGCTGCCCAGCAGGCCGGCGGGGGTGGAAAAGATGCTCTGCACCGGCGCCATCGGGCAGAAGTACTGACACCAGCTCTTGCCGCCGTAGAGCCAGCCCACGCCGATGGCGGCGGCGATGGTGAACGCCAGCCAGGAAAACAGCACCAGCCGGTCGGCGTTGAAGAACAGAATCCGGCCGCAAAGACCCACGAACAGCCAGCCGAACTGCAGCCGGGAGTAGTGCTTGCCCAGCCAGGAGTCGGCGGGCAGCTTGGCGAGCTGGAGGCGCTTCTCGCCGGTCTTGGTGTTCACCCGTGCGATCTGGCGCTGCAGGCCCAGGGCACGGGGGATCTGGGAGAGGAACGAGAGGGGGCAGATCCGCCGCCACAGCTCATGCCCGAAGACCAGCAGCACGAAGATCCCCGAAGGCACCACCAGCCCCCAGAAGAGGGTGGTGCCCAGGGGATAGGGGGCTTCGGCCAGGCAGGTGTCCTGCAGCGGTACGCACCCCTGGGGGATGCGCAGGGGGCTCCAGGGGTGGTCCGCCTCGGTGAACCGCGGGGTGAACGGGTCGTAGAGAAGCGAAAGAATGATCAGAAGCCAGCCGGTGGTGAGCCCCCAGCGCACCAGATGCATCCGCCGTTCCGTCACCTGGAGTTCTTCCTGGGGTGGTCCGCCGCTCCAGACCTTAGCGATGGCTCTCGGCTACCGACGGACCCTGGGTGGCCTCAGCCCTCAGCCGTGCCTCCAGCGGCGGCTGATCGCTGAATGACCTGGTGAGAAAACGCACCTAGGAGTTCGCTGAAAAACCCGGTGAGACCTGCGAAAATGGGCCAACTGCCTCAGTCGTGATGCGTGGTCAGCAGGAGCGCAGCGGCTCCCTGTTCTCCTACGTCT
>Ga0247836_1007694_pt1 | contig 11282 bp, 7 predicted proteins | sample LaCruzMarch2015__4_FD_187116 | JGI IMG/M metagenome (GOLD analysis project Ga0247836, IMG submission 187116) | Freshwater microbial communities from meromictic Lake La Cruz, Castile-La Mancha, Spain - LaCruzMarch2015_14m | ecosystem: Environmental > Aquatic > Freshwater > Lake | place: Spain...
GGAGCAGGGGGAGGGGGAAGGGGAGGGGGAGGAGTGCGGCCAAGATCAGCAGCCGCATGAAAGCCGTATCGTACAAGCCGCCAGCGGCCGGTGGCACCCGTCTGGCGAGCCGGGGCCGCGGGAGATCGGTTTTGTACACTCGGAATCTGCCCTGGCCCCCGAATCAGCCGCCCACCGAAGTCGCAGCCCCGACCGCAGGCACCTTCCCATGACGATCCGCGAGTTTCAGGCGGTGATCCGCCGGATGTATCACGACAAAGACGCCGCCCGCGGCGTTGAGGGAACCTTCATGTGGCTGACGGAGGAAATCGGCGAACTTGCCACGGCCCTCCGCAGCGGCACTCACGAGGAGCAGTCGCTCGAGTTCGCCGACGTCTTCGCCTGGCTGGCCACGATCGCCAACGTGGTCGACGTGGATCTGGAGGCGGCGATCGCCCGCAAGTATGGGGGCGGCTGCCCCGGCTGCGGCCAGCTCGCCTGCACCTGCCCCGACGCGGAGAAGCCATGAGCCACCGCAACGAGTGGGCGACCCGTCGCAGACTCGTGACCGCCCTGTGCCTCGTGGTCGCGCTGGCCGCGGCCATTCGGGCCGATGACGGCGGGCCTGCGGTCGTGGCCGGCATCGGCGGTGTTCACCGGACGGGATATTGGACGCCGCTGGCGATTCCTGTCACCACCGGGATCTCACCGCCGTCTCGGGCCTGGGTGGCCGATCCCGACGGCCAACTCGTGGGCTCACCGCCGCTCGAGCGCGAGGCCGGCGCACCAGGCGGCGCCGTCCGGGCGTGTATCCGCCCGGGCCGGCCCGCAGCCCAACTTGCGATCGAGCGGGCCGGTGCAGGGCAGGGGGGTGGCGCACCGCAGGCAGCCACCAGGCTGGCCGACGCGGCATCTCCGCTGCCGGGCACGACCGTCGCCTCGACCACCCCGCTGGTGCTCGTGCATGGCGACCTGCCCGCCACGGCAGCGGCCCTGCGGCTGGTTGCCGGCGAGCGGACACCCGCGCTCGCGGTGCGCCTGACGACCGCAGCGATTCCGCCGCGGCTCGAGCCCCGCGACCTCGACGCGTTTGACGAGGCGATCATGTGCGGCCGTGATCTCGGCACACTCGCGCACGACACGCTGACCGCGCTCGACGGCTGGGTCCGCGGAGGCGGCCGGCTCGTGTTGATCGCCGGCGAGTCGGCCGTCGCGGTCGCAGTTGGCGGCCCGCCGGCTTGCGACTGGCTGCCCGGCAGGGAACCGCGGCTGGTGCGGCTCCGCCGGTTCGCGAGCCTGGAGGCGTTTGCCCGCGCTGGCGGCCTGGCCGGTCGCAGCCCGCCGCAGGGCGTCGAGGTGCCGCAATTTGCCGAGCCCCTGGTAGACAGCGGCACCGTCGAGGTCTTCGAGGGCTCGCGAACGGAGCTGCCGCTGGTCATCCGCCGGGCTCATGGCCTGGGCACGATCACCTGGCTCGGCATCGACATCGACGCGACCTGGGCAACCGCCTGGCCCGGTGGCGATCGGCTGCTGGCCGCGCTCTTGGGCGGGCGGAGCATTGCCGATCAAGGCCTGTCCAACGCCGACCCGGGCAGGCCACGGGTGCCCGACCTGGCCGGCCAACTCCGCCTCGCGCTCGACACCTTTCCGACCCCCCACGCGGCCCGCGGCGTGCCCTTCGAGATTCTCGCGGGCCTGGGCGTGCTCTACGCGCTTGCGCTTTATCCGCTCGACTGGTGGTTCGTAGGCCGCTCAGGACGGCCCTGGTTTTCATGGCTCACGCTGCCGATGCTGGCCGGCAGTTTCACCGCCGCCACCTGGGCCATCGGCGGGCTGTGGGGCCACTACGCGCCGCCGCGATGCCAGGTTGCCGACGTGCTCGACATCGACGCGGCCGGGGGGCTCGTTCGCGGCTCGTCCTGGCTGGCCGTCAGCAGCCCCGCCAACGCGGCGCTCGACATCTCGGTCGCCGCTGCGGCAGCCGTGCCGGTGACCGGGACCGACGCGGCAGTGTCGTGGTTTGCCGACAGCGGCACGGGCTTCGGCGGTGTCGATTCGGCCACGGCCCACCCGTCGCTGGCGGCGCATGACTACACGCATGGCGACAGCCTGGCCGATCTGGTTGGCGTGCCGATCGCAGCGGTGTCGAGCCGTCTGTTCGAGTCGGCCTGGACAGCCGCCACCCCCACGCCAATCGCCACGAGCACGCTCGTCCGCGACTCCCGCGGTCTTGTTCGCGGCAGGCTCGTGCACCAGCTTCCGTTTCCGCTGCGGGAGTGCCGACTGCTGCACGCGGGCTGGCTCTACGACATCGGCGACTTCGAGCCGGGCACGACCTTCGACACGGAGGCAAGCCGGGGGCCGCGGTCGCTCGCCGCCGCGCTCACCCGCCGCGTTGCCATCGGGGATCGTGATCGTGCCGAGCGTTGGGACACCGCTGGCCTCGACGTGGCCCGGATTCTCGAGGTGGCCGGCTTCCATGCAGCCGCCGGCGGCACCGGCTACACCACCGTCGCTGCCGGCCGGCTCCAGCGGCTCGATCTCTCGCCCCTGCTGGCGGTCGATCGCGCGATCGTCGTGGGCCGCGCTCCGGCCGGCATCCGCGGCACCACCTGGCATGTCCGCCTGCAACAGGACCATGGGGAACCGGTCACGCTCGCCCCGGAAGCCGCCGACTCCGGCCCGCTCGTGCGGATCGTCATCTCGTTGCCCGAGGGCCAGAGCACGCCCGCCACCGCTGAACTGCCCGAGGACACGCCATGATCGAGACGGTTGGCCTGACCAAGAAATACGGTGACTTCGTCGCCCTCGACAGCCTCGACCTGAAGCTCGAACGCGGCGACTTGTTCGGCTTCATCGGCCCCAACGGTGCCGGCAAGACGACCACGATCCGGATCCTGGCGACCCTGCTGGCTCCCACCTGGGGCGAGGCCTACGTGTGCGGCTACTCGGTGCACACCCAGCCCCGCGAAATCCGCCGAGCGATCGGTTACATGCCCGACGTGTTCGGCGTGTACGACGACATGCGGGTGGGGGAATACCTCGAGTTCTTCGCCGCGGCGTATCGGATCACCGGCCCCGAGCGCCGCCGGGTGGCCGAGCGGTCGCTGGAACTCGTCGACCTCGGTAGCAAACGCGATGAGTTTGTCACCAGCCTTTCCCGCGGGATGACCCAGCGACTGGGCCTGGCCCGCGTGCTGCTCCACGATCCCGAGGTGCTGCTGCTCGACGAGCCAGCCAGCGGCCTCGACCCGCGAGCCCGGATCGAGATGCGAAATCTGCTCAAACGGCTCCAGGGGATGGGCAAGACGATCCTCGTGTCGAGCCACATCCTTCCTGAGTTGGCCGACATCTGCAACCGCGTGGGGATCATCGAATACGGCCGGCTGCTCGCCTGCGGCGGCGTTCAGGAACTGTTGGCGAAGGTCCGGGGGCGGCCGGTGTTTCGGATCCGGGTGGCGGGGCCGCCCGAGCCCGCGGCCGACATTGTCGGCAGCTGCCCGGAAGCGCTGAGCGTCGAGATTCGTGACGGCGAGATCCGCGTCACGCTCGCCGACGGAGCCGCCGACCCAGCCCCGCTCGCCGCCCGGCTCGTGGCGGCCGGCCATGCCCTGCAGGGCCTGCGGGAGGAGGAAGTCAACCTGGAGACCGCGTTTCTCGAACTCACCCGGGGGTCGCTGGCCAAGCCTGCCGACGAGTAGGATCTGAATGAGCGGCCGGACGGCCAATAGATGAGCGGCCGGACGGCCAATAGATGAGCGGCCGGACGGCCAATAGATGAGCGGCCGGACGGCCAATAGATGAGCGGCCGGACGGCCATCAGCCGTAACGACCACGCCGGCCAAGAGCCGGAACCACCACGCCGGATCGCTCCGGCTTGTCCCCGGAGGAAGCGTCATGAACTTGGCTCGAGCAACAGCCGCGGTCGGCATCGCGTGGGCGTCGCTGGCTGCCGCGGTGGCGCAGCCGCCGGCCGTCGAGACCGTCGCCCCGCCAGTGGCAACCGGAGACCGCGCACCGCTGGGCACTCCGGCCGAGGAACTCGGCTATGCCCTCGGCTTCCGGATCGGCCAGCGAATCATCGCCGACCATCGCGCTCTGGGAACGCCGCTCGATCCCGTCGCGCTCGCCCGTGGCCTCGCCGACGCGGTTCGCGACGCGCCGCCACAGCTCGACGAGGCCGGCTTCCGCCGGGTGCTCTCGGCCTTCGAAAAGCAGATGGAGGAAAAGGATCGCGAGCTCGCGGCCCGCATGGCAGGGGCGGCCAAGAAAAACCTCGCCGCCGGGAAGGAGTTTCTCGCGGGCAATGCCAAGCAGCCGGGCGTGGTGACGCTGCCGAGCGGTCTCCAATACACGGTGCTCAAGGAGGGGGCCGGGCCGAAGCCGACGCTCGACGACGTCGTCGAGGCACACTACCGCGGCACGCACGTCGACGGCACCGAGTTCGACGGCACCGAACCGGGCGGCGAGCCCGCGGCCTTTCCGCTGCGGGGCGTGGTGCCTGGTTGGCAGGAGGCGTTACCGTTGATGAAGGCCGGCTCGAAGTGGCGGGTCTGGCTGCCGGCCGAGCTCGGCTATGGCGACGCAGGATCACCGCCGGCCATCGAGCCCAACGAAGTGCTGGTGTTCGAGATCGAACTTGTGGCGATCAGACCCCAGGGCGAGTAGCCCGGCCGGAAGACGTCGTCGGTCGGAGCAGCTGCCGCCTTGCGTGCTCACGACGGCAGGGAGCGATGGAAGTGGACGTGCTTCCACTGGCCGGCGATCTTCTGCCAGATCCGGGTCTCTTCACAGGGCTTCGTCACCGGTCGCCCGGCGTCGTCGAGTGTCTGCGTGAGCCGCACCGCGGCGACCATGGCCACCGTGTCGGAGAGCAGCCGCACCACCGGCGAGGCGAGCGTGTTCGTCACTGGCCTCGCGGGCTGGGCGGGGTCGGACGGCAGTCGAAAGTAAAACTCATGGAACGCGAGCCCTTCGACGAGCTGGCCGCGGGCCTCCGGCTCAAAGCAGGTCAGGTCGTCGGCCACGAGCTCGCGATACGCCGCCCAGTCGCCGGCGGCGACGGCGGCGAGGAGCTGCCGCGAGCGCTCGAGTAGTTCGGCTTGCACGGTTGCTGGGGCGTTCATCGATTCATTCTCCGGGGTCTCGCTGGTGATGTGTCACTCCCAGGCCGCCGCTTCCCCCAGGATCGGCCTTGGGTAGCATCAGCGCCACTCGTCGATCAGATTGGCGATCAACGCTGTCCAGCCGGTCTGGTGACTGGCCCCCAGACCAGCGCCCGTGTCGCCGTGGAAGTATTCGAAAAACAGCAGCTGGTCGCGCCAGCGGGGATCGTCCTGGAATCGTTCCGCCTGGCCCCAGGCGGGCCGGCGGCCGGTGTCGTCTTGGAGATAGATCGACGTCAGGCGGCCGGCGATGTCACGGGCCATCTCCCGCAGCGCGATCGGCTGGCCGCCGGCCCCGGCCGTACGCACCGTGAAGTCGGGGCCAAAGGCGGTGCCGAGCTTGCGCAGCGACTCGACGATCAGGAATGTCGTGGGAAACCAGATCGGTCCCCGCCAGTTGGAGTTTCCTCCCTTGAGCTTCGTCTGCGACTCGGCCGGCTCATAGCCCACCCGCCGCCCGTCGAAATCGAATGGTTCATGCTCGTGCCGCTTCGAGAGTGAGCGGATGCCATAGGGCGAGAGAAACTCCTCCGGATCGTGCAGCCGCGCGAGCATCCGCGCGAGCTGTTCGATGTTCATGATCGTCAGCAGGTGGGTTGTGGTGCCGTCGGCGGCGGTCAGCGGATGGATGACATCGGCCACGAGATCCGGCCGGTTTCTGAGAAACCAGCGCAGGTTTTCGGAAAACTCCTTGAACGGCTCGATCCAAGCCGCCTCCAGCCGTTCGACGGCGAACAACGGAATCAGACCCACGAGCGAGCGCACGTGGAACTTGCGAATCTGACCATCCGGCCGCTTGAGTACGTCGTAAAAAAAGCCATCGGTCTCGTCGAACAGCGAGTAGCCCCGACAGCTCATGTTCTTCATGGCGTGGGCGATGTGGACATAGTGCTGCAGAAACTTGGAGGCGAGCGACTCGTAGACCGGGTTCTCAACGGCCAACTCGAGCGCGATCCGCATCATGTTGAGGCAGAACATCCCCATCCAGCCGGTTGCGTCGGCCTGCTCGAGCGTGGAACCGTCGGGCAGGCGATCGCTCCGGTCGAACACGCTGATGTTGTCGAGGCCGAGAAACCCACCCTCGAACACGTTGTTGCCCTCGCGGTCGACCTTGTTCACCCAGCTGGTGAACACGAGGAGCAACTTGTGGAAGCATCGTTCCAGCCAGGGCCGGTCGATTTGGCCAAACCGCCGCTTCTCCATGTTGTAGACCCGCCAGACCGCCCAGGCGTGCACGGGGGGGTTCAGGTCGCCAAACTCCCATTCATAGGCCGGCAGCTGACCACTGGGATGCTGAAACTGCTCGAACAACAGCAGCCAGAGTTGGTCCTTGGCGAACTGCGGATCGACGAGGGCCATCGGGATGCAGTGAAAGGCCAGGTCCCAGGCCGCAAACCAGGGATATTCCCAGGCATCGGGCATCAGCAAGACCCGCATCGAGTTGAGGTGCCGCCAGTGACTGTTGCGGATCGTGCGCCGGCTGGCCGGTGGCGGGCAGTCTGGGTTGTCGCCGTCAAGCCACTTGGCCACGTCGAAGATGTAGCTCTGCTTCGACCACAGCAACCCGGCGAGCGCCGCCCGCTGGACCTGTTTCCGGTCCGCACTGGCGGCGGCCGGTGCGATCCGCTTGTAGAAGGCATCCGCCTCCCCGCGCCGCAGGGCGACGGCTTGGTCGACGAGCGTGGCAAGCCCGATGTCGGCGAGCGCCTCGGCCGGCGGGCGATTGGTCAGCAGCAGGTGCAGGGTTGATGCGCCGCCTGCGGGCACCTGCATCTCGAAGTCGATCGCCGCCTTGGTTCCCTCCTGAACCGGATTGCAGGCCGCCTCCTCCCCCGCACAGAGCAATCGATGAAAGGCATCCTTGGTAAACGGAGAGCGGCTCGTGTGGCCCGGCCCGAAGACCACTGGGCCGTTGGTCTCGTTGTCGGTGAACAGTGGGCCCGCGCCCGCGGCGGCCAACGCGACGAGCCACCGGCGACCAAGCCGGTGAAATGTCGGGATCTGCGGATCGGCCGGCAGGTTTGTATCGTCGGCCAACAGGCAGAGGGTTCCGTGGGGCCCGGCTTCGCGTTGGATCACGGGCTGCGGCTGAACTCCGCCCTGCCAGCTCCACGTGTTCCGAAACCAGAGCGTCGGCAGCACGTGCAGGGGGGCGGGGCTGGGTCCGTGATTCGTCGCCGTGATTCGGATTGCGATCTCCTCAGGATTCAGCTTCGCGTATTCGATCAGGATGTCGAAATATTTGTTGTTGGCGAAGCTGCCGGTGTCGACGAGTTCGTACTCCGGATAGGGTCCCCGCCGGCGGTTGTTTTCCGCGACCAGTTCAGCGTAGGGAAACGCCCGCTGGGGATAGCGGTAGAGCAGGGCCATAAACGAGTGGGTGGGGGTGTTGTCGACGTGGAAGAAATACTCCTTGACGTCCTCTCCGTGATTCCCCTGGCTGTGGGTCAAGCCAAACAATCGCTCCTTGAGGTGCGGATCACAACCGTTCCAGAAAGACGGAGCGAAGCAGAGCACCTGGTAGCGGTCGCTGAGGCCCGCGATACCATCCTCCCCCCACCGGTAGGCCTTGGCCCGCGACTGATCGTAGGTCAGGTAGCCCCAAGCATCGCCGTTGGCGGAATAGTCTTCCCGGACGGTGCCCCATGATCGGTCCGACAGGTACGGCCCCCAGCCTCGCCAGCCGCTGAAATCGTCGGCCATCTCCCGAATCCGCAACGTCTCGGCATCAGGGGCGGACTCGGCCGATTCTCCGGCCGTGGTGCTGCTCGGGCGGGCCGTGTCAGCCATGATGCTTGTTCGCGACGTCCCGATCGCCTTGACGAAACCCGACACACCCCCCGGATTGTACCTCCGGTTACGGACCCGCCTGAGGATGGAAGTCCGCTGGTTCCCGGCGTGCTCTCCCTCCGCCCTCACTCAGGGCTGCCGGCCCGCAATCGCCGCCGCTCGGCGAGCTGGCGAAACTCCGCCTCGGCCGCTGGGAAATCCTCGACGATCCGCCGAAAGTCGGCGGCCGCCAGCACGAGGAGATCGCAGGGGGAAACCGCCCGCACGGTGGCGTTGCGCGGGCGGTTGTCCAGCAGCGCCATCTCACCGAAGCATTCACCGCTCCTCACGACTCCGAGCCTTTGCTCCGAGCCATCCGTCGCCTCCAACTCCCCCCGGCAGACCACATACAAATCCGAACTGTGTTCACCCCGCTCGACGACCGTCGCCCCCGCCGCCACGGCCCGGGGCTGACAGGCGAGCGCGAGGTTGTTGAGCAGGACCGCCGGGGCATGCGCAAAAAACTCGCTCCGCAGCAGCACCTCACGCGTGATGCACTCGTGCCAGCGACGACCGTCACGGGCGAGCAGGGCATGGGCGGCCAGCGGCCCCCATGTGCCGGCCACGTAGTTGGGAAACTCTTCGGCCGGCGTGTCTTTCCAGTGATCGAGCACCGGCTGCACGATCCGCCATGAATCCTCCACGAAGTCGGTGCGCGTGAAGAGTGTCGGATCGCCATTAAGAGCGCTCAAGAGCAGCACCTCGTAGCCGGTGCCGCGCGTCGCCTCGAATGTCTCGGCGTAGTCAAACCGCATGCCGGCCCGCTGCAGATCAAATGTCGGGCCGGGCCGCTTGGCCAGCATGCGAATCTCGACGCCTTGGAAGGGCTGGATGTGGAAGATCAGCAGGTTGGGCGGACCAGCGTCGCCGCGGGGCGGCCTGAACTGGACGATGATCTCGGTGCCCCGCTTCCAGAGCGACTTTCCCGACCGCAGATAAACGGGCATCCCGGCCCAGCGGTCGTTGTCGAGATGCACCTTGAGCGCGGCGTAGGTGGCCGTGTTCGACTGCGGATCGACGTTCGGTTCCTGCCGGTAACCAAGGGCGGCGGCCCCGTCGGCCTGCGTGCCCGCACCATACTGCCCGCGGACACAGTCTGTCGCCACGGCCGGGGGGTCGAGCAACCGCACGGAGCGAAGCAGGCGTGACTTCTCGTCGCGCACGACCGACGGCTCGAGCGACGCGGGGAGCTCCATGCACACATAGGCCAGCATCTGCAACAGGTGATTCTGGAGCATGTCCCGCACCACGCCCGTCGTGTCGTAATACTGGCCGCGGGTCTCCACGCCCACGGTTTCCGTGGCTGAGATCTGGATGTGGTCGATGTGCGTGGAGTTCCAGAGCGGAGCGAACATCCCGTTGGCCATGCGGAAGGCCAGCAGGTTTTGCACCGTCTCCTTGCCCAGGTAATGGTCGATGCGATAGATCTCGTCTTCGTGCCAGTTGGTCAGCAGCGCGCGATTGAGCGCTTCGGCCGACTGCAGGTCCTGGCCGAATGGCTTCTCGACGATGATTTTTCGGCGGCCCGGAAGGTGCGTGAACCCGGCCCCATCCAGGAGCCTGTTCACCGTCTGAAAAAACTCAGGGGAAATGGCGAGGTACAGCAGCGTGTTGCCCGCGGCGCCGCACTCACCGCCAACCGCCAGCACCAGATCGCGGAGCCGTGCGTAGGCCTCGGGGTCGGCAAAATCGCCCGCCATGTAATGGAGCCGCGACTCCAGCCAGGCCCAGCGGCCGGCGTCGAAGTCGCGGCGGGTGTGAAACCGCTGAATGTCCTGCCGCTGCTGCTCGCGAAACGCCGTCGTATCGAGCGGCCGCCGGGCCATACCGATCACGGCACACTCCGCAGGCAAAACTCCGTCACAGGCGAGGTTGTAGAGCGCCGGCATGAGCAGCCGCTTCGTGAGGTCGCCGGAGGCCCCCAGGATCACGATCACCCCCGGTGCGGCGACCCCTTCGCTGCCACGGGACGAGGGGCTCCGGCTGTCAGTGGGCCCGGCTCGCTTGGATTCCGATCGCATGCTGGACTCCTGCCGCGGATGGCACTTCGGGATTGTGGCCAGGCAGTGCAACGGATTTCTAGAGCACTCCGTCACCGGTGATACGCCGCAGGCTTTCGACCAGCGGTTTCGCTCACGCATAACAAACGATTGCGTGGAGCCCGCGCCCCGCGGGACGACGCTGCGAGTCAGGTGTTCCGCTGAAAGGGGGCGGGTCAAATCTCACGCGGGGCCAGCCGGGGGCTGGAACAACGAAACCGGACGCCGAGACGGCTCACCGCCGGCCCATTCGGGGCACGTTTCCCGCTCAAAAACCAGTTTTCCGGCGGGCAGGCCGCGGAGGCATGGCTGCCGGCAAACTTTGCCCAAACTTTTTATTTGCCTTGAACTGCCTGATCGTCAAACTATCCTCTACCTCTAAGCGGACCGTCACTCGGCATTCTGTCGGGAGCGGCGAGGTGCTCCGCGGTCTCGATTCACGCATTTTTTGGAGATTGATGGCAATGGCGAAGTGTCGCTGGATGAAGGTTGCGGGTGTTCTCACGTTCGCTGCGGTTGCCGCAGCGACCTGCGACGCTCAGGCTGGCTGGGGTCATCGTCACGGCAGCTCAGGCTCGTCGGGTGGCAGCTCGGGCGGTAGCTCCGGTGGCTCGTCGGGCGGCAGCTCCGGTGGGTCCTCGGGCGGTAGCTACAGCTCATACGGCGGTGCGTCGTCGGGCGGCAGCTACGGTTCGTATGGTTCCTCCGGTTCGAGCGGTGGCGGGGCCTCGCGGCACGCCTCCCGCAAGGCGATGCGTGCCTACCGGCACTCAAGCCACGGCTCGTCGGGCGGATCCTCCGGCGGATCCTCCGGCGGCTCGTCGGGCGGCTACGCGACCTACTCCTACGGCGGGTCTTCGGGCGGGTCTTCGGGCGGAAGCTACGGCTCCGCCGGTGGCTACGCGACGTCGGGCTACTCCGAGGGCTATTCGGCTGCCATGCCGATCGAGTCGTATCGCGTGATCAACGAGGTTCCCTCAAGCGTGAGTGGCGAGGTGATCGGCACTCCGCCGGTCGTTCCGGCCCAGCCGGCCCTCGACGACTCCACGAGCGTGCCCGCCGACGGCGGCCTGCTCCTGGTCAGCGTCCCGGCCAACGCCCGAATCTTTGTCAACGGTACGGAGACCTCGTCGCAGGGCTCGCTGCGGCGGTTCCTCTCCCGGGGCCTCGTGGCCGGCAAGTCGTATGAGTTTGTGGTGCGAATGGCGGTCGATCGCGACGGCAAGACGGAGGAGGCCACGAAGGTGGTGACCATCTCCGCCGGCGAGCG
>Ga0247836_1007697_pt1 | contig 11279 bp, 8 predicted proteins | sample LaCruzMarch2015__4_FD_187116 | JGI IMG/M metagenome (GOLD analysis project Ga0247836, IMG submission 187116) | Freshwater microbial communities from meromictic Lake La Cruz, Castile-La Mancha, Spain - LaCruzMarch2015_14m | ecosystem: Environmental > Aquatic > Freshwater > Lake | place: Spain...
AGATCCTGCACCACCAGCATGGTCGGAGTCATTCCCACCAGGCAGCCCTCGCGATTCAAATGATTATGCTGGGCGGCGGGAAACGCGTGGACTCCACAGGCCCGCGGCTCAATGGCGAGGACGGAGGTTCCGGCTTCCGGTCCCAGCTGATCCCAGACCAGCCCGGTCAGAGCGAGAGCCTCCTGCTCGCGCCCGCCCAGAGCGACGATCACCCGCTGATGACTGTCGTCTGCGGGGGCCAGTTCAAACAGACACTGTTCCATGCCGTCCAGCGATCCCCGCCAGGCCTGGCGGCGGTACTTTCCCATCAGCCGCCAATCGCCAAAGCACACCAGGTTTTGCGAGGCCTCCACAGCATCCAGCAAAGGAAAGATCTCCTCACGCAGTCTGGTTCGTGCGAGGGCCTGAAGGGCGGGCCACCCGGCAGGCTCCCGGGGAAGATTCCATTGGCCGCCGGGGGCGAGCAAATCGGGTAGAAGATGGAGGTGATTGGGTTCCACCGTCCGACCGTGGAAAACACTAAGTGACAATTCCCCCAGGCATTCCGCCCGCTCCGCGATGGCCAGCGTATCGACGGCTGCATGCGGTTCCCCGGCCACATGGAGATCGAACCAGTCATGAATGGCATCTGTGGTTCCGGACTCATTGTAGCCATGAGGCCCGTCGTACTCATGGAGGGCACAACGATCCCCGCAATTTAAGCTTTCAAAACGGGCCCGGGTTCGCCGGTACAGATCACGAAATTCCCCGGGGGTAAAGAGGGTGTCCTGCCGGGCAAAACAATACAGCAGGGCGCCGGGAGCAATCAGGGCGGCATATTCGGCGATATCGCGCGCAAAAATATTGCGCAAGTAAATGCAATCACAGTGCTGCAGCACCTGCCTGTTGGGGATGGCGTACGCGGGATCACTGACTCCGGCCACAGTCGCGACGGCGGCCAGCCGGTTGTCCGCCACGGCCAGAAAAAAGGATTGAGATCCGCCACCGGAAATCCCGGTCACCCCCACCCGCTTCCGATCCACGCCCGGCTGTTCGAGCAGGAGGTCCAAGGCTCTCAGTCCGTTGAAGACTTCGCCTCCGGCCGCGGAATACCCCATCGCGATCCACTCGGGTGTCAGGCCCAGATTGAGGCCATGGTGTTCCCCCGGGTTGTCATGCTGTTCGATCGTATCGAAGATTAGGCAGGAATACCCGCGGCGGGCCCAGGCGATGGCATGTTCCTGTAAGCCAACCACCCCGATATTCGTATGCCCGCAGGTATAAAGAACGGCTGGAGTGGGGGTTTCCTCCGGGAGCCCCGCCGGACGGTAAAAGTGGGCTGAGCCCCAGCAGTTGGGAAGCAATTGGTAGGCCAGCTTTTTACCAGTATAGCCGGCACCTTGAAACCGTCCGGTCTCGAAGGCTCCCAAATCGCAACGTTCCGGCATGGGGTCCAGCCCAAGCGATTTCATAAACCGGCGGTGGAGATCCGGCCGCTCCTGTTCCCATGTCCTTGCGGAAGGAAGTATGAGAGACTTGGTATTGCGGCCGCCCGTACGCCCTGCGAAACGCACATAGGCGTCATGAAGATTTCCGGTCAGGTGGGTATCAGTGCTCATGGCTTTTTCAGTCCTTGCAGGAATGTCAAGGCACTCTCCGCGATTTGCCACTGAGAAAATGGCTTATCTTGATGCGGATGGTTTCAGGGAGTTGAGTCGGGTTTCTCCTCAAGGTCTTGGGCCTTCTGCAAGCGTGCGTTCGCTTCGCCTTCCTGCCCCTTGCCCATGTAGGCCTCCGCCGAAGCTTTCAGCAGTTTGATTTGCAACACTTGAGCCACACCTTCCATCACCCCCTCGTAGGGTTGCAGTTGAGTCAGAGCCTCGTCATATCTGCTTTCGGAGCAAAGGATGGCTGCTGCAGAAATGGTGGCCCCGATCGGCAGCCAGCCATTGGTGTACTTCCTCGCGAAGCAGAGCTCGACCGTTTTCTGATAGGCCGGCAACGCTCCCTTTGGATCATTCAGATTTATCCGGTAGTTTTCAGCCAGGCCGAACCAATGGAGGGAACTCCTTCCGTCGTCCAGCGATTCCGCAATCGCCCGCTTGTAATCCGCCTCGGCGGCCCCTCCCTCCTTTAACGCCGCATACGCAAACGCCCGAAGAGCATACAACTGGTCCACGTCCTTCCCGAATTCACCTGCCTTGCTCGTGAGGTCCTCAGGCTGCAGGGCGGCAATGATCTCGGTGAATTTTCGCTCGTTGCGAAAGTTGTCCAACTGCTCAAAGGTGAGACTTTCAAGAGGAGGGGCGGTTTCCTCAGCCTGCAGGCTGACCCCGCCTGCTGCCAGAAAAACAAGGGATAGGAGCGGATGGAGGAACGTCCCCTTCATTAGGCGCTTCTGATTTGAGTCCTGCGCATTAGGGGGCAATATTTTTGTAAAGCTGTGGGGGTGTCAACTCCCTTTTCAATGTCCTTGAAATTGGAGATCTCATTTTCGGCCTGGATGGTGGCGAACGCCGTTGGGCGGCTCAGTCCATCCCCGATAACACTCCCATCCTTGCTGATATTATCCCGCTTGACACCTCTGTCACCGTCCCAATAGGACATTGCTGGGGATTCCATATGGAATCTCCTGCTTATTTATGAACGCTTCTACCCATTGTTTTGACAAGATCCGGTCCCTCATCCGCTCCCGCATCCAAGACCCGGGACTCCCCTCTCTGGCGGTGGGAGTGGTTCGGGATGGTGAGACACTCTGGGAAGAAGCCTTTGGGCTGGCTGACCGCGAGAAACGGGTGCCCGCGACCATTCACACCCGTTATTCATTGGCTTCGGTCTCCAAACCATTCACGACCACCGCCTTAATGAAGCTGGTCGAGGCGGGACAGATGGACCTCGACACGCCCGTGAACGAATATCTCGCCCCGGGTTGTCGCCTGAATGTTTGGGCGGGAGACCCGGATGCGGTGACAGTGAGAAAGGTCGCCACCCATACCGCAGGGCTCCCCGGCCAATGTAATTTCTTTTCGGAGGATCAATTATATCTTCGCCCATCCCGGGAGGAATCCATCCGCCGCTATGGCAACATCGTCACCCCACCGGGTGAGAGGTACCGCTACGCTAATTTCGGTTTCGGGATTCTGGATCATCTGGTCGAGCGGGTTTCCGGCCTGAGCTTTGCAGATTATCTGCGCCGGGAAGTCTTTCTGCCCCTGGGAATGACCCGGAGTTCGGTGGATCTTTCCTCCGATCTCCGCGGGGACGCGGCCATCCGTTACGATGCCGATGGACGACCCATTCCCTATTACGAAGTCGATCATCCCGGCGCTTCTTCTGTATGGACCAGCGTTAATGATCTGCTTCGCTTTGGGCGTTTTCATTTGCGACAACCCCTGGCGGATCAAAAGGCCGTTCTTTCCGAAGAAACAATTCTCGCCATGCAGAAGCCCGCCGTGACCATGAACAATGTCAATCCGGCGGACCTCAATTTGCGGTCCACCTCTCAATACGGAATCGGCTGGGTGGTGGATGACGACGAACTGGACTTTCGCATCAGCCACGGCGGAGGAATGGGCGGCGCTGCATCCAAACTGTTGCTGATCCCTAAGGAAAACATTGTCATTGCGACCGCGGCCAATTCCTTTCACCCGCTGGCTTACACAATTGAACGGGAGATCCTGTGCAATCTTATTCCGGATTATTGTGAAAAATTTGCCCTTTATGACGAAAAGAAGAGACTCGCCGAAGCGGCAGCCGAGCAGGGGGGCGCGACTCTTCCCGTCCCGGAATTGACCGGCGAATGGCAGGGGGCACTGCACACCTACGAGAAGAAGCTGCCCTTTCGGCTTTCCTTTTTGCCAACGGGCGAGGTTCACGCCAAACTCGGCGATCAATTAACCGCGTTGGTCAATAACGTCCGCTTTGCCAATAATTGCCTCACCGGGAAAATGGCCGGGTCCATGGAAACCGGTGACGCCGCCCGACTGCCCCATCATGCAGCCCACCACCTTGCCCTGGACTTCAAGCTGCGGGGCACAAAGCTCAATGGAGCTGTAATGGCCATGGTCGGCAACATGCTGAGCCACTGGGCGGAATTCGAAAAAGTGTAACGCCGGTTTCTTTGTGAATTTTTCCGACGGACACCTGTTGATCTGTCCTTCGTTGACGCACCAGCCACGCATGGAAATTCCCGAACTCAGCCCCCTGTCGTTGGCGCAATCCCTCGATCCCGTCAAAGTCCAGTTTCCCCCCCTCCCCCGATACTCCGAAGTCACCCGGAAATGGCAGGGCATTCCCGGCATCGAACGGGCTCCGAACGGTCGCCTCTGGGCGACCTGGTACTCCGGCGGGTGCCATGAAGGGCCTCTCAACTATATCATACTGGCCTCCAGCGATGACGATGGAGCCCACTGGTCGGATCCATGCCTTGTCATTGATCCCCCCAATATTATTCGCGCCTCCGATTCCGTTTTGTGGCATGACCCTCTCGGGCGTTTGTGGCTCTTCTGGATGCAGAGCGCCATGATTGGTCACAACACCTTTGACGGTCGCGGCGGAGTCTGGTGTATCCGGAGCGACGATGCCAGCACCGCGAATCCGGTCTGGACCGCTCCCCGGCGTCTTGCCAATGGAATCATGATGAACAAGCCAACGGTGCTTTCGACCGGCGAATGGCTGTTCCCTTGCGCCGTCTGGTCGCACAAGGGTCCTTATGCCCACACAATCCCCGGGGAACAGTTTTCGAACGTATTTGTAAGCCATGATCAGGGGGAAAACTTCGATTTTCTCGGTTGTGCCGACGTCCCAAAGCGCGATTGCGACGAACATATGATCGTGGAGAGGAGGGATGGAACGTTGTGGATGCTGGTCCGGCGAACCGATGGTATTGGGCAGGCCATCTCGACCGACCGGGGAAAAACCTGGACGGCCAGCGCCGATCCGGTGCTTCCCGGCCCATGCGCCCGTTTTCACATCCGAAGGCTCCTGTCAGGACGCCTGCTTCTCATCAATCACTATGAATTCACCGGGCGCAGTCGACTCACCGCCTTCCTCTCAGACGACGACGGCAGAACCTGGCCGCACCACCTCCTGATCGACGAAAGAACCGATGTGAGTTATCCGGACTCCATCCAAGCGCCGGACGGACGGATTCATCTCATCTATGACCGGAACCGCCTCGGCGATTCGGAAATTCTCCTCCAGTGTTTCAGCGAGGACGACATCCTCGCGTCGCGCAATCCGGGGCACGCCAGCGGCCGGCTCCGCGTGATCAGTAAGTTGTGCAGGGTGAACCTCGGACAGAACCGGACGAGGTTTGAGGAACCGAATCTGATTGATCACCTGATCAACGTGAAGCGGAAATTCCTCGACGATGGTCGTATCGCCATCCACTCCGACTCTGACAACGGGGAACTTCTCCTCCTCCCGTTTCGCTTTGAAGGAAATGCCCTCCACATCGAATTTTTTACAACCCCCAAGGGATCGATTCGCGTTGAACTGCGCACGTTCAAGGATGTCGCAATCAAAGGGTATCTGCTCGACGATTGTGTGGCACTGCGGGGATCGGAACAGACCGCACGGGTAAGCTGGAGAGGAGACAACGGACTTGAGGCCCTCGCGGGGCAGTTGATCAGGATGCGGATCGAAATCAAACATGCTGATCTTTTAAGCCTCCGGTTCAGGAAGAATCACAATCCATAAATTGGAAACCAGTTCCAAAATGAACATATCCTATCAGCAACTCACCCCTTCTGAAGCATTGAAATCCTACAGCGACTGGATTCTTGACCAGCGGGTTCAGGAACCCGTCCCATTTTTTCGAAGCCATCACGGCTACGCCTGGTACGACGTCTTTTATCCCGCGCGCACACTCATCCTGTGCGGAAAGCTCTTCGAAGATTCCTCCTACATAGAAGCCTGCATTCCCTACATGGATGCGTTTCTTTCCGAGCAATTGCCAAACGACGCCTTCACCGCGCACTACCGGCGGGTTCCCACAGAACGGCTTAGCAAAAAGGACTTTGAAGCCATTATGAGGAACGGTTGCGTAAACCTTGCGGATAATGGTTCGAATGTGCTGGACCCATCACGCGAGCAAAAACAGCGAGGTAAGAACCGTGATTGCCGATCGCTTGAAACATTGGATCTTCGGAGAAAAGGGCATCCTCTCCCAATGGAGCGGTTCGTTTTTCGGGTTCAATAATGCGGGGCAGCCGACCGAGCCTGGCGAACTCCCGTCCTCAAGACTGGGTCTGCGCTACACGTGGGAAATGGCGAAGGCAAATGGCATCATTCACGGACTGATCTACTACCTGGACAACATCGAGGACCATCCCGGGCTCAGGGAGAAAGTTGATCTCGGTATCCGGTACCTCAGCCATCCTCTGAAAGCCCGCATGAGCGGGGTGGCGTCGGACCCTGACGAGGGCTATGGAGGTTTTGCGGTGCAGTCGACAGGTTTTGTCGGTCTGTCCCTCGCCCAAGGCATTCAATCAAATTCCGTGTTCGATTTGTGAAAATAATCCGGAGGCGGCGGGCGCTACGAATAGGAATACATAGGGCTCTCTTTCACACCCAGCAACTTTACGAAAACCCTTCAGGTCATGGAAAATGCTGATCGGCAAATTCAGTTCCCGCTCGAAGTGACCTGGGACGGTTACCCCTTCCGCGACTGATTTTCTTCCAAGCCGGGAATTGTTTCCCGCGTGAAATGAATGTACGGAAAGCACTCGGGAATGTGGGAGTCCCAGACGCCATGGGCGCTCCAAGCCCAGCCACCGGAATCGTGGGCCGGAGGCGCTTCCTTGATTTGATTAAAACGGGAAAAGTCCATGCGCCAAACGTCTCCTTCACGAGGCGGCAAAGCGCGCCCGTCGCCCAGCGCCAGCCACTTCATGCCGGACCAGGGGAAAGCCACCTCCGCGGTCCAGCCTCTGTCGCGCGTTGTCGGATCATTTAGAATCCCGTCCGTTGAAACGGCGCACCGCATTCCCGGCAGGTCCCACTGAAAGAAGCCGATTCGTGGCCCCCGCGGGTGGGAGGTAAAACCCACGCCATTCCACGGTCGGGCACCGGGGGCCTGCCGCGAGAACTCAGGCACTTTGACATAGCCGCCAATTTCATAGCAATCCTCCCAGATAAAGAACGCTTCGTAAACCGTACCAAGAGGGTTGATCTCAAATTCGTAATAGGCATCTTTGCCCGCGATAAAGACCTCGACGTCGTTTTCCTGCCAGATGGGTTCGTCCCGGCCGGTCATTGTTGCCGCCAAAAACGGCTCCTCCACCCAAAAACCCACATACAGAAAATCATCATCCCAAAGCACGGAAGCTCTGGTATCGTGGATTGTCGGTTTGCCGGTGATCAGGTCAACAAAGCGGGGGGAACGCGGGGCATTCCTCCAGGCTGCATTGTCGAGCCGGCCATTGATCTGCAGCGGCCGTGGAACATAATAAGCCGTGTAATGGGGAATTTTGGCGTCCGGCCATGGAAAATCACACATGATGTTTCTCGTTGTGTCAAAGACCAAACCAGAGATCAAGCGGCTTCTGGATCCATCTGAGGCTCCACTCCCAAGTGGCTTTTTGTGCCGGCTTTGCTAATATCCCCTCCCGGATGCCGACATACCGTGATCTGATCTGCATGAACATCCAGACCAAGTTCCGCGACTTGCTCCTCTTTGTCTTCCGACTCGAATCCTGCCGGAGCACCTGTGTTTTGTATTCATTGAAGCCAAGAAGCTGGCACACCTCGTGCCTGCCGTCGGCTCCATGCCATCCTTCAGCGCGCCTTGCTAGAACATCATTGACGAATTGATGCCAGACAATGCAACATAAACCGTGGGCTCTGCCGTTTTCAACATATGACCACCTTAATGAAGCCATCTCGCATGAAAATTGACCGGTCCCCGCTCACAAGGCGGCGGGTGCTTCAAGGCCAACTGATTTTTGGATCTATACTTATCGCAGTTCAACTCGGCCTTACGCTCCAGTTAGTGGCGGCTGAAGCGGGCCGGGTGATTCTAGACTGGAGCCAGGAGGCCGCAGGGGGGCCGCCAAATTTATGGGTTGATAATGTGCGGGTCGCATTCTGGGGACAGGGCACGAGCGACCGTCTGGTGGTTGATTCAACCACCACCCCGCCCACCCCGTTTCCAAACGGGCATCCGTCCATGTTCGCATCGGGCAACGCGCAGGCTCTGCTGCAAGCCAAGCCCTTTGACACGGCACCGATGAAGGGCTGGTGGGAAATGGATTTCGTCATCAGCAATACCGAGACGGAACACATTTACGTAGGCATCGGCAACAATTCCCCATCTCCCGGACCTCGCTATGACAACGCTTCCCCCAGCGAGATGTTGATGCAAATCGTATTCGTTGCCGACTCCCGGGCGGTTATCAAAGCTCTCGCCGGCACAGAGCTCAATTCGCAAGCTGACCGGATGTTTGCCACCTCCAACGTTTTTGCTTCAGGAGTGCCCCTCAAATTCCGGGTGAACTGGGATTTCACCGCCCAGCCGCCCGTTCTTACTTTTGCGGTCGATGGTGAACCCCTTCTCCTGACAACAGGAGAGCCGCTGCAGGTGGAAATCGATCCAGCCAAGGCACAGACTGGATTGGATCTGTTCCAGATCGCGCTCAAGGCGGGTTTTATCGGAAACATGAGAGTTTCGGAGTGAAAGGCACCCGCCCCGTCATTTCGTCGAAACAAAACGGGTCCAGCACGCCCGCCGGCTCTTAACCGAGGGACGGTCGATCACTTCGGCGGGACTGGATTCGGGATTCGCCACGTGTTCCCAGTTTAATCGTGTATTTAAGATGCACCTCCACATGACGCCCAGCAACTGGCTCAAACAGAACAATCAATCATGAATAAATGATCTAAACTCCGCAGGCTACAAGTGTATACCTGATGCTAATTCCTATTTAGAAATATCAACGAAAGTGACTCACAACCAGTTCCTATAAAACATATGTCACACTCCTATCGTTTCTTCATTGGCCCCTGGAATATCAGCGAAGGCCGCGACCCCTACGGGCCGGGATCCCCTGCGCCGCAGGCCATGGCCGCCAAAGGCAGGCAAACCCGGTATTCCTGATGCAACTTAAAACTCTATTCCTGGCAATTATGCTGACGTATTCCATCGCCCACGCGGCCCCGTATGAGGATGCCATGAAGGCCGGTGTGGAGTTGCAGAAGGCCGGGCAGTTTGCGGGGGCCCAAGCGCAGTTTGAAAAGGCTCTCGCGACCGATGGCATCACCCTTGAGGAACGCGCCCAGGCCCTGTTGGATATCTCGGCTTCGCTCTGCAAACAAACCAAGTGGGGTCCGGCCAATGAGACGCTGGAAAAAGTGATCCGGTTGGAAGGGGTTTCGGAAAAGATGAAGGTTACGGCCTATCTGGAAATCGGGAATATTTGGGTGAACTATGGCGACTGGGCCAGGGTCAAAGCGGCTTATGCCGGGGCGCTTAAGTGCCCCGGGATTTCGCCCGAACAAAAAGTAATTGCCGAAAAAGCCATGGTAAGAGCCCTCTCAAACCTTGAGGAACATGCCGCGGCGCGCCTGATCATGAGAGATCTTCTGGCGAGCGACTCCAACCCGGGAAACGCGGGAGAACAAGCCATCCCCCGGACGGTCCTCGAGGAGTTTGCTCCAACCCGGGCACTGCCGGAGGCCGAGCGGGCAGCCCTGCAGGTCGCTCTCGCGAAAACGTTCATGTATGAGCGCAACTACGCGGAGGCCAGGGCGGAGTTGACCAAGGCACAGGCGATGCCCGGTCTCACCGATGCGCTCAGGGTCGAGATCCAATTGTTTATCGCGCTCAGCTACTACGATGCGGGGGATAATGAGCACGCCAAACCCGAACTCCTGAAAGTATCGGAGATGCCCGCCGCGGAGATCAGACCCCCCTGGGACGGCGGGCGCATGGCCTACGTTCCCGGACGGGAGGCGAGGTTGCGCCTGCACCTGCGCCACCTGATCCCTGGCGACGAAAAAACCCTTAAAGTTCTGTTCATCGGATCAAGCCACACACTCCGCGGAAACATCCCGGATATGGTAAGGACACTGGCCGACTCCGCCCCGCCCGATCGACCGAGAATCATGGTCGGCGACTATGTGAAAATGGGGACGAACATCAAAACGTTCTGGGACGCCGGTGACTCGGCCAATACGGCACGCGGAGTCATCGCGGCGGAACCTTGGGATGCCGTTGTCTTCGAAACCTTTTACAACATGAAATCCGAAGAGTTGTTGAAATACGCGACGCTCTTCAGCGATCTGATCCGCAGCCAGAACGCCAAACCAGTCATCTATTCGAGCCCCCTTCCAAAGGCGTCGGAATACCCGGCCAGATTTCAAGCGTTTCATGACGACAACCTGACTCTGGTACAGTCCTTGAAGGCGCCTCTTGCCCCGAGTGTCAAAGCCTGGATGGACTACCTGGGGCCCAAGCCGTCACCGGATCAATTTGCGTTCCTCTATGCCGACTGGATTCATGCCTCGCCCAAGGGAGCCTATATCACGGCCTGTACTGTCTACGCCGCCTTGACCGGATTTAGCCCCGTCGGGTTGGCCCACCCTGGACTTTCAGGAGAAGAGGCCAAGCCATTGCAGCAGTTGGCCTGGAAGGCATTTCAGGATTCGAATGATGGAACCAGATAGCAAATTCAGAAATCCTGATCCGCTGGGAAAGCGAATGAGCCCGTCCTGCTCGGAAGTCCAAGCGCTGAACATTTGAACCACGAATAACGCGAATGAACACGAATAATACCGACAAGGAAATTCTCCTGCGAAGCCGCTCCCCATTCGTGAAAATTCGTGCTATTCGTGGTTAAAGAAATCCCATTGGTCAGGGATCGCTGTTGATCTTTGAATGCCCGTGGCTTTCCGAGGCAAAAGGGGATCATCCGGTTTCCCCGCGATGCGGACATTAACGCGGACTGAGCAAAAGCGCTTGCCGCACCCGGCGGATCGCAGGTTTTCGGGACCGAAGGCTCCCTGCAAATCTCCGCGTCCTCAGAGGACATGAGACACTCGTGGGCAGACCAGCATGTGGTGATCCCCTGTCCGCAGACCAGGGATCCGTACGCGGCGGTGAGCTGGCTGCTGATACCAGCGAAAGCCGGGTGGACTTCATCCAGGGTTTCACTTAGAGAAAAGATATGCTCCACTTCGAAGAAGATCCGACCATTCGCACTGCGCGCCGGGAGGCCGTAGTCGTCATGTGCATTGTGGGGGCCGCACTGATCTATTCGAGCACAACGTCCTATCTGATGGGCTATGGCGCAAAGGATCGC